>SXGU01361842.1_pt1 | contig 23181 bp, 12 predicted proteins | sample 3174531 | NCBI WGS metagenome assembly SXGU01 (sample SAMN11356863, study PRJNA531348) | freshwater metagenome | isolation source: freshwater sample F1-140 | place: China: Fuxian Lake, Yuxi | collected 2017-12-25
CTCCCCGAGGCGCAGCTCGATCGCTTTCTCTTCAAACTCGTCGTCGGTTATCCGCGCGAGGAGGACTACGCGGCGATCCTCGACCGCACGACCGGCGACACCGAAATCAAGGTCGAGCCGGCCACGACCGGCGCCGAGATCGTGCGGTTGCGCCACGTGGTGCGCGCCGTGCCGGTGCCGGCCCACGCCAAACGCTATGCCGTTCATCTCGTGATGGCGACGCAGCCGGGCAGCGCCTATGCACCCGAGAAGGTGAACTCCTGCGTTGCGCTCGGTTCGAGCCCCCGCGGCGCCCAGGCCCTCCTGCTCGCCGCCAAGGTCAAGGCCCTCATCCGGGGTCGCTTCGCGGTCAGCGTCGCCGACCTCAAGGAAATCGCCCTGCCCGTGCTGCGGCATCGCGTGCTCATCAACTTCCACGGGCAATCCGAGGGTGTGACCGACGATGCCATCGTGCGCGAGGTCCTCGCGACCGTCCCGCTGCCGAACGAAGCCCGGACATGACGGCGACGGTTACATTCGACGAACTCTTCGATCCCGCTTTCCTGACCGCCCTCTCGCGTTGGAGTCTCAACGCGCGGCGGGTGGCGGGCGGCGGCCGCCACGGCGAGCGCCTCTCGCGCGATCTCGGCTCGGGCATCGAGTTCAAGGATTACCGCCCGTACAGCGCGGGCGACGATCTGCGGGCGATCGACTGGAATCTCTATCGCCGGCTCGGCAAGGTCTTCGTGCGGCTCTTCGAGGTGGAGGAGGATCTGCCGATTTATCTCATGCCCGACATTTCCGGGAGCATGTTCCTCCGCGACAGCGGGCCGCCCAGCGTCATCGCCGCGCTGCGCAGCACCCTCGCGCTCGCGGCGGTGGGCTTGAACCATCACGACGCCGCGGGGCTCTTTCCGTTTTCGGATCGGCTGCAGGTGATCTTCAAGCCGAAGACCGGCCACTCGCAGATCATGACGTTTGCCCGCCACCTCGCGCGCCTCGCCGAGGCCGCCCCCGGCCCGCAGACGCGCCTGGTCCCCTCGCTCGAACGCCTCGCGAGCCTGAACCTCCGCCGCGGACTGCTCGTGATCGTCAGCGACTTTTTCGACCCGGGCGGCGTCGCGGCCCTCCGCGAGGCGCTCCGGCCGGTGCGCCACCGCCTGCTGCTTGTGCAACTCGTCCGGCGCGCGGACGCGGATCCGACCGTGCAAGGCGATGTGCGGCTGACCGACTGCGAGTCGGGCGACGCCGCCGATCTCACGATCACGCCGAAGATTCTCGCCCGCTATCGCGCCGCGTATGCGAAATTCAACGACGAGCTCGCCGACCTCGCCCGCCGCCGGCAGGCGCGCCTCCTGAAAATCGACGTCGAGGCCGATCTCGTGGAACAACTGTCGCGGTTGTTCGACGACGGGGGATTCCGCCTGTGAACTTTGCGCATCTCTCCCCCGCGTGGGTGGTTGCCGGCCTCGCCGGGCTGGCGGCGCTGCTGTACGCGTTGCAACGCCTCCGCGTCCGCCACCGGCAGGTGACGGTCGTGACCACGCTGTTCTGGCGCGTCGCGGCCGAGGAGGCGCCGGCCCGCACGTTCGTGGAGCGTTTTCGCCATCCGTGGGCCTACGCGCTCATTCTCCTCATCGCCGCGCTGCTCTGGCTGGCGTTGGCCGGCCCGGAAGCGCGGCGCACCGACAGTGGGACGTTTCACGTGCTGGTGCTCGATGGTTCGGCCGGCATGGCCGCCGGCACCCGTTACCCGGACGCGGTGGCCGCGTTGCGGCAATACGTCAGCCGGCTGCCCGCCGATTCACGGCAGGTCGTGTGGAGCGGCGGCGGCACGCGCACGCTGCTCAACCCCGGCGAACATGAATTGCTGTTGGAAAAACGCCTCGCCCGCCTGCAGCCCGTGGCGGCCCCCGCCGGCGTGGAGACTCTGCTGCGGCAGCTGGCGGCCGCCCGCCGGCCGGGGCGCGCCACCTCCGTCGTGATTTTTGGCGATGCCCCCGTCCGACCGGAGTCGCTCGCGCTCACGCCCAATCTCCCCGTCGCCCGCGCCCCGCTCGGTTCGCGTCCGACGGCCCGCAACGCCGGCCTGACGGCTCTGGGCGTGACCGAGGCCGAATCCGGCGCGTGGGACCGGGTCGATGTTTTCGTGCGAATCGAAAGCAATCAGCCGGCAGCCGGCGGCCCGGATCAGCTGAAGATCGACCTCGATGGCCGCGAACTTCCGGCGACGGAACTCGGCGCCGTCCGCGGCAACGCCGCCCATGGTTTTCTGCTCCGGAATCTGCCGGCGACCGGCGGACTCCTGACCGTGCGCCTCACCCCGGACGATGCCCTGCCGCTCGACAATCTCGCCCGCCTGCGCCTGCCGGACAAACCGAAGCTGACCGTCCAGCTGTCCCCCTCGCTCGATCGCACCCTGCGCCCCGTGCTCGCCGCCGATCCCGCAATCCAGATTGCGGATACCGGCGCGATGGTCGCGATTCGCCGCCAGGGCGAAAGCGTCGGGGCGAATCTGCCCGCGCTGGAATTTGTGGCTTCCGGAGATTCGCGCCCGGCTTTTCTGATCACGCACCCCGCGAAGCTCGATTCGACCGCGGTGTTTAATCACGCCGTCAAGGCAATCGGCCTGCGGGAAATCGACGCGATGTCGCTGGCCGAGGTGGCGCGGCGGCCCGTCGAAGTCACGGTGGGCACCGGCCCGCAGTGGCGGATTGAGGTGTGGCAGGAACTGTTGTCCGACGGGTTCAATTTCACAAAATCGCGGGCGTTTCCGCTGTTTGTCGGCAACTCCCTGCGCTGGCTCGCGGGCACGCGGAGCGGCTATCCGCTGGTGGCCGCTGGCCGTCCGCTGGCGGCGGAGACGCTGGAGATGGGCGACCGGGTGGTGGACCCCCAGGGCCGCGTGCTCGATCCCCTCGGCGTGCCCTTCGTCCCGGAACAGGCGGGGGAGATCAAAATGGAAAATCTTTCCGGGCCGCTCGCGGTCTCCCTGCTCGATCCCGCGACCACGCTGGGCGCGATCAGCGCGGCCTCGGAGTTGAAATCCACCGGTCCCATGGGGTTGGCCACGAACCCGGTCACCTGGCTGCTCCTCGCCGCGCTCGTGCTGCTGGTCCTGGAATGGCATCTCCATCAAACGAGCCGCGTCCCCTAGGATTCTGTCCGGCGTGAAATGAAACTTCCTTCGAACAAAAACGATTTCCACGCGAGCGGAGGTGCGTCCTCTGACGGAATCCTTCGGCCGCGCGGCGCGCCGCCGCCGGGAAAACTGGGGAGTTTGTCGGCGCCGCCCGTCCGTCGCCACACCCGGGGGCAAGCTTCGTCCCCGGCCGCCAACACCGGGGCGGCAAATTCCTTCCCGTGACCATCACTTTTCTGCGCCCGCTGTTTTTGCTGCTGCTGCTCGCGCTGCCGCTGGTGTGGTTTTTTCCGCGGCGGCTCGATCGCGCCACCCTCGGCGTCCTGCGCTCGCTGCTGTTCGCCCTGATCATCGGCGCGCTCGCGGGTCCGGTCCTGGTCACCCCCACTCCATCCCTCTTCCAGGTTTTCGTGCTCGATCAATCCGCCAGCATCTCCGCTCCGCAACGGGAGCGGGGCCTGCGATTGCTCGACCAATGGCGCCAACGCCTGGCGGACGTCGATCACTCCGCGGTCGTCGTGGTGGGCGCGGGCCCCGCCGGCGCCCCGGCCCTGCCGGCGGACCTCCGCCAGCAGATCCAGGTGGTTGACGCGATCAGCCCGTCGTCGCTGAGCGCCGCGCTGGCCGCGGCCGAACAGCAAATCCCCGCGGGCTCCGGCGGAATTGTGACGCTGGTCTCCGACGGCCTGGCGACCGATCGTCGCTGGGGGCCGACGGTGCAGCGGCTGGCGGCCCGCGGCATCCCCGTGGCGACCTATGATCTCGGGCACGACGAGCAGGACGTCTACCCCGTGCGGTTGACCGCCGATCCCCTGCTGCGCATCGGGCAGACGGCGCGGCTCGCCGTGGACGTGGTCGGACGCGCGGCCGGCGTGCGCGTCCGGTTGTCGGATACGACGGGCCGCGAACTCGCGAGTTCCGCGCCGGTGAACAGCCCCGGCCGGGTGACGGTCGCGCTCGAATTTGAGCCCGGCGACGCCGGATTCCTCACGGTGCGAGCGGAGGTCATGGCTGGCACCGATGCCAATCCGTCCAACAACACACTGCAACAAACGTTCGCGGTGCAGTCGCCGCTCCGGTTGTTGTATCTGGGCGAGCGGATGCAATCGGGCGCCGCGCGGCTCGGCCAGCTCCTCGGACGCGGGTTTGCCGTGCAGGATGGCGGCGCCCTGACGCTCGATGGCGCCACCGATCTGGGCGCCTATGATCTCGTGCTGCTCGACGACCGTCCGGCGAGCAACGTGCCCGAGGCATTTCAAGCCCGGCTGGTCGCCGCGATTCAGCGGCAGGGGCTCGGGCTGTTGTTCAGCGGTGGCAAGGCCTCGTTTGGCACGGGTGGCTACGATCGCTCGTCGGTGGCGGAGGTGCTCCCGGTTGACTTTGTCCAACGCACCGAAAAACGCGACCCGAGCACGGCGCTGGCCATCATCATCGACACGTCGGGATCGATGGGGGGAACGCGCATGGAGCTCGCGAAACAGGTGGCTCGTCTGGCGGTGCGCCGGCTCAAGGCGCACGATCGGGTCGGCATCGTCGAGTTCTACGGCAACAAGAGCTGGGCCCTCCCGCTGCAGTCGGCCGCGAACAAAATCACCATCGACCGCGCCCTCGGCCGCATGCAGGCGAGCGGCGGGACGGTGATGTATCCGGCGCTGGAGGAAGCCTACTACGGGCTGAAGAACGTCAATACCCGCTACAAGCACGTCCTTGTGATCACCGATGCCGGCGTGGAGGATGCCGACTACGAGTCGCTCATGCGCCTCTACACCAGGGACCACGTCAACGTTTCCACCGTGCTGATCGGCGCCGGGGCCCACAACCAGAACCTCATCGACCTCGCCTCGTGGGGCAAGGGCCGGTTCTATTCGGCCACCGATCGCTATAGTCTGCCCGAGGTGGTGCTGAAGCAGGCTACGACGATGAACCTCCCCGCCTACAAGACCGGTGGATTTCCCGTCGTCGGCCGCGGCGGCGCCGGTTGGTGGGGTGAAATCGACCGACAGGGCGTCCCGGCGCTGAATGGCTATGTCGAAACCCAGGCCCGCGGCGGCGCTGAGGTGCTGTTGGAAGTCGACGGCAACGCCCATCCGATCCTCGCCACCTGGCTCTACGGCCTCGGCCGCGTGACGACGTTTGCGACCGAGCCGTTGGGCGAAGGCACGATGGATTGGAAAAACTGGGCCGACTACGGTCGCTGGCTGGCGCGCCTCGCGAGCCGCACCGCCGGCGACACCCGGCCGTTCCGCTTCGACGTCGAGCGCAACGATCAGCAGATTACCCTCAGCGCCCGCCGCTATGCGGATCGCGCCGGCTTGATTCCGCAGGCCAATCTCCTCGACGGCCAGGGCCGGGAGGGCCAGGTGCTCGAATTTCGCCAGCTCACCCCCGGTCACTTCGTCGCCGGGACGATCGCCGATCCCGCCAAAGAGGTCCGCCTGACCGCGGGCGCAACCGGCGGAGCGAGCCCGGCTCGCGCGACGCCGGGCGCCTTGCTCGTTTCGCCGGCGGTCGCGGATGTTTCGGCGGAACACCAGGTGGACCCGGAGACCGCGTTGAATCTGCCCGCGCTCGCCCAAGCCACCGGCGGGGTGTTCGTCGATGCGACGCGGACGGCGGCGCTCGGCCCGAATCCGGTGGCGCGCAGTCAGGGGTCGTCCCTCTCGCTGGTCGAATTGTGGCCGTACGCCACCGGGCTGGCGCTGTTGCTTTACCTGGCGGAGCTGGCGTATCGTCGGTGGCCGCGCACCCTATGACTTCCCCGCTCATCACGCCGCTGAGAAACGCCCTGCTGGCCGGTCTGGCGATCGCGAGCTCAACCGCGGGATTTGCCGCGGCCCCGCCCCCGACGCCGCCGCTGCCGGTGGTGCTGGCGCAGGCGCGGGTCGAGCCCGCGGCCATCGAGACGATTTACAACGAGGCCATTCTGCGGGACGGAAACGTCGATGCCGCCGTCGGCCAGCTGTCCGCGCTGGCCCAGGCTGAAACGCAGCCCCGCCGGTTGCGCACCAACGCGCTGCTCGTGGCCAGCCACCTGCATTGGCGTTTTGGTCGCTTGCCGGCGGCGTTGGAGATCATTGACCGCGCCATCGCGATCGAAGCATCCCCCGCCCTGACCCTGCAGAAGGCCCGCCTGCTCGAGGCCGCCGGAAAATTGGCGGAGGCCCGCCAGGCGTATGAGCAGACCCTCGCAAGCGCCACCGACCCGGCGGAAAAGGAGGACGTGCTGATGCGGTTGACCTTCCTCGTCACCAACTCGCAAAACGTCGGGGAACTCTTCGCGCTGGCGAAGACGCGCGATCCGGAGTTTCGCAACCGGGCGGCCGTCGCGCTTGCCATCCTCAATCGCCCGGCCGAAGCCGCGGAACTCTACGAGGTCTTCGGCGCAGGCAGCCAGCGCCAGCGGCAGCATCTGCGCCTCGCGCAGTGGGCCGTGCAGGCCCGCCAGGCGCCCAAGGCGCAGGCCGAAGCCTGGGAGGCGGTGAAAACCGCGACCCTCTCGCGCGATGTGCGCTACAGCCTCAGCGTGCTCGTCGAAGCGCATGAGCTGGACGCATCGTGGGATCTGCTGCTCGCGAAATTCGCGGCCCAGCCCGATCTCAGCGCCGACGCCAAGGCCGCCCGGGTCGACGTGCTCCACCGGCTCAAGCGCTACGACGAGGCGATCGCGCTGATCGAGGGCGACCGCAGCCAGGGCATGAGTCGCGAAGGCCAGCGCCGCCTGCTGCGAATGTACGGGGAAGCCGGCCGGCACGAAACGCTGGCGGCGGAACTGCGCAAGCTCATCGCCCGGGAACCGGCGGAAATCGCCTGGCCCCGCGGCCTGAGCGAGCATTATCTCGAGCAGGGCCGGCGGGACGACGCGGCGAAATTGTGGCGCGAGTTCACCGAGCGCAACGACTCGCCCGAAGTCCTCCTCGAGGGCGGCCGCACGATGGCCCAGCACGGGCTCGACGAACTCGCGCTTGCCGCCGCTGACAAGTGCCTCGCCGCCCACCCGGAGAGCGCCACCTACGTCTGGTGGTTTCGCTACGAGCATCACCTGAAGCGCGGCCAGGTGGCAACGGTGGAGGAAGTATTGCGCCAGCTCGAAAAGGATCTGCCGGCGGATTCCCCGCAGCTCCCCAACGTCGCCGAAGCCTACGAGCGGATCAAAAATCCCAAGCGGGCGGTCGCAATCTGGGACAAACTGGCCCAACGCGAGGGCGGCCTCGGCAGCGAAGAATCGATGCACCTCGCGTGGCTTTACGATTCCGTCGGCCAGCGCGACAAGGCGCTGGCGCTTTGGAAAAAACTCTGGGCCGGCGAAGTGTCGGAGACGCGCCGCAAACTCGTGGAGGATCGGCTGCTCCTCCTCGCCGCCGAGGCCGGCGCCATCGGCGACCTCGCCATCCCGCTCGAGGAGAAAGTCGCCCAGGGCACCGCCACCCCCAAGGACAGCGCCCTCCTGGTCCGAATCTACACCGACGCGAGCGATCCCGCCTCGGCGATCGAGGTGATCCAGGAATCGTTTCGCCGGCGCGCGCCAACCCCCGCGGTGGAAATTGCGAGCCTGCAGGAACAGGCGCGCGTTTACCAGGCGCTGAACCGGCACACCGCGTTCATCGCGATCACGGAAAAACTCCTGAAGCTCGATCCGGAAAACGCCTCGGAATATCTCCAGTCCCTCATCCTCAACCATCTCGAACGCGGCGGCAAACAGGACGTCGCGCTCCTGCAGAGCCGGCTCCATGAGCTCCGCCAGCGGAGTGCGACGGCCGGCGACGAATTCGAGGCGGGCGTCCTCGTCATGGCCGGTTTCCGGGAAAAGGGCATCGACTCCTACCGGCGCGCGCTCGCCCGGAATCCGGGCAGCAGCGACAACTACCTCCTCCTCGCTGATCTCCTGAAACAGGACCGGCGGATCGACCAGGGCACCGCCATCCTCCAATATTTCGCGGAGATCGCGCCCGGCGACGACGGCTTCATGGTGGCGATCGACGGCATCCTCAACCTGAAGCCGGCGGCCGATTCCGCCGTCCTCCGCTGGGCCCACCGCCGCGTGCTCGAGCGCATCACCCGGCAGGCGGACAAATTCTACCTCTATGATTTGTCGGCGGAATTGTCGCAGGAATCCCGCGACATGAAGACCTATCTTACCTCGCTCGAAAATTCGCTGGTGGAGGCCGGCCCGCGCCGCAGCACGGTCCTGCGTGAACTAATCGCGGCCACGGACGAACGGCAGCCCGGGATGTCCAACGCGGGCGGGCTCACGGATCTCCGCCGCAACCTGTCCTTCAGCCGCAAGCTCGTCGCCATGGGCGAGGACATGCCGCCGGAAGTCTACCTCAACCTCGGCCGGACGTTTCTCCGGATGGATAATCCCAGCGAGGCGCTGAATGCGTTCAACCTCGCCATCGATCGGACGGAGCGCGCGTCGCTCGTCGAAGAGTCGGCCGATCGATTCGAATCGGCCGGCTACACCGCGGAAGCCACGGTTCTTTACGAGAAGGCGCTGACGGCCGATACCGGCAACATCGGGGTGATGGCCAAGCTGGCCGGTCTGCGCAGCCGCGACGGCGCCGTCGAGCTGGCCAACGGCATGTATCTCCGGGCCCTGCTGCGGGTGATCGAACAGCAGCCACTCGAAGTCGAACCGCCCGCTCCGGGGGCGAGAACCGCCCGGCAGCCCGACGAAGGGTTGACGTTTCTGTTCAAGCGTTACCAAGCGGTCATGCAAAGCGGGTTGTTGTTCACCCTGGCGCCGGACGCACCGGGCGAAACGGCGCCGCCGCCCCAGTTCGCGAAGGTGGAGGCGGCCTTCGATCAGGTCCTGCAGGAAGTGTTGCAGCGGGCCGGCGGCCGGCCGTTGAAGCCACTGGCTTCGTATCCCCGCCTGACCGTGCTGGCGAAGCTGTCCCGCCTGTCCGCCCTGCACAGCGGACGGTACAATCTGGCTGACCGGGGCGATTTGAAACTCCTGCGGCATTTCGGCGGCGATCTCCGGACCGTCACCGAACTGGTGACCCAGCGCCTCGCCTGGGGTTTGCGCGACTCGGCGGAAAAACTCCGGACGGCCGAGGGTGTTGCGCCCAAGATGCAAAGCGATTTGTCGGCGAGAACGAAAGCTACCGTGGCCCTCGCGCCGTTGACCGATCTGATCGCGGCGGCGCAGCAGGCGCTGAAACAACGGAATTTCGAACTGGCGGCCGACTCAGCCATTGCCGCGGGTGACGCGGCGCTGACCGATGCGATCTACAAACAATGGATGAGCGCCAGCCGGAGTCCGGCGGCCGGCCGGGCGGCGCGCGGCGCTACGGTCGCCGGCAGCGCGGTGGCCGGCAGCGCGGTGGCCGGCAGCGTGGCGTTGTCGAGCACCTCCACGGTGGCGGTTGCAGGCGGCGGCGTGATGATGTTGCGGGAAGGCGGTGCCGCGGCCGGCAGCGGCAGTCTCGGCCAGGTGGCGGTGCACGCCCGCCGCAAGCTGGACCCGGAGAAATTCGCCGCGATCAGTCGCGAGATTGTCGTTCTGGCCGCGGAAAACCCCGAAGCCGCGCGCGACCTGCTGATCCGACGTTCTTCGTCAGCCAGCATGATTCCGCTGGGACTCGAATCGTCGGAAAAATCCAATCTGCTCAGCGTCGAGGAAGCGGCAGGGAAAAAGGTCTTTTCCGAGGAGCAATTGGCAACCGCGGTGGCGGCGATTGATTCGCGGCAGTTGCTGACGCTGGACATGGACTACGTGCTGGGGCGCCTTCCGCCGGCGGCACGTGGGCCGTTGGCCCTGCGCCAGCTTCAGGCCTACACGGGGAACAGCCTGCCCATGCAATTTATCGCCGGGCTGGGGGGCCTGCTCGCCAGGCCGGTCGACGCCGACTCGTCCGCGCGCATTCTTACCGAGCTCAAGGACCGCGTCGAGAAAGCGTCCAAGTTGTCCCCCTTCATGATCCGGTCGATCGCCAGTTCGTTCACCAGCCTCGCGGTTGGGCTCCCGAAGAACTTCGACCGGAGCAACGTCGGTTTCCTGGCGGACCTCGATCGCCACCTGTTGGAAAAATATCCCGACGCGTTTGCCACCGGAGTCTTCGCGTCTCTCGTGCAACCCAAAGGCGGGGCGGAGGGGTTGGCGATGTCGGCGGTGATCGAGGGCGCCCTCCGGGAGCTGGCTCAGCTCCCGCCGGATTATCCCATCACGTCCCTCTCGTTCTACCTCCGGCGATATTTCGCGAACTACACCGAGCAAATTTTCCCGAAGCGCAAAGCGGAACTCCTGGCGTTGCTCGACGAGAAATCCGCCGAGCCCGGACAGAGCTCCAGGTATTTTGGGATAACGATGGCGGTATTTCTCAGCGACCCCTCGGGTGACCCCCGGGAAACGGTCGCGTGGTTGGAACGTCTCCGCCAGCGCCAGCCCGATCACAAGCTCGCCCTGGAGGCGCTGTATCCGCTCTACCGCCAGCTCGGCGAAGGTGATCGGGAACGAGAAACCCTCGAGCGCCTGATCGTCGTGGCCCCGGAGGCCGAAAATTACCGCCAGCAGCTTTCCAGCCTTTGGCGCGCGCTCGATCATCCTGAAAATGCGTTGCGCGCACTCGGCGACCGGCCGCGCGCCGCGGCCGGCAGAGATCCGAATCAGTTTGCCACGGCCGGGCTGACCTACGGCGGGTTGGGCGCGGCCCAAGTCAACAAGCTGGTCGCGCAGCTCGCGAACCCCGACTCCGGAAATACCGCGCGGCCGGCGTTGCGCGGCCTGCTCCAGATGCTGCCGGCGCCCGGGGTGCAGATTTATGAATATTACCGGAACGGCCTTCCCGTGATCGAATTCTCCTCGCTGTTTGCCCTCGGCGCGAACCCGGCAACGGCACGCCCCGGCACGGCCGCGGGAGCCGGCGCCCCGAGCCCATGGCTGCGGATGCTCGAATCGGAGGACGACGGGGGCGGTGGGCCGGACCGGCCGGCCAAACTGCTGGAGCGGGTGGCGACGCAGCCCTACGCCCTGCCGGAGTTGGAAGCGGTCCTGCGCACCCTCGATCCGGCGTCGGGCGACACGGACGAGCAGTATTTGTTTTATCCGTTGATGGCGCACGCCTACGCCAGCAACGGCCGCATGCCCGCGGAGTTCACCCGGCTGACGGAGGCGATCCAGGCGGGAAATGCCGGCAAAAAGGATTTGCTGCTCTGGCTGGAGGTCCTGCTCCGACAACCGGCGGACGTGACGCGCGAACTCTTGCCCGCGGCGGAGAAAGCGTTCGTGGCCGGCGGTCCGATCAGCGACTACCAACGAATCCAGCTGGCGCGGCTGTATGCGCGGGCCGGTCGCCAGGATGACGCAGTCGGCATCTACAGTGTCACGGCCATTTCCGCCCTGGGCGCCACCGCGTCCCGCATCGTCCGCAGCGACCAACCGTCGTTGTTCAGTGCCGGCGGATTATGCACGGACGCGGAGAAGCACCTCGACCCCGCGCACCTGGCGCAGTTTTTCGCGCGCCTCGCCCAGATCGCCAAACCCGCCGACGGTCCCGCCTACGAGATGTGGCATCAGCGATTCGTTCTCCTGCTGATTGAGCGGTCGCTGAAGGTGAACGTGACCATGGAGCGGCTCCAGAGCCTAATCGCCACTTTCGATCCGGCGAAGGCGCGGCGGGAAGATCTGGTTCGCTTCGCCCAGGCGCAAAGCCGCCTGCTCCCGGTCACCGAGGCCTTGCCCGCCTTGCGCAGCGCATTGCGGAAGAGCTCCGAAAGCCAGCCGCAGATGATCATGTCCAGCCAGGACTTCGCCGTGAGCCGCTACGCGACGAGCCTCGGTTTTCGCTACACAAGTTCCGGCCAGACCACCCTGGCGGTTGATCCCTCCACGCTGACGCGGTTCAGGGCGCTCTTCCCGACGAGCACTGACGCGTGGCCGAATGCTCGCGAGTGGATCGTGCGTGCCGCCCAGGCCATCCCCGGCTGGATGGCCGCGAATGAAGTTGAGCCCGATCTCGCGCTGCAGGTCCTGGCCCTGCTGACGTGGCGTCTGCAGCAGATCAGCGCGCCGGAGGCCGCTGGTACCGCCCGGGAGCTCTCCCGCTTGCTGACCCAGACCGAACGAGTTTCGACGGCCACCGCGACGCTGGTGCTGGCGGTGACCGAGCGAATGAACACCCCGCTCGAACTCGCGGTCGCGCAGAAGCTGGTCGGAGAACGTCGCGTCGACATTCGGATGTTGGCCGGATTGGTGCGCCGCGTCGCGCTCGCCGCGGGCGTCCCCGCGGCGCTCGCGCTCGGTGAATCCGCACTGGCGTACACCCGGGACGACGAACTTCTGCAAGCACTGGAGTCGCTGGCGGAGCAGGCCGGCAATGCGGATCAGCGGCGGCGTTTCGCGACGTTTCGCGAGCTGGCCGCGCAGGCCCGGGCCACGCTCGACGGGCCGAAGCCTACGACTCCATCCGGCCGGATTTCCGGCCTCAACTAGAGAGGCTCAGCCTCAGACCCGCGGCCCTTCGCCCACGCGGCCAACCTCACGCTGCGCCCAGACGCCACCACGCACACGCTCTCCGTCTATCGCGACAACGCCCCGCAGCCCATCCTCGCCCAAAACGCCCGGCCCGAGTCGCGCCATCTCCGGCGAGTGGTCCATCGCCAAGGGCAAGACCGAGACCGTCCGCCACCAACTCGTCACCGTCACCACGCGCGACGGCCGCACGCTTTCCGGCAATGCCGCCGCGGAGGACGCCCAGCAGTTGACACTCCGGCTCATCGGCCAGGATACCGTGATCGCGAAGTCCGAAATCCTCTCCCGCGAAAAGTCTCCGATCTCGATGATGCCCGAAGGCCTCCTCAAAGCGCGGACGACCGACGAAGTCCGCGACCTCCTCGCCTATCTGCGCACGACCGCGCAGGTGCCGTTGCCCGAACCCTGATCGCCCTCGCTCGCGCGATCTACTTCGGGCCCCGGCCGCGCTTCTCACCGCGGCGATGTGCGACTCCGGCGGGTGAGGCATGCTCACGCGGGCTGGCCGTGCGCGTTCGCCAGGAGGGCCGAAATTCGGCCTGTCCCTTTAGGAGCCACGATTCGACCTGTCCCTTTTATGAAACGTTGCAGCTCCCCCTGGCTGAATGCCCGACAGGGACCTCTCCGGTCGGATAACGTGGCGCGCGATGGGTCGTACGCGGGTACGCATGGCCTACAGGGGGCCAAAGTGGTGGAAAACGTCCGTGGCGCTCGCTGCGCTCCGCGTGGCGACCCTTCGCAAAGCCAGATCCGGCACTCGTCAGCACCACTGCGGGCGCAAAACGTGAACGGCGCGAACATACGCCGCCAATCTATACATTGCCTGCCAGTCTTCCCGTGGCGGATTCGGCGATCCTTACCCAATCGCGCGCTTTCGCAACCCGCGCAACGTCGTCCAGTCGCCCCAATCCGTCCACGTCGGCAAGGCGCGCGGTGCGGTGCGCTCGCGCCGGCCGGTCTTTTCGCGATATTTCGCCAGCTGCACCTCCACGAAGGCCCGGCTGCCCAGCACGGCGCCATCCGTAAAATAGCGGAGCCGACAGCGCAGAACGGTCGCCAGCGGCAGCCGGCCGCCTTCGTCAATCACGCGCTGGAGGTCGTCGAGAGAGATGGTCGCCGCCCCCTCGCGGAGACCGGCCCCGGTGCCAAAGAGCACCTCACGGTAATGCGCCTGCGCCTCGTCCCACCCGCGGCCACCTGTCACCGAACGGATACCTTCCCGGGCGGCGGCGCCTCCCGCCACCGCTTCCGCGTATCCACAGAAGCGGTAGTCCTTGGGATCGGAGACAAGTCCGGCGCGCACGCAATTGAGATCAATGTAGGCAGCCATGGTTTGCCGCAACCGATCCTCGGTCTCGACCAATGTGCTCTTGAAGCGCTCGGCCCACAGCGTGCCGAATCGCTGATGGGATTTGTTGAACCAGATCGAGAAGCGTTGCTTGACCAGTTTCATGAACTGCGAGACGTCACCCATCAGCGCGAGTTGGCGCTTACGCCAGGCGAGTGCCTCCGGACCATTGGTGATAAGCTCGGCTTCGACGACCGCGAGGCGCGCGGATTGGTACTTGGTGGGCGTGGGATAAAGGACCTTGTAGCGGCGCAGCAGTTCGGCGTCGGCCACGGGGGCTTGTTGCGGCACGTTGAGCAGAACGTGGAAGTGATTCGACAGAATCGCGTACGTGCCGATTTGGACACCGCAGTAGTCCGCCACCTGCCAAATCTGGCGGCGAAGAACCTCCTTGGCCACGTCATCGAACAACCACTCCCCGTTCACAGTCCGACTGACGCAGTGATACGCCGCCTCGCTTTCCGCCACCGAAATCTTGATGCGCCTTTGTCTCATGCACCCCGAGCGTGCCCCACGACAGCCCCTCGACCAGCACTCGATATACCCGAATTTGGGTATAGTTGACCTGTCCCTTGTTCTGACCCTCGATGATGCCCGAAGGCCTGCTTAATTCGCTCACGACAGACGAAGTCCGCGATTCTCCTCGCCTACCGCCGCGGTCAACCTGCAGAAGCGGTCGGACGGGGGGGCCGCCCAGCATTCGCGCCACCCGCTTCACTCCCGTGGGCCGTCACCGGGTCACAGCGTTCCCCTTCCCCGTGCGCCAGCCCCCCGCCGGCCAACGCGCCAAGAACGCCAGTTGCGCCTCGCGATCGGGTATCTCGGTGTAATCGGACCGCGCCAGGAATTTCATCGGATAGGCCGCCTCGAGGACGAGGACGGACACGTTTGCTTTATCGACCGCAAACACCGCCCGCCACGCGCCACAGCCGATCTCAGACTGCAAGGGACCGAGTCGCCGGATCCGGCGTGTGCGGTGCGGCGCGGGATCGCGCGACAACAATTCAATCAATCGCGCCGTGAAATCGATGTCCCACGTTTCCCTCAACCACCGCGCCTGTGCGTCGGCGGCGTCCGACAGCCGCACGGCAAATCGCGCCGGCTCGCGCAGCTCGGCTTCCATCGCGTCGATCCATCCGGCTCTTGCGTCGGGGAAGGCATCGTAGGCCGCCACGTAGGGTTTGAGATCGAAGACCGGCGTGCCATCCACGAGATCGCAGGGACCGAGCAGGAGTCGCCGGCCCTCGACACCGAGCAAGCGCACCGACGTCAGACCCAGCGGATTGGGCCGGTGCGGCGAGCGCGTCGCAAACATCCCGCGGCGCCGCGAAGGTCCGCGGGGCGGCAACACCAGCGGCCGCCAGCCTGCATTGCGATGGAACCACCACAACAACCACACCCGCTCCACTCCCGCGAGATCCTGCAAGGCCTGCTCGTAACCGCGGCCCGCCAGCAATTCCAACTCGTTGCGCTCCTCCCCGGCGGCCGACGGCTGATGCCCCGCGTGGAATTTCACGCGTTGCCGGGTGCGGAGGTAACCGATCGGTTGAAGCGTGAGGGACGGAGGCAAGGTGCCAAGAAGCCGTGTCCCGAGGCCAAGGTCTATCTTCAAATGCGCGCGCGACAATCCCGTCGGGTCTCATCGGCCCGGGAAGGTCGGCCGGAATTTATTACCCGCGGAAGCAAAGCGGAGGTTGTCGCGGAATCGCGCGGCGTGCTACAAACGGGCGATGCGCAAAATCCTCCTGGTCGCCGAAAAGCCCGCCGCCGGGCGCGACTTCGCGGCGGCGCTCACGGGCGGGAGCTTCAGCGGACAGGGGCCGCATCGGGGCACGATGGCGGACGGTGCCGAACTCACGGTGGTGTCGGCGCGCGGGCATTTGTTCGAGCTGGCCAAGCCGGAGTCCTACGATCCGAAATTCGGCAGTTGGAACGTCCACGATCTCCCCATCGTGCCGACGAAGCTCTGGGACTTCGTCGAGGAACCGCGGGCGGACGGGGGCAACCTGCTGGAAGTGCTGCGGCAGGCCGCGGCGGCGCATGCCGGCGAAGAAATCGTCAACGGCTGCGACGCCGAGCGCGAGGGCGAGGTGATCTTCCGGAAGGCTTTGCGCGGGGTGAAGGCGCCGACCGGCACGACCTATTCGCGCATGTGGGCGCAGACGATGACCGTCGCGGGGTTGCAAGAGGCGTTCGCGGCCCGCCAGCCGCTGCAGGACTACAACGGCCTCGCGCAGGCGGGCTTCACGCGCGATCAGGCGGACTGGCTCGTGGGCATGAACGTGACGGTGCTCGCAACCAAGACCCTGCCGCGCGGACGCGGCGACTGGAAGGTGTGGTCGGTGGGCCGCGTGCAGACCCCGACGCTCGCGCTGATCGTCGCGCGCGACCTGTTGATCGAGAATTTTGTTCCGCAGAAATTCTGGGAGGCGCATGGCACGTTCGGCGGCCTCGAGGCCAAGGCCGAGCTCGACGCCTACGCGGCGTCCCCGGATCGCGTGAAGCTCCTCGGAGCCCCGGCGGTGAGCAGCGAGCGCGACAAGAAAGTTTTTTGGGACCAGGGGAAGGGCGCGGCGTTCGGCGCGGCGGCGACCGCGCCGCCGACTTATCGCGCGACGGATAAAAAGACGACGCGCACCGAGAAGCCGCCGCTGCCGTTCGACCTGCAGGAAATGCAAAAGCTGATGTCGAAGAAGTTCGGCTGCACGGCGACCGACACGCTCGCGATTCTGCAGAAGTTGTATGATGCGAAGCTGATCAGTTACCCACGAACGGACTGCCGGCATCTGCGGGAGGACATGAAGGAAAAGCTCTACGCCTCGCTCGTCGACGTGCATGCGCACCTAACGGCGATGCGGCCCGCGCTGCATCTTTCGCAGCAGGAAATGATGCCCCAGCACGTCGCGGCGGCGGCGCGGGCGTTCGACGACCGGCAGGTGGAGGGCCACTACGGCCTCGTGCCGACCGGCGAGGTCAACGGGATCGAAACGCTCACCGGCAACGATCTGTTCGCCTTTCTCGCCGTCGTGCAGACGACGCTGATGGCGCTCGACGAAGCGGCGAAATACCGCGGCGTCACGCGGCGCTACACCCAGGAAGGCGGCGCGGGGCCGTATGCGCCGGCGAACTTCAAGGCGACGCGCGAGCAGATCGATTTCCCGGGCTTTCAGCGCTGGGTGAAACGCGAGGCGAAGACGGTGGCGACGCTGCCGCCAATTTCGGAGCGCCAGGTCTTGGAGGCCGTGGCGTTGAAGGAGCTGACGACGAAGCCGCCGGAGCATTTCACGGATGCGACGCTGCTCGACGCGATGAAGTACGCCGGCGAGACGTTCGACGACGACACGCCGGAGGAACAGCGCGAGGCGATGGTCGAGGTGATGAAGGACAAGGGCATCGGCACCGCGGCGACGCGGGCGAACATCATCGAGAAGATACTCCTGCGCGGATTCGTGGTGCGGGAGAAATCGAGAATTCTTTCGACGGAGAACGGCCGGCTGCTGTGTCGCGAGCTGGCGACGCGCGCGCCGAGCCTGTTGTCGGCGAAACTCACCGGCGAGTGGGAACTGATCCTGAAAAAGATGGAACGCAACGCGACGCCGATGACGCGCCCGGAATTTCTCGATGCGTTGCTCGCGAGCGTCGTGAGCATGAAGGCGGCGTTCATCAAGGACAGTGCGCGGGCGGGGATCAACGAGCCGGTGGAGCCCGTGACGGCGGGCACGCCGGTGGCCGGGTCGATTTGCCCGAAGTCAAAAGCGCCCCTGCTGGATCGCGGCCCGTTCTTCGAGGCCCCGGGCTGGCCGGGCGTGCGGCTGTGGAAGTCGGCCTTTGGGCGGGCGTGGGAGGCGGGGGAGTTTGTCGCGCTGCTCGAGAGCCACCTCGCGGGAAAACCGTATCACGCGACGGGATTGAGATCGTCGACGGGCAACCGCGGGTACGAGGCGGACCTCGTGATTGACGAGGCGCAGAAGAAGCTCGTGATCTTCACGCCGGAGCCGAAGAAGGTGAAAGACGTGAAGTGCCCGAAGTCGGGGAAGCTGATGCTGGATTGCGGCGGCTATTTTGAGGCGCCGGGCTGGCCCGGGGTGAAGCTCTGGAAGAGCGCGTTTGGGAAACCATTCGCCGCCGCGGACTATGTGCCGGTTTTGCAGGGCTGGAAGGATGGCGCTCCGATCAGTGTGAGCGGCCTCGTTTCGGTGAAGTCGGGCAAGACCTATGCGGCGAAAATCGTGCTCGATGAAAAGGCGGGAAAGATGAAGTTGGATTTCGGGCCGGCGGCGGGATGAGAGCAGGCCGGCGGAGTGATCCCGCGAGGGTTGGAAGCGGCGCGGTGCATGACCTCTGGAACATCTCTCCGACCAATCCATTTGGCAGGAAAATGAAGGACCTCCCACAGATTCAGAAAGGCCACAGATGCTGAGCCAGAACGCAGACCATCTGCGGTCTTTCTGAATCTGCGGGAGGCCCAAACCCACGCGCTCGAAAATCCGTCAACAAAAAGCAACGTGACCCCGTGGGTCGGTCCAAACCACCAATCTTTTTGGCAAAAAAATGGGTGGCAAAAAAGGGCCGAGTATCCGGCCTGCTTTACCGAGGGGGAGGTTGGTCAAAGAATTACGCACCCACCTGTTCTTCATCTTTTTTTTGCCAGCCCTTTTTTTGCCATCTCCCTGCCTGCCTTGGGTATTCTCTGCGTTCTTGCCCTGGCTCTGCCGTGTCAACGGCCTGGGTCGGCCGCGCTCAAGCTTGCACCGCAGAGACGGGAAACCTCGCAGAGGTCGGCGTAAGAATGAATCCATTTTGGCACCACGCTTGGCCCGGAGACTATTGGATCGCTTCCGTAATCGCTGGAAAAAAACGGCGGCGGTTTTCAGGGAAAAGCCCGGCGCGACCGAGCGCGTCGCGCGGTCAGCGAGGAACCAGCGGCCCCATTCCACATACGGCGCGTCGTCGGGTGGCGCGGCGAACTCGCAGCTGCCCAGTTGCCCTCACGCAGAAAACGACGTTGCGCCACGACCCTGACTGCCTAGTTTTTTCCCATGCCCGCCACCTCCTATCGCTATCTGATCAACCTCCCCGGAGTGCGCTCTGGCCGCACCATCATCGAAGGCACCCGCATCGGCGTGCATGACGTGATCGGTCTGCTCCAAAACGGCGAGACCATCGATACGCTGATTCCCCGTTGCTTCCCCGATTTGACGCGGGCGCAGGTTTACGAATGCCTGGCCTATTATGAAGACCACCGCGTTGAAATCGACGCTCTCGTGGCCGAGCAGATGAGCGAAGGTCCGGCGTGAAGTTTTTCCTCGATCACGACGTGCCGGGGAACATCGCGCTCTTGCTTCGTCATTGGGGACATGAGGCGACCGAGTTGCGCGACGCGCTGGCCGCCACCGCGACTGACAACGAGGCGTTCGCCTACGCCCGCGCCAACGCAATGATCACCATTACATGCAATCGCGACGATTATCTCGTGCTGGCCGCCGCGCATCAGGAACACCCGGGCTTGATCATCCTTTTACGTCGCCGCTCGCGGCAAATGGAGACGAGCCGTCTGCTGACGCTGCTCAAAAACGCCGGCGAGCAGGGCTTGAGCAACAACATCAACTTCGCGTGATGGATGGAGTAAGGGGAGGCGAACGTTCAACGCTCAACATTCAACTCTTAACGCTCAAGTCTCGGAACGGCTGCCGTTGGCTCGGCCACTTGAGCGTTGAGTCCCGCAGGGCGGGATTGAGCACTTTCGGGCAGCGCGCCTACGGCCTTGGCGCAATGGCGGGCGGAGCGGCGGGAGCCGCCAGTTCCTTCGCCAGCTTCTCCGCCTCCGCCGGCGTGACCGTGAAACCGGGAGCGATGGAGCGGGCGGGGTCGGTCGAGAGGAACCATTTGGCCCACGTGGCGTATGGGGCGGTGTCGGGGAGCGCGGCGATTTCGCGGCGGAGGTCGTCGAAGCGGTCGAACTCGTCCAGCGCGCTCACGATTTTGGCCGCCTCGTTCAGCCGCCGGCCGGCGCAAACGGTGGCGAGCCGCACGAGCCACGCCGGCGCCTGCCGGTCGCCGGAATCGGCCAAATAGCCTGTCCCTTTCGGGCGCGCTGCCCGACCGGTTTGTCGGGCTGGCAAGATTTCGCCCCGGCCTGACCCCGTCGGACCGAGCGTCGTTACGGCTTCAACGCTGCCGCCACCGCTTTCCACTCCGCCGCTTTTTCCGGCCGGCCCGTGGCTTCGTAGAGTTCCACGAGCGAGCTGATGCGATTTCTAAATTGCAACATTACCGCGGGGGCGAGAGGATCCACGATATTCCGTTGTTTGAACCTTGCGCACGCGTCCACCAGAAGTGGTTCCGCCTCGGCGTAACGTTTTTGTCCGACCAGAGCGGAGCCAATCGTCGCGTGGACGCTGTAAATGGTTGAATTCGCAGAGGCGTCGACGGAGTAGAATTTCTCGCGAACGGCCAAGCCCGCGCGCCCTACTGACTCGGCTTCGACAAACTTGCCAACCATTACCAGCGTCTGCGCGAGCCGGACAAGGGTGTCGCCATGGCCGTAGCCGCCCGTTCCCTCCCGCTTGATCACGTGCGCCAGCATCTCCCGTTCGAGCGGCTCCGTTTCGGAATATTTTTTCTCCAGAAGCAGGGCAGCATCACGGGCGAGCATGGCAATAAAGGGATCCGGAGCGCTCAGTTCATCCGCGAGCTTCTTCGCTTCGGCCGGCGTGACGGTAAATCCAGGCGCGATCGAGCGCGTCGGGCTGTCGGAGAGGAACCAGCGGGCCCATTCGCCATACGGATCGTCCGCCGGCAGTTCGGCAAGCTCGCGACGAAGTTCGTCGAGCCGATCAAACTCGTCCGCCGCACTGACGAACTTTACTTCGTCGGTCAACCGCCGGCCGGCGCAGATCGTGGCGAGTTGCAACAGCCATTTCGGCGCCCTCCCGGCGCGGCCAGCAGGCGGCGCAGCCCATACGCGATTTCCGACGGTCGGCGTCCCAAACCCGGAATAGGTCAGCAGGAACCGACCATCCGGACTGTAGTCTGAATGGACATTCCCGCGATGGTGGTCCAGCGGACCGCTGATGGGGATTCCTGATTGAACATCCCACACGCGCGCCAAGCCGTCGTTCGCGGCGGTCAAGACTCGTCGGCCGTCGGAACTGAAAGAAACCCGCGTCGCGGCGCCGGAGTGGACCAAAGGTTCGCCCACAGGTTGATACGTCGCGCTGTCCCACATCTGCACAGTTCCATCTTGGGACCCGCTGGCGAAAAGCCGGCCGTCGTCGGAAAAATCGAAACGGGTGACAATGAAGCCGTGGGCTTGGTGCGATTGCAGAAGATTTCCAGTCATTCCATCCCAGACTTGGACCTTGCCCCAAGCGTTACCGGTTAACAGCCGCGTGCCATCGGCGCTGAATCGCGCGGCGCGAAATGCCGCCTTTTCATCCGCCGTGATTTTGAAGAGCAGCTTTTCTCCTTTGATTTCATAGACCTGAATTCCCTGCGGCGTAGAGATGGCAATTCGGCGGTCGTCCGGACTGAAGTTGGTCAAAACATCCACCGCGCTATTGTTTGCGGTCTGGAAGGTCACTCCCGCAATCGTGGCAACCCGTTTTCCCGTCTCCAAATCCCAGATACGCACCGAGCCCGTTTCTCCAGGCGCGACCCGGGTAAGGACGGCGGCGCTGTATTTTCCCGTCACACTCAAGACTAACCCGCCAGGAGCGATCGAGTCCGCGAACGCGACATCGTGCGCCACACCGCTTTCACCCATGGTCCAGGCTCGCGTCGGACTGTTTTCCGTGGAGCGCACGATCAGCTTGTCCCCGGGCCGTAGCGTATTCGCATACGAACGACGAATCGGCGCCGCAATGCCGCCGTCAGTTTCAGGATAGCTAAAACCGCCCCGCACCCAGCGGCCCGAGGCGATTTCGAGTGCTTTGGCTTCCCGGGGTTCGAACCACAGCAAGCGGGTGGGAGGCTGCGCGGCAAACTGCACAAGGCTGACGGGTGCGGTCGTCCGGGGAAGCAGCAACGGAGCCGCCGCTCCGCGGGTGAGTTGCAGACGATGCACCAAGCCCGACGCGGAACTGACCAGAAGCGTGCGGCCGTCAGGGGAAAGGGCCGCCACGCTGGGGCGGTCCTGCTTATACGTGGACTCCGCGGCTAACGCGCCCGTCTTCAAATTCCACAGCCGGCAAAGGCCGTCCACCGAGACCGTCGCGAGAATCGTGCTGTCATCGCTCATCCCGGCGCAACTCGCGGGTCCGCCGTGCAGCAACGGTGGGAAAGCCAGTTTACCGGTGTCCACGAGGTAAACGCTGATGGCGCGATCGTTGGACGCGATGACGACGCGGGTGCCATCCGGGGTTAGCCAAAACTGTCCACCTCGCCCGCTGGGGTAGGGAATGGGAGATCCGATCACCGCAAGCGTCTCGGTCTCGCGGACGAATGCCGCCGGCGGGGCCGTGCGGGCGGACCCTGCCAAATAGCCCAAAATCAAGAGTCGCTTTCCATCTGCGCTGAACATGATGCCTTGGCCGAAACCTGTGTAGATTTGTGGGTCCGGTGGAAACGTGCCGATCACTTTGCCGTCGGGTACAGAGCGCAGCTCGATCGTCGTAGTATTAGTTGCTACGGTTCCATTCGCAGACAGGGTGGCACTCGCCGAACTCGACGTCACCATGCGCTTCCCGTCCGGGCTAAAGGGCGTGAGGACCGGGTCAAAGTCAGCCGTCAGGTGAAATAATTCCCCTGCCGAGTGCTCTTCGCCGATCACGGCGTCGAAAATGGCCCAGGAGTCGTTGATGGTCCTCAGCCAGCGACCGTCCGGACTGAGAGCGAAATTGGGAATCCACGCCTGGTTGTCGCCTTGGCGCTTGCGATTGAGAGACGCCACCCGCGCCGGAGGGGTAATCGGTGCAAATCGCGCCCGCCCGGTGGCCGTGTCGCACACCACGACGGTCCCGTTCATCAATGCGACGGCAAATAGATCGGGATTGTTCGCGGCGGTCCGGAGTCCGGTCGTATGAATCTTTTGATCGAACTGATATTCACGGACGACTTTCCAGTCCGCCACAGCGACCAGACGCAAACGACCATCCTCCCCTTGCTTGGTCAGCAGAATTCATGGGCGCATTCCGGTTCGGGCAAATGGCCAAGGTTATGATATAGGGCCACCTCCATTGCCCTATAGGTTCGGAAACCATATGAGCGTCTGGTCACCACTCGGACTTTATTGTTCAAGCC
>SXGU01028556.1_pt1 | contig 23157 bp, 23 predicted proteins | sample 3174531 | NCBI WGS metagenome assembly SXGU01 (sample SAMN11356863, study PRJNA531348) | freshwater metagenome | isolation source: freshwater sample F1-140 | place: China: Fuxian Lake, Yuxi | collected 2017-12-25
CGTCGAGGCGTGGTGCCGGGAGCACCCACACTTGCGGATCGCGCTGTGTGGTCACGTCGGCGACTACGACCTGCCGGGGTGGGATGCGGTCCAGTGGTCCAGAGGCGGCAACACTTACGGCGGCACGGCGACGAAGGATTCGGGAGTGCATCTGGTACTCGCCAGCGTGCCTCTCGGTGCAGGCCCAGGGGAGTCTTGACCTATGAGCATCGACACAGCCCAGGCGCTCCGCGCGCTGCATGTCTACACGTCCGGCCCATTCGAGGTCCGCGTGCTGCTCGACGACGGGACGGTCTCGGCTGTGTTCGGGTCGCCCGAACAGGCCGCGGCGCTCCTGCCTGAGCTCGACGCCATGACCTACTCGGGCGTCTACGTGACGCCCAACCCGCTGCGTGAACCAGGGCGCGTAGAGCCGCTGTCTCAGTACGGGCGGTGGCTGCAGACCACCACCGTGGGGGACGCCGACATCGCCCGTAGCGCGTGGCTGCTGCTGGACGTGGACCCGGTCCGGCCGAAGGGGTGTTCCTCGACGTCCGTCGAGAAATCCCGCGCCGTGGACGTGCGGGCGGCGTGCATACGGCACCTCGCGGCGCACGGCTGGCCAGATCCGACGGTCCTGGCGGACTCGGGCAACGGGTGTCACGCCATGTGGCGGCTCGGCGACGGGGTCACGCCCCCGCACCTCCGGAGGGTGCTGCAGCGGCTCGACGAGGCGTGCAGCAACGACGGCGCGAAGGTCGACCGGTCGGTGTTCAACGCGTCGAGGATCTGGAAGTTGCCCGGGACGTGGGCGCGCAAGGGCCCGGATACGCCCGAGCGGCCCCACCGCATGGCGCGGCTCGAGGCGGTCGCGGAGCAGCCCCTCGTGACGCTGGAGATGGTCGAGGCGTTCGCGCCGGCGCCGCGAGAGCTCGAGTCGGTGCCGAGGGCTGCGCGGCAGGACACGGCCTCCAGGGGCTTCCGCGAGGCGTCGGAGGCGTACTGCCGGGACCGCTCGCCGCAGTGGCCACGGCAGCGCGGGCCCTGCCCCGCGTGCGGCCACAACGGCTGCTTTGGCAGTCTCGACGGCCAGCGCTGGACGTGCTGGTCGAGCGGCCACGAGGGCGTCGGGGTGCAGAGCGCGGACGGTCGGATGTGGACGGGCGACGTGCTGGACCTCGACGCGCACGCTTCGGGCCGCACGCCGTCGGAGCACCTGCGCGCCGAGGGCTACCTCGAGGAGTGGACGCCGGCCGAGCCGGATCCCTACACCGAGGCGTTCCTCGTGGGGCTGCGCGAAGAGGGCCGGCGGATCGCCGAGGAGCGCAGCCGTGCGGCCGTGGCGGCCGTGGCGCCGTCGCCAGTGGCGCCGGTTGTCAGGGATCGGGGCGCTGACAGCGAGACGAAGACCGGCCACTACACCCACGACCTCACCGGCGTGGGCAACGCGCATCGGTTCGCCGAGGTCGCAGGCGACGACGTGATGTACGTGCTCGGCGTCGGGTGGCGGGTCTGGGACGGGACGCGGTGGGTGGTCGACACCGACGGCGCGGAGGTCATGCGGACCGCGCGCGCGGTGCTTCGAGGGCTCTACGCGGAGGCGCACGCCGAGCCCGAACCGAAGCTGTCGGCAAAGGCCCTGAAATGGGCGGACTCGTCGAGCACGGCCGGCGGCCTGACGGCGATGATCACGATCGCCCGCAGCCTTCCGAGCCTCCGGGCCGAGGCGTCGAGGTTCGACGCGGCGCCGCACCTGCTCAACACGCCGGCCGGGACGGTCGACCTGCGGACGGGCGAGCTGCGCGAGCACAGGCGGTCGGACTACCTGACCCAGCGCACCGACGTGGCGCCCGACTTCGCGGGCCGCGCGTCGCGCTTCGAGGCGTTTCTGGCCGAGGCGATGCCGGTGGCCGAGGACCGCGCGTTCCTCGAGCGGTTCGCGGGCTACTGCGCCTGGGGCGGCGTTCGTGAGCACGCCTTCGTGATCAACTGGGGTCCGAGCGGTCGCAACGGCAAGTCCACGTTCTGGGAGGCGGTCGGCAGCGCGCTCGGCGACTACGCCGGGGCAGCGCCTCGGGAGATGCTGCTCCTTCCGCCCAGGGGCGCCGCCAAGGCCCCCACCGAGCTCGTCACGCTGGCCGGGAAGCGCCTCGTGTGGGCGTCGGAGCCAGGGGCGGGGCGTGTCGTCGACGCGGAGCTGGTCAAGGCGATCTCTGGCGGTGACCGCTTCGTGGTCAAGCGGCTCTACCGCGAGCCCGAGGAGGTGAGGCCGAATGCGAAGGTGACGTTCCTCGCCAACGATCTCCGCGTCCTGCAGACCATGGACGGCGCGGCCTGGGCCCGCGCGCACGTGGTCGAGTGGCCGGTGTCGTTCCTCGGGCGCGAGGACCACGCGCTATCCGAGGCGCTCCGGGACGAGGCGCCGCAGATCCTCGCGCAGCTGATCCGCTGGGCGGTGGCCTACCGCCGGCACGGGCTAGGGGCGCCGAGCCAGACGGCCAAGGAGGCGGCCAGGCGCTTCCAGACGCCGATCGAGGCGTTCCTGGCCGAGCGGTGCGACGTAGGGGCTGGCCACCGAGTGCACAGCTTGGAGCTCTACAACGCGTTCCGGGGCTTCTGCGCCGACCTCGGGATCGACGAGAACGACAACGTGCCGTCGAGTCCCGTGGCGTTCGGCAAGCTGTTGGGGTCTCGGTTCACGTCAGCCGTGAGCAACAGCATCCGCTACCGCGTTGGGCTGCGCCTTCGCGGGTCGCCAGGCATGGACGATGGCGACGACTTCTTCGCGGCAGCGTCAAAGGTCGACGCGGCGACCATCTTTGACCTGGACGACGCGCGGCGTCGCCGAGAGGAGGGTCGGTCGTGACCAGTACGGATCAGTACGGATCAGTACAGATAACCGTACTGGCACTTCTGCCAGTCGTGGAGCGGATCGTAGAGGCGCCAGTACGGATCACCTCTTCCCTTTCTTGTCCCAATGAAAAAGAGAGAGGAGAGAGAGTTAAAAGGAAGGATCAATTGGCGAGATCCGTACTCAACCGTACTGGATGCCGAAAAGCCGAGTCACCGCAAGCCGTTGCGGGAGTACGGTTATCCGTACTGATCCGTACTGAACCGTACTGGGCGGTGTCGCCATGAGGCGGTCGGGGCGAAAAGTCCCGCGCGAGCTGACCGAGCAAGTGGCGCTTGCGGCGCGGCTCGACCGTGCGGGCCTGACCTGGTGCCACGTGCCGAACGGCGGGCGCCGCGGGCGGCGGGAGGCCGTTGCGCTGCAGGCGTCGGGAGTCAAGGCGGGCGTGCCGGACGTGCTGGTGTTCACGCCGCCGCCGTCAGGCCGCGGCCGTGTCGGCGTGGCGCTAGAGCTCAAGGCGCTGGCCGGGTCACCAGCGCCTGAGCAGCGCGAGTGGCTGGAGCGGCTCCACGCGTGCGGCTGGGCTACGGTGGTGGCCTACGGCTGCGACGACGCGGTGGCTCAGCTGCGGATGCTGGGCTACGTGCTGTGAGGGTGCAGGCATCATGGGTCCTTCCACGGGGTGGGGTGATGGTGGGTACCTCTCGGCTGAGGGCTTCCGAAACTGACCGGCCGGTCAGTAATGAGACCACAGGAGAATCGCGCACATGAGCATCAAGGCAGGCAGCAAGCGGGCGTTCGGGCGTCCCAAGGAGCCACCGCGTCCAGGGCTCGGCACGACCGCCGACCTGCTCCGGGCGATCGGCGTCGGCCGGGCGTCGCTGGACCACGCGTGGCACAACGGCCACATCACCCCGGCGCTGACCGACGACGACGGCAGGGTGTGGTGGGACGTGGCGCGAGCGGCGGCCGACTACAACTCGAGGGTTCGCCGCCGCACCGACACGCTCGGCAACGCGACGCTCCCAGGCAGCGCGGCGGTCAAGGCGGCGCTTGCCGCTGAGACCGGCGACGAGTCGCCCGAGTCCATCGGCCGCACCGAGCGCGAGCGTCGCCCCGGCGAGAGCTACCAGGACGCGAGGACCCGGCTGGCCCGAGCGGACGCCGACAAGCGGGAGCTCGAGGTCAGGCAGAAGCGGGACGAGCTGGTGGAGGCCGCGGCAGTCACCAGGGCGTTGGAGTCCATCGCCATCGGCCTGCGCGACAGCCTGTCGTCGATCGGGGCCCGCATCGCCGGCCAGCTCGCGGTGGAGTCTGACGCGCGGCGTTGCCGTGAGGTCGTCGATGACGAGGTGCGGCGCTGCCTTGCGTCGGCGTCGAAGGCGATTCGAGAGTCGGTGCCTGGGTCGTCCCATGAGTGAGCACGTCGACAATTTCCTCGGCGCCTTCGCTGCCGCGCTCGAGCCGCGCCCGAAGCTGACGGTCTCGGAGTGGGCCGCGCGCCACCGCGCGTTGCCGTCGAAGGGCGCGTCGGAGCCGGGCCCGTGGCGCAACGCGCGCACGCCATACCTCGTTGAGCCGATGGACTGCCTGAGCCCGCACCACCCAGCGGAGGTGGTGGTGCTCATGTTCGGGTCGCAGCTCGGCAAGAGCGAGGCGGGCAACAACTTCGTTGGTTACATCATCGACTACGCGCCGGGTCCGGTGCTCATCGTGCAGCCGACGGTTGAGGCCGCGGAGCAGTACAGCCGCCAGCGCATCGCGCCGATGTGCGCGCTGCCGCCGATTGCCGGAAAGGTGCGCGACCCGCGCGACCGCGACGCCGGCAACACCATCCTCGAGAAGGAGTTCCCTGGCGGGACGCTGATCCTGCGCGGCGCCAACAGCGCCACCGGGCTGTCGTCGATGCCGATCAAGTACGCGTTCTTTGACGAGGTGGACCGCTACCCAACGGACGCGGACGAAAACGGCGACCCGGTCGCGCTGGGCATGCAGCGGACCCGAACCTTCCCAGATCGAAAGATCCTGACCACCTCGACGCCGACCACCAAGGGGACGTCACGCGTCGAGGCCGAGTTCAACACCACCGACCAGCGCCGGTACTTCGTGCCCTGCCCCCGGTGCGGTGGTGAGCAGATCCTCCGGTGGACCCCGACCGAGGAGCACCCCGGGGGGATGGTGTGGGAGGGTCACGATCCGCGCGGGACCTGCGCCTACCAGTGCGAGCACTGCCGGGGCCGCATCCTGCCGCATGAGCGCGACGCCATGGTGGCCGCGGGGCGGTGGAAGGCGACCGCGCCAGGGGACGGCCGCCGCGTCGGGTTCCACCTGTCGTCGCTGGCGTCGCCGTGGGCGAAGTGGCCCGACCTCGTCGAGGAGTTCCTGGCGGCCAAGCGCGAGTCCAGCGCCACCAAACTCAAGGCGTTCGTCAACCTGCAGCTCGGCGAGGCATGGGATTCCCAGGAGGCGTCGAGCGTCGAGGGCAAGGCGCTGCTGCAGCGGCTGGAGCGCGGGTGGGGCCCCGGCACGTCGGTCGAGGTTCCGGCCGCGGCGTGCGTGATCACGGCCGGCGTCGACATCCAGCCGGTGCGCGGGTGCATCGTGCTGGAGGTGGTGGCGTGGGGCGAGGGCTACGAGTCGTGGTCTCTCGACTACCTGCGGATCGACGGTGACCCGACGCTGCCGCCGCCCGGCGGGATCTGGCGCGAGCTCGACGCGGCGCTGTCCCGCCGGTACCAGCACCCGGTGCTGGGTGACCTGCCGGTTCGCGCGGCGTGCGTCGACACCGGCGCAGCAACGAACAACGCTTACGCGTTCGTTCGCCCCCGACAAAAGCGCCGCGTCTGGGCAGTGAAGGGCCGTGACGATCAGGGTCAACCGATCTGGCCGGACAAGGTCAAGAGTCGCAACCGAGGCGGCGTCGACCTCCGGTCAATCAACACCGGCCAGGCAAAGGAAGACATCTTTCACCGGCTGCGCGTCCGGACGCCGGGCCCTGGGTTCTGCCACTTCCCGGTCGGCCGTGATGCGGCCTACTTCGAGGAGCTCACGGCCGAGACGCAGCGGATCACGTACCGCAACGGGCGCGGCAAGCGGCAGTGGGTGGTGCGCGAGGGCGCACGCAACGAGGCGCTCGACGTGCGGGTGTACGCCTACGCCGCGCTCCTGGGCCTGGTGCGACAGCGCGTGGTGGCGCTCAAGGCACCGACGTCGAAAGCGACCATGGAGCCGACGGCAGCACCGCCACTTGACACGACGCCAGAGCAACGCGACGCTGCGGCGGCACCGCGTGCGCCTCGGCGCACGACGCCAGCGCCGCCCGCCAAGCGCCGCCGCGCGTCGCACTGGAGCGAGGTGCTGGACTGGTAGGGGGTCGCATGGCGACGCAGTACACGATGGCCGAGTACGAGGCGCTCCGGAAAGCGCACGCAACCGGCGCGCTGTCCGTCACGCACGACGGCGAGACGGTGACCTTCCGCAGCGCCGCGGAGATGCGGGCGCTGTTGTCGACCATGGAGCGGTCCCTCGGGCTGCGCGGCACGACTCGGCGCGTGCACCGGCTCGGGTTCTGACATGGGCACCGTCCTCGACCTGTTCCGCGGCGCCGTCACCACGATGGCCGACCCCGTCCCCGACGCTCCGCCCGCCCAACGCAAGTCGCGCCGGGCGAAGCTCCGTTACGACGGGGCGCGCACGTCGACGCTGACCCGCGGCTGGATCGCGGCGTCCGGCGACGCTGCCAGCGAGATCGCCCCCGACATCGGCCGTCTCCGTGACCGGGCACGCGAGGCCGAGCGCAACCGCGGGCTGGTCACGCGGATCCTCGAGCGGTTCCAGACAGCAGTGGTCGGCGCCGTCGGGCCGCGCCCGCGGTTCCTCACGGGCGACGACCGGCTCGACAAGGAGGCGGCCGACCTCTGGCGACGGTGGACTCCGGTGTCCTCGGCGTCCGACCGGCTCACGTTCGAGGCGCTGGTCGGCTTGTGCCTTCGCGCGACGGTGCGCGACGGCGAGGGCGTGGTGCGACTCCGCGCGCGACGGCTCGAGGACAACCTGCCGGTGCCGATGCAACTGCAGTTGCTCGAGTCTGACCATCTCGACACCGACAAGTCGATGGAACTCGCGAACGGCGGGCGCATCGTCAACGGCGTGGAGACCGGGCCGCTCGGGCAGGTGGTTGCGTACTGGATCCGACCTCGCCATCCGGGCGACTACCTCGCGGCGGGCACCAACTACCAGTCGACGCGCGTGGATGCGGCCGACGTCCTGCACGTCTACCACCCGACCCGCATCGGCCAGCGCCGCGGCGCGTCGTGGCTCTCCCCCGTGCTCGACGCCGTCTGGCACCACACGGAGCTTCGGCGCTCGGAGCGCGTGCGGCTCCGCGGCTCGGCGTGCCTGTTCGCCTCCGTCGAGGGCGCGGGCGCCGACGACGAGGAGGGCATTGCGCCGCGCTCGCCAACGGACGGTGAGGAGGCCGGAGCCAGCGGCTACGTGGAGGACGCCGACGGCAACCCGGTGAACGACCTTCCGATGGGCGCGATCGTCAACGTTGCGCACGGGAAGAGCCTCAAGCTTCACACGCCTCAGGCCGCGATCGGCTACGTCGAGGCCGTGAAGGCCGAGGAACGAGACATCGCGCGCGGCGTCGGACTCATGTACGAGGCCGTGTCCGGCGACCTGTCCCAGGTCAACTGGGCGAGTTACCGCGTCGGCGACGTCGGCTGGCGCGCGTTCGCCGACTTCGTGCGAGCTCAGGTGCTCGAGCCGATGATGCTCCGTCCGCTTATCGACGCGTGGCTTGCGGCGGCAGTGGCGTCCGGTGCTCTGCGGCGCTGGCCCGCCAACGCGCGCGTGGAGTGGCGGTGGCCACCACACGAGGAGATGGACCGAGCGGCGAGCGCCGAAGCCGACCGCGCCGAGCTGGCAAACGGGCTGACCTCGTTTGAGCAGCTCTGCGAGAAGCGCGGCACCACGCTGACCGACCAGATCGCCAGCCTGCGCCGCTCCGAAGATGCACTTCGTGAGGCAGGGCTCACGTTCGTCTGGCGCCAGCAGGACGCCGCGTCCCGTTCCGCAGGCTAACAAGCGCCACAATCGGGACGCCACGTCCACCTAGAAAATCTCAGTCGTCTCAATTGACACACGTGAGACGTCGCGGTTACCCTGCCGCGCATGGCCGTAACGCTACGTCTCGACCCGTCCGTTGCTCGATTCGCCGCCGACTCGTCTGGCAACGGTCCGATCGGCCTGGTAATCTACACCGGGGCGCCCGTGCGCCGCGTCGGCTACTACACCGACGCGAAGGGCCGCGAGAGCTTCGGCGAGTACCGGCTGCGGCTCTCCCTCGACGCCGACGCGGTCGACCTCGGCCGCCTCGCTGGCGGGACCGCGCCACTGCTCCGTGAGCACAGCACCAGCGTGGACGCCATCATCGGCCGCGTGACCCGCGCCGCCATCGAGGGCAACCAGCTCGTCGGCGAGGCCGTCCTGAGCGACGCGCCCGGCGATTCCGATGTGGTCCACAAGATCCGCAGCGGCCTTGCGCCGAACCTGAGCGTCGGCGCCAACCTGCACGCCATCGAGCTAGAGGACGCAGAGGCCGAGCCCCCGATGTTCGTGGCGACCCTGTGGGAGCCCTTCGAGGTCTCGTCCGTCGCTGTCGGCGCCGACCCCGCCGCGCGGGTCGCGCTCAACCTGATCACGCCGCCGGCAGAGCCGGCCAAGGAGCCCCAGCCCATGCCCCAGCCCATGCCCGCGGCGGCGCCGTTCGACCTCGCCGCCCTCGCCCGGCGCAACGCCGACATCCGCCAGTCCGGCAAGCTGCTCGGTCTCGCGGCCGACAAGATCGACCCGCTCATCGACGACGTGACGCTGTCTCTGGACGCCGCCCGCGCTCGCATGTTCGAGATCCGCGCCGCGGCCCAGGACGCGCAGCGGATCGACGGCGGTCGCCCCACCATCGAGGTGGGCACCGGCGAGAAGGAGAACATCGGCCGTACGATGTCGCTGAGCCTCGTCGCCCGTAACGAGGGGCGCGTCCTGGCCGACTCGGACGCCTACCGCGCCCGCGAGTTCCGCCACGCGTCGATCCCCGACATCGCCGCCGCGTGCCTCCGCGCCAGCGGCTACGACACGGCGGGCATGACGCGCGTCAGCATCATCGACGCCGCGCTCGGCATGCGCAGCGAGGCCGGCGCTCGGGCGTTCCTTTCGGGGCACTCGACCTCCGACTTCCCGTACGTGCTGGGCGACAGCATCCGCACGACCATGCGCCGCGGCTACACGATGCGCCCCGGCATCCACACCAAGATCGCCCGCAAGCGGCCGCTCGCCGACTACCGCAGCCACAAGCACGTGCTGCTCGGCGACACGCCGGACTTCGTGGAGACCGCTGAGGGCGGCTCGACCGTGTACGGTCCCATGACCGAGTCGCAGGGCTCCGTGAGCCTCAAGGACCACACGAGCGGCGTCCAGGTCACGCGCCAGGTGCTCATCAACGACAACCTGGGCGCCTTCATGGACCTCGCCCTCAAGTTCGGTCAGAAGGCGCTCAACAAGGCCGAGCGCAAGGTGCTTGCGGTGCTGACGGGCGGCACGTCCGGCGACTGGGGCGACGGCTCGCCCCTGTTCGACTCGGCCGCCCACGGCAACATCGACGCCACGGGCGCCGCGCCGTCGCTGACGCGCATCGCCGCGATGCGGCTGCTCATGCGCCTCCAGACGTCTCTCGCGCACGCCAGCCAGACCGAGGAGCCGGTCGACATCATGCCGAGCTTCCTGGCAGTGCCGGAGGCGCTGCTCGTCGGGACCCAGCAGCTGCTCACGGGCAACTACATGCCCACGTCGGCGTCCACGGCCGTGGTCCCCGCGCTCGGCGGCCTGGAGATCGTCTCGTCTCCCATCTTCGACGCGGCCAGCGCCACGGCGTACTACCTGCTGGCCGACCCCAACACGGACGACGGCCTAGAGTACTGCGTGCTCGAGGGCGAGGACGGCTTGGTGGTGGCCAGCCAGCTCGACTTCGACACCGAGGGCTTCAAGGTTCGCGGCCGGCTCGCCTTCGAGGCTCACTGCCGCGACTACCGCTCCGTCGTCCGCAACGCGGGCGCGTAAGCCAGGGCACCCCACCAACCCCAAACGCGGGCGCAGCCCGGAGGACAGAACATGGCAAACAACATCCTGGGCGATGGTGAGCTCGTCAACCTCACCGCCGGTGCAAGCGTCGATAGCGGCACGCTCGCGGTCCTGCCCGGCTCGCAGCGCCCGGCGCTGTCGATCGCCGACGCGGGCAGCGGTGCCGCGATGGCGGTCGCGACCCGCGGCCACATCCGGTACGCGAAGGTCTCGGCCGCCATCGCCGATACGGTCCACACGGCCGCCGAGTCGTTCGCCGTCGGCGACAACGTGTACCTCGACGCTACCGCCGACCGCGCCACCCGCAAGGCGATGGGGCCGTTGCTCGGCTGGGCAACCAAGAACGCCGCCAGCGGCGACGCGTACGTCGAGATCAACATCGTCGACCCGAAGCCCGCTTCTCAGATCGACATAGTGGCCATCCTCGACGCGAGCCTGAACAGCTCCATCGGGACGCACACGTTGCCCGGCGGGACCATCCCCCACGGCTATGTCGTCAAGGGCTACACGTACGAGCCGCTGGTGACGTTCACCTCGGCGTCCGACGCGGCTACCATTGCGCTTGGGGTTGAAACGCAGGACGACGACTGCTTGAAGACCGCCACGGCGATCAGTTCGGGTACGACGTGGGACGCGGTCTCGCCGGCGACGCCGGTGCAGGCCAGCGCCGCCGCGGTCATCCGCACGACGGCCGCCCGCAAGCTCACCGCGAAGATCGCGGTGGAAGAGCTCACTGCGGGTCGCATGGCCGTGATCGCCCACTGCGTCTACCACGGCGTGGTGGCGTAAGGGGCCCGGCGTGTCGGTCTACTCTGGGATCGCGCAGGCGGCACACCGCGCCGTCCGCGCGGTCCTGGGGCACGCCGGCACGCTGACTGTGGATGGCACCGCCTACTCTGTGCAGGTGGTGCTCTGGGAGCCCGGCCGCCAGCTCGGCGCACCGGGCGACCTCGACGTGGTGGATGCGCAGCCGACGGCCACGTTCCTTGCGGAGGACATCGACGCCACCATGATCACGCCCCACCAGGACACGCTCGCGATCGACGGCCGCACCTGGTCGATCGAATCGGCGCGTGCGGACGGCCTCGGGCGCGTGCGCCTGACGCTGGCTGGGGGCTGACCGTGGCGTGGGCGACCGACATCAGGACGGACGTGGTCACGCGTCTTGCCGCCGCGAGCACTTCGGCGGCAGGGCGCATCGAGGACACACGGCTGCGTCCGATCGTCACAAGCGGCATGAACGGCGCCGTCGCCGTCGACACATGCCCGCGGATCGTGCTGTCGACCCGGCGCATGCGGCGCGAGCCGCGCGGCTCCCGCGCCATGATCTACCGGCAGACGCTCGAGCTAGTGATCGCGTGCTACGCGGCGGGCGACGCCACGACGCCGGCCGACGTCCTGGCCGCCGCGGAGACTCTCGACGAAGAGGTCTTCGACGCGCTTCGAGATGACGGAGAGTGGCTAGCCAGCTTCTCGGACGTCCCGAAGCAACTCGGCTCTGGCGACTCGGCCGTGGAGATCATCGGCACGCAGGCGGTAGCCGTCGTGTCACAGGTCTGGGAGCTCACCGTCGAGACCGCAAGACCGCAGCCCCGAGGCGACGCGCTCGAAACCGTCGTGGCCACCATGCTCACAACCCCGCAACCCGTCGTTGCAACGCGCAACGACGGACTGGACGCGTAAAGCCCATGCCTGCTCGCGTGTACATGGTCCCATCGCCCGGCGTGCGCGTGCTGCACCCTGCCGGCGCTCACCGACAGGGGCGCCCGCTGGCCGCTGTGGGCGAGTGGGTCACCCTCACCGACTACTGGACGCGACGCGAGTTGGACGGCTCGATCGTCCGCGGCCACGACCCCACTGAGGCCCCGGCGCCGGTCGTCGGAAAGGGCAAGACCGAATGAGCATCGTGATCGACCAGGTGCCCGCCAACCAGCTGACGATGCTCGGCGCCGTCCAGCTGGACCGCATAGGCACGTCCCCGGGCCCGGCGCGGAACCGGACCTACATCGTCGGCCAGAAGACGTCGTCCGGCACCGCGACGGCCAACACGCCGGTGCAGGTGTCGAGCGTGCAGCACGCCCGCGGGCTCTTCGGGCGCGGCTCGCACCTCGCGCTGATGGTGGAGGCGTACCACGCCAACCACCCGACGGCCGAGTTGTGGTGCATCCCGGTGGCCGACAACGGCTCGGGCACGGCCGCCGTCGGCTCCATCCAGGTGACCGCCGCGGCCACGGGGCCCGGCACCATCTCGCTCTACATCGCGGGGCAGTTGGTGCAGGTCGGCGTGGCGCCCGGAGACGGTGTCAACACCATCGCCGCCGCGATCTCGGCCGCGATCAACGACGAGCTCGACCTCCCGGTGACGGCGACCGTGAGCACGGACACGGTGACGATCACGTGCCGCCACAAGGGCACGCTGGGCAACGAGATCGACACCCGGATCAACTACCGCACCGGCGAGTGCCTGCCGTCCGGCGTGGCCCTCAGCATCACCCAGGTCGGGGCCGGCACCGCTGGCGCCACCGACCCGACGCTGACCACGGCCAACACCGCGCTGGCGTCGGCCGTGTGGCGCTGGCTGGTCTACCCGTACACGTCGGACAGCCAGGTGGACGCGCTCGATACCATCATGTTCTCCCGCTGGGACGCCATGATCGGCCTGCAGGGCGCGGCGTTCTCGGGCTACGACGACACGGTGGCCAACCTCACCACGTGGTCGGGGTCCCGCAACAGCCCGCACCACGTGACGGTCGGCTGCTACGCCAGCCCGACTCCGACGTGGCAGGTCGGCGCGGCGTACGCTGGTGCCTGCGTCCGGTCGCTCGAGGCTCACGCCTCGGTGCCGCTGCTCGCCCGCGCCGTCGCCGGCGTGCTGGCGCCGGCCATCGCGTCGCGGTTCACCGAGACGGAGATCAACACGCTCGGCCTCGACGGCGTGGCGACGTTCCGGTTCGACTCGTTCGACCAACCGCGCATCGCCAACGCCGTGACGCACTACAAGACCGACAGCCTCGGCGCGGCCGACACGACGCTCCAGTTCGTGAACGCGCCCGCCCAGTTGATGGTGATCTCCGACCGCACCAAGGCACTCATCGCCTCGACGTGCGCCGGCAAGATCCTGGTGGATGACGCGTCGCTGGTCTCGCCCGGAACGCCGGTGATCGATACCGAGATCATCGCGGCCAACGTGCGCGGGCTCTACGGCGAGATGGTGCGGGACGGCCTCGTCGAGGCGCCGGACGAGTTCGCCGACGCGCTCGTGGTGGAGCGGGACGGCAGCAACGCCAACAGGATCAACATCCTCATGCCGCCAGACCTGGCCAACCAGCTCAACGTGGTCGGGGTGCTCCTGCGCCCCTACCTGCAGTTCCGGGGGTGATAGATGCCTGACATCTCCAGTGGCGTGCTTGTCTTTGAACTCGGCGGTCGCATCGTCGAGGTGGAGGGCACGTTCAGCGTGCAGCCGTCGCGCACCAAGCGCGAGGCCGTCGTCGGCGAGTCGGGCAAGGTCTACACCAGGACCATGCCGGAGATCCCGACCATCAAGGGTGACGTGCTCGTCACCGAGGACGTCACCGCGGCGTGGTACTCGTCGCTCGACGGGGTGCGCGGCAGCTGCCGCCTCCGAGACGGGCGGTCCTACTCGTTCTCGGGCCTGACCTCGGTGGGCACCTTCGAGCACGACGTGATCGGCGGCAAGGTGTCCATCGAGTGCTTCGCCGCCGAGATCGTGGAGAAGGTCGCGTGAGACGCGCCGAGATCCCGCCGCCGCCGGAGCGCCCGAGCGGACGCCCGCAGCAGCCGGCGGGGCCGCCCGGCCAGCCTCTTCCGCCGTCGCCAGCGATGCACGGGACGGTGCTGGAGGTGCGCCTGTCGCGCCCCATCGCCGACGTGCGCGGCGACCCCATGCAGACGGTGCGCTTCACGCGCCCGCCTGGGCTCGGCGAGCTGATCGGGTGGCTCGACGAGAGCAGCCCGGACGCCATCGCCGACAGTCTCGAGGCACTGCCCTACAAGCCCCGGTGGGTGTGCTACGTGCTCACGCAGTGCGCCGCCGTGCCGTGGGCTTCGGCTCTCGAGATCCCCGCGTCCGACCTCGTCGCGCTCGGGGTGGCGCTCGCCCCTTTTGTGCAGGGGGCGGGGGCTGGTGCTTCGCCGACGTTGCCGCTCTCGCCCGCGTCTACGGGTGGAGCCCCGGGGACGTCCGGCGCCTAACGATCCCTGAGCTCCTGTGGTGGGCCAGGGTGACGATCGCGGCCCAGCCGCCGCAGGGGTGACGGGTGGCCGAGAAGTTCCCGCTACAGGTCCAGATCAGCGCGCAGGACGGGGCGTCATCCGTCTTGCGGCGCGTCGGCAGGACCGCGCGGCAGCAGCTACGGGACATCCGCTCGTCGTCTACCTCAGCGTCTGACGCGCTCCGCAGCATGGGGCGTGGGATCCGTACCCTCGGGATTGCGGCGACCGCTGGCGTCGCTGCCGCTGGCGCCGCAGCCATCGCCACGGCCAAGGGGTTCGCCGACACCGCGGGCGAGCTCGACGACTTTTCGCGCAAAGTCGGCTTGAGCGTCGAGGATATCCAGACGTGGCGCTACGCCATGAAGCTGTCGGGCGTCGACACCGAGACCTTCAACGGCGGGCTGGTGTCGTTCAACCGCCTCATGGGCCAGGCGCGCACCGGCACGGGCAAGCTCGCGACCGGCCTCAAGAAGGCCGGCGAGGGCGGCCTGCTCAAGGCGCTGCAGGCGACCAAGAACAATGACGAGGCGCTGCGCCTGTACCTCGCCGCCATGGAGCAGGTGCCGGACACCGGCCGACGCGCGGCCTTGGGCACGCTGGGGTTTGCCGGCGCCGGCTCTGAGATGGCTCTGGCCGCAGCGGCCGGTGCCGACGAGATCGCCCGGCTCCGCGCGGAGAAGGTGCGCGACGGCGTGATCAGCACCGAGGCGGCAGCGAAGGGCGCGGAGCTCGGGGACCAACTCGACCGGCTGGACAGCAAGTACCAGGCGCTCAAGGGCACCATCGGCGGCGTCCTCGGGTCCGCGCTCGAGCCGCACATCATCGCGCTCGCGGACTGGGCAGGCGCGAACAAGGAGATCATCGGCCAGAACGTCGCGGGAGCCGTCGATACCGTGGCGGGCGCGCTCCGTAGCATCGACTGGGACGCGATCGGCAGCGGGATCCGAACCGTTTCGGATCTGTTCGGGGGGCTGGCGGAGGTCGCCCGCGACGCTGCCGAGGCAGTCCGGCTGATCCCGCGCGAAGTCAATAACATGCCGTGGGCAGAGTCGGGGGCCGACGCCATTGCAGCAGTAGCGGGCGACAACCAGCCTGGCGGCGAGCGGGGCAACTTCGTTGAGCAGCTGATCCGCAACATGGCCGAGACGGGGCAGATATCGGAGGCCCAGGCCCAGCAGGCCGCCAGGGGCATGCTCGGATTCGGTCTCACCAACGTCGTCGCCCCGGGCGCGTCGCCGGACTTTGTCCGTGCAGCCCGCGCCGCTGGCACGTGGCAGCCCAACCGAGGCGAGGGCGGCATTCTCGGCGCAGGCGCCGTGAAGGAGCGCCCGGTCGGCGCGTCCGCGCTTGGCCAGCAGCTCGGCGCGCTAGCGGCGAAGGGCGGCACGGTCGAGGTCAAGATCACGACGGACCCGGGCACAAAGGCCGAAGTCGTGAAGGACACCACGCCCAAGTCGGCGGCGCCGGTCAAGGTTGAAACGGGGCGGCGCAGCGTCGGGGGCCGACTGTGAGCGCGTGGACGGACAGCCTGCGCGCGGCGTCGTTCCGCGGCGTGCCCTTCGAGACGTCGGCTGGCACGCTCGCGGGCGGGCGTCGAACGGTGCTCCACGAGGTGGTGGATGCGGACCGAGCGGTGACCGAGGACACCGGCCGCCGCACCCGCACTATCACGCTCGAGGCCTTCGTGCTGCGCGACTCGCCGGCCGCGACGCAGGCCGCGGTGTCCGCGCTGATCGCCGCGCTGGAAGCCGCCGGACCCGGCCGGCTGGTGCACCCGCTCCACGGCGACATCATCGTGAGCGTCGACACCTACCAGCAAATCAACTCCTGGGCGGACGGGTCGGCGGTTGGCTTTCAACTCTCGTTCGTCGAGTCGGGCCTACTGGACCGCTTCGGCGCCATCGACCTCGGCAGCGCCGTCGTCTCCGCGTACTCGGCCGCGCTGGCAGCAGTCGAGGACGTGTTCGACGCGCTCTACGCCGTCGAGGACCTTGCCGGATTCGTGCTCGCGCAGGCGGAGGCGGCGCTCACCGCGCCGCTCGACGACCTCTTGGCCGTGGTCGACCGCGGGCTGTCCGAAGCCGAGGACGCGGCGCAGCTCGCGGCGGACATCCGCGACGAGGTGGCGGCGCTCCCGTCCACGCTGTCGTCGTTCGCGGCGTCGACCGTGACGGTGCTGTACGCGCGCGTCGGGCGCGTCGAGGCGCTGCTCGAACTGGCCGGCACCGCGCTAGGACTCACGGCGCCCACGTACACCGGCACGCCGTCGGAGCGGCAGGCGGCCCGCAACGCCTACCAGGCGCGGCGCCTCGGGACGCGTGCGGCGATCTGCGAGGCGGCAGAGGCCCTCCGCGCCACCGAGCTCGGCGACTACGCCACGGCGGTCCGCTGGCGCGACACGCTGGCAGAGGCCATCGCGTCGGAGGTGGCGCAGCTCACGGAGGACGACGCCCAGCTCCTCGAGCCGCTCCGAGCTCTTGCCGGGGCCATGGTGGAGGACGTCACCCGCCGCGCCGCGCAGCTGCCCAGGGCGACCCGCTGGACCCCGCCCGGCATCATGCCGTCGCTGGTCATCGCGTGGCAGCTCTACCGCGACCCGGACCGCGCCGCGGAGGTCGTCGAGCGAAACGGGATCGTGCACCCTGGCTTCGTGCCCGCCGAAGAGTTGGAGGTGCTGGCACAATGATCGACGGCGCACCCCAGATCGTGACCCTGCAGGCGGATGGCCAGTTTTTCGGCGCATTGGAGACCGTCGACGTCACGATGTCGCTGGAGGCCCCGGCGCGAAGCTTCGTTGCGGTCGGCTTCCAGAACTTCGCGGGCGACCTCGTTGTGCGCCCTGGCAGCGTGGCTGTGCTGTTGCTCAACGGGGCGCCTCTGGTTACCGGGTGGGTCGACGACCCGACGGTAGCCAAGGCTCCCGGCGGCTCCAACGTCCAGCTGCCCTGCCGCTCTCGCACGTGCGACCTGGTGGACAGCGCCCCGGCACCGACCACGCCGCGGCGCTGGGTCGGCGCGTCGCCGCTGGTGATCGCCGCCGCGATCTGCGCGCCGTTCGACGTGGCGGTGACGGCCGCGCCCGGCGCGCCGCTAGACCCGGTGCCACGGTTCGGGCTCGAGGACCACGCCACCGCCTGGGATCAGCTCGACCGCCTGCTGTCGTCGCGCGGACTCCTGGCGGTCGACGACGCCATCGGCAACCTGCAGCTGCTCCGACTGTCCGACGCCACGGCGCTGCGCCACGTGGGCGTGCTCGCGGCCGGCGCCAACCTGCTGGACTGGTCGGTGGCGCACCGCGGCTCCGAGCGGTTCGCCACCTACCTAGCGAAAGGGCAGACCGTCGCCGACACGGTGACGCCGCCGTCTCTCGCTGCCGCGGTCTACGGTGTCGCCGCCGACGCGGACGTGGCGCGCCCGCGGTGGATGCACGTGGACGCGCACGGACTGGACGCGGCGGGAGCGCTTGCGAAGGCGCGCTGGGAGGCGACGACCCGCTACGGCCGAGCGGTGACGGTGTCGTGCGTGACGCCCGGGTGGACCGACGCGGCAGGCACGCCGTGGACACCGGGGCGCATGGTGCAGGTCTCCATCCCACACGCCGGGCTCCTGACCGAGCTCGTCGTGGTTGAGGTCACCTTGCGCAAGGCGCCCGGCACGGGCACCACGTCGTCTATCACGCTGCAGCCGGTGGAGGCGTTCGCGGCCTACGTGCCGGTCCGTCGGCCGCGACGCGGCGCGCGTGCGTACGAGGGCGGCACCATCGACGTCAAGGCTGCGGCAGCCCGCGCGGAGGCGTACCGATGAGCACCCGCTCCATGCTCCGCGGCATCTTCCGCCGCGCCGTGCTCACGTTCACGACGCCAGTCGTGGGCGCGCTGCAGCGGCTACAGGCAGCGGCCGGCGACGACGTGATCTCGGACGTCGAGCACGCGGAGCCCTATGGCCTCGCCACCCGGCCGCCCGCCGGGGCCCCGGTGTTCCTCGCGGCCATCGGCGCCGACGAGTCGTCGCTGGTGGCGCTGTGCGTCGGCGACGCGTCGACGCGCCCGGCCGCGCTGGTGGACGGCGAGGTCGCGTTGTACAACTCCGCAGGCCAGCAAGTCCTACTCACCAGCACCGCAATCAAGCTGGGCCCGACGGCAACGCTCGGGGTCGCTCGCAGCGGCGACACGGTGCAGGTCACGATCCCAGCCAACACGTTCGGCACGCACGCCCCGGTTGTGGTCGCTGGCACGATCACAGCCGGCTCGAGCGTTGTGAAGGCCGCCTGATGCCGACCTCATCGACCGTCACCACGGGCCCCGCGTCCACCGAGACCGTGATCGCCTACGCCACCGGGCTTACCGGCGAGGTCCTGATCGGGCAGTCGTACGGGTGGGAACTGATGCCGCTCGGTGTCGGCACCGAAGCCACCTTCGAGCGCCTGGTGTACGCGTCGCTGTTCACGGACGCGCGGCTCGACGACGACACGCAGCCAGCCGACGGCACCAGCGACCGGCGCGGCTGGTGGGCCGACGCGCTCGAGGCGCCCGGCACCAACAGCGGGTCGCGCCTGTGGCACGTACTCGCGACCATCCCGACGGCGCGAGACCTGGAGGACGCCGCCCGCGACGCGCTGGCGTGGATGGTGGCGCGGCAGCTCGTGTCTCGCGTCGAGGTGGTTGCGGGCGTGTCCGGGCGGCGCGCGTCGCTGACCATCGATCTCGTCCTGGCGTCGGGGCAGCGCGTCCCCGTGTCCTACCCGGACCTCTGGAGCACCTATGGCTGAGCTGCCGATCACCCTGCCGACGGTCCGCGAGATCCTCACGCGGGTCCGCGCCGACATCGCATCCGACATGAGCGACGGCGGCGCCGCGCCGACGAAGGCGGGCGCGCAGGACGTCTACCTGCCGTTCACGTTCGCGTGGGCCGTGAGCCGCGCCCTGGCCGGACTCGCGGGAGAGATCTACGGGTTCACCGCCCGCGTCCTGCCGGAGCTGATCCCAGACTCGGCGGTGAGCTGGGGCGTCACGCGCTGGGCCACGACGCTCGGTGTGCAGCGCATTCCGGCGCAGGCGTGCGAGGCTACGGCGACCGTCACGTTTCTTGCGGCCGGCACGCTGTCGGACGGGGCCACGGTGTCCCGCCAGTCGGACGGCGCGGAGTACACCGTGGACGGCGCCGTGAGCCTCGGCAGCGCCGGCACCGCCTCGGCGACGCTGGTTGCGGTGACCGCTGGTGAGGCGTCGTCCCTTGAGGTGGGCGACATCCTGGTGATCCAGTCGCCGCCGATTCAGGTGTTCTCGTTGGTGACGGTCACCGCCGTGGTCCAGGCAGGCGCCGAGCAGGAGACGCTCGAGGCGCTCAAGAGCCGCGTGCTGGCCAAGCTCGCAGACCCGCCGCAGGGCGGCGCCGAGCCCGACTACATCGCGTGGGCCAAGGCGTTCGATTCCACCATCGAGCGCGTGTGGGTGCGTGCCGGCGTTCCGTACCTCGGCGGGATCACGGTGTACTTCGCGATCGCTGGCGACGACTCCGCCATGGTCCCGAGCGGCGGCGCGGCCACGGCGCTGCAGGCGGAGCTCCGCCGCCTCGCCCCGGTGCACTCGTCCGACCTCGTGGTGGTGACGGCGCCGACCGGGACGGCGATCGATGTCGACGTGACACTGAGCCCGGACAACGCCACCGTGCAGGGCTACGTAGAGGATGAACTCCGCGCGCTGCTCCGCAACTGGTACGGCGACATGGACGGCACCGGCAGCCTGCTCGAGCTCGACGACGTGCGCGACGCGATCCGTCGCGGCGTGAAGCGGTACAGCGCCACCGGCACGTTCGTACTCAGCACCCTCGACGGCGCCTCGCCCGCTGACATCACGCTGGCCACCGGCGTCCTGCCCTACCTGGGCGCGGTGACCTTCTGATGCCCGAGCGCCTCCCGCCCGAGCCTGGGTCGTCGGCGGCATACGTCGGCCTGATCCAGCAGCTATTGCCGCCTGGCAAGGCGTGGCTCCTGACCCACCAACCGCTGGCGCTGTCGTTCGTCACGGGCCTGTCGCGCGAGCTGGTGCGCATCCACGACTTCATCGCCGACCTCGTGCCGGACTCCGACCCGGCCACCGCGTCGGGCGAGCTACTCGAAGCGTGGGAGCGGTCGGTAGGACTGCCTGAGCCCGGCGAGGAGATCGCCGCCACTGACGCCGAGCGGCGCCTCGATGTCGTCGCCCGCATCGCGTCGCAGAACGTGCGGACGGAGGCCGAATGGGTGGCCCTGGCCGAGGCCGCAGGCTACACCGGGGCGTCAGTGACCACCCGGTCAGTTACTCGCGCGACGTGCAACAGCAACTGCAACGCCGCGATCCAAGGCCCGTACCTGTCCGGCTACGGGTTCACGTTGCACATGCCCGGCGGCACGCCGAACGCACAGTTTGAGGCGTTGTGCCGTCGACTCGTGCATGCCGGCGTCCGAATCGACTTCGACTACACGTGAGGCATAAAAATGAAACGCATCGCATCCGGGTCCCAGGTCGCCAGCGCTCCGACGTATGCCGCCGGGGTTGGCACCCCCGGGCACTTCGCCGACGCCGGCTCTACGCCAGCGGCAGCGCCCACGGAGTTGACACCCGAGTGGTGCGAGGGGGTGCAGGAGGCGGTCTGTCAGACCATTGAGGGCTCTGGCGCGGCGCTGTCCTCTTCATCGTCGCAGTTCGCCGAGACCATGGTGGGTGTGCACGGGATCAAGTCCCACGCCACGTCTGCGGGCCCGTCCACCCCGAACAAGCGCGTAGTCATTGCGAGCAATGCGGGGGTCTCGGCCGGAGCGCAGTCGGCGGCGATTGCGGCATCCGGGACATCCACGGCGGGCGGGACCAATAGCCTGGTGGCCGCATGCACTGGAGCGCTCGCAAGCGGCACGCAGTCGGCGGCAGTTGGCTGCGACTCAAGCACGGCATCGGGCAACGTCTCGGCAGTGGTCGGGTGCTCCGACGGCACAGCTAGCGCCGACGATAGCGCAGTGCTCGGCGGACTGTCCTGCACCGTCAGCGGTGCGCGCTCGGTGGCGCTCGGCGGCGACGATAACAGCGTGACCGGCACCGACTGTGCTGCGATCGGCGGCGCCGATAACGTGGTGGGCGGCGCCAACTCGGCGGCCATGGCCAGCACCGGCACGACGATTGCCGGCGGAGGCCGGGCTGCGGCTGTCGGGTGCCGCAACTCCTACGTGGGCGGGCCCCACATGGTTCTCGTCGGCTCGTTCAACGCCGCGCTGTTCGATGACAAAACCACCGGGTCTGCCGACGGCGCGATCGGTGGCGGCTACAACGGCACGCCGCTCGGCGGCACGCCCACGGCCAACACTCAGCTGACGTGGACGATCGGCAGCACGACCGGCGACGTCAACACCACTGGCACTGTGACCGGCTCATCGCCGAACACCGACTTTGCGGAGGTCTTCGCGAACGCTTCCAAGGGCGTCCTGCCGGACGGGTGCCTGGTCACGCTCCGTGCGGGCTGTGCCGCTGTCGCAGCGCCTGGAGACCGGGTGCACGGCGTCGTGTCTGCGGCCCCTGGCGTCCTGCTCGGCGCCGGGTCGCTTGGCTGGTCTGGGCAGTACGAGGCGGACGAGTTCGGGCGGGTCGCCTGGGAGACGGTGGAGATGGTCGCGTTCGACGGCTTCGCCGGCGACGTGCGCTACTGCGAGTTGCCGATCCCCGACGGCGCGGAGCGGTGGACGGTGCGGCTGCGCAAGCGGTCCGCGGGCTACGACCCGAGCCGACCGTACACGCCCCGCACGGCGCGGCCCGAGGAGCACACGGCGGTGGCGCTCGTTGGCCAGGTGCGCGTGCGCGTCGGCAAGGGCGTCACCGAGGGCGACCTGCTGGCCCCCGGTGCCGGCGGCGTGGCGGTCGCGGCCAAGGCTCCGAAGGGTCGCCCAGTCGAGGTGCTCACCATCACCAGTCCGTACGACGCCGCGCGCGGCTACGCCGTGGCGCACTGCCTCGTGGGCTGACGACCGTGGCAGACGACTCGATCGTGATGACCACGCGGCTCGACCTGCGTGGTCTCAAGGAGTTCGACGAGTTCGCCGAGCGGCACTTCCAGTTCGCCATCTCGCACGCGATGAACATGACGGCCAAGGGCGAGGCCGTCAACCACCTGCGCCGCGGGCTGTCGTCGCCGGACGGGGCGCGGTTCACTGTCCGCAACAAGTACACGCCGGGCGGCATCCGGTTCTTCAAGGCCGCATCCAAGCACGACTTGACGGTCAAGGTCGGGGCAATCTCGGACTACCTGCGCGCGGCCACCGAGGGCACGCACGACGACGACCGCCCGGACGGAGGGCGCTCCATCGGCGCCGTGCCGCTCGGCCCGACGCGCCAGCCCATCACCACGACCACGGCGCGGCGCAACGACTGGCCCATGCAGCTCATTGGCCGCGGCCTGGCGTTCCGACCCGGTATCGACCACACGCGCAAGCGGCTGGCGGTCCAGGGACCGCTGCGACCCGGCCAGAGACGCCGGACGGCCAAAGATCGCCCGGACCCGCTCAAGCCTGGCGACGTCCTGTTCTCCACGCGCAAGCACCCGTCGGGCTGGGGCACTGCGTTGTGGCTCATCGCTGACGACTCGACGATCGACCTGCACCCCCGCTACCCGGCGGTCCGACTGACGCGCGAGGCGTTCGACGCGGCGTTTCCAGACAAACTGCGAAAGTCCGTGCGGAAGGCGATCCGATCGCGTCGGCGTCAGTGAACACGCCTTGAAACGGCACTGAAAGGACGGTACAGTGGTGGTCGGCTAGTGGAGGTGCCACGTTGATCGCGCGCATCGGAGCATGGGTCGACCGCCGCGGCGTCGGCGACGACTGGGAGCGGTGGCTAAACATCGCCAAGCGCGTCGGGCTCACCGACGTCTCGCTCGTCCTGCACGGCCAGGACGCCGGCAAGCCGTTCGACCCGTTCACGCTTCCCCACCGA
>SXGU01259629.1_pt1 | contig 23153 bp, 19 predicted proteins | sample 3174531 | NCBI WGS metagenome assembly SXGU01 (sample SAMN11356863, study PRJNA531348) | freshwater metagenome | isolation source: freshwater sample F1-140 | place: China: Fuxian Lake, Yuxi | collected 2017-12-25
ACATATACAACCGCTGGGCCGGCATCACTTTCATGCAACTTTTCGTCGCCGCCCTTGCCGTGGGCAACAATATCAGGGTGCTCGGCAGGGGTGGGCATAAACTCAATGATCGCGTCCAAAACAGCACGGATACCAATTTCGCGCGCGCCGGCTGTGATGAATACGGGTATGAAGGCACCGCTCAGGACCACGTCCTTGAGACCGATCATCAATTCTTCGCCACTCAGCTCGCCAGTCTCCAAATATTTTTCAAGCAGGCTGTCTTCCCCTTCCGCGGCGGCTTCGATCAGTGTATGGCGTGCTTCCGCAACCTCATCGGCGCAATCCGCCGGGATCTCGCTGGCCACCTTGCCATCTCCACTGAACGCCTTCATGTGGATCAGGTCCAATACGCCTTTGAAATCAGCCTTTTCACCCATCGGGATCTGAACCTTCACCAGCCTTTTACCGGCTGAGAGGGCTAATTCTTCAATCGAAGCATAGGCTTTGGCAAAACTGGCGTTTTCCCTGTCCAGCTTGTTGATCACTACAAAGCGGGGAAGATTGTTGGCTTCGTCACAGAAGTTCCAAGCCAGTTCGGTACCTACCTCAACGCCAGCAACGGCATCCACCAATATCAGCGCGCCATCGGCTACGCTTAGCGCGGCGATCTCCTCGCCGACAAAATCGGTAAAGCCGGGGGTATCCAAGAAATTGATCTTATGGTTGTTGTACTCTACGGGGATAACACTCGTGTAAAGGCTGATCTTGCGACGGATCTCTTCATCATCATAATCTGAGACCGTGCTCCCGTCCTCTACTTTGTTGAGTCGGGTCGTGGCTCCGGTATAATGCAAGAAAGCCTCCGATAACATCGTTTTGCCGGCACCACCGTGGGCGATGATGGCAATGTTGCGGAGTTGTTCAGTTAAATACTCTTTCATGGAACCATTCTCCTCTTGAAGTTATTTGGTGTTTCACATAATAGTATTAATTCTATTTTATGTGCCATGGATTGTCAAAGTTCCAAATGTAACAATAAATGTCATAATATGTCCAAATAGACTATATTTGTAGCCAATATGACCATCCATTTTATTTTTCTCGACGGGGTTGGCCTGGGCGAAGACGCGCCCGGCATCAATCCTTTGGCTGGCAATTGCATGCCAGCGATCACGCGATTGCTGGGCGGAAAGCAATTATTGCGCTTAAATGCGCCACTTCACAGCCCATTGGCGAGCTTGCTTGCGTTGGATGCCCAACTTGGAGTGGATGGCTTGCCACAATCGGCTACTGGCCAAGCAGCACTCATCACGGGTGCCAATGTGCCGGCCGGAATTGGTTACCATTACGGCCCCAAGCCAGATCCGCCAACGGCTGCATTCCTTTCGTTAGGCGGGTTATTTGGCGAACTTACCCGGGCAGGGAAAAAGGTGCGTTACCTGAATGCCTACCCACAGCGCTATTTCGATACCATTAACAGCGGAAAGCATATGTATTCATCCTTTCCTTTAGCGGCGATCAATGGCGGATTAAGGTTGCTTACAGCTGACGCGTTACGGCAAGGTGATGCGGTAAGTGCAGATATTACTGGCGAGGGCTGGGCAACTCACCTGCATATACCAGATATTCCGGTACGCGATCCGTTTATGGTCGGGCAACAAATCGCCATCACCAATCAGTTGAGTGACCTAACCTTTTTTGAATATTGGGCAACCGATTACACCGGGCACAAGCAGAATATGCCTGTAGCTTTGCGGATCTTGGCGGAAGTGGATGCGATGATTGACGGGATCCACAGCCGGATGACTGGGCAAGACCTGATCTTGGTCACATCAGACCATGGCAATATAGAAGATCTGGCGGTGCGAAGGCATACATCCAACCCGGTCCCGTTATTGCTGATCGGCGCGCCGGAAGCTCGCCAACCATTTATCCACGCGAACAACATCACCGATATCGCCCCGGTGATCAGAATGATTTTTAAAGGGAATGCGGGTCCGTTTTAGCTTGGCCGATGTAAATTTCGGGCAGCAATAAACCCAATGCCGTGCGTGGTAAGCGCGCGGGCGGTTCGGTTGGCGCTATCAACCTTGTCTTTAAAGTTTAACAACAGGTCTTCCCAATTTCCGCTCGCAACAACTTCGCTCCGATCCCTGAAATAATCCAAAATATCACTGGGGTGGTTGCGTTCCATCTCTACTTCGGGATCGCCGCCTTCGTGCTTGGCGGCAATGTTGGGTACATCATGCGCAAGCCTCAGTAATTCCACCCGGCGGTTATAGGGCTGCTTCACGATCGACTTCCATGTCTCTGTGATGTGATGTTCAAAACGAATTTCTTTTTCCAATCCTAATTGATGCCGAAATTGATTACTGATCAAAATACTTTCATTGTTAACAGAATTGGACCAATTAAACCCAACCAATGGGGTACTTCCATCATCGCGGGAATACATTTTGGCCATCATCATGATCCAGAAGGCATGATAAGGATTGTCGCTGCCGAAAAAGACCGAGATCTTGAATTGGATGTTGACACCAATTTTGTAAAGCATAAAAGCTAACAATATGGTACCGGCATTAAAATTTAACACATGCTGCACACCATAATGCGTGTAGTAATATAAAAATTCATCCAACCAAAGCAAGGCGTGTTCGTTGGGTTGGCCAATGCCACCAAAGTAACCCGTGATAGTATCGGCACCGTTGAGATGGATGTTTGAGCCATCGGTGCCCTTGGTATCCAGGGTTTCTACAAAGCTGGCGCCGATCAGATCCATCGCCGCGATAATGGCTGGCAGGTCGCCATCGTTTTCCGACTCCTTCATTTTGCGCACCGAAATAAAGCGGCCGGGAATCAGGGTCTTGTTGAAAATTGCATCCTCACAGATCTCTCGTATCCAACTAAAGTATTGCAGTGCGGAGACCTCCAATGTAACAGCATTGCGCTCATCAACAACGTGGGGGCCTGTCCCCAGGATAGATTGACGGTATTGGTCCAGGGTCACGAAGGCATTGCGTTCCTTCATATCCATCAACCAGCGAATATCCTTTACATTCTCTGGATTACGGGATTCGATCTGTTTTAGCAAGCTTAAAAATCGCCGTGACTCGGTATGTTTGTGGTTGATCTCCTCAGGGCTGCCGTAACGGCCAACCACTTCCAAAAAGTCCCCCACAAATTTAGAGGATGGGTCTGACAAAACTTGATTCACTTCCTCCAGCCGGGACGGAGGGATCTGCAACAATTTTCGCAAGTTTTCCATATGGGTCTCCCAGTGCGTAATAGCAAATAAACCTACTACCAAGTATAGAGGATTCCGCAAGCGCCGGCAATTGTGTTGGTTCTGAAAAACTATCCGACCAGCCGATTCAGCCAAACCTTAATTGGGCGTACAATTAATTTGATATGTTGAAACAACTTTTCAGAATAAGATTATTTTTACGCCCTTACCTTCCACAAGTTCTTGCCAATCTACTGTTGTTATTACTGGTTTCGCTGGTCTCGTTGGCCATCCCGCAAATCATCAAACGCGTCATTGATGAAGGAATAACTGCTGGAAACCAAGGAGCCATTTTGCGATATGCGATCGTCATCTTTGCTGTCGGAGCGACAGGGGCGATCCTTAGCTTTTTTCAACGTTATTTGGCCCAGTGGATTGGAGCACGCATTGGCTACGACTTGCGCAACGCGCTGTACGACAATATTCAACGGATGCCTTTTTCTTTCCACGATCATACCCAAACCGGCCAATTGATCAGCCGCTGTATTGAAGATGTTCGCGCCATCCAGGAATTTGCCGGCAACAGCCTTGTGGAATGGGTTCAGTTGCTTATTTATGGTATCGGCATCTCCGCCCTCATGATCTCAGACAACCCTGTTTTGGGGATAATGGCCATACTACCGCTGATTCCCTTGGTTTTGCTTGCTTTCGATTTTGGCAATCGGATCACCCGTTTGTTTTATAAAGTGGATGCGGCGCTGGGCAGCCTCAGCACGACCCTTCAAGAAAACATCAGTGGGGCACAGGTGGTTCGGGCCTTTGCGCGTGAAGACCATGAGATCAGCCGATTTGAGAACTCCAATCGGGCGTATTTCCACGCAAGGTTGGAGGTCATCCGAAATTGGGGCAAACTTTTCCCCACCGGCCAATGGTTGGTAACCCTGAGTACCATTCTTTTACTGTGGTTTGGAGGCAATATGGTGTTGCGCCAAGAGATCACGATCGGTACTCTGGTGGCGTTTAATGCATTGCTTTTGCTCTTGGCTGCACCTGTTCAACAGCTGACCTGGTTGGTGAACAATAGCGGTGAAGCTGCTGCCGGCGCACAACGCGTATGGGAGATCCTTGATCAGGTTCCGGAGATCCGAAATCCTGCTATTCCCATCTCAGCAGATCAGATCCAAGGCGCTTTGGAATTCCGCGATGTTTCCTTAATGTATACAAATGGCAATAGCGATTCGTTGAGCAACATCAACCTGAAGGTTGAAAAAAATCAGGTAGTGGCCATCATTGGCGCAACCGGCTCGGGAAAATCGTCTTTGATCAACCTGATACCACGTTACTACGACGCGAGTTCTGGCCACTTGTTGGTAGACGGGGTAGATGTGCGCGATTACGACCTTTTTGAATTGCGAAAAAAAATTGGCATGGTATTGCAAACATCCCTGCTATTTTCTGATTCCGTGTTCGAAAATATCAGATACGGCCGCCCCAATGCCAGCCAGGAGGAGGTTATTGCTGCAGCAAAGGCTGCCCAAGCACACGACTTTATTGTTAAACTGCCAAATGGATACCAGACAGTGGTTGGAGAACGCGGCGTGACACTCTCTGGCGGACAACGCCAGCGGGTTGCCATTGCCAGGGCATTGCTGATCGATCCAAGAATATTAATTTTGGATGATTCCCTGAGTGCCGTAGATACAAAGACCGAAAAACGGATACAGCAAGCGCTAAACCGGTTAATGCAAGGACGTACCACTTTTGTTATTGCCCACCGAATTAGTACGGTTAAAAAGGCCGACCAGATTTTGGTGATGGAAAAAGGGCGCATAGTGGAACAAGGTACCCACGATTCCCTGCTTGCTCATTCAGGCTTATATTCACAGATCTATAGCCTGCAATTGGATCGAAATGAAACCCAACCCGAAGCCAACGGTTCGCAATCCGGCATTCAACCTGAAAGGTTGCAACCATCCGGGCTGCAATCAACCTTCGAGGAAGGAGGTTTGGAATGACCATACGGCCGCCCGATTATGTGCTTAAATCGGAAGAACAATATGACAAGCCATTCGATCCGGAAGTGGCGGGCAGGCTGTATTTATTCATCCACCCGTTGCGCTGGAAAGTGTTGCTTTCGCTTGCGTATATGGGTGTGGCCATTGCTGCCAATGTTGCCGGTCCTACCTTTGTAAAATTGGCCATCGATGAGGGTATGGAAGTGGGCGACAGAGACCGGTTGCTCTATTGGGTGGGATTCTATTTCTTATCTTCGTTAGCCCATTGGTTGTTCACATACTTAAGGGTAATGCAAATGGCGGTGGTTGGCCAAACTGTTATTTACACCATTCGGCGTGACCTTTTTCAGCACTTGCAGCGGCTATCCATCGGATTCTTTAACCACTACAGCGTCGGCAGGGTGATTACTCGCGTCATTAACGATGTTGAAGTTGTGCGTGAGTTCACTACATTTGGCATTCTGGCATTGCTTCGAGACATATTCACCTTGCTGGGTATTATGATCGCCATGCTGGGTATGAATTGGCGCTTGTCACTTGTTACTTTCTCGGTATTGCCGCTAATGGTGATAGCAACAATAATTTTCCGAAATTACGCCAGAGTTTATTATCGGCGGGTACGTTCCGCAATTTCTTGGGTCAACTCAGTGCTCGCCGAGAACATCAACGCCATAAGGGTTGTTCAGGCTTTTAGCAGGCAAAACACCAACTATGCATTCTTCAGCCAAAATCCCAATTTGTACCATTTCCAAACCGGTCTCGATGCGGCCAAAGTGGCCGCAATATACTTCCCTGTAGTGGATATCCTTGGTGCCATCGCCATTTCGGTAGTGGTCACGATCGGTGGACAAAGGCTCTTTGGAGAAACCATTAGTACAGGGGTACTCGTTGCTTTTATCCTGTACATCGATCGCTTTTTCGAACCCATCCGTGACCTTTTCAAACGTATTGACAGTTTGCAATCGACCATGGCGGGTGGAGAAAGGATATTGCATTTGCTGGATAGCGAGATCGAGGTTCAAGATTTGCCCGATGCGATCGAATTGAAGGAAATGGAAGGGAATGTTCAGTATGAAAATGTCTCTTTCACATTTCCCGATGACCCGACCACGCCGATCTTAAAACACATCAACCTGAAAGTCCCTTCGGGGGCAACCATTGCCTTTGTTGGAAAAACGGGTGCTGGCAAAACCACCATCATCAAATTACTCTCCCGATTTCACGACCCAACGATTGGCGCTGTAAAAATTGATGGCTACGATCTGCGCCAGCTAACCCAGTCATCCTTGCGATCGCACCTGGGCATCGTGCTGCAAGACCCATTTCTATTTAATGGCAGCGTGGAAGAGAATATTCGGTTTGGCAACCTGGATGCCAACCGAGAACAAGTAATTGCTGCAGCGCAAGCGGTTGGCGCCCATGGTTTTATCTCCGAGCTAAAAGATGGTTACGATTCTAACGTGGCAGAGGGGGGTGTATTGCTTAGCGTTGGGCAACGCCAACTAATTTCATTGGCGCGTGCCTTACTGGCCAATCCTCGCATCCTGATCCTCGATGAGGCTACTTCTTCCATAGATGTGCAAACTGAACAGCTGATCCAACAGGCGTTAAAGGTTTTATTTACTGGCAGAACTTCTTTTGTAATTGCCCATCGACTTTCAACCATAACCCATGCTGATTCAATAGTTGTATTGGAAAACGGAAAAGTGGTAGAGCAAGGCACACACAGCCAATTAATGGAGCAGGGTGGAACCTATTGCCAGCTTTACCAAACCGGGTTTGAGGAATAAAGCTGATCACCAGTTAGGCGATCTTTACTCCTTTTTTGTATACAGAGGAAATTGGGTTGCCGCCAAATTCGTAGGCTAAAAATCGCGCTTCATGACGTTTTAATAAGACCAGATCGGCATATTTTCCTACCTCGATCGATCCATTCGATTCGCCCAATCCTGCCGCCCAAGCTGCGTTAATGGTGCAGGCATTCAGGCATTCGTTTGGCGTTATCCGTTGGTATCTTGCCGCTATTGCCATGATCAGTGGCAGCGAAGGGGAAGGGCATGAGCCCGGGTTGATATCTGTTGAGAGTGCTACTGCGCAGCCCGCATCGATCATTTCGCGTCCGCGAGCGAAGTGGGCGCTGCCCAAATTGAAATTTACACCCGGCAACAAAACCGCGACCGAACCGCTGTTTGCCAGGGCCTGGATGTCGGAATCGGTTGCGGTATCCAGATGGTCTATCGAAGTGGCACCCATATCGATCCCCAATCCTATTCCGCCCATAGAGGAGAACTCATCCGAGTGGATCTTGATTTTGAAACCGAGTTCGCGGGCGGTTTGTAAAACCTCCCGTGAATCTGCCAGCGAAAAGGCATTCTGTTCGCAAAACACATCACAAAAGAAGGGGGTTCCGTTTTTGGAGAAGCCGGATCCCATGTACCATTGCCACGCTGCTGGCAACATTTGCTCCACGACCAACCGGGTATAAGCGGCTGGATCCGCTTTGAACTCGGTTGGAATGGCATGCGCGCCCAGGAAAGTTGGCACCACCGTCAGTGGGGTGCTGATTGCAACTTGTTCGATTGCGCGTAGCATTTTCAGCTCGTCCTCGAGCGTTAAACCGTATCCGGTCTTGATCTCCAAAGAAGTCACACCCAGGTTGGCCATTTCTTGGCATCGCTCCAGGCATTGTTGCACTAATTGTTCCTGGCTGGCTGCACGTACTGCCCTGGCAGTGCTCATAATGCCTCCGCCAGCCATCATTATCTCCAAATAACTTGCGCCCATAATTCTTTGTTCAAATTCCACAGCGCGATCTCCGGCATAAACAAGGTGGGTATGGCAATCCACCAAACCTGGCACCATCGCTGCGCCGGCGCAATCTTGCCAGATGGGGGCGTTGATCAACTGACGGGATGGGTCCGTGTTGCCGACATAGACGATCTTGCCATCTGCTACAGCAACCGTCGCGTTTAAGATCTCGCCGGCATCTGCCATTTGCCGGCCTCTTTTTGGGCCGTTGGGGCTGTGGCAGGTGCTCAATTGGCCAATATTCCAAAATGCCAATTCAGCTTCGATCATTGAATACCACCCAAAATTGCCTGCTCCACTTTGCCGCTGCTGATAAGCTCCTGAACCTTTTTTACCAATGGGCCAAGGTAAATATCTTGCTCTACAAATGGCACGGTTTGGCGGATCAGCCGGTAGACAGGGCCAGTGCCCCTACCAAGCGCGGCACCATCGCCCTGCACCTCGCGGCGAAAATCGATCCCTTGGGCGGCGCTCGCCAATTCGATTGCCAATATATGCTCTACGTTGGCAAGTATTTGCCATAACTTGATGCAAGCGGTATTGCCCATGCTCACATGGTCCTCGACATTCTTGCTGGTAGGAATTGTATCTACGCTTGCAGGATGGGCCAGGATCTTGTTTTCAGTGGTAAGAGCGGCAGCGGTATATTGGGTGATCATAAAACCGCTGTTCAATCCACCCTCCTTAACCAAAAACGCGGGTAAAACGTGGGAGTTGCTAACATCATCTGTAAGCCTCATAATGCGCCTCTCTGATATGTTCCCCAATTCAGTCAGCGCGATCGCAAGATAGTCCATTGCGATAGCAATTGGTTCACCATGAAAATTACCCCCGGAAAGCACGTCCACATTTCCTGCTTCATCAAAAAAGATCAATGGGTTATCGGTCACTGAGTTTAATTCTATTTCAATCACCCATCGGGCGTAGGCAATAGCTTCGCGCACCGCGCCGTGCACTTGTGGAATGCACCTCAGGGTATAAGCATCCTGTACGTTGGTTGGATCGTGTGGGCGGGTATATTGGCTTCCATCCAACAAGCGAAGCAAGTAATTGGCGCATTCTATTTGGCGCGGGTGGGGCCTTAGGGCATGAATCCTCGGATCGAATGCCCTCAAAGTTCCGTGCAATGCCTCCAGGCTTAAACTTCCAGCCAAGTCTGCAGTGTGGCTCAATAATTCTGCCCAGCACACACCCAAAGCTCCCTGTGCAGCCATTACGCTGGTGCCGTTGGTCAGTGCAAGGCCTTCCTTGGCAGCCAGGGTTACCGGCTCAATGCCTGCCATTGCCAATGCCTGTGCGGCAGGCAACAGTTGTCCCTTGTATTCCACCTCTCCTTCACCGATCAACGGCAAGGCCATATGTGCTAAGGGTGCCAAATCTCCACTGGCGCCTAACGACCCCTTTTTGGGGATGACCGGGTGGATGCGATTGTTGAGCAGGTTGAGCAAGGTCTGCAAGGTTTGCGTTCTGATACCGCTATGGCCTGCGGCAAGTGTATTTGCCCTGATCAACATAATTGCCCGGGTTGTGGCTTGGTCGAAGGGTTCGCCTGTACCCACAGCGTGGCTTAGTAAAATATTGCGTTGCAATTGCTCAACTTGGTTTATTGAGATGATCTTGTCTTTAAATGCGCCAAAACCAGTTGTAACCCCGTATACGATCTCTCCTCTGTCAAGCATGGCCTGAACAGCGGCAGCGGCCCGATCGACAGCAATTTTTGCTTTACTGTCTAAAACAACTTCCACGTTCTGTGTCGCTACCTCAGTCACTTGTTCAAGTGTCAGGCTTTTTCCATCTAGGGTTATTGATTTGGCCATTGTTGGTTCCTCTATTATGTCGGTATGCACTGATTATAGTTTTATTCCCTGCATTCTACTTTGCAGCATCCAACTTAATATGAAACGCCGTATGGGTATCTCCCATACGGCGTTTCGAAAAAATGACATCGATTTTTATTTTTGGATGGATTCGAAAACCCGATTCAGCTTTTCTGATGCCGCAGTGGCAACCTCTTCCAGCCCAACATCGGGCATCATCTCGATCATCGACATTGGGTTGATAATGTTGACGATCGTACAGTCTGTTTCGGAATATAAAATGACGTTACACGGCAGGAAAAGGCCAACATCGGGATTGGTTTGCATGGCCTGGTGAGCCAAAGATGGGTTACATGCTCCAAGGATCTCGTATTGGCGGGTATCCAGCCCCATTTTTTCTTTTAGGGTTTTGGTCACATCAATATCAGTAAGCACTCCAAAACCTTCTGCTTTTAAGGCATCGATTACAAGAACCCGTGCGCTCATAAAATCGCAATTCAATCTGGCTTTCATACCGATATTCTGCAATTTACTCCTCCACAGTAGTGATATTAAAACTTGTACTGATGTTTGCTGTTGCCCGCAATGTAGCTCCTACCGAACAGTACTTGCCTTCGGCCAATTCAATTGCTTGTTCAACCATTTTCTCTGTGAGCCCTTTTCCAGAAAGTTCAAAATGCAGGTCGATCTGCCGAAATGTCCATGGCGGGTCCTGGTCTTGCTTTCCTTCGGCGCTTATCTGCAGACTGAGCAGTTCGCCACGCTTTTTGCCAATGATCTCAACTACATCCACCGCCACACAAGATGCCAATGCCACCAATAACAAGTCACTCGGTTTCATGCCGATCCCCTCGCTTGGTGTGCTCAATACTACCGAGTGGTTGGTGGAATCGATTCCGATGAATTGTTTGCCAGTAATCCACCTAACTGTGGTTGAACCCATTTTTACTCCTGTCCTCTAATGCGATTCACGATCGCCAAGTTTATCCTGCTCAAGAAAATCCGCCGCTGCTGGCGCAGCTGGAACCTGTGCTTTGGTAACCACTGCCGCTATTGGCAAAAGTGGCTACTGTCGATAATTTTTTTTGAGTCCTTATGCCTTCACATCGTGGACAAGCGGGGATCTTGTTGGATTCTGAGAAACGTAACATCATTTCAAATTCGTGGCCACAATCTGGGCAACGGTATTCGTATAATGGCATAAATTTGATCTCCTTATTTATTCCGCAGGTAACTTACCACTACACTGGCCAAGATCAACCCGCCCAAGGCGATAAAATACCAATTTTCAACCGGCTTTTGCATGCCAAGGTAAGTGAACATACCGCCCGCCAACAAGCGTGCAAATGTTTGTCCTAAATCCAGCCCGCCACCTTTAATTGCGGTTCCGGTAGCAAGGCTCTCAAAAAGGCCTTTGAACACAGTGGCAGGTTTGGCGCCTACCATTCGCTTTAATTCTTTGCCTTCACGGTATGCTATCAGTGTCGGAATGCCATATACCTTTAATTCTTTAAGTAACTCGGGGTTTTCGTCGGCATTGACCTGAATAAACTCAACCTTGTTTTTATACTCAACGGCCAGTTTTTCTAAAATTGGTTTACTCACCTTGCACGGTCCGCACCATGGCGCCCAAAAATCGACGATCACTGGGTATTGTGCATGGTTGATCTTTTCATTAAATGAGCCTAAGTTCATTTTTATCCTTGTCATCAATCTAAAAATAGCGGCATCATCCAATAGATAACGCCGCTATTTCTTCCGTAGCGCTTATTATTTTTTGGTGCTTATCTTAAGTACATTGTAGAGAGGGCAAACACCCACCAGGCCGGTAAGGAGTAATACAGCGCCAATGACTGCAGCCACGGTTCCCAGAGTACCAGCAAGAAGGCTGGTGCCTAAACCCACATACAACAATGCCACACCTGCGATGGTACGTAAGGTTCTGTCCAAGTTCGATTCATTTACTTTCATTAGCTTATTCTCCTTTTTTTTGAATTCCCCCTTCAGATGCGTCAACCGACCAAAAGGTTACAACATTCGTTGTAATAACAACTTAGTGATATTTAGCACTAATCGATTTGGGTTTTTACCTTAAAATAAGATAAGAAATATTCCAATATGCGCATATTTGGAGATTTATGAACCTCGAAAATTTAAAACAAGAACTGATCAATTTGGAAGCCGGATTTTGTTCGGCACTCTCCGATCCATCTCGTTTGCTGATCCTCTACATCCTGGATGAAGGTGACAAGAATGTTGGTGAACTTTCTGAACAGGCAAAAATTTCGCAATCGAATGTATCCAAGCACCTCAAGATATTGAAAGAAAAAGGCCTGGTGTCGAGCAGCAAAAGTGGTACTGTCGTCACATATAGCCTTGCCGATAAGAAACTAATCACCGCGTTGGATCTTCTCAGGTCGATCATGGCTGAACATCACGCCAATCGCACTGTCATTATCAATCATTCCAATCCATAGGCAGGAAGAAATGAAAAAACAACCCTTCTGGATCTTGGGGCTTATCGGCATTTTGGCCGTTAGTATTGTCCCGTTGATCGTTTTTTGGCCAAAAGCTGAGGCGAAGATCGATGACCCATGGGCTAATGTACCGGATCATCCCGTGCACACCAGCCATGCTGACATCATCAAAGGACCATTTGCCACTGGCCAGGAGGTAACGCAGGCGTGCCTGCAATGCCATCCAAATGCAGCCCACGACATCATGGGTACAACCCACTTTACCTGGGAATCTGAGCCATTTGATGTGCCGTGGAGAGATGAACCGGTGACCATTGGCAAGGCTAATCAGATCAACAACTTCTGTATTAGTGCGCAAGGAAACCAGAAGAGTTGTACCGCCTGCCACATTGGCCAAGGATGGCAAGAAACAAACAGCACCGAAGAAATGACCTTCGATTTTTCCAAGCAGGAAAATGTGGATTGTTTGATTTGCCACGCCACAAGCGGTTATAAAAAAGGGACCTATGGCAACCCAGATGTAGAAGTCGATTTGGTGGCAGCTGCCAAAAGTGTCGCCGCTCCGAACCGGGCCATGTGTGGAAATTGCCACTTTAATGGTGGTGGTGGAAATGGCGTAAAGCATGGTGATTTGGATCAAAGCCTGATCTTCCCAAATGAGAACCTTGATATCCATATGGGTAAAAATAATCTAAACTGCACCGATTGCCACACAACCAAGGACCATGTTGTGAAAGGTCGACTGGTTGTGGATAACATAACCATCGATCCTGAAGAGCAAGTGAGCTGTACCCAGTGTCACTCACAGCAGCCCCATGAGGACGAACGCGTAAACCTGCATACTCAGGCGGTGGCTTGTCAGACTTGCCATATACCTACCATCGCGGTGAAGGACCCCACCAAGGTAAGTTGGGATTGGTCTACCTCCGGTCAAGATTTGGGTGATGACCATTTCACCTACCTTAAGATCAAAGGTTCTTTTGCCTACGACAAGAACTTGACCCCTACCTACCAATGGTTTAATGGCAATTTGGAATACCGTTACTTGTTGGGTGACAAGATCGATCCGTCTCAACCTACCTACATCAACAAGGTGGCTGGCAGTATCAGTGACCCAACCGCAAAGATCTTCCCCTTCAAACTGCATGTTGCCCGACAGCCGTACGATACCGAATATAACCACCTGCTTGCGCCGATCACTTCGGGGCCGGAAGGTTACTGGACCACTTTTGATTGGAATAATGCCTTCGAGTTAGCTCAACAACGCATGGGTTTGGCTTACAGCGGTAACTACGATTTTACCGAGACCTACATGTATTGGCCATCCAGCCACATGGTGCAACCCAAAGAGAACGCACTGCAGTGTGCAGAGTGCCATTCTGAGAATGGACGGCTGGATTGGAAAGCTCTTGGCTACCCCGGTGACCCAATTGACTTTGGTGGCCGCTCGGCCAATCAATAAGGATGGATGAAATGTTGCGAAAACTTTTTTCTCGAACTAACCGCCGTCCTTCCGCGATCACGCTGACGGCTGGCATTTTGGTTTTGCTAACGCTGGTACTCTTTGCAAGCATTGGTTCTGCCAGGCATATGCCAAGTGAAACAGCAGTTCTTTCCCCCATGCATCCCACGTTCATCCTGCGTGATGCAGATGGAGCCAGTGTAGTAGAAAGTGGAAAGCCCCTTTCTACCATGGCCACCTGTGGCGAGTGTCATGATAGTGCCTACATAGCTTCACATAGTTTCCATGCGGACTTGGGACTGGCAGACCTTACCGAGGATGTGGAGTTGGGGGCGTCAACCGGATTGTTCGGAGGTTGGGACCCCATCCGATACCGGTATTTATCTCAAGAGGGTGATGAACTGTTGGATCTGGGCACAGCCGAGTGGATCATGCAAAACGCCGCTCGAATTGTTGGCGGTGGTCCTGGCACTACCAGCCGCGCAGGTGTTTCTTTATCGTCTGATCAGGGTTTGGCAGAGGTCGATACCATTGTTCTGGATCAAATTACCGGAAAACCCACCAAGTGGGATTGGCAAGCATCGGGTACCCTGGAAATGGATTGCTTTTTGTGCCATTCACCAAAACCGAACACCGCAGAGCGTGTTGCGGAGATACGCTCAGGCAAATTTGCCAGCGCGTCTACCGCTACCCTTTTGGGCAGTGGTTTGGTTGAACGCGGTGAAAATGGGTTTATTTGGAACACCGATGCTTTTAATGAAGATGGAAGCCTGAAGCAAGACCGCGTAGCCATTCAGGACCCACTGAACACCAACTGCGCTTCTTGCCATGGCGAAGTTCACCCTGATATTCAAGAACCTTTGGTATTGGCAGCATGCGATGGCGCGTATCCGCTAACGCAAACAACCGGACAGGTAATTGCTTCTCAGAAAGTGTCCGAATCTGGTATCAACCTGGCGAACAAATCCTCTGCGAATCGAAGTTGGGATGTTCATGCTGAGCGGGCATTAGAGTGTACTGATTGCCACTACTCCATCAATAATCCGGTACATAGCCAAGAAACTGCTGGCACTTCACCGGAACATCTGCAATACGACCCCCGCAAATTAACCATCGGAGAGTACCTTCAGGCCCCCAACCATAACTTTGCCCGAGGGCAAAGTGCCCAATACAACATCGATCCTGAAAACAAGGGCACAATGCGCCGCTGTGAAAGTTGCCACAATGCCACTGTATCCCACGATGGATGGCTGCCTTATTCAGAGCAGCACATGAATGTCCTTGCATGTGAAAGCTGCCATATCCCTCAGATGTACGCCCCTGCACTTCAAATGATGGATTGGACCTTCATCAATGCTGATAGCAGCGCAGGAACCTTATGTCGTGGAATAACTGGAACCGATACCATCTCCAACTTGGTGACGGGTTACGAACCTATTCTGATGCAACGAAACAATGTGGACGGCGGTACCAGCTTGACCCCGTATAACCTGGTGAGCAGCTGGTACTGGGTCTATGATGATGCTTCTGGCAACAAACGACCGGTCCGTCTGATCGACCTTGAAAAAGTGTTCCTGGCAGATGGCTCATACTCACCGGAAGTTGTAGCTGAATTTGATAAAGACGGTGATGGCCAATTAAGCGCGCTGGAATCGCGCATTGTTACCGCCCAACAAGCCGAATTTGTTGCTGGCCAATTGACAGGAATGGGATTGGTAAACCCGCGCATCGAAGCCCAGGTTCAACCTTATAGCATCAACCACAATGTTGCCGATGGCGACCATGCCATTAGTGATTGTTCTGAGTGCCATAATAGCAACTCACGGGTAGCTGCCCAATTTACCTTGGCCAATTATGTTCCTGGTGGCGTAATTCCCCAATTTGCCAAAGGTACCAATGTGAATGGCAGCGGTGATATGCAAGTTCGCTCCAATGGTAGCCTCGCATACACCCCCGTAAACACACGGGATGGGATCTATGTTTTTGGTAAAGATGGCGAAAAGACCATAGATTGGATCGGCGCCTTGCTCTTTGTTGGAACTTTGCTTGGAGTTACTGGCCATGCCACTTTGCGTTATTTGGCGGCATCGCGGTTGAAAAAGGCCGCGCCGAACACAAAGCCGGTATATGTATACGAAGCTTACGAACGTTTCTGGCATTGGTTGCAAGCACTTTCTATTCTCATCCTGGTCTTCACCGGTTTGGTGATCCACCGGCCAGATCTGTTTGGGGCCTTCTCATTCAAGAACATCGTCATCGTTCACAATGTCTTCGCAGGAATATTGGTGATCAATGCCGCATTGTCTCTGTTCTGGCATCTCACAACCGGAGAGATCAAACAGTACATTCCTCGACCGGCTGGCTTTTTTGATGACGCCATTGTTCAGGCGAAGTATTATGTGAGTGGCATCTTCAAGGGTGATCCACATCCATTCGAAAAGAATCGCAATCGCAAGATGAACCCATTGCAACAAGCGACTTATTTTGGTTTGCTGAATGTGCTGCTGCCGTTGCAGATCATCGGGGGCTTGCTGATGTGGGGAGTGCAAAAATGGCCTCAATACGTCAGTATTTTCGGCGGATTGCAATACGTCGCAATATTCCATTCACTTATCGCTTGGCTGCTGGCTTCCTTCATCGTTGGCCACATCTACCTTACTACTACCGGCGCCACCCCGCTCGAAGCGATGCGTGGTATGGTAACCGGTTGGGAAGAGCTTGAATCGCACGGGAATGAAACCGGCGAACATGAAGCAAAGGAGTAATAATGACAACCCAAACCAACAACAAAGCGGGCTTTTGGGCAGCCCTGTTCAACCGCCCAACCAAGGATTATGTTCATCCGTATTTCGGTGGAATCATCCTCGGTATTGTCCTGTTCCTGTCTATCTTCTTCACAGGCAATGGCCTCGGTGCATCTGGTGCGGTTAGCCGAATAGATGCCTGGTTGGTCGATTTGGTAGCTCCGCAACATGTTGATCAGAACTCATACCTGTTGAAAATGGCTGGCGGGGATAAAAACCCATTGGATGATTGGATTTTGCCGGTGTTCCTCGGTTCCATATTGGGCGGATTTAGCTCAGGGTTGTTTAATGGACGGGTAAAGCTCGAAACCAACAAAGGCCCCAATATTTCCAACCAAACTCGCTGGACAATGGCTTTTATTGGTGGAGCGATCTTTGTATACGGCGCGAGAATGGCAAGGGGATGTACTTCTGGCCAGGCCCTAACAGGTGGCGCGACGTTATCGGCAGGTAGTTGGGCGCTAATGATGATGATCTTTGCCGGTGCTTACGCAGTGGCATATTTTGTGCGCAAGTTGTGGCTATAGGAGGATGCAATGAACTTTCCCCTTTCCTATCTTCAAGGTGTTAGCGCCGAATTTCCTTGGTCTTATCTGGTATTTTTAATTATCGGATTTGGATTTGGTTTTACCTTGGAAATGTCTGGCTTTGGCAATTCAAAAAAATTGGCTGCCCAATTCTATTTCACTGACCTTACCGTTCTTAAGGTAATGTTCACTGCCATCGTTGTGGGCATGGTGCTGATCTTCAGCGCTGTGGGCTTGGGTGTGTTGGACTATAACCTTGTCTGGGTCAACCTCACTTACCTCTCTTCCGGTTTGCTTGGCGGAATCATCATGGGTGTTGGTTTTATCATTGGTGGTTTTTGCCCTGGAACATCGGTTGTTTCCGCATCCACCGGAAAGATCGATGGAATGATCTTTTTGTTGGGCGGTTTTTTTGGGGCTTTCTTATTTGGTGAAACTGAGCAATACTTTACCAACTGGTACAACAACTCGGGTTATTATGGCCGGGTCACCCTCATGGATTTTTTCAACTTGCCTACCGGTTGGGTTGTGTTACTGGTTGTGTTGATGGCTTTGTTCATGTTTTGGGGTGGGGAACAACTGGAGCGAATTTTTGGCAAACGAAACCTTGCAGTTGAACCCAAATGGCGTTATGTTGCAGCTGGAGTGTTGGTGCTCTTTGCGGTCTTCGTTATCTTTTTGGGCACACCCAGCAACGAAGCCAAATATTCGAAGGTAAGCCTGCCCCGCACAGTAGAAGAAGAGCAACTTAAGTTCTCAGCCGATGAAATGTTGAAGAATGGATTTGTGCAGATCAGCCCGGCGGAATTGTTCAAAACTATGAATGACGACAAACTGGTTCTCACCATAATTGACGTCCGACCTGAGGCGGAATACAACTTGTTCCACATTAACCGCTCAATCAATATGCCTGCCAATGAACTTTCGGGCCATTTGAAGGAATTGCTAAGCCGAACGGACCCCAACGTGGTAAATGTATTGGTAAGCAACCAAGACCAACTTGCTACTACGGCATGGAAGTACTTGGTGGCAGAATCGGTACCTAACCTTTATATTTTGCAAGGCGGCATCAACAACTGGATCAGCGTTTTTGGCGAGACGGACCCCGAGATCGTTTTGGCGGGTACAACAATCGAAAGCGAAGACGCGCTTCAATACATATTCCCAGCTGCCTTGGGCGATCGGTATGAATGTGCGGATCCCAGCCCGATTGAATTTGAAAATATTGAATTTGCGCCGGTGATCCAATTGCAGATCAAGCGAGACAAAAGCGGTGGTGGGTGTGGGTGATTCAAGATAATTCAGTTGTAACAACTACCATCCTACGGGGCGCGGCGAACACCGCGCCCCGTCTTTATTTTTCAATTAATAGGTAATTTGGTTAACGGTCTATAATTACAACCGAAGGATAGATTAAACACTCTTTATGATTGGCGCAAAAAACAGTTCGTATCTTACCAATCCAAAAATTCCCCAAATTGCGGCTATTTTGGGCTTCATGTTGTACACCGCGTTTGCGGCTTTCGCCGGCAACACAAGCCTGCCGAATATGGACGAAGGATCTTTTTTATTAAAAGGGCTGACATTTGTTGATGGAAAATATCAATACTTGCAGCCGTATTCCTATTGGAACAACAAGATGTACTTGCCGTTTTACATATTTGGTTGGTTGCAGGCGGCATTTGGTACAGGGCTGTGGATTCCGCGTGTTTTTGCCTTTTGTTTAAGTGTCGCATCCCTGGGAATTGTGTGGCGCGTCAGCAATAATAAATTGCCGGGTTGGCCAACAGCTTTTCTTATTTGGGTTTTCGCGCTTAGCCTTGGTTGGGTAAATATTTTAGCCAAAGCCAATACCCAGATCTTGACCCATTTTTTGTTAGTCTGCATTCTGGCCATTTATTCCCAACGCAATCTCCCGAACGTGCGCATGGTTGCGGGTGGTGTGTTGATGGGAGTTCTTTTGTTAACCAGGGAGACGTTGTTGTTCTTGGCGGTTCCATGGTTGTTTTTTTTATTCTGGGCTTACGGAAAGCGCCAGGCGATGGTTGGGACAATTTCCTTCGTGATTGTCCTGATGGTCGGCAACTTGATCTATTATCCAGAGATACTTGACTTATGGCGCAGGGTGCTACCAAGGGCAAAATATCTTGAACCCTTTGTGGAGACTGTTGCCAAATCAGGCAAGGCTGAAAAGGCAAGCTTGGCAGGCAGGTTGGCAAGCCTGGCTCAGGGGGTCGGGGTTTACCCGGTGCTGTTATTTGCTGCGTTAAAATCCACCTCTATGCTGCTTTTAAAGTTACCGGCCAAGAATGGTTGGAGTTTTGAAGACAAATTGGCCATTTTTTTAGCCGCAGGCATGTTATCTGTCTTTTTGCCACATGCCTATGCAGCGCTTGCGCTCTCGTATTGCGTTTATTGTTTTTCAACTTACCTCGGTTTCTTTATGGTTATTTGCTCGTTTCTTTTCATTCAAACATGGCCAAGGCTTAGCGCTCGGCCCAAGTCTGCCATGTCGAATGTACTTAGTTATTTATCCTTTGGGGTTGTGGTAGTTTTTTTGGTGGTAAACCATTACAACCTTATCGGACGATCGGTTGCCAGCGCGGGGGTTGGTTCGCTAACAATTGGAGCGATCTTGGCGAATAAGTTTTATGCCAACCCGGCCGAGGTGGACATCCTCGCAACAGCATTGATGGCATTGATTGCAGGGGCAAGCTTGTTGATAATGCCGATCGCCGGGAATAAGCAGGAATGGGTTTATAAATTGCCGCAATATTTTTTGCCGGTATTATTGGTTTATCAATTTGGTGTCACCATCGCGTCCAGGCCAACATCAGATTGCGCCGCAGAAAGCGTTCCGCTTTGGTTTAACCAGGTTGGTGAAGATTTACAGAAGAAGATCCCGGTTGATGCATCGGTGTATATCGACGGCGCAAATGCTTCTTTGCCATTGTTGTACTTGAATGACCGGCATTTTTTCCCCCCACAAGTCAATAACTATTACTCCTTTAAGGACCAGCCGGATTCAGACAGCCTTTTGCGGGATGGTTTTTGGAATGCTACTTTGAAAGAACAATGGCGCAAGACTGCCAGTGTTTATATCTTTGATAAAGACTCCTTGCCAGAATATGACGAGGAAATGGATCTGTCTTCTTTTAAATCGACGACGTATATCTACCCGCAAGGTGGTTGCGCGCCAAAAATTGAGTATTATGTATTTGTGCGTTAAATAAATTCATATATTAAGTAGGAAAAAATCATGTTAAGAAAATACTTGGGCCGCATCCAATCGGTTTATGCGGAATTCCCCCAACAGTTCTGGGTGGTTGTTGCTGTCTCCTTTATCGATCGAATCGGTGGCACCTTGTTGTTTCCGTTCTTTGCCCTTTACATCACCCAGCGGTTTGAAGTTGGAATGACGACGGCTGGCATTATCCTCGGCTTATTCTCAGTCTTTGGCCTCATCGGTGGTTTTTTGGGCGGGGCACTGGCCGATAAATTTGGCAGGCGAAGTATCATTTTGTTTGGCTTGGTTTTTAGCGCGGTAACCACATTTGCGCTGGGTTTTGTAACTGAGCTGAATATGCTCTACCCATTGGCGATATTCATCGGAACACTATCCAGCATTGCCGGCCCAGCCCATGGTGCCCTGATCGCCGATTTGCTGCCAGAGAACAAACGGCAGGAGGGTTTTGGCATTTTGCGCGTGGTTGCAAATATGTCTTGGCTGATCGGCCCCACCATTGGTGGATTTTTCGCCAGCCGCGATTTTATGATCTTGTTCGTGACCGATGCTGTTATTAGTACAGTAGTAGCAATTTTGTTTGCCCTCTTCATCCGAGAATCGCAATCGGCGATGGTACACGAAAAAGAGCAAAGCGAATCGATCCTGAATACACTCCAAGGTTACGCGTTGGTTATCCGCGACAAGGCATTTACCGCCTTTATTTTGGCTTCAGTCATCGTTGGATTTGTTTATTTGCAAATGTACAACACACTCTCAGTTTTTTTACGAGACGAGCATGGTATCAATGCGCAAGGTTACGGCTTGCTGATGTCCACCAGCGCAATTACAGTCATTCTGTTCCAATTTTCGGTATCACGGTTTATAAAATACCGTCCACCATTTCTAATGTTGATGGTTGGCAGTCTTTTTTACGCGATTGGATTTAGCCTTTTTGGTGTGTTTGGAGTGCTTTGGTTGTTCGCGCTCAATGTGGTAATCATTACCATCGGAGAGATGATCCACATGCCTACAATGCAGGCCCTTACAGCTGAGTTTGCCCCTGAAGAAATGCGTGGCCGGTATATGGCGGTCTTCGATCTGACATGGGCGATCCCTGCCGCCATTGGCCCTGGTTTGGCTGGTTACGTTATAGATAATTATGACCCCAACTTGTTGTGGTATGGCGGTGGAATTTTGTGTGTACTGGCTGCCTTTTCGTTTATGATCCTCCACAGCAAGATCGGTAGCCAACAGCGTTTTGTTTCGGAACCCGTCATCGATTAGCATCATTCACCTGAAAAGAATTCCCGCCCGGGGTAACATCTCCCGGGCTTTTTGCCTTGAAAAATCTAACAATTTTGGGTAAAATTGTTTTAATAAATAATTAATCTTTCCATGGGTTGGTTTTCAAATGCAAAAAATTCTCATCGCAATATCACTTTTAGCAGCCATTATTTCTTTGGGGGTGTTTGCATATGTCACGGATGCACCAGCCTATGCGGGTACAGCTCCCGAAACTTGCGCCAATTGCCATGTTATGGATTCTGCTTATGAGAATTGGTTCCACGCTCCCCATGCCCGCGTAACTACCTGTGTAGATTGCCACCTGCCGCACGACAATTTGGTAAATTATTGGGTGGAAAAAGGCCGCACCGGCATGCATGATGTGTATATGTTTACAACGGGGCAAATTCCCGATGCCATTCGCGCAAAACCCGGAACCAAAAAGATCATCCAAGAAAATTGCATTCATTGCCACGAGACCACAGTGGAAACAGTTATGATGGGTTCCCAGTCTTTTGACCGTTATTGTTGGGAGTGCCATCGGGATGTAGCCCATGGGACTCGTGGAATAACGGTATCACCATTCCAAGATACAGTCAATTACAAGGCCGCACAGCCTTAGCCAAAAATATATTTACCTCGAGGTTATCCTATGAAGATCAATACTACTGTGATCCTTTCCGCCATTATTCTGGTTCTTGCCGCAGTGCTTACGGGCACAATGGTTTTTTACAAGAACCAACCCCCTCAAGAACGGGCTGAAACCCAGTTGATTGAGATTGAGCCAATGGAACCGGATTCCCACGTTTGGGGAATTAACTTTCCAAATCAATTTGCATCCTTGTTGAAAACAAAGAAAAATACTGCAGATACCGCATACGGTGGTTCCAGTATGTTTTCACATCTGGAAAAAGATCCCCGCCAGGTCATCTTGTTCACTGGTTATCCGTTCTCGGTAGACTACAATGATGACCGGGGCCATGAGTGGGCATTGGTTGATGTTCGAAGCACCAAACGTGTAAGTGATAAAACTCCCGGCACTTGCTATTCCTGTAAATCTTCCAATAACCCCAAGTTATGGAGTGAAATGGGTATGGCGGAGTTTGATAAAACCAAATTCTCGGAACTGGGTGTTCAGATCGACCAAGCAATAGGTTGTGCGAACTGCCACGAGGCAGGGACCATGCGATTGATCGTTACCAACCCGGCCTTGGAAGAAGCCCTCTCCGCGCAGGGCAAAGATTGGAAGACCTTCTCTCGCCAGGAAATGCGTACTGTGGTTTGTGGAAACTGCCATGTTGAGTATTACTTCAAAGGAGATGGCAAGTACCTTACCTTCCCATGGGAAAAAGGCAGCGATGTTGACAGCATCTACGAATACTATACTGAAGAAGGCTTTAAGGATTGGGAGTACCCCGAGGCACTTACTCCAATGCTGAAAGCACAACACCCAGAGTATGAAACCTATACCGCGGGCAGCACCCACTACAATGCCGGCGTATCTTGTGCCGATTGCCACATGCCATAC
>SXGU01208449.1_pt1 | contig 23147 bp, 14 predicted proteins | sample 3174531 | NCBI WGS metagenome assembly SXGU01 (sample SAMN11356863, study PRJNA531348) | freshwater metagenome | isolation source: freshwater sample F1-140 | place: China: Fuxian Lake, Yuxi | collected 2017-12-25
CAGTGAGTCAGAGTCGATCACCCCGCGCACGAAGCGGAGGTAACGCGGCATCAGTTTTTCCGACCCTTCCATGATGAAAATTTTGCGTACATACAATTTGACGCCGTGCTTGCTGTCACGGTCCCACAGATCAAACGGTGCCCGGGTCGGCAGGTAAAGCAGCAGGGTGTACTCGTTGCTACCCTCTACCTTGCTGTGCAGCCGGGTTAGCGGCTCCTGAAAATCGTGGGAGACATGCTTGTAAAATTCGTTGTACTGGTCGTCGGTAATTTCCTCGCGGGCCTTGGCCCACAGGGCAGAGGCACTGTTGACGGTTTCCCATTCATCCTGTGGTACGCTTTCAACCACGCTGTCGTCGTCTTCCTTCGCTTCCGCCGGATTTTCCTTTTTCATCAGGATGGGAAGGGAAATATGATCCGAAAACTTGCGTATAATGGAGCGCAAACGCCACGAATCCAGGAAATCATCGTCCCCTTCACGCAGATGCAGGGTGACGGTGGTGCCGTGTTCGGGCCTTTGAATGGATTCGAGGGTAAACTCACCTTCACCGGCCGATTCCCAGCGAACACCCTGGTCTGCGGCATCGCCTGCCTTGCGGGTTTCCAGCGTAACCCGGTCAGCGACGATGAAGGCGGAGTAAAATCCTACCCCGAACTGGCCGATCAACTGACTGTCCCTGGCGGCATCGCCGGTCAGTGATTCAAAAAATTTGCGGGTGCCGGAGCGGGCGATGGTACCGATGTTCTCGCGGACTTCATCGCGGGTCATGCCGATGCCATTATCGCTGATGGACAGGGTTCGCCCGGTTTTGTCGAACTCGATGCGGATTTTAAGGGTGCTGTCACCCTCGTACAGGGCATCGTTACCGAGTGCCGCAAAACGCAGTTTGTCGGCGGCATCCGATGCATTGTAAATCAGCTCACGCAGGAAAATTTCCTTGTTGCTGTACAGTGAATGGATCATGAGTTGCAGCAGTTGATTAACTTCTGCCTCGAACCCCAGGGTGACTTTATTCTCGGTTGCGGTCATGGTGCTGTCAGGCTCCTTCAAGTGGTAAGTTTGTGGATGGAAATTCCGCTGAAGTAGCCGATTTTGGGTTGCCCGGCACCCTTTTCAAGATCAGACTTTCTCAAGTTTTAGAGCGCGTTCATGTTTGTCATCATAGGTTATGTCATCGTCGTTGGTGCCGTGTTGGGTGGTTTCCTCATGGCCGGGGGCCACCTGGGCGTACTCATGCAGCCCAACGAAGTCATCATCATCGTGGGAGCCGCCCTGGGAGCCTTCGTGGTATCCAACACCATGAAAGTGCTGAAGGCCTCAATCGGGGCCGTCATCAGCACCCTCAAGGGTTCTCCCTATACCCAGGAATTTTATCTGGAAACCCTGACCCTTTTGTTCAAGATTTTTACAAAAATCCGGCAAAGCGGGTTGCTGTCGATTGAAGCGGATCTGGAAAATCCCGAACAGAGCGAACTGTTCCGTTCAGCCCCCAAGGTTCTGGAAGACCATCATGCCGTCGACTTCATTACCGATTACCTGCGGCTGATGTCCAGCGGTACCCTGGATGTACACCAGATTGACAACCTGATGGACGTGGAAATAGACACCCACCATGAAGAGGGCCACGTACCAATCCAGGCTCTGGCCCGCCTGGCCGACGGGATGCCGGCCTTCGGGATTGTGGCGGCAGTCATGGGGGTGGTACATACCATGGAATCCATCGGCATTCCGCCGGCTGAACTGGGCAAGCTGATCGGTGCCGCGCTGGTGGGGACGTTTCTGGGTATCCTGATTTCGTATGGATTCATAGGCCCCCTGACCGGTTTGCTGGAACAGAAACTGGCGGAATCCACCAAGTACTACCAGAGCCTCAAGGCCGGTCTGATTGCCAGCATGAACGGGTACGCCCCGCCTACGGCGGTGGAATTTGCCCGCAAGGTCATCTATTCCTCCGAACGCCCCAGCTTTGCCGAACTGGAACAACACCTGAAGAGCAACAAATAACGGGGGATCCAGCGTGAACCATAAAGACAATCTGACCCGATTACGCCCGGGTCTGGTGTTGTTGACGGGGCTGTGTTGGCTCCCGGTGCCGGGTTACCCTGACGCTGTCAGCAACACTGTGGGGCATGTCGTGTTTGCCCGGGGCCAGGTAGCGGCCCGCACCGGTGAATCCGGCAGCAATCCAGCCCGACTGCTTGGGCAAAATTCAGCCATTTTTGCCGCCGATGTAGTAGAGACCGGTGTCGACAGCTTTGCCGTCATCGAGTTTATTGACAAGGCCCGCATGACGGTGCGTCCCGACACCCGTTTCCACATCGGGCAATACCGTCGGGACGGTCAGGCCGAAGCCCGCATTCACCTGGATCAGGGCGGCATTCAAACAACCCCCGGCAGCATTGCCGCCAGTCATCCGGATCGGGTTGAGGTTGAAACACCGCTTGCAACCCTCAAACCGGGTGATGCCGAATTTACCGCCCGACTCTGCGGCAACAACGACTGCAAGGCCGCCACAGTGCCTGAGACATCGCCCCATGCCGCCCGGGTCATTGCCCTCAAGGGCATGGCACTGGCCATCAACCGCAGCGGCGAACGCTCGCTTCAACTCGGCGCGGCAGTCGATGCAGACGATCACATCAAAACCCTGCAACAAAGCTACGTGGTGCTTTTGTTCAGGGATGGGGGCAAAATCAGCCTGGAACCGGTCAGTGAGTTCCTGATTGCGCAATACCACTACCAACCCGATCGCAACGACAATAAATCCGTCATCAACGTCCTGTCCGGCGGCATGCGTGCCCTGACCGGTGCCATCGGTCGGGACAATCACCGCAATTATCAAATCACCACCCCGGTGGCTACCATCGGCATACGCGGTACCGGGTTTGACCTGTATTGCCAGGGCACTTGCACGGCCAGCGGCACTGACCGCTCCGCCGGTCTCTACAGTTATGTCTGGAAGGACTCAATCACGCTGACCAATCAATCCGGCACTTACACCCTGGACGAAAACCGGGCCGGTTACATCGCCACGGCGGACAGTCCGGCCATTGCCCTGCCTCAACTGCCCCTCCAGTTCACCCGCAACCCTGCTCCCCGCCCGGATGGCGTCACCCTCCCGCCGGGTGCCGACAAAACAGCCGCCAAAGGTCTTTATGTCACGGTGCAGAACCGGAATGGTCGGGTTCAGGTGCAGGATCGCAACGGCAAAATCACCACGATAACCGCAACATCGGGCGGTTTCGTCAGCGACCGTGGCCTGATGCAAGCCGGTTTACCGGACGGGCAAACCCCGCAGGCTGATCGACTTCCCGCCCCCGCTACCCCGCTGTCCACCCTCGAACGCGACTACTCAAACTGGAGTGGGGATGCCGAAGCCGCCGATGCCACCAACAACGATAACGCTGGCTGCGAGGTGCAATAATCCACCATGACACGACACATACCGCCATACCTGATACTGGGCCTGATAGCCGCCACCGGCAGCACCGCTGCCGCCACCGCGCCGATTGATTTTCCGGTAGAACACGTCCGGGTTGCAGGAGATAACCCGCTGAGTGACAGCCAAACCGGCCAACTGCTGGCCAGGTTCCTGCGTCGGCGACACACCCTGGCCAGTTTGAGAAGCGTGGCCAAAACCCTGGAAACCCACCTGCACGAGCAAGGCTATACCTTTTATACGGTGATTGTGCCCCCCCAAACCCTGGGTCCGGATGCCACCCTCCAACTGGAGGTCAAGGCTCTGACCCTGGCGGAGATTCAAGTCGAGGGCAATCAGCATTTTTCATCTGACAACATCCTGGCCAGCCTGCCCCATCTCAGGCTTCACCAAACCCCGGACAACGACCGCCTGGCTGCGGACATCAAATACGCCAACCAGCATCCGCACAAACAGGTCAACGTCATTTTTCATCCACTGGCGCACAGTGAAAACCCGGGAGCCCGGGTGTCGGTCAAGGATCGTAGCCCCCATGAATTTCTCTGGATGATGAATACCCGTGGCTCGGCACAAACCGGTGACTTCCGCATGATGGGAGCCTGGCAGTACAGCAACCTTTGGGGTCTGGATCACATCATCAACGTCAATTACACCCTGTCGCCGGATCATTTCGACGAGGTGCGTCAGTACGGAGCCAGTTACCAACTACCGGTGTATCGGCTGAAGGGCTGGCTGAGTGGCTACTATGCCCGTTCAGACGTCGATACCGGCACCGTGGGCGGTTTGTTTGACATCAGCGGTTCCGGTGAAATGGCCGGGGTGCATTACCGGCAATTCCTGCCGCACTGGCGCGGGTATGAGCATTGGCTCAATGCCGGTTTTGATGACAAACTATTCAATAATGACGTGATTTACGGTCAGGTGCAGAATATCGGCGCGGATGTACGCAGCCGTCCATTCAGCCTGACCTACCAGGCACAGTTCAGCCAGGACGGACTGCGGGCCGGTTGGGATGTAGGCTGGGTCGGCAATCTGGGCGGCGGCGACTACAACGACCGTTCGGCCTACACGGCAACCCGGCAGGGAGCCCGGCCGGACTGGAACGCGGTTCGGTTCGGGGCGTTCTGGGACGTTGGATTGCCACTGGATTTTAGCTGGCGCAACGCCGTCAGCGGCCAGTACAGCAGCGATTTGCTGATTCCGGCCGAGCAAATGGGCCTGGGCGGATTGACCACGGTACGCGGCTACCGCGAACGCGAAGTGGGCGGTGACAGCGGTCATCTCCTCAAAACCGAATTCTGGACACCCGAACTGCTGCCGGGCCTGCATGTTCTGGCCTTCTATGATCAGGGGCATGCCGAGTTACAACGCGCTCTCCCGGGCGAAAAATCGGCTCAGTGGTTGCGGAGTACCGGCATGGGTGCACGCTGGCACTGGCAGCAAAACCTCAGCCTCTCGGTCGATCTGGCCCATGCCTTCGACCGCAGCCCCCAGACCCGGGCCGGCCATGGCCGGGTTCATGCCCAGGTGGTATACCGGTTTTAGTGCCCTGCGAGAATTGCCATGCCCATCCATTTTTTACGCAAACCCTGTCTGACCGCCCTGCTGCTGGCAACCGCCCTGAATGCGATTCGGGTTGAGGCTCTGCCGGAAAGCCCCGACGTCACCTTCGGCAATGCCCGCTTTGATGTTCAGGCTCCGGGCGTACTGGCCATCACCGCCAGCCCCAAAACCATCATCCGGTGGCAGGATTTCTCCATCCGCCCGAATGAGAGCGTTCGTTTTGTCCAGCAGGGAGCCAACAGTGCGGTACTCAACCGGGTTACCGGCCAAAATCCCAGTGAATTACTGGGCCAGCTCCATTCCAATGGCCGGGTCTACCTGATCAATCCCAATGGCATCCTGCTGGGCGAGGGGGCGGTGGTCGACACCCGGGGGTTTCTTGCCTCTACCCTGGCCATCAGCGATCAGGACTTCATGCGTAATCACTTTGTCTTCACCCGGCAGGGTGACGGCCAAATCCGCCATCAGGGACTCATCCAGATCCGGGGCGACGGCTCGGTCATCCTGCTCGCCGACCGCATCGAAAACCAGGGCTCCATCCAGACCGACTCCGGCCAGATTGTTCTGGCCGCCGGTGAAAAACTGACCTTATCCAGTCTGGAATCGCCTGAAATCGCATTCGAGATTCAGTCTGCGACCCAACAGGTTATCAACCTGGGGGAATTACGGGCCGGAGGCGGCGGTGCGGCCAGCCTGTTCGCCGGTACCCTGACCCAGCAGGGCCGCATTGAGGCACTGAGTGCCAGCCGGGACGCTGAAGGCCGCATCGTGTTATCAGCCCGGAACGACCTGACGCTGACGGAAGACGCTCGGCTGCTGGCCAGCGGCCCGGCGGGGGGACGCATTCACCTGGAGAGTCAGCAGGGCACTGTCCGGATCGGCGGAACCCTGGAAGCCGGTCAGGTCGATGCCACGGGCAACCGGATCGAAACCGATGCCGTAATCGCCAGTAATGCCTGGCAGTTGTCGAATGAGCGGGGGGCACTACAGGCCACGGTGGCTGACCCGGCACGGGCGGCACCACCGTTAAGGTTGCAGTTGACAGCGGATGGCAACCTGACCCAAACCGGCCCGATCCAGGCCGACAGCCTGCTGTTTTCCGGTCAGTTGCAGGCTCAACTGGAACACGCCGACAACCGCACGGGCCGGGTCAGTGGTCAGGTTAACAGCCTGAACCTTGCAGCCCGGCAGATGGTACCTAAGGTTCCGCTTCAGGTTGAATCCCTGCAGGCGACGGGTGCCATCGAAATCAGCCACCAGGGTGCGGTACGGGTCAGCGGGCCGCTGGCCAGTCAGGATTCGGCGATCCGGCTCCGTGCCCACAGCCCCCTGACGGTTGCGGGTGCGCTGACCGCTGACACCGATCTGGTACTCGCGGCTGGTGATGGCACGGCTCTGGATGATGTACTGCGTTTTGGGGACAACACCACCCTGACCACCCGCCACGGCACCATCGAACTGGTTTTTCATGGCGAATTGCAGGGTGCCCGCCCCATTCTCAACGCCCCGGCGGGCGGCATCCGCTACAACGGACGCTCAACCTACCGGCCGTGGTCAAACGATCACGAAACTGAAACAGTGCCCCCGCTGGATACCGACGATCCGCAAACGGTGGGCGTGGTGCAGGCCATTGGCTCCCGGCAGAACAACCAGGTGGTGGTTTTAACCCAACAGTCTTCCGCGCTGCCAGAGGCAAGCGGTTCGCCGGATGACCCCCGGCGCGACCACCGGGCCGCAGCGGCCAGTGACAAACCCGGCAAACAGGACGGTTCGGCGGGAAAAACTGCACCGGCTTGCCGATGAGTGCTGTCATCTACAGTGTTTCCCGCCTGAACCGGGACGTGCGGTTACTGCTGAATGACACCTTCGGCCTGGTTCAGGTAGAGGGAGAAATCTCCAATCACACCGCCTCGTCGGCGGGCCACCATTATTTCACCCTGAAGGATGCCGAAGCCCAGGTACGCTGCGCCCTGTTCAAGGGGCAGACTCGCCTGGCCGGTGTCCGGCCCGGCAACGGCATGCAGGTGGTCGTGCGGGCAGAGGTCAGCCTGTACGAACCCCGGGGCGATTACCAGTTGCGGGTGCTAGAATTGCAGGAGGCCGGAGACGGTGCCCTGATGCGGGCGTTTGCCGCCCTCAAACAACGGCTGTTGGCAGAAGGTCTGTTTGAGGCCAGCCGCAAGCGTCCCCTGCCCCACCTGCCGACTTGCATTGGTCTGATCACCTCTCCGACCGGAGCCGCCCTGCGCGACATGCTCAGTGTACTCAAACGCCGCTTTCCGGCCATTCCCGTGGTGATTTTTCCGGCTCTGGTACAGGGGCGGGACGCTGCCGCCGATCTGATTCGGGCTCTGCGGGTTGCCGATCAATCCGGTCAGTGTGATGTGTTGATTCTGGCCCGGGGAGGCGGTTCACTGGAAGATTTGCAGGCCTTCAACGATGAGGGGCTGGCCCGAACCATCGCTGCCCTGCACACCCCGCTGGTCACGGGGATCGGCCATGAGGTCGATTACACCATTGCCGATTTTGTGGCGGATCTGCGGGCTCCAACCCCCTCGGCCGCCGCCGAAACCGTTACTCCCGATCAGGCCGACTGGCTCAAACGGCTGGATCGTTTGAATCTCCGGTTGCAAATGAGCGTGCGCTCCGGCTTGACAGCCCGGCAACGACAGTGGAGCGGGCTCGACAAACGCCTGAGCCACCAGCACCCGTGCCGCCAACTGGCAACCCGCACCCAGCGACTGGACGAACTGGAAACCCGGCTGCGGCAGACCCTGCGTAACCGGTTACGTCAGTCCGGCGAACGGCTGGGACTGGGCGAAGCCCATCTGGGCCGTCAGCATCCCCGTCAGCGCATCAACCGGATGGCGGATCGGGTGAGCCACCTTAACCACCGTCTGGTTGCCGCCTGGCAAAAACGGCTGGATGCACACCGCCACCGCACCCATGCCCTGGCAGGCCAGCTTCAGGCGGTCAGTCCCCTGGCGACCCTGTCACGCGGCTACTCGATCACCCGGCACGCTGACAGCGGCCACTTAATCGGTTCGATCAGCGATACCCGGCCTGGTGACCTGCTGGAAACCCGGTTGGTAGACGGTTCATTGATCAGCCGGGTCAGTGAATTCATGGCAGAATAACGGCTATTCACCTATACTTCCGTTTCAGATGCCCCGTTTATAAAAACCGGGCACGTACCCCCATCTTCCATCCGCATCCGGTGAGGCATCCGTAATGGCCGATTTCGATCTGCTGCAATCCGCATCGACCCTGCCCCTGTTCGTATGCCTGCCAGCCGACGGTTTCCGTTTCCTGTTTGTCAGCGAGGCGGCCCGGGCCGCGTTCGGCCACAGCCGTGAGGCCCTGATGCGCTTGCGCCATCGCCAGGACGCTCATTTTCCCCTGCCGACCATTGATGAATACTGGCATCGGCTGCTGCAGAACGAGGCAGTACGGATTGAAACCCGCTTCGGCACGGAAAACGGGCATTCCGCATCGGTGACCATCCGGTTTGAGCGGCTGATCCATGCCGACCAGGCATTTTTGCTGGGCCATTTTTGCGAACCCGTGCAGCCCCCCGCCATTGAGCAACAACTGGCGGAAGCCCGTCTGACCGCCGAACGGGCACTGCAGGTGCGTGACCGGTTTTTGACCCACATGTCGCATGAACTGCGTACGCCCCTCAGCGGCATCATTGGTCTGAGTCACCTGGCCCGGGACACCGAATCGCTGATACTGGCCCGGGACTATTTCCGGCAGATTCATCACTCCGGCGAACGCCTGCTGACCACCCTGAGCGACATCCTGGATTTTTGCCAGATTGAAACCGGCACCATGATGCTGCATCCGGTCAGTTTCAATCCGGGGGCACTCATTCAGGAAATCATTCAGGTCGTCAAAACCGAAGCCCTTGATAAACGATTGACGCTGCTGATCCGTGTCGAACCGGAATTACCGGCCTATCTGATCGGTGACGCCCAACGCCTGCGCCAGGTTTTGCTCAATCTGGTCGGCAATGCCGTCAAATTTACCCCGCAGGGTGAGGTTTCGGTTGAGATTGAACAGGAACGCCACCAACCGGACGGTCAAATATGGATTCGCTTCAGCGTCAGTGACTCAGGCACCGGCATTCATCCGGACGATCACGCCCGCCTGTTCCAGGCATTTGAACAACTGGATCCATCCGACAATCGGCATCATCAGGGCAGCGGCCTGGGACTGGCCCTGGCTTGGCACCTGGTCAAACTGATGGGAGGCGATGGCATTGAACTGACCAGTGTTCCCGGCCAGGGCAGTACCTTCAGCCTGGTGCTACCCTTCGAGCTGGCCACCATCAGCATATTGCGGCAATACGATATTCAGATCGTTGATGCCGTACCACTGAGCGGCCTGAACATCCTGATCGTGGAAGACAACGAAATAAACCACCGGATTGCCCGGGCCATGATGGAAAAGGCCGGCGCGACGGTCAGTCTGGCTCAAAACGGTGCCGTCGCCGTGGAAATGCTCAAACAGGCAGCACCAAATACCTGGGATGTCGTGCTGATGGATATCCAGATGCCGGTGATGGATGGCTATACCGCCACCCGGCAGATCCGGCAGGATCTCAAACTCAGCGACGTCCCCGTCATCGCGGTAACGGCACACGCCATGAGTACCGATCGGCAAGCCTGCCTGGAGGCCGGCATGAATGCCCACATCAGCAAGCCCATCAATCAAAAATTGCTGATCAGCACCATTCTGCACAGCCTGCCGCACAAATCCGACATTCTGCTGGCTGCACCGCAACCGGGCGACGACCCGGCACTGCAACTGGCCACCCTCATTAACATGAACCGGACATTCCAGGAATCCATCCCCCATCTATCGGCGGCACTGACCTCACTTGGCAACGACGAACAGCTTTACATCAAACTGACCCGGCTGTTCGTCGCCCAGCATGCCGACGATCTGCGGCAACTGGAACGCTGCCTGACGGAAGGAAATCACGCCGAAGCCGACATGCTGAGTCATACCCTCAAGGAGCTTTCCCACACCCTGGGCCTGTTTCCCTTGCACGAGGCGGTCACCCAACTGCATTTCAGGATACATTCCCATCCCGCTGAATGGCCAGAAGCTGAACTGGCCCAGGTTCATACCGAAATGCAGGCCACGCTCCGGGCGTTGCGACAACTGCTGCTCGGCTTGCCAGGCTAACCCTCCATGAGTTTCATCCTTGCCCGCGACAACACGGCCTACCTGGCGGATTCGGTGTCTGAACAACCGGTAGATCTCAGCAATTGCGACCGGGAGCCCATACAATACATCGAGGCCATACAGCCCCACGGGGCACTGGTCATCGTGACCGAACCCGAACTTTGCATCCGTCAGTACAGTGCCAATCTTTCCGCCCTCCTCGGGGTGGCCGACCAGGCCTGGCAGGGACACACACTGGCCCGGTTACTGGGAGAGGAAACCTGTCAGGCGGTACGACAGGCATTGGTTAACAACGACCTGGCGCAGACCTACCTGCACCTGCTGACTTTTAACAGCCCGGGACACGCCGACACCGCCTTTCACCTGTTCGGCAACCGGATGGACGGCCTGCTGATTCTGGAACTGGAACCGGCCCGCCCTGCGCCGGATTCTGAAACCGCCGAGGCGATTCATACCCTGCACAATGCCTTGCCACTGCTGAAACGGGCCGGTCGGCTGGAGGAGTTTCTGCAACAGGCCTGCGATCTGGTCAAGGCCTGCACCGGCTTCGAGCGGGTGATGGTGTACCGCTTTCTGGCCGATGGCAGCGGCCACGTCATGGCGGAAACCCGGGAATCCGGGCTGGAGTCTTACCTGCATCTGCACTACCCGGCCAGTGACATCCCTGAACCGGCCCGTCGCCTGTTCCAGTTTCGCACGGTGCGATTCCTGCCAAATGCCGATTATGAGCCGGTTCCCCTGCTTCCCCCATTCCGGCAGGCGGGGTTTGAACATCCGGTCGACCTGAGCTTCTCAACCCTGCGTAGTGTATCGCTCATGTACAGCGTGTACCTGCGTAACATGGGGGTAAAATCCACCCTGGTCATGCCCCTGCTGGTCAATCGCACGCTATGGGGTCTGATTTCCTGCATGCACCATTCAGCCCCGCGCTATCTGACCTATCCCGAACGGGTTCCGGCTGAATTACTGGCCGGTGTCATTACCCAGTGGCTGCGTGAATATCAGGACAGTGACTACGACGACTACCGTAACCGGCTTCGGCAGACCCTGGCCCGCCAGACCGAACGGGCAACCCGCCAGATCAGCCTGCATTTTTCTGCCGATGCCGCTGCCCGCCTGGATTTACTGGAAACCCTGAACGCTGACGGTGTGGCCATTATCATGGAAGGGCAGGTGATTCTGCAGGGGGACACGCCCGCCGAGCCTCAGGTACGCCATCTGGCCGACTGGCTGTCGCAGCAAAATCATACCCTCTATGTCACTGACAGGCTGGCTGCGGATTATCCCCCGGCGGCTGAATTCGGTGAAATATCGGCTGGCGTTCTGGCCATGGTGCTACCGAAAGCCAGCGAGAACGCCTTGTTCTGGTTTCGGCGGGAATACCCGCAGGACGTACACTGGGCAGGCAACCCTGACAAACCGGTCGAAGTACAGGGGGAAGGCGCACTGCGGGAACTGCATCCGCGCAATTCCTTTGCCCTGTGGAAACAGGTAAGCCGGGGTCGCTCAAAAAACTGGCTGGCTTGCGAAATTGAATACGCCGGGGATTTGCGTCAGGCCTTGACGGATCTGATCCTGCAGCGCATCAAGCTGGCAGGCGACCTGAATCCTGAAGGCGAAATCCGGCAACAGGAAATGGACAGCTTCTTCTACTCTGCTGCCCATGATCTGCGCGAACCCCTGATAGGCATCCGCAGCTACCTGCAACTTATTCAAATGGAAGACGGGCAGAGCCTGTCTGACAGAAATGTCAAACGGATGGACAGTCTGGTGGAACTGACCTACCGCATGGAGGAAACCCTCAAGTCCCTGATGTGGTTCACCAACACCGGCAAAAATGTCATGGACATCAAACCCCATGACATGGGAGAACTGGTTCGGGAGGTCGCCGGGATGGTGATGCTGGCCTATCCCAAGCTGGATATCCGCATCGAAATCCAGGCGGATTTCCCCGAGACCCGCTGTGACGAGGTCAAGGTCAAGGCCATCTACCAAAACCTGATTCGCAATGCCGCCAAATACAATGACCACACCGCCCGCCGGATTGAAATAGGGTATTACCTGAATCACGCAATCCCGGTGTTTTTCGTCAGGGACAACGGCATCGGGATTGCCACCGAACACCACGCCGACATCTTTGAACTGTTCCGTCGCCTGCACGGCAGCGAAGCCTACGGCGGTGGCTCCGGTGCCGGTCTGACCATCGTCCGCAAGGCAGTTGAACGACACGGCGGACGCATCTGGCTTGACTCCACGCCCGGCCAGGGCACGACCTTCTTTTTTACGCTAACGCCTTCATCGACTCAGGATCGTCCCTCATGAACACCAACCAGAGCATACTCATCGTCGAAGATTCAGACATTGATTACGACCTCATTTGCTGGGGACTGCGGCAGAATGGCTGGGAAGGTGGCCTCGTCCGTGGCAGCAGTGCGGAAGATGCCCTGGCCATTCTGACCGATCCTGACAACCCGCATCGACTGCAAACTGGCGTGCCTGCGCTGATTCTGCTCGACATCAGGATGCCGGGCATGGGCGGATTCGGTTTTCTCCGGGCACTCAAACAGGTTAGCCCGTCGCCTGAGGTACCGGTGATTATCCTGTCTTCATCCAGCAACCCGGCCGACATTACGGTCAGTTACCAACTGGGGGCAACCGGGTATGCACACAAACCTGCCTCGCTGCCGGAATACGCCGCCAAAATGGGCGATGTACTCAAACTGTGCTTTGAATCCTGAGCAGAAATGGACAAACTCTGCGGGTGTCCGGTCAGACGAAATACCACTTCGAGACGCAGTCCGTGTGCCCGGCACTGGAGGCAGATACTGTCTCGATAGTATTTTTTGTGTATTTTCGTGTTTTTAGTGGCTCTGTTTTTTGCCACGAAAGGCACGAAATTGCCAGAAAATTCATGATCAACAGCCTTTCGCAGCCAAAATCGGACGTTCTGATGAACATTCCGCCACAAGATCCGTTCGTACTCAGCCCTCTTCGACCCCCTCGCTCATGGTGAGATTATCGAACCCTCAGGAGAGCCCTGCCGAACCACGCGTTCAGCACGAACAGATTTTGGTATTTCCGACGAACGAATAAAAACTGAAAATGCTGTAACAGGCTCAGGGGATCACCACCTCCATCCCCGGAAAACGTTGCCGTAAAATTTCGGCAAAACGGATTTTGCTGCGGTTTTCACCGTGTACCAACACGATCCGGCGTGGCTTCCCGCGCATCCGTTTAATGAAATTGATCAAGTCGGCTTGATCAGCGTGGGCCGAGTAACCACCAATCGTGTGGATGCGGGCACGGATGGTGTGGCGTTCACCGTCCAGATCAACGTAGCCGCCCCGGGGACCGTATTCCTGAATGGCCCGCCCGGGGGTACCCGCCGCCTGGTACCCGACAAACAGCACATCGTGGCGGGCATCACCCAGCAAGGCTTTCAGATAATTGACGATGCGGCCACCGCTGCACATGCCACTGGCAGCGATGACCACCGCCGGACGGGTGGTTCGGGCCAGGTATTGCACCGTTTGTAGATGCTGGTCGTGGGCGGCGATGGTTAAAACCTGATCAAATGCCAACGGGTGACGGCCACCGGCCAGCCGTTGACGGGCTTCCTTGTCCCAGTGTTCGCGCAGACGGGCATAACCTGCCGTGAAATCAGCGGCCAGTGGCGAATCAATGATGATGTCCAGTCCATCCCAGGTCAGACCGGGAGCCACGGCTTGCTGGCGGTGTTGGTGGATGATTTGTTCCAGCTCATACAGCAATTCCTGGGTACGACCGATGCTGAAAGCCGGAATCAGCAGGGTGCCTCGATTGGCCAGAGCCGTTTCGACGATAGTCTTCAGACGTTCCCGTCGCAGTTTGCGATCCTCATGGAGCCGATCACCGTACGTGCTTTCGAGTACCACCACATCGGCGCGGTAAGGCGATTTGGGAGCCGGCAACAACGGCGTGTACGGGGCACCCAGATCGCCCGAAAACACCACCCGGGTGGTTTGGCCGGTCTCGTGGAGATCACACTCGACATAGGCTGAACCGAGGATGTGCCCGGCGGGTTGCAACTTGACCCGGAGGCGGGTTACGCCGTCGAATACCGTATGCCAACTGGCGTAGGGCAAGGCGACCAGACGTTGACGGACAAGGCCCAGAAACCCTTCGATCAGGCGGGCATCGCGGGTTACACCCACCTTCATGGCATCTTCCAGCACCAGTGGCAACAGTGCGGCTGAAGCCTCACTGCATAGTATCGGTCCCCTGAATCCGGCGGCCAGCAGATGGGGAATCCGGCCTACGTGATCAATATGGACATGCGTCACGATCAGGGCAACCACCCCATCCAGGGCAAACCGGACGGCCAGTTGCTCACTCCCGGCTCCGTCCGTGGCCGTTTCCGCTCCCTGAAACAAACCACAATCCACCAGAACCGAACGACCATCGGCCAGGATCAACTGGTGACAGGAACCGGTTACGCCGTCAATCGCGCCGTGATGTTTCAGTTGCATGTGTTGGTACCGGGGGTGGGGTGGGTGGGGGAGATTGAGTTTGCCAACGCCGTCAATCGAGTCACGAACGCTATCGCCCGATGGCCTGGTTGATTTCCAGTATTTTCAGCTTGAGTGGGGTCAGAAAATTATAGATTGTTCCATCATTGCATTCATTGCGGTCATACTCAAAATACCAGCTATCAGGGCGAATCAGTACAGGGTTTCCATCAGCCGCCCCAATCGTACGTTTTGTATTTGAGAAATATTCATAACTTTGCACGGCATAATGGTTTATCCTGAGCAAATCGCAGGACGGTTCAATCTGTTGCATCCATCCTTGTGTTACGGGACGCAGACACTCATCACAGGTACCATTAACCGTCTCAAACAAATGGGAACCGACAATTCGAATACTTTGCCGACCTTTGACGATGGATTTAATATGCCGGTTTGCCGGAAAACCGTAATCACTGTGTCGCGGATAGTTCTCGATAATAAGCCCGTCCGGTTCGCTGATATGTCCATTACCACCATAGCACACCCAGTAAACAGCCAGGGCAGACAGAGGCAGACTGGCATAGTGATCAAGCGCGGTGCCAATGTAGCGGTATCGGGGCGAAAACAAAAATTCATCCCCATCAATAAAGGCCATCCAGTCTACCTGAGGCAGGTACTGCTCGGCGGCATGCTGATAGGCAATGAGCTGAGGCAATTCATCCATGTCGATCGCATGGACGGTGACAGGGTAATGGCAAGCCACTCTGAGAAGGGTTTCGGTCATTCCGTCAGTACATTTATGGGAATAAATGAAAAAACGGTCAAATCCCGCCAGCAAATGAAAGGCCAGCCACTCAATAATCCATGGATTGCGATTCCTCTGAATGCTGGTAATGGCCAGAGTCATGCCAATTGCAATGACGGTGCGGGCACTGCCCGAACAACATACTGATACGGAATGGCGTCTGCTTCGGCCAGATCCGGGTCATACTGGCTGGCTGCTGCCATGGCACGAATATGGGGTATATAGGTTTCAGCCCCTGGAAAATTGAAAACCCTGGATACAGCCTGCTCAATCCTGAAACCGGTCGATTCAAACAATTCAAAAAGGGTTGTTCGAGTAAAAAACCGCAGGTGAGTCCGGTCAAACAGACCGTCATTTTCATAGCGGAACAATCCTATATTGAGCCTGGCCTGAAAACTCCAGTGCTGGGCATTGGGAATGCTGGCGATTACGTAGCCCGTATCAGGCATGTGCTGCCTGATACGCGCTAACACTTTCCAGGGATCCTGCAAGTGTTCCAGGGTATCACCAAATACCCAGGCATCGGTGCGACTCCAGCGGATCAATTCTGCCTCGCTGATTTGCTCGATATCGCGGCAATACACTTCATGACAGTGCAAACGTGCCAGCCTGATGTTGTCAGGATCAATATCTATCCCGACCCAGTGACAGTCGGGGTTTTTAGCCCGGTAGGCTTCTGCCAGGGTTCCCCGCATACAGCCGATTTCGGTAATCGCCCGCAGGTTTTCAGGAATCAGGTCAAGCAAGGTTTCATTGTATTGGTCATAGGCCGGTGTCTGTTGCATGGGGGTTGAATCCGGAGGGGTTATAAATGCTCTGCCAGTGGGCCTACGACGTAGCGCACGCCGTATTTTTTAACAAAGTCCTGAAACAACAGGCCATCGGATGCCTGGGCCTGCTTGATATGCCAACCGCCTTCGCGTAGCCACAACTCACGCCGCATGACAAATTGCATGCAATCAATGTTTTTCATGATGGAAGGGTAGCCGGACAGATACATCCATTGCCGGGCGGCCATGTCCATATTGAACTCCCGAAAATCAATGAGGTTTTCGTGCGTTCCCAGCGACATATAGCCTTTGGCCAGAACACCGAAGATGATGATGTCGGCAGCGGTCCGGTCAATATCATGAATGACAACCCGGGGATAGGGCCGCATGATTTCCAGGTATACTTCAAGCAGCATACAGGTATAGTGATAGTTGTCGGCATTGGTAATCAGCAGGTACTGGCCACGCGCCATCCTGATACCCAGATCACGCAGGCTGTGCCCATAATCATTGGCGCGAACCGGAGTGGCATGGGTCTTCAAACGAATCCACCGTGGCGGCGGAAATTCGTCAGTTTCCCATGGCTGGGTACGTGGCCCGTCATGCAGAAACAGTATCTCAAAATTATGATATTTCTGATGATACAAGGATTGCAGGCAACGAACGGCTTCCTGCCGGGATACACTGCCTTCGTAATGGACAACTACCACACTGAAAAAGGGCTTTGGGTCATTCTGCCCTGATTTTTCAGGGAACCGGGGCGTAACGAATGCACCCTGTTGTTTAGCATGCGCCTGCTCATAGAGGGCTTCAATGCCCCTGACCCAATGCAATGGATTAAACAATCGGGTTTGGCGAATGCGGCCCTGAAGATAGGCCCGGATGAGAGCCAGCCGGTCAGCATCAAGGCCGATGTCCACCGCTGTTTGCAGGTAATCATCCAGATTTGCAACCATCAACTCAGGCAAACCCAGCGCATTCAGAAAACTGCCGGTCCAGCGCGAAGCCGGGGCGTCTCCGATACAGCTAAGAACGGGTACTCCCCACCTGAGTGCCTCATGGCAACCGGTGCAGGTACTGGCAGGGTAAGTATCAAGGAACAGATGCACCCGATCATATCTAAAAGTTTCGGTGTGCGGTATCAGAACCAGGCGACCGGGAGCCAGGCCCAAACGACTGGCCACTGCCAGCACATTTGCATGTGCTTCGACCGGTGTAATGTCGAGCCAAAGGGTACTGCCTGGAACCCGCTCCAGTATTTGAATCCAGCGAGTAAACAGGGTTTCCGTAATCCGGAAGGCGTCACCACTATAGCCATACACGGGGCCGGTATCGGCAGAACCATACGCCTGACATTCAAGCGATTCGGCGATAACCGTACTACGCTCCTCGTGGGTCAGGACTGCCCCCAACCCACCGACCGGCAGGGGTAGCCGTTTGGCGTCGGGCAGATGCTGCCAGACAAATGGATCTGCCAGTATGTAATCCACTGCCGCATGATCGACATAACAAGCCAGGCCGGGACACGCGAACTGCAGAGGTGACGGTCGGTAGTCCAGCACTCCCTGATGATATCCGTCAAGATCAATCAGCCAATCAATGGCATGGGCGCAAATGGCCCGGGCCACTTCGTAATCAGAGGCACCGGTCAGAACCATGCAGTCACTGCCACTCACCCAGGCGGGCAATTCCGGATTGTCGTGGGAACGCAGAAAAATATACGGCTGGTAGCGATCAGCGTCGTGGTACTCAACCAGGGTGTACAGCCATGAACCTGCGGTCGACTGGAGGTCACTCAACAAATAGGCCAGGCGGACACGCTCATGGGCATGCGGCTGCCCGTGATGCAGGATGGTGGTATCCGGACGGGTCGTGAAGCGTAGATATTGAGTCCATACGCTTGACTGACGGTGCGGATCATCAATCAGAGCCAGATAGGCCTGCATCTGGTCACTGTCGGTTGCTACCAGATGTTCCAGGTGATCAGATTGATCGGTAACAGGCCAAAGGCACATCCATTGACGCAGGTATAGGCGGTGATTGCGTATGGCCGACTGATCCGGCAGCAAATCCAGGCTTTGGCCGAAGGCTGATTCTGCCTCCGTCAACCGTCCCAGACTGGTCAACACCCTGCCCAGGTGATTCAGGGCAGGGCAACAAGATACCTGACGGGACTCGTTATCCGTCCAGAAACTTGCCACGAGTGTCTGCCAGATATCCACCGCAGCCAGAACATGTCCCTGTTGTTCAGCCAGGAGCCCCAGGTTAACGCCTGCCTCAATGCAACCGGCCTGGAGCGACAAGCGATAAGCCACGGTCGCGGCCTCAACATTACCAAGACCTGCGTACAAAATACCCAAATTAAAACAAACCAGATAGCCCAGGGGTGAATCCGGATGATCCTGCAACCATTGCAGATACAACTGCACCGCCGCCTGCGGTTGCTGATCCGCGATTCGTTTGCCGACAAGAGCCATCAATTCGTCTATGGAAAGGGTTGGTTCCAAGGCTAACAACCTCACTGCACCAGTTTGAGCAGAGCCTCTTCCAGTTCACGGGTAAAGTGCTGAGTATTGAACAACTCACCGCTTTGGCGTTGCCGTTGCAGTGACAATCGGGCCTGATGCAGGATTTCCGGATGGTTTGCCAACTGAACGGCCTTTTCCTCGTATTCGGCCAGCGAGCCGGTAATGAAGCCCTGCAAACCGGCTGAATTCAGCAAGCTGCCAGCCATACGGGACACATAGGTACGACCGGAACAGGTCAATATGGGGAGGCCTGACCACAAGGCATCGGTGGCGGTCGTACCGGCATTGTAGGGAAAGGTGTCCAGAAATACGTCAGCGACTGCAAACCGGGCCAGATAATCGGGGGGAGCAACCCGGGGAGCAAAAATCAGCCGTTCCGGACTGATGCCGTGCGCCCGGGCTGCCCGGCGCAAATTGTCTTCCGCCCATTCGTTATCCGACAGCAGCCACAACAGGGTCTCCGGTGTGCGCCGCAGGATACGCATCCAGGTTTCAAACACCTCGGGCGTGATCTTGAAATTGTTGTTGAAGGCACAGAACAGGAATGCGTCGTCCGGAACCGCGAAATCAGCCCGGGTTTTGCCGGATGACGGAAAGCGTTTGGAATCACTGACCTGAAACAGTGTTTTCAGATACAGTGGCTGCTCGGTAAAGTGGGGTTTGAGTTCTTCAGGAAAAATGAAGGGATCGGCCACCACATAATCGACGTAGGGCAACCCGGACGGCCCTGGAAATCCCAGATAGGCAATCTGGATGGGAGCGGCTCCCAGAGCCACGATGGGCGGTCGGGCTCCTGCGGTCAGCCCCTGCAAATCAAACAGGATGTCAATCTCATGCGACTGAATCAAATCGCCAATTTGCTCGTCGGTCAGATGCCCAACCGGAAGGTAATGATCAAACGCCTGAATCACCCGCTGCATGTGGGGTGAGTGATCATTGGGGCTGAAGCAAAAACCGTAAACCTCGAAGCGGCTGCGGTCGTGGGTTTCAAACAGTTCAACCGTCAGAAACGACACCGCATGCATACAGAAATTGGATGACAGATAGCCTACACGGATGCGGTCATGCCGGTAACGCTGCCGAGCCGGAACCCGGCGTGGCTTGAGTTGAATGTTCTGCTCGGTAAATCGCCGGGCCGCCGCCAGTTGCTCGGCCGGATCGTCGGTTTCGCTCAGCATGGCCAGAGCCGACGCCGAACCGCGCAACACCGACTGCAAACGCAGCCCCAGTCCGTCGAAGGTGGGCCACTTGCACTGTTTTTGCCGCAGGTGAACCCAGTGGTAAATGACGGAGGATTGCTCAATGTTCAGTCGCAAGCTGTGAGTCAGTGCAGATTCTGCCTCGTCAAATCGCCGCTGCATTTCCAGCAGACGGCCGAGATTGGTGGCGATCAGGGTGGCCTGCTCGTTATTGCGGGGATCATGGATGGCCGGGCGTTCCCGGGTTATTTGCCAGTGGTCGATGGCCTCGTCCACCCGTCCCTGCCTTTCCAGTAACAATCCCAGATTAAAGTGTGCCAGGAACATGTCCGGATCCAGATGTAACACGTGCCGGAACAGGCATTCGGCCTCCGCCAGGCTGTCTTCATGGGCCAGCAACACCGCCAGACTGAAAAAGACCAGGTGCGTGTGGGTGCGATCCGGTTGCTTCAGCCAGTCACGGTACAAAGCAATGGCAGCAATGTTGTCACCTTGACTAACCAACCTGTCGGCCAGACTGATGATATCGATGATGCTATCGGGATGCTGCAACATAATGGACTTGGCGGAGACGGCCTGAAAATTGAGTAGGTTCACTGATTCCGGCGGGCTTGTTCTGCAGAATCACTTGAGGAAAAATACGCGAAACGCCAACATTCCGTCAAGCTAATGTTCCGTCAAGCAACCCTTCTATCGCTCAAGTTTTTGGAGACGTTGCCGAATGGCTACTCTGCATAGAGTGCCGACGCCGTCTCAAAGCTATCGTGTGTTTGGTGCAGGACTGTCTATCGGGTTTAAAAACCGCCTCCTCACGTGCAAGCCAGCAACGGCGCACGTGCGAGTTTCCCTGGACGTGCGGTTGCGTGGATTTGGTGCGACAGTGCCTGTCGGGGTGCTGTTGACTGGAAGACAGAAAACGGGCCTGTGGCACCCGCTAGAGTCGTCCTGCGTTCCAAACCGGGCGTCACAGTGCTTCTGTGGGTGGGTCGTGGTGTCCGGTTTCGCAAGGGAACGGAATCCTTAAAGGCAGCGGGTACGATTGAAATGCTGGTTTTTGCCTGAGCCGATTACCCTGCAAGTGCTGTTTCATTGACAATTTTCAATTTAGAGGTATTCACGATGGCTTTACTTTTGCAGAATTTATCTACCGACGTGCTTGTTGCCCTTTCTACTGACGCCTGGCGTGGGTTTGCGAGTGCCGAATTGGCCGCCTTGACGAGTGATCAGGTACGAAAGGTTTTCTCTGTTGCAACCGATGACCTGAAAGCTCTGACCAGTGTGCAGATACAGGCTCTGACTACGGCGGCCCTGAGTGGATTTACCACCGATTTAATCCAGAAGTTGACCACTGACCAACTTCCCAGTCTGACCAGTCGTCAGGTTGTCGGCCTGTCCACGGATCTGCTGCGGGCATTCACCACCGATCAATGGCGGAGTCTCAAGTCATCACAAATCAATGCCCTCAAGACCAGTCAGTTTGCCGCACTGGGCAGCGATAACCTGGTCGCACTTACCACCGATCAGTGGGCTAAAATTTCATCAACCCAGTTACGTGCCCTGGCCACTGACAAAATACCCTCACTGGCCAGTGATGATTTCCGGGCGTTGACTTCTGCGCAATGGCAAAAGTTGAGCAGCGATCAATTGCGGGCTTTTGGTACGGATCAGTACCGAAAACTCAGTAGCGATAACCTGCGCGGCCTGACAAGCGTTCAGATCGGTCGGTTGGCTACCGATGACCTGGCTCAACTCGCTACCGATCAGTGGAGAAGCTTTACCACCCTGCAATTAGGTGGATTGAAAACCGATCAGGTTAGATCGGTCTTCCAGACTTCGACAGACAATTTGAGAGCCTTGACCAGTGTGCAGATACGAGGACTGACTACGGCGGCTCTGAATGCGTTAACTACCGATCTGTATACCAAGCTACTCACGGATCAGTTGCGCGGCTTGACCACTGCGCAGATATCCAAACTCGCGACGGACGATCTTAACGCATTAACCAGTGATCAATGGGCAGGGTTCACCAGCGTTACAATTACTGCACTGACAGCTTCGCAGTTATCGAAATTAGGTACTAATTATGCCGCTGGATATAATTTGACTACCCCTCTCGTCCTCGACCTCAACGGCGATGGCATCAAAACCCAAAGCGTGGATAAGGGTGTGGTGTTCGATCTGGCGGCGACCGGTACACCGGCGCAGGTGGGCTGGGTGTCGAAGCAGGATGGTTTCCTGGTGCGTGACCTGAACGGGGATCGCCGCATCAACGACGGTAGTGAGTTGTTCGGTGAAGGCACCACGCTGGCCAGTGGTGAGAAGGCTGAGGACGGTTACCAGGCTCTGGCTGAACTGGATACCAACCAGGACGGCGTGATTGATGCCAACGATCCCGGTTTTGCCAGTCTGGCGGTCTGGCGGGATAAAAACGCCGACGGCGTGTCGCAGAAGCGTGAAATCAAGCCGCTGGATGCCTACGGTATTACCCGTCTGGATGTCACGCCGGAGGTTTCGAGCAAAATCGACCAGGGCAACCTGATCGGTCTGGTCTCGAAATACGACACCAAGGCCGGTGACAGTCTGGAGATGGCCGACGTGTGGTTTGAAACCCGCCCGGTCGACAGCCTCCGCAGCAATGTAGCTAACCTGGCCAATACCCTGACGATGTACCAGTCAGCCGCCGGGGATACGACTACTCACCATGCCTCAGGTGGTTTCGATCTGGCCGACAAGCTGGCGGTGGTCGACAAGCACGATGCCGTGGGTACGGTAGTCAATGACCTGGTTGATAACCTGAAGCACTATAACGCCAACGGGATGTCGACCAAGGGCACGCTGCTGATGGCTGCGGCACAGACGCTCAACACAACCGATTGCCTCCTGTCAGACCGGAAGGACAAGGGCGGCATCCTGGGAGGTAGCGGCAGCTAAGTACTGATCGCTGCGACTGTCAGCTAAACCCCCTGGCGGCAGGTTCGATGAACCTGCCGCCATTTTTTTTGACGCAACCATGGTGGCTGCAATCGTCATCCCTTGCCTGCCAGATAACGGGCGATGTCCTCGCGTGAGAAACCTATTTTCCGGGCCACCCGGTCGGCATGACTGACCCGGGAAATACCTTCGATAACCCGGTAGGTGGGTTGTTCGTCGCTGAATTCCACCTGAC
>SXGU01066325.1_pt1 | contig 23137 bp, 27 predicted proteins | sample 3174531 | NCBI WGS metagenome assembly SXGU01 (sample SAMN11356863, study PRJNA531348) | freshwater metagenome | isolation source: freshwater sample F1-140 | place: China: Fuxian Lake, Yuxi | collected 2017-12-25
CGATACCCGATTGGTGATCACGGCTGTCGTGAGCGAACAAACAGAGCCAGTTTTATTCGCCCTCCACCCCAACTACCCCAACCCCTTCAACCCCACCACCACCCTCCGCTTCAGCCTGCCCCAGGCCGGCGAGGTGGAGTTGTCCATCTACAACCTGATGGGACAACGTGTGGCCAACCTGGTGCGCGGAGTGCAGGAGGCCGGCCCCCACGTCCTTCAGTGGAACGGCCGTGATGAGCAAGGCCGGGAGCTGGCCAGCGGCGTGTACTTCTACCACCTGCAGGCCGGCGCCCAGGTGGAGACGCGCAAGCTGCTCTTGCTCAGGTAGGTTCTGTTCCAGAGGAGGATGAGGTGCATTCGGCAGCCCAGTGGACCACGCGTTCCGCCAGCCTAAGGGCCTCCTGGTATTCTTCCTCTGTGATGGGCTCGACCTCGCCGGGGTAGCGGCTGGAGACCGCGTAGTCGGTGAGGATATCTGCGGCCTGGATTTCCGCAGGTGGCTGGAGAGCGTTGGCCAGCAGGTCGAGCAAAGCGCCGAGGTTGTGCGTGCGCGGGAAAGGGATGGCCCTGGCGACCAAGACCGCCTTCAGGGCTTTCTCGGCGGCTTGCTGCGCGTGAAAGCACAGGCTTTCGAGCAGGACTTCGGGGACGCTTCTGGTTTTTGCCAGCGCCAGATCGCTGCGGGCATGGCGCAGCCAGTCCGCGGCACTCCCCGGAGGGAGAGCCTCAGGCAGCATAGAGTTCTCGCCCTTCGGCCAGGATGGTTTGGTAAATCAAGCCGACATGGTCGCGGTATTTATCGAGGTCGCCGGGCGTAGCCACCAGAAAATCGAGCGGCACACCCAGCCCTCTGGTGCAACGATAGAGAAATTGCGCCGTGTGGCGTCGGTGGGTGCCTTCGGGCATCACCACCAGCAGATCCAGATCACTGTCGGCACCCTCCTCTCCTCTGGCAGAGGAGCCAAAGAGGATGATCCGCAGGGGATGGACTGCGGCGACGATCCGCTGGACCAACTGGTCGAATTGCGCGGGAGTCTGGACTGGGTGAGTGGACATCGGTCTGTTTTGTGCTGGCGTGACAATTGCGCGATTGCTCCCCAATATCGATACAGGTGCCTGTCAATGTCCAGCGTCGTCGGTGCCTTGATCCTTGCTGACGGACCGCCATTCGGACGATATCCGGTAGTTCAGCCATAGGCCTCGCCCTCGCCGCCGATCACCAACTCAGTGCGGACGATAGCCGTCTGGCGCAGCGCGGCCAGCCCAGCCAGTTCCGCGTCGGCACGGTACGCGTCAAACTGCTCCTGGCTGGGGAAGGAGACGAGGTGGATCTCGTGAGGCAGGGGATCTTCCGGGGTGGCACTGAGGGGGCGGATCACGCGCTCGATGCGGCCGCCGTACCGGGCCATGATCCGGGCGGCAGCGGTCTCGAACTCGCGGAACTCCCGCTCCCGTCCTGGGTGGATGAAGAGGCGGGCGAGGAGGAGGACCGTTTCGCTCACCGGCGCGGCGAGCGGAAACCCATGGCCGCCGGCAGGGGTTCCTTGCGGGTCATGTGTTCGCAGATCTCGACGCAGGCCCCGCAGCTGAGGCAGTGGTTGAGAGCGGGCATATCCGAAAAGGCCAGGCCGCCGGGGGACTCCAGCAGTTGGTCGAGGTGGCGCGGGTCCAGCTTCACCGGGCAGGCGCCGGCACAGGCCCCGCAGTCGGTGCAGGCCAGCTTGGGGTCGAAGTCGATGTGCACTAGGCCCTTGGTCTGCACCACCGAGTAGTACAGCCCGATGGGGCAGAGCTTGCGGCAGAAGTTCCAGCGCCAACGCCGCGCGTGGAGCAGCGCCAGGCCCAAGCCCAGGGCCAGCACCCCCCAGGCCGCCAACATCGCCATCCCACCTGCCACATACACCCCTGGGGCCACCCACCACAGCGAAGTGGCCCCCACCAGCAGCAGGGCAAAGGCGCCCAGCCTGAGCCAGGCCCGCCGCTGCCCTGCCCGATCCCTGGCGAGGGCGTCGATGACATCGGCCAGGCGGGAAAGTTCACCCACCGGACAGCCAAAGCCGCAAAACATCCGGCCAGCGACCATGTTGAGGAGGAAGGTGACCCCGTAGAAGGCGGCGATGGCCACACTCACCGTCGCCAGCCCCAGCACCAGGTCCACTGGCGTACCCAGCATACGGTGGGCCCCGCCCCACAGATCCACCCGGGCCAGGCCGGCCAGGGGCACGGCCAGCAGCACCGCCAGGGTGATGCCCATGGTGACCAGGCGGTACCAGCCATAGCGGTGGGTATTGCCCAGGGCGATCTTGAAGAGGCGGAAGCGGGCCTGCTCGGGATCTGGCTCGCGGCGCAGCTTGGCCGGTGAGGCAGGTGCGCCTTGGGGCAGGGCGGTCATCTTTCCCCTTTCTGAGGGCTCCTCTCTCAAATAACGAAGAGTCTCAGTTCCCCAGCAACTTGGTCGCCAGGCCCCAGCCGCCCACCCCTGCCACCACCCACAACACCCCCGCTGAGACCACCCCCCCGATAAGCATGGGCAGCCGCGTCCGGTACGCGGGGGGGAGCTGGAAGTTCAGGTAGAGCGCCGCAACGATAACCAGGGCAATGGCCAGGTTGGCCAGCACAAAGCTGGCGATCTGCACCAGGGTGTCGAAGGGCAGGTCGCTCCAGGTGAAGACCAGGGTGCCGGCAAAGAGGTACAGGCAGAGCACCCGCTGGATGGCGCGGTAATCCCAGGTGCCCTCAGGCCACACGGCCTGGAAGACCTCCTGGGTCACCCGGGTGTAGATCTCGGGCAGGGCCTGGAGCGTGCCCCACAGCGCGGCGACCACACACAGGTAGTAGATCCACACCAGGGCCGGGTGGATGGCGGCCCAGATATGGGCCTGGTTGGTCAAGAGGCTCCAGCCCTCGAAGCGGGTCTGCAACGGGTAGAGCACCGCCGCGCCGGAGAGCATAAAAGCGGCGGTCACCACAAAGAGCACCGTGGCGCCCATACCCACGTCCCAGCGCAGCGGCGTCAGCAGCCGGCGCATCCGCCCCACCTGCTCGGGGTCCTCGGGCAGGTAGTCAATGCGGGCGCTGGCCGCAGCCCGGCGGCGGATCTCTGCGATCTGCGCGTGCCCGGTCAGCCCCCACCCGTGTATGCCGATCCAACTGGCGTAGACCACGTAGCCCAACACCCCGCCCCCCACGTAGCCAAAGGTGGTGGTCATGGTCAGCAGCGGGTGTTTGATCGCATCCTCGGGCGCCCATGCGGGGAACACCGGGACCTGCCCCAAACTCAGGCTGCCGACCAGGGCTTGGGCGTAATCCGGTGCCACCATCAGGGTGCCGATCACCGTGCCCACCACCATGGTCAGGCAGAGGGCCACCTGCTGTTTTTCCAGGCTGACGAAGGAAATGCCCAGGCTCATCGCCAGGGCCACCCCGATCAATCCGGTCGAGAAGAGGTTTTCCCAGACCGGTTCGGCGATCCCTCCGGGCAGCCAATCCTGCAAGAGGAAGTGACACAAATCCCCGCAGGGCTTGGCGATGGCCACCCAGGCCATGGGCGCGGCGCTCATCTCCAACCCCACGATGGCCAGGGGCAGCCAGCCGCGCGGGCCGGGCAGGCGCACCAGGCGCTGGGCGATGGGCTCGCCGCTGACCGCGCTGTACCGCCCCAGCAAATAGGTGACAAACACCCCCTTGACCAGGGCGCTGAGCAACACCAGCCATAAGAGCCCGTACCCGGCCCAGGCCCCCATCCGCACCACCACGATGGTCTCGCCTGCCCCAATGCTCACCGAGGCGACGATGGCCGCCGGCCCGAAAACCGCCAGCATCCCCAGCGCCTTTTTGGCCGACCAGGGTTGGGCGAACACCCCCCTGAGCGGCGGAATCTCCACCTTGTCCATGTTTCCTCCCTCGCAAATGGCCCCCATTATACGCCAATTCTGGGCGTCCGAAAAGAGGCCGGCTGCTTGACAAGGGAGGGGACGGACGGTACTTTGGCCCCGCGCCACCCTGAGACGTGAACAGCTTGCTGCCAATTACTGTGGCTGCTCGCACCTTGTGACACTTATCCCATAGTGGGGACTTTGCTCGCTTTATGAGCGAAAAGGTTATCCTCGACACCGACATCGGCTCCGACATCGACGACGCCGTCTGCCTGGCCTATCTGCTGGCCCAACCCCGCTGTCAGCTCTTGGGCATCACCACGGTCAGCGGCCAGGCCGAGGAACGCGCCCGGCTGGCCAGCGCCCTGTGCCGGCATGCCGGCAGGGAAGTCCCCATCCTCCCCGGCGCCGAGGCGCCCCTGCTGGGCCCGCAGCGCCAACCCAAGGTCCCCCAGGCCCAGGCCCTGCTCCGCTGGCCCCACCAGCGCCAGTTCCCACGCGGCCAGGCCGTCGAGTTTTTGCGCCAGACCATCCGCGCCAATCCCGGCGAGGTCACCCTGCTGGCCATCGGGCCGCTCACCAATGTGGCGCTGCTCTTTGCCGCCGACCCAGAGATCCCCCACCTGCTCAAAGGCCTGGTGCTGATGTGCGGGGTCTTCGCCCAGCGCCGGTCCCCGCTGGTGGAATGGAATGCCGGTTGTGACCCCCACGCCACCACCATGGTCTACCGCGCGCCCGTAGCCCACCACCGCTCCATCGGCCTGGATGTGACCATGCAGGTGCAGCTGGAAACCGCCCAGGTCCGCGAGCGATTCCAGGTGCCTCTGCTCCAGCCAGTGCTCGATTTTGCCCAGGTCTGGTTCGGCAGCAACAACACCATCACCTTCCACGACCCCCTGGCAGCGGTCACCCTCTTTGACGAGCAGGTCTGTGGCTTCACCAAGGGCCTGGTCGAGGTCGAGCTTGCCGGCGAGCGCCTGGCCGGCCTCACCCACTGGGCGCCCGGCACGCAGTCCCCCACCCACGAGGTGGCCATGCGCGTCGATCCCGCGCGTTTCTTCTCTCATTACTTCTCGGTGTTCGGCTAGCCCCATGTGTTTTTTGGTCCGCCCCAGCGAAGCGTACCGGGACAGCTTTCTGTCCGGCGCCGCCGAGTTCTACACCGAGGGCCGGGCCGATTCCACCTACGCCGAGTTCCTCGGCTACAACCTGGACTCCCTGGCGCGCCACTTCGCCGATTTCGTGCACGACCTGCTCAACCTCGCCTCCGAGACCTCTCTGCCCAGGGGCTGGCAGCAGGACCAGGTCTTCTGGCTCATCGACGAGGGTGCCTACCTGGGCCAGGCCTCGATACGCCCCCAGCTGAGCAGCCGCTATCTGCTCACCTACGGCGGCCATATCGGCTACAGCATCCGCCCCACCCGGCGCCGGCAGGGCTACGGCACCCAGATCCTGGGCCTGGCGCTCACCGAAGCCCGCCAGTTGGGCCTGCAGCGGGTGCTGGTCACCTGCAATTCCGACAACCTCCCTTCCAAGCGGATCATCGAGCAAAACGGCGGCCGTTTCGAGAACTCGCTGGTGATGCCCGCCCACCTGCTGCGGGCCGAGGGCCGCTCGGTCAACGGGCGCGTGGACAAACTGCGCTACTGGATCGAACTGACCAAAGGGCCCGGATGAGGCCGGTGCTCCCCGATTACGCCGGCGGCAGCATCGTCAATCTGGCTGCCTCCCTGCTCCAGGCCTTTGGCATCCAACCGCCCAACCCGCCCTGCCGCCCCGGACTGCTGCCCCCAGAGCTGCTGGCCGAGGCACCCGGGGTGGTGCTGCTGGTCTGCGACGCCCTCGGGCGGGGCCAGTTGGACCAGGTGCTGGCCAGTGGCCGCGCCCCAAACCTAGCAACACTGGTGGCCCGCGCCCCCAGCGGGGTAAACACCCTCACCTCGGTTTTTCCCACCACCACCACCAGCGCCCTGCCCTCCCTGTGCACCGCCCTGACCCCAGCCCAGCACGGCATGCTCGGCATGCGCCAGTGGCTCGGGGAGCTCGGCGTCCTGGGCGACATGCTGCGTTTCCGCACCGTGGCCGAGCATCCCCAGTCCATCGACGCCGAACTGATCCGCAGCGGTCCCACCCTCTACGAGCAGTTGCGGGACCGCGGCTTTGCGGCGGTGGCCATCAGCGCCAGCCAGCACCAGGGCACCGGCTTCACTAATCTCCTGCACCAAGGCGCCGAGTACCTGGGCTACGAAGCCCAGTCCGAGATCCCCTATCTGTTGAAAACCTCGCTGGAGCGCCACCGGGGCCGGCGCAGTTTTCACTACGTGTACTGGCCCATCGTCGATACCCTCTCCCATATCTACGGGCCTCAGTCCGAACCCTGCGCCCTGGAGATGGAGTTCGTCGATCTGATGTTGGGCAAGGTTATGGACTGCTGCGCCCAGGCCGGCCAGACGCTACTCTTGACCGCCGACCACGGCCAGATCGCCCTGGACCCGGCCCGCGCCCTGACCATCGGCCCGGACCTGGGCCGCCTGTTGCGCTACGCGCCGGCGGGTGGCCGCCGCGCCTGTTACCTGGCTGCCGCCGATCCAGTGGCGCTGCGCGCCCACCCTTTGCTACACCATGTGGATCTGCTGGTGATTCCCACCGACGAGGCCCTAGCCCAGGGTTGGTTCGGCGGCGACTGTGGCCGCTTCCGCTCCCGCCTGGGGGACTTCATCCTCCTGCCCGAAGACGGCTGCCAGCTCATCTACGATTACGGCCAGGGCACCCATGCCAATCGGGGCGGCCACGCCGGGGCCAGCGCCGAGGAGATGCTGGTGCCGCTCATCGCTGTGCCCTATCGCTGAGCCATCTTGACACTTTGTGGCCCCGGTCTCTATAGTACCCTTCCCTACCCATAAAGGTCTGCCATGTCCCAACCATCATCCCCGACACCCAACCGCTTTGTCATCATCCCCGAAGGCGAGTTGGACGACCTCAAGCGCGACCTGCGCTTCCACCCCAGCACCACCGCCGATCCCAAAGCCCTCAGCCGCGCCCAGCTGGATCAGTACAACCGCGACGGATACCTCAAGGGCCTGCCCCTCTTCTCCACTGAGGAAATCGCCGCGCAGCGCCGCTACTTCGATGCCCTGCTGGCCCGGGCCCTGGCCGAGGGCGGCAATAGCTACTCGATCAGCACTGCCCATCTCAAATACGGGGCGGTCTACGACCTGATCACCCATCCCCGCATCGTCGCCCACGTGTGCGATATCCTGGGGGACAATGTGGTCGGCTGGGGCGCCCATTACTTCTGCAAGCTGCCCGGCGACGGCAAACGCGTCTCCTGGCACCAGGACGCCTCGTACTGGCCCATGACCCCCTCCAAGACCGTCACCGTCTGGCTGGCCATCGACGACTCTGATATCGAGAACGCCTGTATGCGCTTCATCCCCGGCTCCCACCACATCGGCCATCTCACCTGGAAGCTGAGCGAAGAAGACGAACACAACGTGCTCAACCAGACGGTGGAAAACGCCGAGCAGTTCGGCGAGCCCGTAGATGTAGAACTCCTGGCCGGCCAGGCCTCCATGCACTCCGACCTGCTCTTACACGGCTCCGAGGCCAACACCTCCACACGCCGGCGCTGCGGCCTCACCCTGCGCTACTGCGCCGCCGAGGTGCGCGCCCACATGGGCTGGAGCGGCAAAGGGGTGATCGTGCGCGGCAGCGACCCCGATGGCCATTGGGCCAATCCACCCAGACCTGCACAGGACTGAAATGAGCGAAGGTTTTACCTACAAACAGGCCGGCGTGGACATCGCCACCGCCGACGCCACCAAGCGGGAGATGGCCAAGAGCCTGGAAACGGCCGATACGCGGGTGCTCAACCGCCTGGGTGCCTTTGCCACCCTCTTCGACGCCCGTTTCCCTGAATATCAGCACCCGGTGCTGGTGCTCAAGAGCGAGGAACCCGGCTCCAAACAGAAGCTGGCCCTGCAGCACGACCGGGTCGAGTCCATCTGCCAGGACCTGGTCAACCATCTCCTCAACGACATCATCGTCATGGGGGCCACACCCCTGTCGGTGCAGGACGTGATCGTCTGCGGCAAACTCGAAAAACCCGTGGTCAGCCGCCTGGTGGCCGGCATGGCCCAGGCCTGCCGCGACCAGGACTGCACCCTCACCGGGGGCGAGACCTCGGAGCAGCCCGGCGTGGTGCCAGCCGGCACCTACATCCTGACGGCCAGTGTGGTGGGGGTAGTGGAGAAGGCGCTGATCGTCGATGGCTCGCGCATCAGCGAGGGGGATCAGGTGCTGGCCCTGGCCTCCAACGGCCTGCACACCCACGGCTATTCCCTGGTGCGGGCGCTGATGGAGCGCAAACCCGAGATCCTCGACCAGCGGGTGGAGGGCGAGTCCTTCCTCGACGCCATCCTCGAACCGCACCGCTGCTACTTCCAGGCCCTGCGCGGCCTCTTTGCCCAGCCCACCCTGCACGGCATGGCCCACAGCACCGGCGGCGGCATCGGCGGCAACCTCAACCGGGTCCTACCCCAAGGGCTCAACGCCCGCATCGAACTGGACACCCTCGAAATCCTGCCCCTCTTCCGCCTGATCCGCGCCATGGGCAAGGTGCCCGACGAGGACATGCTGCGCACCTTCAACCTGGGCGTGGGCATGACCCTGGTGGTGGCCCCGGAAGTGGCCGGCGAAATGTGCCGGCACCTCGAAGCGCAGGGCTGCCGCGCCTATGCCATCGGGCGCATCGTCAGGGGGGAGCAACAGGTGGAATACGCGGGGAAACTGCGCTGGTAGGACGCTCAATACACGCTGGCGATGAGTTTGGCGATCAGCGGCTGCTCGGCGTTTTTGTCCTCCACCTCAAGGCCCACCCGGCAGATGTAGAGCCCGGGCGGCAGCAGGCGCCCGTCGCGGTCCCTGCCGTCCCAGCTCAGGCGCTGGAGGCCGGCGGCGTGCGCCACGGCCTTCTCCTGGCGCCGCACCAGGATGCCGTCGAGGCCGTACACCTCTAAGACCAGCGACTTGGGCCCCAGCACCTTGAACACCGGAAAGACCAGCTCCACGGTGTCGTTGATGCCGTCTCCGTTCGGGGTGAAGGGATTGGGGGAGACCTCCACTGCGCCCAGCAACCGCCCCTCGAAGGGGGTCTGCACCGTCATTCCCACCCCCTTTGCCAGGGTGGTCGCCTCTCCCCCATCCACCCGCTGCCATACCTTCTCTGCCCCCTCGCCCAGGCCCACCGAGGCCGCAAAAGCGTTGCTGGCCAGGTAGAGCATCCCCGAAAACCGCAGGGCCACCATCTCCTGCGCCTTCACCTTTTCGGGCAACTTGATCCACAGCGAATCCGCGCCGCCCCCGGCCTGTACCACCTCGTCCCGGCCGTAGACCTGCCCCCTGCCGGCGGCCAGTTCCCCCTCTGGGCCCACGGCCACTTCCACCACTTGGGCCTCGGCGCTGGGCGGCAGTTCGACCAGCACCTGGTCAAAGCCGAGGCTATTGGCCTGGAGGTCGGGCTTGAGGAAGAGGGTAAAGGTCTCCGGCTCGCCACTGCGCTCGATCTTCTGCGGGGCGATCTCGCCCAGGACCTGGTTGGCCAGGGGCTCTTCCAGGCGCAGATCCAGGCTGCGCAGCGCTGCTGCCTGGTCGGGGTCCTCGGAGAGCAGATCGACCCTGACCAGCGCATAGCGCCGCGGGCTGGGCGAGGCGACGGCCACCCCCGACTGGGGATAGAACTGGCTCCAGTTGCTCCAATCCGACCCAGGAATCGAGGTGACCAGCGAGTCTCCCCGCTGGAAGCTGAGCAGCTTGCGATACTCCTTCTCGCCCACCTCGGTGCCGGCCTTGGTGAAGTAGCGCACCAGCCGCTCGACCCGGTTCCCGGTCCGGGTGCGGACCTGCACCTGGGTGCCCGGCGGGGTGTCCGCATCCCAGTTGATGGTGGAGAGAATTCGGGGGTTCTGCCCTACTTCGATCAGCCCCGAGGTCAGCGATACCTGGGGGAGAAAACCCCGGCCGTAGAGCTGTAACTCAGCGACGTCGGCGTTTAACCAGCTGGAGGCGACAATGACGCGGTAATCCAGCTTGAGATAACGCGCCTTGGCGAGTGCGAAGGGATTGTCCTCAAGAGAGGCAGTGCGCCGCGAATCGCTCTCGCCCTGGCCTCGCCCGCCGAGGTTGGTGTAGACCAGGCTGCCGTCCGGTGCCACACTGCCATCAGAGAGGGTGACCGCGTATTTTGGAAAGGGCAATGAAAACCTGGCATCGCCCGACGTGCTGTACACGATTAACACCCGGTTTATCCAGTACCAGGTGGCCAGATCAACAAAGAGGCTGCGCTCCGGGTCCTGGACAAGGATGGTGGAGGGGTCGGCACCACTGCTGGGCACACCCACCTGGGTGCTCAAGAAGGTGTTGTAGTCCCCATCCACCGCCAGTACTTCGTTCCCCAAACTGCCATAGGCTAGAATCTTGCCTCCCCGGCCCAGGGCTCCCAGACTGATATTGTCGCCCGCAGTCCACACCTCGACCTCGGCCAGCCGGGGGTGTTCCCGGCGATAGTACTTGATTGGGCCGCGCTGCCCGGCGTCGGCGATGTTCTGGTATTCGGCCTGGTCCACCTGGCGCTCATACCCGGAGGCCTCGCGGCGGAAGTAGAGCACCTCCCCGCGGTCCGCCGCTGAGAGGCTGTCCCAGCGGGTGGCGCTGATCTCTTCGGCTCGCCCAAAGTTGCTGGCCGTGGCAGAGATCTGCACGAACTGGATCACATCGCCGGCAAAACCCGGTTCCACCGTGCCGGTTGGCTGCAAGTCAAATTCGAAGACGCGCCGGGTCTGGTTGAGGCCCTCGCTGCGGCCGGCAACGAGGTAGTTGAGGGCCTTGCTCTGCAAGAAGGCGGGCTGGCCATTGGAGGTGAGAACCCTGAACTGGAGAAAGGGATCTCCCTCTCCTTCCCCGGCAAACTTCACCACGATCTTCTTTGCCCACACTGCCCGGCCCAGATCGATCTCCACCCACCAGTCCTTCAGGGGCGCGTTCAGATCCGGCTCCCAGAAGGTGTCCGCCCGGCCGTCGATGACCTGTGCAGCCTGGGCCGCGTTGGTCCCGGCGTTGCGGACACCTCCCGCGCTGCCGTCGGCGCGGACAAAGACCCCGGCGTCCAGCACCGCGTTGACCTGCGACTGCACCAGATGGGGGCGCACCCCCTCGGCGCCAAAGCTCAGACTTCCCTGAGGGAAGCTCCATTCCCGCAACTGCTCAGGGGAGGCGCTCACCCGGTCCTTTTCGAGACGGTACCCCTGCGCCCACCCTGCGGACGCGATCAGCAGGCCGCAGACTACAACTCGCACCCTGTACATCAAAGGCACTCCTCAGTCTGAATCACCGTACATTTGCACGGAATATACCTCGGGGCGATTTATTGTCCAAACGCTTGTTGCAGCCTCGATACCGGCATATCATAGCGCTGAGGGAGGCGCCAGATGAACGCTGAACCATCCCCTCCAGAGGCGGGCCTCTGTGCCCGCTGCCGGCACCTGCGCCGCATCCAGTCGCAGCGCGGCTCCACCTTCTATCTGTGTCGCCGCGCCGCCACTGACCCGCGTTATCCCAAGTACCCTCCACTGCCCGTGCTCAGCTGCCCCGGCTATGAGCCTGTCGCGCCTACTTCTTCCCCTTGATCCGCGCCGCCATCTCCTTGAAACGCCGGCCGCACTCAGCCCGCGCCTCACCCAGGCCCTTGGGGGTGGGCGAAGCGCTGCGCACGTAGTTGATCACCACCATCTCCGCCGCGATGTACTCGTCGCACAGGTGGGCCACCTCGGAGGCGATCTCGTGCGGGATGGTTGTCACCCCGTTGCAGTCCCCGTGCAAGAGGTCGCCCGGATAGACGGTGATGCCACCCACGTGTACCGGCAGCATCGAGTCCAAGGTATGGGCGTAGCCGTGGGAGCAGATGGTGCCGTCGCTGAAGGCCGGGAACTTGAAGGCCCGCACCTGGTCCAGGTCCCGGGCCGCCCCGCTGGTAATCAGGCCCACGGCCCCGAAGCCCTTGTAGGTGGAGCACATCACCTCGCCAAAGGTGGCCGAAACAGTTGGACTATCCAGATCCTGAAAAACCACCACCGGTGGCCCGGGCAACTCGCCGAACTGCTCCACCTGCCGGTCCAGGCTGGTGTACACATCCCCCGAACGGGCCGGCGCCGCCGAACGAAAGGTGGCGGTGGAAGCGTAGCCCACCATGGGCGGCAACTCCGGAAAACAGGCGCGGATGCGGGCGTCCATGTACCCCGCATTGTGCGCCCGCACCTCGAACAACTCGATCACATTGCAGATAGTCGGTGTATCGTATTTGCGCAGCAGATCCAGATCCGCCTGCGAAAGCCCTGCCATAAATCCTCCTTGTCGAAATGAACTGCCAAAGATCAGGTACGCGAAAGTGCTTCAAGGTAGGATCACCCCATAGCGCTGTCAAAGCACTCTTGCCAACAACCTCTCCATCCGCTAGACTCAGCCGTGGAAAAGCACGGCGGGGAGAAGGCCCCGGAGGATTTTACCGGGGAACGGCGGGGCCGGGAAGGACGCGGGAGGGGCTGTGGGGAGAGCGGAGCCTCAACGTCCCAACGTATGGGACGTTGAGGGGGTAGGGTAGTGGGGTAGGGACGGCGAGCAGAGCGGCAAGTCCGCGCCTTGGGAAAATCCGCAGCGGGCCTCTCACCGACGTGCCCGGAACAACTGATAACTCAGCCACCTAGGAGCCGCCACCCATGCACGCCTTTCCCCTCATCTCCGTCTCCGGCACCGCCTACGAGATGGGCTGCCAACACGGCCAGCAGGCCGGCGATCTCATCCGCAAATACCTCGGCTGGATCGAGAAGAGCACCGGCCGCTCCCGCGCCGAACTAGGCCGCAATGCCCGCGCCTTTGAGCCCTTCATCCAGCGCCTCAACCCCCGCTACCTCGACGAGGTGCGCGGCCTGGCCGCCGGCGCCGACCTCTCCTACGAGGAAGCCCTGCTCTGCCAGGTGCGCGGCGAGGCCGTCAACGCCCGGCCCGAAGGCTGTACCGCCTTTGCCCTCACCGGCGAAGCCACCGCCGGGGGCCACCCCATCGCCGGCCAAAACCAGGACCTGCCCCCCGAATTCTCGGACCTCGGCATCGTGCTGCACCTCAAACCCAGCGACGGCCGACCCCGGGCCATCACCTTCACCTTTGCCGGCCAGCTCGGGTACATGGGTATGAACCAGCACGGGGTGGCCCACTTTGCCAATGCCCTGTACAACGCCGCCTGGCGCCCCGGCCTGCCCCACTACCCGCTCAAACGCACCCTGCTGGAGACAAAAACAGTTGCCGAATGCCTGCGCATGGTCGGGGAACATCACACCTGCTCGGCGGGCACTATGGTCTTCTGCGACGGGCAGGGCGCGGTGGCCGATGTGGAGATCCGCCCCGAGGCCGTGGCCCTGTACCCCGGCGAACACCCCGACTGCCGGCTGCACACCAACCACTACCTCACCCCCGAATTCACCCCGTACGAGGACGCCACCCTGCCCGACTCCTGCCCGCGCCTGGACCGCCTGCGCGAGCTGGTGCAAGCGCACTGGGGCCAGGTCGACGTGCAGGTGATGAAGGGGATCATGGCCGACCACCAGGGCGACCCTGGGGGCATCTGCCGGCACGGGGCCAAAGGCTCCTACTCGATCACCGGGTACCTCGCCGAGCCGGCCAAGGGGCTCTTCCACGTGCGGCGCGGCCACGGCTGCACCGGCACCTGGACCAGCTATGAGGTATGAGGGGATTGCGCATCCTGCTGGTCAATCCTCCCATCTGCGACTTCACCGCCTATGACTACTGGCTCAAGCCCTATGGCCTCTTGCGGGTGGCCGGGCAATTGCGCGGCCAGGCCGAACTCCAGCTCTTCGACTTTCTCGATCGCCTGCACCCTTCCATGCCCCCCGGCCTGAAACGCGACCCCTGGGGCCGGGGCGCCTTCCCCGCCGAGGTCCTGCCCAAACCCGCAGCCCTGGCCCCCATCCGCCGGCGCTACCACCGCTTCGGCCTGCCGCGCCCGCTGCTGGGTGAATTCCTCCGCAGCCAGGCCCCTTTCGACGCGGTGCTGGTGCAGACCACCATGACCTACTGGTATCCGGGGGTGCAGGAGGTGGTGGCGGAAGTGCGCGCTGCCTCACCCAAAAGCGCCGTGGTGCTGGGCGGGGTCTACGCAACCCTCTGTCCAGACCACGCCCGCAGCCTGGGCGCCGACCTGGTGGTGGAAGGGCAGGACCTGGAACCGCTATGGGATTTACTGGGGGTGCGCGGCCAGGCCGGGAGCCTGCCCTATTGGGAGGGATATCAAAAGCTGGAGACCGGGGTGGTCAAACTGACGGAAGGCTGCCCCTTCCGCTGCACCTATTGCTCGGTGCCCCAGCTCTATCCGAAGTTTTCGGGGGATGTGGAACGGGCGCTGGCGGAGATCGAATTGCTACAGCGCTGCGGGGTGCAGCGCCTGGCCTTCTACGACGACGCCCTGCTCTTCCGGGAGGAGGAACTGTTGTTGCCGTTATTGGAGGAAGTGATCCGGCGCGGATACGGCCTGGAGTTGCACACCCCCAATGCCCTCAACGCCCGCTTCATCACCCCCACGGTGGCAGAACTGATGGTGCGGGCCGGCTTCCGCAGTTTTTACCTGGGTTTCGAGAGCAGCGCCTACACCTGGCAAAAAAAAACCGGCGGCAAGGTGTATTCGGCGGAGCTGGTGGCGGCGGTGGCGGCCCTCGAAGAAGCCGGGGCCGACCGCCGCGCCATCACCGCTTACCTCATCGCCGGGCATCCGCGCGGGGAGCAACAGGAGGTGGAGGCCTCGATGCACTTCGCCCATTCGCTGGGCATCCGCCTGATGCTCTCGGAGTTCTCGCCCATCCCCAACACCCCCGACGGGGAAGCCTGCCGGGAATGGGTAGACCTGGACGAACCGCTGTGGCACAACAAGACCGCTTTTGCCGAACACTTCCTGGGCAGCGGCGAACTCAACCGCCTCAAGGCCCTGTGCCACCACCTCAACCGCGCCCTGAACTGATCAGGGCAGACCCGCCACGCCCCAACGTATGGGGTGTGGCGCAGGTTGGGCAGTGGGCAGTTACGCGTACTAGGACAGCCCCACTTCCTCTTCTGCTTCCTCCCCGCGACAGCGCCCCACCATCGCCCAGACCAGCACCGCCACCAGGGCCACACCCACGGCGATCCCCGCCCCCCACATCACCCGGCGGAGGGTGTGGTTGTGCCGCCGCCGCGCCGTCCAGGGAACCTCGGCGAGGGCCCCTGAAATCCGGCTGGCGCCGTTGTCCTGAATCTTCTTGATCAACTCCATGACCTGCATTGCCTCACTCTCCTCTATGCGAATTTTTGTTTGGATGAAGGGTGCGTTAACGGGCGGCCCAGACCATGCCACGCCTTTGGATCTCTTTTGCCTCCGCCACCTCGAAGTCCCTGGCCGCGTGCCCCAGCGAGGAGTAGAACACCCGGCCTGCCCCCCAACTGCGCTTCCACACCACCGGCATCACCGTGCCGTTCACCCAGGGCGAACTCGTCCGGTCGCGAAAGGTGGTGGTGGCCAACACCTGGTTGCCTGGGTCCGTGTGCATATAGTACTGCTCGGAGTGCATCTTGAAGTTGGGGATGCCCTTGGTGACGGGGTCCTGATGGTCGATGATGTCGACCTGGTAGTCGATGATGCCGTCCGGGTGGGCCACCCACTGGCCACCCACCATAAACTGGTACTCGGTGTTGTTGCGGAAAGAGTCGCCCATGCCGCCGTGGAAGCCGGCGATGCCCACCCCGCTTTTGACGGCGGCCAGCAACCCCTGCTCCTGCTCGCGCTCGATGGTGCCCATGGTCCACACCGGCACCACCAGGCTCAGCTCCTGCATCAACCCCTGGTCCTTGTAGGTGTCTAGGGTGTCGGAGATCTGCACCGCAAAGCCGGCGGCCTCCAGCAGGGGGGCAAAGACCTCGACACACTGCTTGGGCTCGTGACCCAGCCAGCCGCCCCAGACCATCAATGCCTTTTTCATCGCCTTCCTCCTAACCCCTTCCCCGGCCCAGACCCTGGCCGGCCAGATACTGATAGCTCTGCTCCACGGCGACCATCATGTCGGTGGCGCAGCGGTCCAACTCGACGATCAGCCATTCGGCGTGGCTGCCGGCGGCCCGCATCACTGCGGGAAAATCCACCTTGCCCTGGCCGGCGGCCACCATCGGCGACTCGGGTTTGTCGCAGGGGCCGTCCTTGATGTGCAAGAGCGGTGCCCGCGCCCCCACCTTGGCCACCGCCGCCGCCGGATCGTACCCGCCGGTCTGCGCCCAGTAGGTGTCCACCTGGATGCCTATCTTGGGGTCCAGGTACTCCAGCAGCAGGTCGAGGCCGTTGTGCTCGCCCACCGGCCTGAACTCCCACCAGTGGTTGTGCAGGTGCAGCTCCAGGCTGTGCTGCTGGGCCACCGCTTGGGCCTGGTTCCAGGTGTCGCACAGGGCGCGCACCTTTTCCACCGAGGCAAAGGCATCGCGAGGGGTGCTGACCACTACCCGGTGGACGCCCAGGCCCTGGGCCAGTTCCACGGTGGGTTTTTCCTGATCGCCCAGGGGCAGGGCGGCGTGCACGCTGGGCACCTTGAGGCCCAGGTCGGCGAAAAGACGGGCCGCTTCCTGGGTGCTGACGCCCTGGAAACCACCTGTTTCCACCCCGGCGTAACCGATCTGGGCGATGCGCTTCACGGTGCCGGCAAAATCCCCGGGCAGGAGGTCGCGGACCGTGTACAATTGCACTGCGATTGGGGGTGCCATAGGCTCCTCTGGAGGTTGGGAGGACAATTCAGGTAAAAGTATCTTTAATCCCCCCAGACCTGTCAAACCAGTGGCCCGCAGGTGCCGGGAATGGTTATATTGGCCCACTTATGACTCCCAACCTCCTCCTGTTGCTGCTTAGGTTGCCCGCCGGGCAGCCACGCCCATGACCCTGCTGCTGCAGGCCCTGCTCCCCTTCTTCGGCCTGGCCGGGGCCGGATATCTCCTTGGCCGCCTGCGCCACAGCGACCCGGCCCCCCTGACTGACCTGTGCCTCTACGTCCTCATGCCCCTGCTGCTCTTCGTCTCGCTGGTGCGCAACCCGCTGTCCGGCGGCGAGGCAGCGCTGATCCTGGGATGGTTCGCGCTGCTGGTGGCCCTGGCCAGCGGGCTGGTCCTGGTGGTGGGCCGCCTGGCTGGCTGGGACCGGGCCAATCGCAGCTCGGTGCTGCTGTCGACCACCAACCTCAACGTCGGCAGCTTCGGGGTGCCGGTGGTGCTCTTCGCCCTGGGCGACCAGGCTCTCTCTCAGGTGATGCTGCTCTTCGTCTACAGCAATATCGCCGCCGGCTCCATAGGGGTGTACATCGCCGCTGCCGGCCGCCAGACCCTGCTCCAGGCCCTGACCAGCGTCTTCCGCCTGCCCCTCATCTACGCCGTGGGCCTGGCCCTGCTGGTGCACGGCCTCGATCTGAGCCTGCCGCCCGCCCTGCTGGCCTCCGGAGAAGCGATCGGCAAAGCCGGCCCCCTGGTCTCGGTGGTGGTGCTGGGCATCCAGTTGGCCAATATTCCCCTGCGCGGCCAGTTTACCGCCACCCTGGCCGGCTGCCTGACCCTGCGCTGCCTGGCCGTTCCTGCCCTGGGGATCGGCCTGGCCCTGGGCCTGGGCGCCGAGGGGCACCTACTGCACCTGCTGCTGCTGGGGGCCTGCCTGCCCTCGGCCATCAACACCCTGCTGCTGGCCGTGCGTTTCGACACCCGCCCCGAGTTGCTAGGCGGCATCCTGCTGGGCTCCACCCTGTCCAGCCCGATAGCCATCGCCGCGGTGCTGGCGTGGATGGAGAGTTGATGAGGCTCTTGATGCTCAAACACCGGGACCGCGTGTCCCAGCTAGTGCTCAGTCACCTGCCGGCCCTGCTGCTGATCCTGGTGGCCCTGGTCCAGATCGGCCTGGCCTGGGGTGGGGGCCGGCTCAACCCGGACAAGGGCGGGGGCTTTGGTATGTTCTCGACGGTGGACCGGCTCAACCACCGCCACCTCCGCGCCTATCGGATCGGCCCCGAAGGGGAGGAGGCCCTGACCATCCACCCCGGCCATCCCCTGCGCTCCGCAGTGCGCCGCGCCACCTCCTTTCCCAGCGACAACCACCTGCGCGCGGTGGCCGGGCAGTTGATCCAACAGCAGCACCACCACCGCCACCGGATTTCGGCCGTGCGGGTGGAGGTGTGGAAGTCCTCCTTCGACCCCTCCGGCCTGTTGCTCCGCCCCCTGCCGGTGGCCGCCCTCACCGTGGATCAGGCAGGGCAATGAACCCTCTGCGCCGCCTCGCCGAGCGCCTCGCCGGCCTCGACACCGTGGCGTTGGTCTGCCGGCTGACCCTGCTGCTCTACCTGTGCGCCGACGGGATCGCCGGCCCGACCTGGCGCTTCCAACTGCCCCTGTATCTGTTGTCCGCCGCCGGCCTCTTGCTGCCCGGCCTGCTCTGCCACCGCTATCTGTGGTACCTCTTCACGGCTATCCTGGTTCTCAAAACCCTGGCCGGCTGGTGGGTGCAGGACAACCACCACTTCCTCTCCCTCTACTGGTGCCTGGCCCTGTGCCTAGCCCTCTCGCGCCCCGATCCCGCCCAGTTGCTGGCGGCCAATGCCCGGCTGCTGGTGGGCCTCACCTTCGGCTTCACCGTGTTGTGGAAGGCGCTGCTCTCCGCCGATTTTCTCAGCGGCGCGTACTTCCACTACACCCTGCTCACCGACCCGCGCTTCGAGCCCCTGGGCCTCTTGCTGGGCGGCATGAGTGCCGAGCAATACAGCCACAACTACCATCACACCGACCCTCTGGCCCTCGCCGGCCCCGCACAACTGCACAGCACCCCGCAACTGGCTGCCCTGGCCCTCGCCATCACCTGGTGGCTGATCACCCTGGAATCCATCTTGGCCCTGGCCTTCCTCGGGCCGTCTAACTGGAAACTGGCCCGCTGGCGCCACGCCCTGCTGCTGCTCTTCTGCGCGACCACCTACCTGGCGGCGGCCAACGTGGCCCTCTCCTTTGGCTGGACCCTGATCGTCCTGGGCCTGGCCCAGGATGCCCCCGACGAGGGCCGCACCCGCCTGGCGTACCTGGCTGTCGCTGCGCTGTTGTTTGTTTATTATTTTGAGATCCCCGCCCGCGCCGCGCTGAGGATCTTCGGCGGCTGAGCCTAATTGGCCCGGCCCCGGTGCCTCTCATCGCGCCCCTCATATGAAAGGATTCCCCGTGCTCAAGAACCCCGACACCACCATCGCTCCCCAATTGCTCGCCGGCTTGAAACTGGTCAGCACCCCCACGGCCACCGCCCATCTGATGGGCCGGGGCTTCAACCACACCTACCTCATCGGCATCCCACCCCAGGCCCTGGCCCCAGGGCAGGTGATGGTGGGCCGAGCCCGCACCCTGCGCTTTTTGCCGCTGCGCGAGGACCTAGTCAAGGAGCAGTATGCCTCGGTGGGCGACCGGCCCCACCGCGACGCCATCGAGACCATCGCGCCGGGCGAGATCCTGGTCATCGACGCCTGCGGCAGCTTCGAGGCCGGGGTGGTGGGGGATATGTTCACGCGGCGGGTCATGGAGCGGGGCGGCACCGGCATCGTCATCGACGGCTCGGTGCGCGATTTGAGCACCATCCGCACCATCGGCCTGCCCCTCTTCTGCAAGGGGGTACACGGGGCCGGCATCAACCGCGCCCTGATGTCTGCCGACTACCAGCAGCCCGTGTGCATCGGCAACACCGCGGTGCTGCCCGGCGATGTGTTGCTGGGCGACCAGGACGGAGTGGTGGTCATCCCGCCCTTCGAGGTGGAGGGCCTGGTGGCCTTTGGCATCGAGCACGAGGTGCAGGAGCGCTTCACCCGCCTCAAGCTGGCCGAAGGCTACGCCCTGCACCAGGCCTATCCCCCCGATGCCCAGCTGCGCCCGGAGTACCTCAAGTGGCGCCAGACCCAGCCCGAGTACGAGCAGTACCCTTTTGCCTTTGCCCAGCACTGAAAACCAAAAGGCCCGGCTGCCGAAAGGCGACCGGGCTCTGAGATGAAGGATCTCCTGTGCGAAACAGGAGGATCGGGTGCTTGCGAAGGTTCACAGTGGCGTGAACAGGTGCTCAAACGCCTTCAGGCACTGCTACCGGACTGGCACACTTGGATCTATTGAAAAACACCCTGGAATACTTCCCGCTGACCACGCCGATCATACTTCGCGCAGCAGAGCTGTGGGCGCAGGCGCGCCAGCAGGGATACCCTACAGCCGATCCCCAGGCGCTGGACGGCAACGTCATTCTCGCAGCGCAGGCCTTGCCCTTGCACGGTATTGTGGCCACTGACAACGTGGGCCACCTGGCCCGGTTTGTCGATGCCCGCCCCTGGCAAGAGATCACCACCACTGCTACCACCTGAAAGCCTTGAGAAGCCTCCGGCAGTCTACCTGAGCAGCAGCAGCTTCCGCGTCTGCACCTGAGCCCCGGCCTGCAGGCGATAGAAATACACCCCCGTGGCCAACGCGCTCCCCTGATCATCCCGCCCCAACCGCCTCTTCCTCCCTCGCGAGACAGCCCCGTCGACACCAGGGCGGCTTAACGCTCCGTGCCTGGCTGATTGGTCTTGATCATGTGTTGGACCGAAGCCTTGACGAGTTTCTTGAGTGTGGGCAGATGGAGGTCCGCAAGCCGCCTGATGTAGAGGCATGACTTGCCGCACGAATGTCTCCCGAGTTGGGCCAGCATTTCTCCGTACTGCTCGAACCCTGCCATGATATAGAGCGTGATGTTCTGCTTGCGGGGAGAAAACCCCGTCAGCATCCAATCCGCCTCCCGGCCGCTGGCGTATTTGTAGTGATAGCTGCCGAACCCGACGATGCTGGTGCCCCACATCTGGGGCTCGGCGTTGGCCGCTTTCTGCATGATCTCGGCAATCGCCCAGCAATCCCGGCGGACTTGGTCGTCCTCGATCGCGTTGAGAAAATCTGCAACAGACGCTTGGTTGCGTTTTGTCTTGAGCTCGACCATGATTCCTCACTCAGGGTTCAGTAGGTGGCCAGAGGCCGTCCACAGCGATGGCCTCCCCTTCCCCGGGCCAGGGCGGCATGGTGACGCCGATAACCGCCACCGCCTCGGTGGGCGAGGCGCGAAACTGGAAGTGGGTTCCCAGCGGGATGGTGAGACAGACGCCGGGCTTGAGCGCCACAATCTCTTCGCGTTCGCCTTGCTTGCGCCACATCTCCCCCTGGCCCGAAACCACGTACCAGATTTCCTCAACTGTCCGATGGGTGACGGCTATGGAGGTCTGGCCTTTGCCCAGTTCAAAGTGGGCCATGCCGCCAACAGCTAGCCCCAAGAGGACACGGACGTCGGAACCGTCCGGCGCACCTATGGTCGGCGCGGAAGGAAGCCCCACAGTCGCAAAGGCACTCATGCGCTGCCTGCTGGTTCTGGCGAAGGTCGGGTCCGCGCCCAGGCCACTGCGAAGAGGATGCCCAGCAGCAGATCGATCAAGCCTGCCCCCAACATCTCCACGTTCAGACGGCCATTGAGGAAGAGCACCAACGTGGCCAAGCCAAAACTTGCCTTCTCAACTATTGCCGGAATCATCAGCGGCCGATAACGCACCGGGTCCCTGGAGAGGACCAGAAAAACCAGTTGCCATGCAACCGCTACCCCGATAAATCCATAATAGTACTCGGGGTGGGTGATGGCCGGCGGAAAATCCCGGCCATTCATCTCCTCGAGGAAATACTGCGGCAGCAGCGCAGCCAGTCCATATATGCCCGCAACCAGATAGAGACGCTTGGCGAATATCATTGGCTTCTCCTCTCGCCAGTTTTTTTCACAGAACAGCCGCTCACCTTTCCCTCTCCGCTTGCCCGGTAGCTTCGAACAGGGCCTTGCCAAACTCGCGGGCGCTCCAGCGCGAGCGGCCAATATGCCAAGCCCGGTCCTCGGCCATCGCGGGATCGGCGTCGGCGAAGATAAAGTCCTCTTGGTGGCGCCGGCTGCGGACCAGGATCTCGCCCAGTGGATCGACGATATAGCTGTCGCCGTATCCCACCCCCTCGTATTTCTGGATGCCTGGATCCCTGCCGCCGGGGGTGACGTTGTTGCCGCGCACGAACCAGACCCTGTTCTCGACCGCGCGGGCGATGTGGTCGGCGCGGACATGCATAAAATGACCCAGCAGGGATTCTTTGCCAATGTAGTTGTAGTGCGGCGAGAAGATGATCCGGGCCCCTTTTAACGCCAGAATCCTGGCCGGCTCGATGTACCCCCCGTCCGAGCAGATCACCACCCCGAACCTGACGCTCTCCCGCTCGAAGACCGGGAACTCGCGGCCCTGTTTGTGGAAGGGCATGTACGCCGAACACTTGCTGTAGCTGCCCAGGACCTGCCCCTTCCTGACCACGACTGCGGTATTGTAGAGATCCTGGCCGCGCACTTCGTTGTACCCGACGATGCAGGTGGCGCCGAAGCGGCTGGTGCGGCCGAGGAGTTCCCTCATCTGCGGCGAATCTGCCGCAAAGGCCGAGGCGCGGACCACCACCTCGGTGTCCTGGTATCCGGTCAGGAAACACTCGGGGAAGCAGACGATTTCGACCCTTTCCCCCTCGGCCCGCTCCAGGCCCTTGACCACCTTGGCGAGGTTGCCCTCAAAGTCTCCGGGCACGGATTCGAGTTGGCAATGGCCGATGCGCATGAGCCTTTCCTTTACTTTAGATATTGCCGCCAGCGTTGGTAGCCGAAAGCAGTTAAAATATGTACCGACTACCTAGCATCGCACTACTTCAAGATACCGAGCTGGTGCGCATCGTCCGCCAGGTAGGTCGCCGACCGTTCGATATAAACTGCGGCCTCGGCAGTGATGGTATCCGGATAGCTGCCTCTTTTCCATTCGAGGCTCATTTTCGCGCGGCCTCCGCTCTCATCGACCTGGTACAAGCCGTAGTACATCCCGTCGTATTGTCCGCTGACAGCCAATGAGAAGATGATCTTGCCCGACCCATCAGCTGCGCTCCAGGTTCCGCTGCCATTCTTCTTGTTGCCCGGCATGGACCAATCGTGGTCCATCACCTCAAAGCGCTGGAAGTGGCCGTACTCGTTGGTCACGTCGAAGATGGTCATGACCTCGAAGTACAACGGATCGGGTGCGCCCCAGCCCTTGTTCGACAAGATCCACTCGCCGGCA
>SXGU01118307.1_pt1 | contig 23129 bp, 21 predicted proteins | sample 3174531 | NCBI WGS metagenome assembly SXGU01 (sample SAMN11356863, study PRJNA531348) | freshwater metagenome | isolation source: freshwater sample F1-140 | place: China: Fuxian Lake, Yuxi | collected 2017-12-25
AACCGATGGAGCTTGCCGACATGCACTTCATCAATCGCCAACCGCTTCAAGTCCTGAAGCTCCGGCCCACCGAGCCGTTTCAGCCGCCGCTGGTCCATCTCGGCCACCGTGTCCCACGACAACCCGCACGCTTCGACCACTGCAACGATTCGACCAACACCTCGATCTCGCCGCCGCGAGACTCCCACACGTCGACCACCCAGTAGCCCGGCAACCCCATCGCTCGATAAATCACTTCTGCGGACATGCTGCTCTCTCCTTTCGGGATTCGGAAGAAACACACAACCCGATTGGAAATCAGCATGTCCGCTTATTCAAACAACAGCCCCCAAGAGTCCCGTTGAACCCCTTTTTCGATCAAGATGATGGTCGGACATGCGGCCGCTTGAGCAATCGCTAGTTCGTAAAACACGTTCGGGTTATAGCCCGTCAAAACCGCGACACACAGGTCTCCATGAAGAATCGATTTGAACATCTGGTCGGAGATTTTTCATGGCTCTCGCAGGTGATCCGATCGAAACGCCTCGACGTCGCAAGAATCCAGAGCCGGCTTGATAATGAAGTCATAAACTTCGTCCGCGTGCTCTCGCACCGGCGAGCCTTCGGCCCCAATGGGACTGATGACAAAGCAACTTCGTTTCGCAGGGGCTGTCATGCGCCATTGCCTCCAGAACTGTGTGGTCAACACGCGATGGATTGATGCCACCAGCAAGCTACAGCCAGTGAACGACTTTGCCAACAAGCAGCGGCCCTGCCCGACCGCGATACCAAGCACTCTGCACTCCTGACACAGAAACCAGAACGCCTCATGGAAACATTGAGGGCTTCTGATTCTGAGGCGGCGAGATAAGATCACGACATGGCTACCGCTGACACCCTCACACAACTCAAGTCGCGCATCCTGTCGCACTTCTCGATGATGTTTCTCTCGACGTGGGAGGAAGAGCGTTGGGAGGCGGAGTTGGCGGCGCTGGCCACGGAGATGAATCGCGGATTGGTGACGTGGACGGTGACACGCGGGGCGCAGCCACCGCTCAACGGGGATGCGTCGGCGATGACCGACTCGGCGGACTTCTTGCGGCATGTGCCCGAATTCCCGCGCGAGCAGTTGTTCTTGCTCAAAGACTTTCGGCCTTTTTTGGCCGATCCGCAAATCGTTCGCCAACTGCGCGATCTTGCGCCGGTGTTGATCGAGCAGAGCAAGACGCTGCTGTTCATGGGACCGGACACCGAGATTCCGCTTGAATTGCTCCGGGATGCTCTGAAGTGTGAATTGCCGCTGCCGGGGCTCGACGAATTACACACGGAGTTGAAAGCAGTGCTGGCGTCAGAGAGTGCGAGCCGCCCTGCCCCGCTGGCGGTCACGTCGGAACAAGAAGAGCGGCTCGTGCGAACGATGCTGGGGCTGACGTCGGCTCAGGCGCGGAAATCGTTTCAACGCGCGTTCCTCGGCCGCAGCGAGATCGATGAAGAGGTTTACGCGCAGCTCATCGGCGAGAAGAAGGTGATGATCCAAGGCTCGGAGATGCTCGAATTCCAGGAGCTGACCGAAGGGGTCAAAGACATTGGCGGACTCGACGCCTTGAAGGACTGGGTTTCGAAACGATCGTTGGCGTTTAGCGAGACCGCTCGGAAGCAAGGCATTCCGGCTCCGAAGGGTGTGTTGCTGTTGGGCGTACAAGGTTGCGGTAAGAGCCTCACGGCGCGAGCGATCGCGCGGCTGCTGGCGTTTCCGCTCGTGCGGTTGGACGTCGCGACGCTGCTTAGCGGAGACAAGGGGCAGTCCGAGAAAAACATGCGAGACGTGTTGGCGTTGATGGAGATGATTGCTCCGGCCGTGCTGTGGTTGGACGAAATCGAAAAAGGATTTGCCGGCGCGAACGGCGAAGCGGGATCGGACTCGACGATGGTCCGCATCATGGGACGTTTCCTAACCTGGATGCAGGAAAACCCAGCTCCGGTGTTCGTCGTTGCGACGGCCAACAGCGTCACCGGTCTGCCGCCCGAAATGCTGCGACGCGGACGCTTCGATGAACTCTTCTTTGTCGACCTGCCGAACTATCACGAACGCAAACAGATCTTGGAGATTCATCTCCGCAAGCGTCGGTTCGATCCGACGACCTTCGACATCGCGAAGCTGGCCGAACGGAGCGAAGGCTACAGCGGTGCCGAATTGGAACAGGTCGTCCTGGCCGCGATGGTCGAGACCTACGGCAGTACCGACGGCATCACACAAGTCGCGATGGAAAAAGCTCGCGAGGAAACCGTGCCTCTGTCCGTCACGATGGAAGAAAAGATCTTCCAGCTTCGCGAGTGGGCGAAGGGCCGTTGCCGCCCGGCGACTCCCGACAGCCGTGTGCTGCAAATGCTTGAAGCCGAGCAACGGCAAAAAGCTGCCGCAGCCGCCAATGACGAGCAAGCCTTCGAGGACAAGCCATTCTCATTCGATCCAACCGATCTCGAAGAGGAAGACGAAGTCGAGCAATGGAAGACGCTCGCGCAGAGCGGCGACCTCCCCTCCGCCCTGCTGGAATACGTTCGCTCCCACGACGGCACGACGATCCCACAACTTCAATCCGCCTTCGCCGAGTTCACCTCCACCAAGGGCGAACAAGGTCTCGCATTGCGAGCCGATCCGAACCTTATCTTGTGGTTGGGACTCAGCGCCGAATTTGCAGGAGAGATCTCCAAGCTCATCACCAACAAGCGGCTCTATCTTCGCCTCGCCGCTGCCGACACATTCGGTGACGCGGCCTCCGAGATCAAACTCCCAAAGATCACCTCACTCCCTGACAACAAAGTCTCGAAGCCCACCTGGCTGCCAACCTGTCTGACTGATCTCGCTCCGGATGAACCGGACCCGCGATTGGATCGAGTGGCTCGAATGATGCTTGCCAAATGAATCCGCGACGAATCCCAATTGAACCACAGCAAGATGCACTGAGTGCGATGTTGTCACTGGTAGCCAGTGTCTTGATTGTCTTTCAGTTCCAATTCGTGGCTGGTCAGGAACGCGAAAAGGTCGCCGTCAAGGCGTCGGGAACATCCACTCGTGAACCAATTCCGTCCGAGGACGCTCCCAAAGAACTCCAGCGACTGATCAAGGATGGCAAGGTAGAGGTCGTCTACGACTCCGATCCGGAGTTCGTCAGAGAGTCGCGCGGTTGGGCGGACTTTCATGTTCAGATTAAGTCCTCGTTCAAGTACGACCTGACGAAGACACGCAAGAACGGTCGCTGGACCGTGACGCTCGACAACATCACGCTGAAACCAACGATTGAGCTGACACATCTCATCCGTTTGCCCAGCACGTTTAAGTCACCGGATGTCTGGACGAGTCGTACCTTGCGGCATGAGTTTGATCACGTTGCCGTCAGTCTTGATCCGCGCGCGATGCTGCTGCTCAGACACTTGCTTGTTCATCTGCCGGACATCGAGCGGACGTTGGAGCCTAAAGAAATGCCGACAAATGATGTCCTCAACCGGCTGGTGGATGAAGAGGTTGTCAAACGCCGCCGGGCCGTTGTGGAGTTGATGCGGCAGAACAATCAACAGCTCGACAAGATCGGCGCTCACGGGGCCGAGTTGGTGCCCAACCGCGCCACCTTCTTCTCGCAGCTCTACACCAAAGAGAATCTCGCCGAGACGAAGTTCCCGTTCATCGAGCAGGTGCTCGATCTGCTGGAGACTGCGGAGTATCAACGGGCGGAGTCGCCGTTTCTGGCTCGCGACCCCGCGGATCGCTGAGCACTCACTGCGAACAGGCGAGCGGGGCGGCGTCAGCCCCCGGGGGCATTCGCCGGACGGCGAGACCGGGGGGCTGTCGCCGCCCCGCTCGCCAAACCCAATCAGCGTTGTGTTTGTTTCACCTTATGCAGCGTGTCGATACTGACGTCTTTCAGTGCCTGCGTCGAACCATCCGGCCAGCGAATGCGAACTTCGTCGATCTTCTCCGCCGACCCGAGTCCGAACGAGACCGGCAATTCAACCTGCGACAGATAGCTGCGAGTCGGCATGACCAACCGGCGTTGAGTCACCTTGCCCGTCTGCACTTCGACCACCGCGCCAATCGCATCGCGGTTGATCTTTTCGCCGCCGGTCAATTGGAACCGCACCCAATGATGGCCGAGCTTCTGATCGTTGCGGAGCAATCGCGGAGCCTGGCCGCTGGTCGAGATCAGCAGGTCGAGATCACCATCGCCGTCGATATCGGCATAGGCCGCCCCCCGGCCGACATTCGGCTTCAGGAAGTCGGGGCCACAGTTCTTCAACGGGACCAGTTCAAACTCGTTGGCCGAATCGGGACCGCAGTTCCAGAACAAATGCGGCGGTTGTTCGTAATGCTGGCTCGACTGGACTTTGTTGATTTCGATTTCCAAGTGCCCGTTCGCGCTGAACAGGTCCGGCCGGCAATCGAGGTCGAGGTCGGCGAACAGCACGCCGAACTTCAGCTCGATCCGAGACGCCGGGCCTAAGCCGTTCGCGACCGCTTCGTCGCGAAATAACAGATCGTTGGACTTCGCCACATACATCGCGGTCATTTCGTTGGAGAAATTCCCAATGGCGATGCCAATCGCGGGGCTGTTCCGGAACCAGGCGGTGTCGATCCCCATTGCGCCGCGTGCATCACCTTGCAGGTCGAACGCGATGCTGGCCAAGACGCCGATCTCCTCGAAGCGATCCCCCTGGTTGTGCAGCAAAAAGTTTTGCACCGTGTCGTTGGCGATGACGACATCTGACCGGCCGTCGGCATCGAGGTCGGCGAACGTAATCCCCAGCGACTTCGCCGCCGGTTCTTTCGATTCCCTCGCGGAAGCATTCACGATCTGAATGCCGGCTTCTTTCGAGATGTCGCTGAACTTGCCACCGCCATCGTTGCGATAAAGGTATGGAAAGACGCCCCGAAACGGCTGAGGCCGACCATAGCCCCGTCCGCCGCCAATCAGCGTGAACTTCTGCGAGAGGTCTTTCTCCTTCGTCCATTCGATGTAGTTGGCGACGAAGAGATCGAGGTCTCCGTCGTTGTCGTAGTCAAACCAGCCAGCACTGGTGCTCCACTGCGATTCGACGCCACCGACTCCCGCGTCTGCGCTGGCATCGACGAATTTGCCACTGTCATTGCGAAACAGCCGGTTCTGGCCAACCGCCGTGAAAAACAAATCGGTGTCGCCGTCGTTGTCGAAATCTCCGCACGCGACTCCCATGCCGTAGAAGGTCACGTCGAGTCCGACCTCCTTCGTAACTTCGCCGAAGTGGCCGTGCCCGTCGTTCTGATAGACCGCCTGAGTTGGCTTCACCGGCTGGCGATTGTCGTCGTCAGTGCCACCTTTTTTCGGCGGATCCCACGGCCAGCGGCAGGAGTTCACGAACACGATGTCCTGATCCCCGTCGTTGTCGTAATCGAAGAACGCGCAGCCGCTCCCCATCGTCTCCGGCAGCAGCTTGTCGCCGTAAGCCCCATTTTCATGAACGAACTTGATACCGGACTCGGCAGTGATATCGGTGAAGCGAATCTCCGGCGTCTCCATTCTGGTTTTTGGAGGCAGCGGAGGTGGTGGTGGCGGAGGCGGGGCGACAACAACGGGCGGCACCCGCAAAAGACGAAAAGCAATCGCACCGCCGACGCCAGCCAACAAGACAAACACGACTAGCGACCACTTCAACGCGGTCGCAATTTCGGTGTCGTCTCGTTCGAGCGTGTTGGGGTCGAGGTCGTGATTGCGCTGAGTCATTAAGTCCGCTCCACGGAGGCCGTCGGCTGGCAGCGTAGCCGGCACGCGAAACCTGTCACAAGCAGTGAGTTCAACCGAGCAACCAGACCAACAAACCTTTCGCGAGGTGCATCCGATTTTCTGCCTGTTGAAAGACGATGCTGTTTGGCCCGTCGATCACATCATCGGTGACTTCCTTGCCTCGGCGAGCGGGCAGGTCGTGCATGAACAAGCAGCCGGCCGGAGCTTTCGCCATCAGCCGCACGTTGACTTGATAGGGAAAGAAAATGCGGCTGCGTTTGTCCGCTTCCGACTCTTGGCCCATGCTGGCCCAGACGTCGGTGTAGACGACGTCAGCGTTCGCCATCGCCACGTTCAAGTCCACGGTTTGCGTGACGTCAGCCGCCGGGTATTCCAGGCGGATCGCCTGCAACAGGCTTTCTTCCAGTTCAAAATCTCGCGGAGCACAGACCGTCATCTTCATGCCGAGCATCGACGTGATCATCGCCAGCGATGCAGCCACGTTGTTGCCGTCGCCGACGAAGACCAGCCGTTTGCCGCGCACATCCCCCCACACTTCTTGCAGCGTGAGGATGTCGGTCAACGCCTGGCAGGGATGATCGTCATCGGAGAGACCGTTGATGATCGGACAGCGCGAAAACGACGCGAAGTCCTCGATGAGCTTTTGTGAAAACGTCCGCAGCACGACTACGTCGGAGTAACCGCTAATCACGCGAGCGATATCCGCCAACGACTCGCGGCCCGTCGACAATCCGACATCGTTCCCGCTCAGGAAATTGCCGGTTCCTCCGAGCTGCGCCATCGCGGCGTCAAAAGAAACTCGCGTGCGGAGTGACGGTTTCTCGAAGACCTGCGTCAGATAGCAACCTTGCAGCAGTGTCGGCCGCTCGCCGCGCTTCCAGCCGGCTTTCAGTTCGTGCGACTTCGCCAAGATCGCGTGGACATCGTCCACCGACAGATTCAAAAGTGAGGTGAGGTGTTTCATAGTTGATCGGACCAAGCGGCGAACGCCGATCGAGAAGGCCCAATTTTCAAATCCCAATGTCCAATGAATGACCAAATCCGAATGCCTAAATTCCAAAGTTGGATTCGATCGCTTCTGTTTTTGGTCATTGGTGCATTGTCATTGGACATTCCTTGGACATTGGGATTTGGAAATTGGGATTTCACGTCGCTTCGTTGGCCATTTCTCGCAGCACTGCCGCGAGCACATCGCAGCCTTCATCGACTTGCTCGGCGGTGACATTCAGCGGCGGCAGCAGGCGCACGACCGTGTCATGAGTCGCATTGATGAGCAGTCCGCGCTCCATGCACTTCGCGACGGCGGGCGTGGACGGGATGCTCAAGTCGACGCCGACCATCATTCCGCGAATCCGCAGTTCCGAGATGATCGGCAGTTCGGCTTTAAGTTTCTCCAAGTGCGAGCGGAAGCGATCGGACATCGCTTGGCAGTTCGCCAGCAAGCCGTCCTCTTCAATCGTTTGAATCGTGGCGATACCCGCCGCCATCGCGAGTGGATTGCCTCCGAACGTGCTGGCGTGCATTCCCGGTCGCAGATCGGGAGCGAGTTCGTTCTTGCAGAGGATCGCCCCGGCCGCGACGCCGCCGGCCAGTCCTTTCGCCATCGACAGGATGTCTGGCTGCACGCCCCATTGTTGATAGCCGTACCAAGTGCCGGTACGGCCCATGCAAGTCTGCACTTCGTCGAAGATCAGCAAACAGCCATTTTCATCGGCCAGCCGCCGCAGTCCTTGCAGATAGCCGTCTATCGGGATGTTGATCCCACCTTCACCCTGCACTGGCTCGATCAGTATCGCGCACGTCTCACGATCGAGCATCTTCGCAACCGCATCGAGATCGTTGTGCGGCGCGTATCGAAACCCCGCCAGCAACGGGCCAAGCCCCTCGTGGTACTTCGGTTGAGCCGTCGCGGTCACGGTCGCAAACGTTCGTCCGTGAAAACTGTTCTCGAAGCTGATGACCTTGTAGCGCCCGTCGCGAGCGTGCAGCCGAGCCAGCTTAATCGCCGCCTCATTCGCTTCCGCGCCACTGTTACAGAAGAACGCTTTGCCGAAGCCTCGCGTCGAGAGCATCTCCGCGAAGTCCCCTTGAGCCTCGGTGTACCATGTATTCGGGATGTGGATCAGCTTCGTGACCTGTTCCTGAATCGCGCGCACCAATCGTGGCGGGCAGTGACCGAGAATGTCGCAGCCCCAACCAGGAAACAGATCGAGATAGCGTTTCCCTTCAGCATCCCAGACGTAAGCCCCTTCGCCGCGCACGAGGCAAATCGGCTGGCGCTTGTAGTTCGGAATCACGAACTTCTCGAACTGAGCAATGGTCTGTTGACTGCTGCGAGTTGCTGCCGGATCCACGGTGTTCTCCTTCACGTTGCTTCCCAAAATCCCAATACCCAAAACTCAATGTCCAATGAGTGTCCAAATCCCAAACAACCGATCGTCACACCCAATTCGGAGCCTTGGGATTTGAACCTTGGTCATTCATTGGGCATTGGGATTTGGAAATTAGGCATTAACTCACAGCACGATCTCCGTGCCTACTCCGGTGTCGGAGTAAATCTCCAACAACACAGAGTGCGGACGACGGCCATCGACCACATGCACCTTGCCGACACCCGCCGCGAGCGCCTCCAGCGCGGCTTCGACCTTCGGCACCATTCCGGCGTCGATGATGCCCTCGCGAATCAATTCGCGACAACGCTCTGCCGTCAGATGCGACTGCAACGTCGCCGGGTTGTGCCGATCCAAAAAGATCCCCGGCACATCGCTGACGAAGAGCAACTTCTCCGACTTCAAGATCCGAGCAATCGCCGCCGCGGCCGTATCCGCATTGACGTTGAGCATCTGCCCGGAAGCATCTAACGCCACGGATGGAATCACCGGGATGATCCCCGCCGCGCAGACGTCTTCCAGAAACCCACGGTCGATGTCGATCACCTCGCCAACAAAGCCGAGATCCACCGGTCCGTCGCTGCTGGGCAATTCGAGCTTCTTGCCGATCAGGCAATTCTGAGTCCGATAGCTCAGTCCGATCGCATTGCCTCCCTGGCGACGAATCTCCGTCACCAACCCACCGCAGATGTCTCCGGCCAACACCTGAGCCACGATGTCGAGCGTCGCCGCGTCGGTGTATCGCCGGCCCTGCACCTTGCGAGGCACGATCCCGGCCACCGCCATCGCCTTGTCGATGTCCTTACCGCCGCCATGCACCAGGATCGGCCGCAGCCCGACCGATTGCAGGAAGATCACGTCGGTCAAAAAACTGCGCACCGCGTCCTGCTCTTCGAGCGCGCTGCCACCCAGTTTGATGACCACATGCTTGCCGCGGAACCGGCGAATCCAAGCCAGTGCCTCGATCAGCACATCAGCTTTTCGGATCGCTTCGTCCACGAGAAAACCCCTGAAATGCCCGGAGGAAAGCGGGCGATTGTATGAGTCACCCAAAGAGTGTCAATCAGCCTCGGTGACGTTGCCACGGCTGGCCAATTCATTGTGTTAGGCAACCTGTAGCCCGGCCCCTTGTGGGTCGGGTGATTCCAGATTCAGTGATCGTTGGTTGGAAACATCGAATCGACAGACCCACAAGGAGTTGGGCTACGCTGTCTCCCGCGCTGAATCGATTGAACCAGGCGAGCGGGGCGGCGTCAGCCCCCCGGTCATGCGGTCAGCAACGCGAAGAAGAGACCGAGAGGCTGACGCCGCCCCGCTCGCCAATAGATTTGGTGAAGCCTATCTCCACTTGGGAGCACGGTGCTCGAAGAACGCCGCGATCCCTTCGCGGGCTTCGTCGCTCGATCGCGCGCGTTTGTGGAATTCCAGAGCCTGAGACAACCGTTGTGCCGGCGCGGTGGAGCGAAGTTCCTGAAGCAATCGCTTGGTCTGACGGACCGCGTCCGGCGCGCCTTGCAGAATCGTCGCGGCCAACGTGCGAGCCTCGTCGAGCAACCGCTCCGCTGGCACGATTCGCTGGACGAGTCCCATCGCCTGTGCTCGATTGGCATCAATTGGTTCGCCGATGAAGAACAGCTCACGTAGATCGGCGTCACGCAGACGGTCTTGCAGAATCGCTCCCACGAGTGCCGGAACCAATCCGCGCCGCACTTCGGGGAAAGCGATTCGCAATTCAGGAGTCCCCATCACAAAGTCGCAGCACGAAAGCAATCCGGCTCCACCGGCAAAGGCGGCTCCGTGAGCGGCCGCGATCGTCACGAGCGGGCTCTGCGACAACGTCTGCAACGTGCGCGCGACCCATTCCGCACCATGCTCGGCGGTGCTGAGTTCCGCCGACTCCTGCAAATCGAGTCCCGCACAGAATGCGGGACCGGCACCGTTCAAGATCACCACTCGACGGCTCGGTTCCGTCGCCAGCACATGGAGCGTTTCGCAAAGTTGCTCCATCAACGCAACCGTCAGCGCGTTGCGCCGATCCGGTCGATTAAGCGTCAGTAGCGCGGTCGCATCATCAGGACATTCAACAAGCAGCACGGGATCACTCATCGTGGGTTCCTCTTATGTTTCATCCAGGCGAGCGGGGCGGCGTCAGCCCCCCCCCCCGGTGATCGCGGCCAATGCTGACCACCGGGGGGCTGACGCCGCCCTGCTCGCCTGGTTTTCACAAACACTCCGTGAGAGGCATCATCAACAACACTTGCCCCAGCGTCTTGCCCTGAGCATCCACGCGCAACGAGTTCGCCAGGATGCCACGAATCACGAAGTTCAACGCTTCGAGATTGGGAAGCTCATAGCGTTGGATTCGGTCCAAGTCGTCGATGCCGAGATGTGCGGCAACTCGTTCAATCGTGACATGTCGACACAGACGATCAAAGTCGTCGGCTCGTCGAGCAATCACACCGATGTTGGCGTGAATCCCCTTGTCACCGCTACGAGCTGTCGCGATGTCGCTCAACTTTGAACGACGCCCCGAATTCGTGAGCGGCACGGCGCTAGCCGCCGGTATTGCACGGGACATCGACTCCGCGCCACCGGTGGCTAGCGTCATTCCGCTCACAGAATCCTGTTGCCGCTTCGGGTCTGAAGAAGCTAACACTTCGACACGCGGTGTGACTCGATCCCGCTCGATCAAGCATGGCCAATAGCGAAACACCGGCTGCACGCGCGGGCGACCGGCTGCGTAGCCGGTCGTGCCAGGTGGCCCGGCGGTGATCAATGGCATCAACCCACGAGAGAATCGCTCGACCGCGTCCCGCGAGTCATCGGCGACAGCGATTCGCAGCACCGTTTCGGTCAGATGCTCGGTCGCTACTTCGGACATTCCGCGCGGATCGCAGGCTCCCGCCCCAAGGCATTCGACAACCGATTCGCGAAACGTCGCACCGTCATGCCGCAATCGTTCCAGAACCGCATGGCCGGCGCGTCGAGCCTTCGCCACAGCATCGACTCCGCAGATTGTCAGTTCCCCGGCAGCTCGAAAGCCACCCCGATAAGTCGCGCTGACCTTATACGTTGAAGGAGCCGGTCGCCCGATCGCACCACTCACTCGCACGCGATCGCAACCTTCCTCCGTGACCTGCAACGAGAGAAACGAGACACTCGCATCGGGAGAGAGATACGCGCCGGGATCTCCGATCTCATACACGAGCTGTTCTTTGACCGTCTGCTCGATGACCCACCCTCCCGTGCCGTGCGGCTTCGTGACAACGAAGCTGGCATCTTCGGCCACTTCGACGATGGGAAAACCGATGCGGTCCACGTTTGGAACGCTCCGCCAATCAGTGGAGATGCCGCCCGTGACCTGCGTGCCGCACTCGATCAAGTGCCCGGCAACGGTCGCTCCAGCCAAACGCGACCAATCGTCCCAGGCCCAACCATGAAAGTGAGCACACGCCGCGACGGTCAAACTCGGATCGGCCACGCGCCCCGTGATGACGATGTCCGCGCCAAGTGCGAGCGCCTCTGCCAACGGCTGCGCCCCCAGATAGGCATTCGCCGTGACGAGTCGATCGCGTACGGAACTCAGCGGTTCGTTGGTGTCGAGGTTGCGACGTCGCGGAGCATCGACCGTTTCCGCACGGAGTAATTCCAGCACATCATCGCCATCTACAATCGCGATGACTCGATCGCCGCAGCCGGCATCCTGCAACACTTGCTGGCATGCCTGCGCACAAGCCAGCGGATTCAGCCCGCCGCCGTTCGTGATCAGCCGACAACGACCACCGCTGCTCCAGTACGGAATCAACGAACGGACAACCTCAACAACATCGCGCGGCCAACCGGCACTCGGTTCGCGTGAGCGTTGCACTGCCAGCAACGACATCGACACCTCGGCCAAGAAATCGAGCGTCACGTAATCGAGGGCCGGCTCAGCCGCGAGCATCTCGGCTGCCGCTTCAATGCGATCACCCCAGAACCCATGAGCGTTTCCGATGCGGACTGAGCGTGGCATGGTGTGGTTCCGGCTCCCTCTCCCCCGCTTCGGGGGAGAGGGCCAATTCTGTTCGGCAAGTTTCTTGCGCAAGGGAGTGGATGTGTTATTTGAGCGAATCGTTTTTCGGGAGGATTCGCGATGTCAATCAAGGATGGAAGCCTCGATCCCAACAAATTGCAGGGGTTCAAGTATTTTGAACAGCACGACGGGATGCTGGAATGGTTGCGGACGGTGGGAACTAGACGCGATTGGGCGGGCAATCGCGAGTTGTATTTTGACCAATACGCGACGTTGATGATTTTGTATTTCTTCAATCCGACGGTCACGACGCTGCGCGGGCTGCGGCAGTTCACCACGCTGCGGGCATCGTGCGTGATGTGACTCTCAAGCGGCTGGGTACCCAGAAGCACAATGCTCTGTTGAAACAGCCGTTGCGAGTCGTGCAGGTCCAAGGATCTCAGCCGAATCACGTGTGGGTGCTGGCGACGAACGCGCTGGGCCTGCCGGCCGAATGGGTCGCGCTGGCCTATCATCACCGCTGGCTGAAATGCGTGCTGGACTGCCGCCACCTGCTGACCGAAAGCCCGGCCGGCGTAATGCTGCAAGTCTATTGCGCGATCATCGCCGCCCTGCTGATCGGCCTGTGGACCGGAACCAAGCCCAACAATCGGACGTACAAAATGCTCTGCCATTACTTCAACGGCTGCGCCACGGCCGAAGAACTCGAACGCCATCTCCGACAACCCCAAGAAAAAACCACCGGACCACCAAGCAACTCCTGAGCCGAACAGAATTGCCGTCAGGTGCAGGTTCACGAACGCAAGCTGCGAAGCTGGAATGACACGCCGTTTGCCGGGAAGCCGGTGCTGGTCGTGATGCAGTCCCCGCGAGTCCGCTGCCTGAACTGTGGAGCGAAGACGCGCATCAGCCAAAGTCCGCTCGCGGACAGAAACGCTACACGAAGAACTTTGAGTCGCATGTCTGCGGCTGGCTGTCGCGGGTGACGATTCAAGACGTTGTTGAGGCATGTGATCTGTCGTAGGACACCGTTGCGGAGATTGATCAGCGGCGACGGCAACGGCTGGGCCGCCCGGAGCTTCAGAACTTGAAGCAACTGGCGATTGATGAAGTGCATGTCGGCAAGTTGCATCGGTTTCTCACACTGGCCTATGACCTGGACAGCGGCGCGATCGTGCTTGTCTCCAAAGGCCGCGGCCAGAAAGCGTTGACGGCCTTCTTTTCCCGGCTGAAACGTGCCGGCGTGTTTATTCAAGCGGTCGCCACGTCGCGGCCGTGCTGAAACATCTCTGGCCGGCACAATTGGTCTTCGACCGCTTCCACGTCACGAAGCTGATAAACGAGAAGCTGGCCACGCTGCGACGCGAGATGTACCGCGAACTCAAAGTCGTACAGCAACGCGATATGCTCAGGGGCGTGCGCTGGCTGCTCGTCAAGAATCCGGAGAACTCGAAGCAGACGGCTCGTGTCGATGACGCTCACGCTTGGCCGAGGCGCTGAAGCTGAATGAACCTTTGGCTCAGGCGTACTATACTCAAGGACGAGCTGCGTCAGTTTTGGCAGCAAGATTCCAAGTCCGCTGCGGCAAACTTCCTCGACGGCTGGTGCCAACGCGCCGAAGGCACCGGTATCCGTGTCCTCCGCACCATGAGCCACACGCTGCGCGGACATCGCGTCGGCTTGCTGAACTCGTACGACCAGCTGATCTCCACCAGCCCGCTGGAAGGCACAAACAACAAGATCGGCCTCCTCCAACGCCGTGCCTACGGCTACCGTCGCTACGATCACTTCAAACTCCGGCTACTCACTCTTCACCACACCAAATTCCCCTCGCGAGTTGAACCACAATATCACCAGCCCCCAAAACTCCCGATGAACCCTTAATTCAAACATCAGACCCCAAGAGTCCCCTTGAACCCCAATACTGCTGTCTCACGCCAATTCCTTGACTCTCTTGGCGTTCGGGCAGAAAATGAAGGCGTGAATCCTCCAACTTCCCGGCGGCGAAGGCTGAAAAATGTCGGACGATATCCTCAATAAGCTGATCAACGGTGGTGCCGTTTCAAAAGAGCAAGTCCAAGAAGCTAGACATCTTGCAGGCAGTCTAGGAATTCGGGTGGAGGAAGCGTTAGTAAAGTTGGGATACGTTGATGCCAATGAAATAAGCAACCTTCAGGCATCAAAATTCGGCTTTGAGACAGTCAATCTTAGCGGATACGAAATTCCTCCGACTGTCGTTGAGATGGTACCGGAATCAGTTGCCCGCGAGAACGTAGTAATTCCACTTGGCCTAGAAGGGGACTCTCTCATAATTGCAATTAACGATCCAATGAAGTTTGAAGTCATCGACAAGCTTCGTTTTATCCTAAATCGAGAGATAAAAGTAAAAGTTGCTTCAAACGAGGCAATTCTGGCGGCCATCAATAGGCATTACGGGCAAAGCGAAACTGAGTCAGTGGACTCAATGCTCTCTGAATTCACCGAAACCGCGATCGACATTACCCAAACGGAACTTAAGGAGGCCGAGACGGCCACCGGAGATGACGAGAATGCACCAATCGTTAGGCTTGTAAACCTAATCATATCCGAAGCCGTCAATATGCGAGCCAGTGATATTCATATTGAACCATTCGAGAACCGCGTCCGAATCCGTTACCGGATCGACGGTGTCTTAGTGGAACGCGACAGCCCACCAAGGCGACTTCTCGCCGCCTTGGTATCGCGGCTCAAGATCATGGCCAATATGGATATTGCAGAAAAAAGACGATGTCAGGACGGCCGCATAAAGACTCGCGCTAACGGCAAAGAATTCGATTTGCGGGTCAGCATCTTACCATCCGTGCATGGACAAGCCGTCGTCATGCGCATCCTTGACCGCGACAGTATTAAAGTCGGGATTCGCAATCTTGGCTTCAGCGAAGAGAACTACCGTAAATTCCAGAATATCATTCGTCGTCCCAACGGGATTTTCTTGGTCACGGGCCCGACGGGCAGTGGAAAGACCACCACACTTTATAGTGCTCTTGGAGAGCTAAATCGACCGGATCGAAAACTAATCACAGCCGAGGATCCTGTCGAGTATTTGCTTCCAGGAATCAACCAGGTCGAAGTGAAATCGAGCATCGGGCTAACATTCGCATCCATAATTCGCGCAATGTTGCGACAAGCACCAAACGTCATCCTCGTCGGGGAGATTCGGGACGCCGAGACAGCAGAGATGGCGATCCAAGCATCACTAACAGGACACTTGGTATTTAGTACGCTGCACACGAACGATGCGCCCGGCTCTGTTACTCGGCTCATCGACATGGGGGTTCAGCCTTTTCTGGTTGCTTCTAGCGTAATGGCGGTAATGGCCCAGAGGCTAGCGAGGGTCGCCTGCCCTAAATGCCGCGAACCGATCGCGCCCGATCCGGCCGAACTTGCCAACTTTAGCATTACGACAGAACAAGCTTCGGCGGCAACTTTCATGCGCGGGCGCGGATGCAGCCACTGCCAGCACACGGGATACCGAGGACGTGTCGCCGTTTTTGAATTAATGACGATGAACTCCAAACTCCGTGAAATGACTTTTAACCGAGAGCCGGCCCAAAACATCCGCCGTCAAGCTCGCCTAATGGGAATGAAGTCATTAGCTGAAGATGCAACCGACAAGGCCCTCAAGGGCATCACAACACTCTTAGAGGTCGCGCGACTTCAGAAAGCCGTCGACTAGATCAGCTAACGCGCTCGCTACAAATTGGGTTGCCCTCGGGACGCCCCGTTCTAAAAAGTTAAAAGACCTTTTTCTAGACATTGGCTATCACCATGGCGTCAATTCAGATCGACAAACTACTCGAAACAGTCGTCAAGGAAAAAGTAAGCGACCTTCACATCTCTTGTGGACAACCTCCGGTCTGTCGTGTCGGCGGACATATGGTCCGCCTAGAAACCAAGGTATTGGAACCCGAGGACACTGTCTCGTTAATGAAAAGCATTACTCCCGAACGCAACCAGCAAGAGCTGCAAGAAGTAGGCACAACGGACTTTGGATTTGCCTTCGGCACAAAAGCTCGATTTCGGGTGTCTGTCTTCAAACAAAAAGGCAAGATCTCTATGGTCTTGCGCCGGATTCCAACTGATTTTCTTACGTTTGAACAACTTGGACTGCCTCCGGTCATTGTCGATTTGATTCAAAGGCCAAGAGGGCTCTTTTTGGTAACAGGGCCGACCGGGAGCGGAAAAACAACTAGCCTAGCAAGCATGATTAACTGGCTCAACGAGAACTGCGATCATCACATCATTACACTTGAGGATCCGATTGAGTATTACCACGACCACAAAAAAAGCACCATCAATCAGCGAGAAATTGGCGTGGATTGCCCAAGTTTTGCTGAAGCTCTGAGGAGAGCACTTCGGCAAGATCCGGACTGCATCCTCGTCGGGGAATTGCGCGACCTGGAAACGATCGAATCTGCGATCACTGCGGCTGAAACAGGGCATGTTGTATTTGGTACTCTACATACCACAGGTGCCCAGGGGACAGTCGACCGAATTATCGACGTGTTTCCAACAAACCAGCAGGAGCAAATCCGAACGCAGCTTTCTACCTCAATCATCGCAGTGCTGAGCCAACAACTGCTTTCCCGAAAACCGAAGGGCATGGTGGCCGCTTACGAGTTTATGGTAGTAACATCAGCAATTGCCAATTTGATCCGAGAAGGAAAGACCTTTCGAATCAACTCGGCGCTACAGACTGGACGCAAGTATGGAATGCAATTGATGGACGATGCCCTTTTCAATCTTTGGAAAAACCAGTTATGCGAGGAGCGTGACGTAATCGCCAAAGCCAACAATCCAGATGATCTTCGAGACAAGATCGCGAAGGCCAAGAAGGGAATCCTTGAGGACGAAGGCTCCGACGGGGAAGACGATGAATAGTCGCTCCATTTATTGATGGGTCGGCAGTTTGCTGATGTCTTTGACGATTTAAGAGGGAGGGGAATTAATCGATGGCATCTCGCCGCTTAGGACAAATATTGGTTGATCTTGGACATATTTCCGAGGACCAACTCTGGGATATTTTAGAGGAGCAAAAGAAAAGCCCAGGAGAGATTATTGGCCGAGTCGCACTCCGGTTAGGAGTGGTGAGCGAGACGCAAATCACCGAAGCGCTTGCCGAACAATGGGGCATGGCAGTCGTCAATTTGAAAGAGACTAACATTCCACCAAAAGTACTTGAACTGGTTCCGCAGACGATGGCAGAGATCTACAAGATCATGCCAATTTCTTTGAAGAATGATGTGCTCACAGTCGCAATGGCTGACCCACAAAACGTCGGTGCCTTAGATGATCTAAGGAACTTCCTCGGTTACGACGTGAGAGGGGCGGTTTCCAACCATCAGGACGTCGAAGAGGCGATCAGCCGGCACTACGCCGACAAGGAAGACAGTATTGAAGACGTGATTGGAAAGATGGAAGAAGAGATGCCTGAGGAGAAAGGCAAACAAGGCGCTTATGATATTGGCTCCGAAGATGAACTTGTGAATTCGGCACCGATTCGCAAATTGCTCAACATGGTTCTGCTACTCGCGATTCGCGATCAGGCAAGCGATATTCACTTTGAACCATTTGAGGATGAATTCAAAATCCGGGTAAAGGCTGACGGTGTCTTGTATGAGATGGTTCCCCCGCCGCGACACCTAGCGAATGCCATTGTGACTCGGATCAAAGTCATGGCAAATCTGGACATCGCTGAAAGGCGACTTCCCCAGGACGGTCGAATTGAATTGAACGTAGGTGGTAATTCAGTAGATCTGCGTGTCAGCGTCCTACCGACGATGTTCGGCGAATCGGTCGTCATGCGGATCCTTGATCGAACAGTCGTACAATTGGATTTGAATAAGATCGGATTGGATGCAAAGACCCTCTCGCGCTTTCGGCAGTGCTTGCATACACCAAACGGGATTGTCTTGGTCACTGGACCAACGGGTAGCGGCAAGACAACGACGTTGTACTCTGCCCTCAACGAACTCAACGACATCGAGACGAAGATCATTACCACCGAAGACCCTGTTGAGTACGAAATCGAGGGTCTAATCCAGGTGCCTGTGAATCACGATATCGATGTCACATTCGCGAATGTTCTGCGTGCGATTTTGCGGCACGATCCGGACATCATTTTGGTCGGAGAGATTCGAGACTACGAGACTGCGGAGACTGCGATCCAGAGTGCGTTGACCGGGCACTTAGTGTTCAGCACGCTTCACACCAACGATGCACCATCGACGATCACGCGACTTCGTGACATGGGCATCGCGCCGTTTATGATCACGGCGACCGTCGAATCTATCTTGGCTCAACGATTGGTTCGTCGCATTTGCAGTGAGTGTCGTACAGAGTTTGAACCGAGTGACGAATTGTTGATGGAGCTTCAACTGCCGATCGCCCAGGCGAGACAATATCGATTTTACTACGGCAAAGGTTGTGCTCGCTGTAACAACAGCGGATACAAGGGGCGATGCGGCCTTTACGAACTATTGAACGTCACCGACGACATTCGTGACATGATCGCCTCCAACGCTTCCACCGACGAGATTCGAAATGTGGCTCGTGGCCAAGGGATGACGACTCTTCGCGAAGCGGGTTTGAAATTGATATTCGATGGAGTAACGACAATCGACGAAGTCGTTCGCGAGACGGTCATGGAAGACATCGATTAGACTTTGACGGAAACGCCTCCATTGGCGCGAACGTGACTTACTTCGGGTTTCTCAAGACAAGTATGAGGTCTGCCATGCCGGTATATCAGTACGAAGCAATGGACAACACCGGAACCGAGGTTAAGGACTCCATCGAAGCGGGGTCAGAGGCCGAAGCTCAACAGAAGATCAAAGAACAGGGCTTTTTTGTTACCAAGATTTCCGAAAAGGGACGAGGAGGAAAGAAAAAAGACGGCGACAAAAAGAAGAAGCCAACGGCTGGTCCGAGAAAGAAGAAGGGGTTTTCGTTTGGCAAGGTCAAGGCTAAGCATCTTTGTGCTTTTACTCGCCAGCTTTCGACGTTGCAGGATGCCGGATTGCCGATTTTGCGAAGCCTGAAGATTCTCGAAGGCCAATCAAAGCCCGGCCCCTTGAAGAACTCGTTGATTGGCGTCATCGAAGATATTGAGTCTGGAAACACATTGTCCGAAGCGATGTCAAAACAGCCGAAGGCATTTGACGGTCTGTACGTCAACATGGTGAAAGCGGGGGAGGCGGGCGGAGCGTTGGAAGTCATCTTGCAGCGTTTGGCCGAGTTCAAGGAGCGATCGCAAAGCCTGAAGCGAAAGGTCCAAGGGGCAATGATCTATCCCTGTGCGGTCATTTTTGTAGCGACTGCGATCGTGGGCTTCATCATGTACTACATCATCCCGAAGTTTAAGCAGATCTTCCTGGGGTTCGGAACGGAGTTGCCGGGCATCACCGTAATGTTGATCACGATGAGCGATATTGTCGTGAGGTATTTTTATCTGTTTCCGGCGATCCCCATCGGGCTGTGGTTGATCTTGAAGATCATCCGGAAAAACAAGACGGGTGTGTATGTGATTGATTGGCTCGTTTTGAAGATTCCCTTGATGGGACAGATTCTGAGCAAGTCGATTGTCGCGCGAACCATGCGGACGCTGGGAACGCTGGTGGCGTCTGGCGTTCCGATTCTCGAAGGATTGACGATCGCTCGTGACACGGCGGGGAACGAGGTGTTTCGCAAGGCGTTTGACAACGTCTATGCGGCGATCCGCGAGGGTGAATCCATCGCGACTCCGTTGCGAGAAGCGAGGATTGTGGACGACCTCGTCGTCAACATGATCGACGTTGGCGAAGAGACCGGAGCGTTAGACAACATGATGTATAAAATCGCGGACGTTTACGACGAAGAGGTCTCGGTGCTGGTGGACGGATTGGTCAGTCTGCTGGAGCCGATGATGGTGGTCATTCTCGGTTTCATCGTCGGGTTTATCGTGATCGCGTTGTTCATGCCGCTGGTGAAACTGCTCAACGATTTGTCCTAAATGTGGCCAAAAGGCATCGCCAAGTTGCCTCTGGTTTGGGTCACAAAAGCCTGGTGACGGACTATCTCCTACGCCGGAAATAGCTCTTGAACTGATTGCTGAGGGAGCTGGCTCGGTGCCGTGTCTGCTCGGAAATCAAATGGCGTGAAGGTGCTGGCTTTCAGAGGAGATGTCGCAATGCGATCTGTCTTGAATACTTCGTTGAGCCTGCGGAAGCGAATGTTGCGGTCTCACGCTCGCGTTGGCTTCACGTTAATCGAACTAATGGTCGTGATCGTCATCATCGCGATCTTGATTGGGCTCCTGGTGCCGGCGGTCATGAGTGTGAGGCGGACGGCTCGTGATGTGGAAGTTCGGACGGATATTGCAAAGCTGGAAGACGCGATCGCGAAGTTTAAGGTCACGTATGGTACGGAGCCGCCAAGCCAACTCACGCTGTATCCGGCTCCGGCTGGTTGGGAACTTTCTGCGGTCAGTCGGCGGCACAAAGGACTGATTAAACAGCTTTGGCCACAATTTGATTTCGCGTTTTGTGGCGGTTTGAGTGACGGGACGAGTTTCATTTCGCCAAAGCTGGCCGCTCAGCCAACGGTCGATCTAAGCGGCTCAGAATGTCTGGTATTCTTCCTCGGAGGGCTGGTAAGTGGGTCGAGTGGTGCGTTCAGCGGTTTTTCGAAAGATCCGCAGTACCCGTTTGGTGCTGGGACGACTCGGGAAGGGCCTTTCTTTGAGTTCAATGGCTCCTCGATAACTGCGGCGACGACGGCAGGCGATGGTGCTTGGAATGGACGCTTGACTGACAAAGACGGTGATTGGTTTCCGGAGTACCGGGATCCGCTGACGCAACAGCAGAATCCTTACCTGTATTTCAATGGAACCAATGGCTATCGAACGGACTTCCCCATCAGTCCGTGGCACAACACTGATAACTATGGTGGTCCGGCAGCGATGTCGATCAACAACGCCTATTACTCAGGTCTCAACCTCACGGCCGCCCCGGCGATGAGTGCGCCGCACAAGCCGAAAGGGATTCAGATCATCTCTCCGGGCGCGGATTCGCAATACGGGATCGGTGGTCTGTTTAATCCCGCGATGCCGAGCAGTTTGAGCAATGATTCCGACCGGGACAACATTACGAACTTCCATTCCGGGCGTTTGGGTGGCTGAGAGAATCGGGCGATCCGGTTTAGGCGAGACCATCATGAATGCGAAACTTCGCACTACAGGTCGAGACGGCGACGGCGCTCGGATTCAGCGGATTCGTCGGGCGTTTACGTTGATTGAGATTTTGGTGGTTATCACCATCGTTGCTTTGTTGATCACGATCCTTGGAACGACCGTGACAACGTCTATTCGCAAGGCAAGGGAAGCGGCCACCACATCGTTGTTAGTCAAGATTGACGCCCTCCTGGGCGATCGGATCAAGGGATTTGACCGATACACGAAGTCGCGTGATTTTCAGACGATCGTGAACAACCAAAAGTTGAGCCGGGATGCGGCGGGAGTCTCCGGAGTTCCTTCTAAGGTGATTGCCGCAATTGCTCGGAAAGGTTTTTATCGCCAACTCTTCCCTCAGCGGTTCGAGGATCTTGCGCCGCAAGATACTAACGGGAATGGCGTCAACGATGCTTTGGAAGCGGTTCCAGGAGTGAATCTCGCCGTTCTGATGACACAGATTGGACCGACGAGCAGACATCCCACGGAAAGTGCTGAATTGCTGTACTTCGCTCTTACACGGATGCAGAGCTTTGGAGTTCCTCCGGTTTCTGAATCGGAATTTGGAGACACAGAGGTTCGAGACACGGATGGCGACGGACTGATGGAGTTCGTAGATGGCTGGGAACGACCGCTGCGTTTCTACCGCTGGCCAACAAGGTTGCTGAAGCCGAACGGGGCGTTTGGTGCTGACGGTGCGCCGGGCAGTGGTGGTGCTTCGTTTCTCGCGTATGGCACATTGGGAACAGATGACGTCGCGTTGGGTTTGGCTCCGAGTGATATGCGTCCGACCGCCGGTCTGTTGATCTCAGGCTTGGCACCGCAGCCAGCGTTTCCGTTGATCCAGTGGGATCCGCTGAGCGAAGACCCGGACGATCCTTATGGGCTGATTGCGACCGAGTTGAAACGTCTCATTGCAACAGGCGTTCCGGCCTACGTCACCTATGCCACCGACTATAACGAGAACCTCTATCCAACTCTCGACACCTATCACACACCGTTGGTGGTCTCCTTGGGAGCCGACGGTGACTTGGGATTGTTCGAGCCCTTTCAAGCAGGAACTGATTCGAATGGTGACGGCATTTTGGATACGGACATGGGAATCCTGGCGCAGCCAATCCACGCTCCTGGCACTCCCGGCAACCCTTACGACCTCGGCAGTTCGGCGTTGACTCCGATGGGCAATCATGTGACATCGGCTCTGGCAGACAACCTCACGAACCGGAATCGGCGTGCGGGAAAGGGGAAGTGACATGAATCGCGTAAGAGTCACTTCTCGATCGAACAAAGTAGCCGGCACACTCCGTGTGCCGAGTCGGCACACGGAGTGTGCCGGCTACAAAGGCTTCACGCTGGTGGAGTTGTTGGTCGTTGTCGCGTTAATGCTGATCCTGATCACGATCACGGTGGCCACGATCGACTATGGGTTCAACTCTGAGCGAGTGCGATCCGGAGCCAGGCAATTGCAGTCGGCGTTGGAGGGAGCTCGTGACCGGGCGATCTTCGCGAAGGAACCTCGTGGCCTGCGGTTGCTCGTGGACTCCAGCGAGCCGCGCATGGTCCGCAGTTTGATCTACATTGGAGCTGAGAAGAATTGGTCGGAGGGACAAATTCAACTCGAACGGATGGACTTTGAAGAAGACGCGAATCTGAACGGCAAGCTCGATAGTGGCGAGGACACAAACGGCAATGGTCGTCTGGATGGAAATGGCATCGCAGATGATCCGAGA
>SXGU01133063.1_pt1 | contig 23128 bp, 21 predicted proteins | sample 3174531 | NCBI WGS metagenome assembly SXGU01 (sample SAMN11356863, study PRJNA531348) | freshwater metagenome | isolation source: freshwater sample F1-140 | place: China: Fuxian Lake, Yuxi | collected 2017-12-25
ATTTTCCCACATTAACAAGGAATACAAATATCTCCTGGAGAACCACAGCAAAAAATATCACCGTTGTAGAAAGGTACACCATTTAGTAAGATGTATACATTGGAGCAATCACAATTACATAATGGATTAATAGCACCTACAGTTTTCAATGCAAAAACCGGGACGTCGTTACATCCGCAGTCGGGATCTGTCGGAGAATTGCAAATGAAACTAGTCACAGATGAAGTGGAACCACACCCTTGAACTGCTATAATTGGCGAAGTGCAATCCAAACCCCATTTTATTGTCCACGTGCATTGTGCCTTGCTTGGTTGCGATGATAGAAAAAGAACTAATGACAAAAAATTGATGTATTTTTTCATGATTAAAGAATTGGAGATTTAAATTTCTTAACGAACATAAAACATATTTGTATGTTTTACCGCTTCAGATAAATATTCTTGGTGAGCTTGGGGCGATGATCGTCGTTGCAATTGAAGACGATGAATTGAGTCCCTTCTGGCTCATACGATAATTACGCAAAACACGCCGCAACAATCTCGGCTTGTTCTTTGTCGTAGATCTTCTTGTAGCCCGTAGCGGGTGATGCACTGCTCTTTCTGCCGATGTATCGCAAAGCGGATGGGAAATCGTAGCGAGCCAAATGCAACCAAGTGCCCTGGTTTTTGGGTTCCTCTTGTGCCCAGCAGAATTCGGCGCCTTTGTACTGCTCGAAAATCTCAGCCAACTTCCATTCTGGCAATGGATACAACTGTTCGATGCGCACTACGGCCACATCGCTGTGGTTGCCCGCTTCCTTGCCAGCCAAAATATCGTAGTAGATTTTACCGGTGCAGAAAACCACTCTGCGCACCTTTTTCGCCACTTGGGTGTCGTTGATTACCTCTTGGAATTCGCCCTCACTGAGGTCTTTCATCGTGCTTACGCACTTGGGGTGACGCAATAAGCTCTTGGGACTCATGATTACCATCGGAACTTGGAAGTCACGCTTCAATTGGCGACGCATCGCATGGAACAAACTACCCGGGGTAGAGCAGTTCAATACTTGCATGTTGGAACCGGCGCACAACTGCAGGTAGCGCTCCAAACGCGCACTGGAATGCTCAGGGCCTTGGCCTTCTTGTCCGTGCGGCAACAACATCACCAAGCCGCTAAATTTGCCCCATTTCGCTTCGGCACTGGCGATGAATTGGTCGATGATGATCTGCGCACCATTCGAGAAATCGCCGAACTGGGCCTCCCAAATGGTTAATCCGTTGGGGGTGCTGGTGCTGTATCCGTATTCGTAACCCAAGGCCGCATATTCGCTCAACAAAGAGTTGAAAATGCTCAATTTGGCCTGACTCTCTGTGAGATTGTTCAGCGGCACATACTCTTGCTCGCTGTCTTCCTTTTTGATGACCGCATGTCGGTGCGAAAACGTACCCCGCTCCACATCCTGCCCTACCATTCTCACGGGGTGACCTTCGGCCAGCAGGGTAGCATAGGCCAACAATTCGCCCATGGCCCAATCGAAGGTGCCATTATCGACCATTTTGGCGCGATCGGCAAACAGGTTTTGTACTTTTTTGATCGGCAAGTTGTCTTCGGGGATGAAGGCCAATTTTTTGCCCAATGTTTGGAGGGTTTTTACATCAACACCTGTTTTGACAGGGTTTTGGAAATCTTTGGGTTTGGCGTGGTGGAATCCTTCCCAGGTGTTTTTTACATCGGAAGTTTTGGGTTTGAAATCGCCTTTGGCTTCTTCAAATTTGGCTTGCAATTGCGCGCGGAAATCGGCTTCCATCTCTTGGGCCAACGCCGCATCGATATCGCCGCGTTCCATGAGTTTTTGCTTGTAAATCTCTCTGGGGTTGGGGTGTTTGTCGATCAGTTTGTACATCGCCGGCTGGGTAAAACGGGGCTCATCACCCTCGTTGTGTCCGTATTTTCTATAGCCCAGCAAATCGATAAAAATATCTTGGTTAAAGGCTAAACGGTAGGCCATTGCAAGTTTAACGGCATAGACTACTGCTTCAATATCATCGGCATTAACATGCAATACAGGACAATGTGTAACTTTTGCAACATCGGTACAATAGGTTGACGTTCGCGCATCTTGGTAGTTTGTAGTAAATCCAATTTGATTGTTTGTGACAAGGTGAATACTCCCCCCAACATAATAAGCATCCAAACCACTCATCTGAACCACTTCGTAGATAATTCCTTGGCCTGCGATGGCAGCGTCACCATGAATAAGAATCGGACAAATCTTGCCCACGTCTCCATTGTGAACAGAATCTAATTTGGCACGAACCAAGCCTTTCACGACTGGGTTTACGGCTTCAAGGTGCGATGGATTGTCGGCCAATCTTAGGTGAACAGTGGTACCACTTTTAGTATCAATATCAGTGCTATAACCGAGATGATATTTCACATCACCTTCAAAATCTTCAAATCCTTCTTCTGTTTCGTTTTGAAATACATTGCCTTCAAATTCTCCGAATATTTGGCTATAAGTTTTGTTGAATATGTTGGCGAGTACGTTCAAGCGACCGCGGTGTGCCATACCCAAAACAAATTCTTTTACCCCCAAACCAGCACCGTATTGAATGATTGCATCTAAAGCAGGAACCAAACATTCTAATCCCTCTAATGAAAATCGTTTTTGACCGATGTATTTGGTGTGTAAAAAATTTTCAAATACGCTGGCATCATTCAGTTTTTTGAGAAAATGTCTTTTTTCTTCAAGGCTTAAATTGGGATTGTTTCGGGTTTTTTCGAAACGCTCTTGCAACCAATGAAGGCGTTTTGGATCTCGGATATAGCAGAATTCGCAACCAATACTTTGGCAATAAGTTTCTTCGAGAACCGCAATAATTTCTTTGAGTGAAGTATTTCCCAAGCCAATTTCGTGGCCAGCATTGAATGTTTTTTCAAGGTCTTCCTCTGCCAATCCAAAATTTTCAATGGCTAGCGTTGGACTATATTGTCGGCGCTTGGAAAGGGGATTGGTTTTTGAGAATAAATGTCCACGCTGGCGGTATCCTTGGATGAGATTGAGTACTTGAATTTCCTTGAGTGCGTCTTCGGTGATGGCCTCGCCAGATTCGGATTGTTTTGAACCCAGGTTAAATCCTTCAAAGAATTTCTGCCAACCAAAATCTACACTATCGCTATTTTTTTGGTATTGTTGGTAAAGATTTTCGATGGCCAAAGGGTCGGCATTGGATAAAAAAGATGTGTCTGAATTACCCATAATAGTAGGGCAAATTTACCTAAAATACCTGAAAATACACACCATTTGTAAAGGAAATTTGGCTGGCGTACTAAAGTAAATTACAGCTTTCCACAGAGGCTAAACCAAGCCCAAGTTAGCAGGCTGCCAAACAAAAAAGAATCAAAACGATCTAGTGCCCCTCCATGGCCAGGCAAAAAACGACCACTTTCTTTAATACCGAGTTCTCTTTTGATTGAACTTTCGAATAGGTCTCCGACAGTTCCAAATACCGACACCAAGGCACCGAAAATGAATCCAGAAACCCCAGTTCCCAATTCAAAAAATGCAAACAAAAAACTCGCCAAAAAGCCTGTCAACAAGCATCCACCGAAAAATCCTTCCCAGGTTTTTTTGGGCGACAATTCGGAATGTAAGGGATTCTTTCCCAAGGACCGTCCTACTATATAGGCAAGGGTGTCAGAACTCCAAATCAACAAAAAGACCAAAAGGGGGTATTTAAAAGAATAGTCCTGCACATGGCCCAGTGTATCATGGGGCATATCAAATTGCCAAGAGACATAACTAAAAACAGCAGCATTGTGCCCTTCCATGGCTTGGGGTAATTGCAAAAATAGAAACAGGGGTAGAGAAATGAAGAGACTCCCAATGGCCCATAATTTTGCTGTGTTCATGAAAGCAATACCTTGGAATACTATTCCGAAAAGCATAAGTGAAAGTCCCAATATGCAAAGCAAGGCGGGAAATTGGCGATGCAAGTTTTCGTGAATCGCTTCATTGCTGACTAAAAAAGGCAAGAATAAAAAAGCTGTAAATAAGCCGATTGCCCATTGCATTAACAGGGGGGTCTTATGCAATGCAAGCCATTCTTTCCAACAGAAAAAAACAATTGATAGTACAAGCAACAATAGGCCCATTGGCCCACTCATTATCCCCCCAACAACAACGGCTGCATAGAGTATTCCAAAAATAGCGCGAGTATAAAAATTAGTCAATACCATAATTTTTCGTTCTCAAAAGTAAGTAAATACCCCCAAATGCAAGGGGAATGGCACTGAGGAATAGTTCTGGCCGGCTTAAAAATGCTTCAACTGAGAAATCATTTCCCGTCGATTCTTGATAACGAAGGATATAAAATTGAACAATGACAGTGCTCCCATTAAAAACAAAATGTGCGATGGAAGAGTACCACAATGTTCCTGTTTTTATTGAGATGATTCCAAACAACACGCCCATGGCGAAAATACCCAAAAATTCAAATGGCGAAAAATGCAATGCAGCAAATACAGTAGCCTGAAAAAAAATGGCGTTTCTTTGTTTGGAAAAACTTTTACCGGCAAAATTTAATAATAATCCGCGAAAAATATATTCTTCTAAAAACGCTGGCAAACAAGCTAGAATAAACAAACATACAGCCAATTCCTGATAGGTTTTCATGGTCAGCAAGACCTTGAACAATTCTTGCCTTTGGGTGTTCAGTTGCTTAACAATGTCTGCAAAATTTCCCAGGGGAATATAGCTAGAAGCGTTTGAAATTAAGGCCATCAATGGGATCATTCCTAAAGCAAAGCAAACTGCGCCAATAATTTTTCGAGAATTTAGTGCTTGTTTGTAATGGCCTATATCGTTCAATCTGTATTGCGAAATAAGGGTTACCAATACCGCAGGAATTGCCATATAGGTAAGAAATTGCACTAGGTTTGTCCAGCGCAAAAAATTGATCCCAATCGCCGTATTTTCAGGATTGATCAGCAGACTTTGACATTCTTTTTCTGACAATCCGTATAAGAGTTTGCCAATCAATGGGGCTAACCCTGCCGATACAACACTAAAAACAAGAATGGCAAATACCAAAATGGCAGCGCCCCATAGATTTCTGAAGGGATTGGTATGGGCAGTATGTGAAAGCATTCGTAACTTTGCACAAAGATTGGTAAAAATTGGTAACATAGCATTGGGTGATTTTCCGCTTTTGTTGGCGCCCATGGAAGACGTGAGTGATCCGCCATTTCGTTTTGTGTGCAAACAACAAGGAGTAGATTTGATGTATACAGAATTTATTAGCAGCGAAGGATTGATTCGAGATGCTATTAAAAGTTTGCAAAAACTCGATATATTCGATTACGAGCGTCCAATTGGTATTCAAATTTTTGGAGGAGATGAAGAAGCAATGGGACTGGCTGCAAAGATTGTAGATGCGGCAGAGCCAGATTTATTAGATATAAATTTTGGATGTCCTGTGCAGAAGGTGGTTTGCAAAGGTGCTGGTGCAGGGGTGTTAAAAGACATCGATCTGATGGTGCGATTGACATCGGCCGTGGTGAAAAGTACTTCGTTGCCGGTAACCGTAAAAACTCGCTTGGGCTGGGATGAAAATACAAAAAATATAGAGGAAGTAGCTGAACGCTTGCAAGATGTTGGCGTAAAAGCCCTTACTGTGCACGGAAGAACCCGTGTTCAATTATACAAAGGGGAGGCCGATTGGACCTTAATTGCAAAAGTAAAAAATAATCAGAGGATACAGATTCCGATTTTTGGCAATGGCGATATTGATTCACCTGAGAAAGCACTGGAATACCGGAATCGCTATGGGGTAGATGGGATTATGATTGGCCGGGCAAGTATAGGTTACCCTTGGATTTTCAGGGAGATCAAACATTTTATGGCAACAGGTGAAAAAATGGATGGGCCAATATTGTCAGAGAGATTGGATGCATGCAGAACCCATTTTGAAAAGAGTATTCAATGGAAAGGCGAAAAGACAGGAGTTTTTGAGATGAGAAGACATTATGCAAATTACTTCAGAGGATTGCCTGATTTCAAAGAGTATAGAATGATGCTGGTTGGCTGTAATTTACCCGACGGAATTCGAGAAATTCTCAATAAGCTCGAAAATGAGTATTGTGTGTTATGATTTGCGTGCACCATACAGAATATGATTTGCGTGCACCATACAGAATAATTTTTTTTTATTTCTAAAAGTGTTACCTTTACAGTTATCAAACAAATAGTTAAAACAAAGAATATGAAAAAACCAATACTGTTAATAATGGTGCTAGCCACTGTTCAACTTGTCTCAGCCCAGTACTATATTATTCCAACCTTAAATGCCGGGTCAAATCCTGGGAAAGTCAATCCTGATGGCGAAAACCCTTATCCCAGTTCTGCAAATGCGGGATGGACTAATCTTTGGAACGGAGACGCATCAGCCGTGCCTGAATACACCACCGAGCAAACCATACCCTTTGCGTTTAAATTCAACGGATCTTCTGTGCAAAAGTACACTGCGAGTAATTTTGGAACTGTATCTTTTAATGCAGGTACACCTTCAACAAAGCCCACTGGATTTTCAAATATATCCCTGCCGAGTGCTGACATTCCAAATAATTCTGTATGTGCTCTGGGTATAGTTCCCAAAAGTGTAACATCCGGTGCGAATACTTATAAAAGTGCTGTCATGACCAAAACCTATGGCAAGTCTCCCAACCGCCAACATTGGATTTGGTTTAATTTTTTTGGAGAAGCCAATATTTCAAATGGATGGACTTATTGGGCTGTTGTTTTGGAGGAAACAACCAACAATATTCATATAGTTGACATGAAAACTCTTTGTGTAACTAGCGCAGGACAACTGTGTAACGAAAATGTAAAGATGAGTTTGGGTATTCAGCTGGGTTTTCCAAATGCGACCAGTGTATCAGGTTCACCAGAGGTAGGTGCCCAACAGATAAAAGAGAATATTTTTACGGCTGCCGACAATAGTTTTTATACGTTTATACAAGGAAATCAACCCAAAAATGATTTGACCTGTAAATCAATTACGGTAAATAAATATTTGATGCTAAAAGATGCTCCTTTTACCATAAGTGCTGATTTTGAAAATTTTGGTTCAGCCAAGGTGAGCAGCGCAGAAATAGGTTATTCTATCAATAACGGAGCCCCTGTTGTGGGGTCGGCATCTGGGGTAAGTATTTCTTCTTTGGGAAAGCAATCTTTGTCAAGTCCAAACAAGTGGACTCCATCGGTGGTAGGAGTTTATGACCTTAAGGTTTGGCCAGCAAAAGTCAATGGTGTTGCCGATGAAAATACCTCAAACGATACTGCATATGTCAAAGTAAATGTAATAGATAAATTTGCTGTCCGTAAGATATTAAACGAGGTATTTACTTCTTCTACATGTGGGCCTTGTACTCCTGGAAATGCCAATTATCTTAGAGTAATAGATGGGAAAAACAATCACAGTTCAATCAAATACCAAGTGTATTGGCCCGGTACTGGTGACCCTTATTGTACCCAAGAAGTTCGCGATCGTACCCTTTATTATGCAATCAATTCGGTTCCTCGCATGGAGGTAGATGGAGGATGGGATGGCAATGCATCATCTTTTACGAATGCCGTATACGACGAATTCCAAGGCAAACCTTCTTTTTTAGAAATAACTGGGAATGTTTCACTTACCTGGAAAAATAAAATTAGTTTAAATCTTGCACTCACGCCATTGGCTGCATTCAATAGCAATAATCTAAAATTACATGCAGTTGTTGTGGAAGGAACAACCTATTCCAACAAAAAAAGCAATGGCGAAATACAGTTTGAAAGTGTAATGAAAAAAATGATTCCCAATTCATCCGGAACGGTATTAACTGCATTGACCAAGGGTGTAATGGTTAATAAGGCATTGACTTATACCTTTAATGGTCCGTACCGTTTGAGCAACGATGGAAGCACTTCACAACACATCAACCATTTGACCGAAAACAGTATAGAAACCTGGAATGATTTGTCGGTTGTGGTATTTGTTCAGGATGCTGCTACCAAAGAGGTTTTGCAGTCTGCAACTTTCCCAATTGCGATGGTTGGTGTGGAAGCGGTTGACCAAAATATGATGTTATACCCCAACCCAGCCAATGATATTTTTACCATAGAAGTTCCTGACATGGTTAATGCAAATGTTGTAGTAACAAACCTTCAAGGCAAGCTTGTTTACAATGGAATCTTGGAGTCAGGGAAAGCCCAAATGATGGTTGCTTCTTGGGCCGAAGGTATTTACTTTGTAAACGTAAGTGGAAATAACAAAAATGTGAATAGCAAGATAGTGGTTCGTCACTAATTCTGCAATTGATTATAATACAATATAATCCCAATCGATTCGTTTTCTATGTTGTATGGAGAACATGAAATTTGGGTTTAAAAGAGTGTTTGTATTTGTTCTTATGTCAGTAATGCTTTGTGCATGCTTCTCTGCTCGCAAAAGAGCTTGTTCTCATGCCAAAAAAAAGTATTATCATGAAACTTTTTTAGATATGTAATGTAAAAGCCCCGGAAACGGGGCTTTTTTGTCTTCCTGTGATTTCCATACCTTTGCATTCTACAAGAACGTTTTTTAATTATGGCATTGCGAAATAGGGTAAATCGGGAAGAGCTTAAGCTGCGCATACAAGCAGATAAACGCCCCTATACGACCTTGTCTTTCTATTGCTACCATCCAATAACCGACACGCTTTCTTTCAGAAACGATTTGTATAGCATGTTTTCTCAGATAGAAGTTATTGGAAGAATCTACGTTGCTTTTGAGGGGATCAATGCCCAGATTGCTATGCCCACAGTCTACTTGGCTGCCTTCAAAAAAGCATTGTACAGCATAAAATTTTTAGATGGAATTCGTTTGAATACGGCTATTGATTCAGCGTTTCAATCATTTTATAAATTAGATATTAAGGTGCGAAATAAAATCGTTGCCGATGGTATTGAAGATCCAACGTTTAGTTTACAAAATCGCGGAACCTACTTGGATGCCCGGGCTTGGAATAAAATGATGCAAATTCCTGAAACCATTGTTATCGACATGCGCAATCATTATGAAAGCGAGGTAGGAAGATTCGAAGGCGCTATTTGTCCTGATACAGATACATTTCGTGAAGAGTTAGCTCGGATTGTGGATGTTTACAAACAAGAGAAAGACAAGCAAATATTGATGTATTGTACCGGTGGTATACGATGTGAAAAGGCCAGTGACTGGATGAAGCACAACGGGTATAAGAAAGTATTTCATTTAGAGGGGGGCATCATTAACTACGTGAATCAGGTAAAAAAGCAAGGGCTTGACAATAAATTTAAAGGAGTAAATTTTGTCTTCGATCAGCGCATATGTGAGCGGAGTACCGATGATGTAATCGCAAATTGTTGTCAATGTGGAGTGCCTGCAGACAGTCATATTAATTGTGCAAATACAGCCTGTCATATACTGTTTATTCAGTGCGCAGCATGCGCCATTTTGTTTGAAAAATGTTGTTCTCAAGATTGCAAATCAGTAATTCAACTTTCTTCCTCCCAACAAAAAGAACTTCGCAAAGGCAAACCTCTCGAAAAAAAATTTAGCAAGGGCCGATTTCCGTCGAATGTGTAAAATAATTTAAGCATTTACGCGTTAATGTGTAAATGATTTTGGCTTAAACGCAATCCGTCTAAACAATTTGCAGTGATTAGCCATGTATATTTGCCCACCAATTCAAATAAAAATTAAGTAGAATGTCAAATACCCAAAACGAGAATAAAATCTATTGGATACAATGTGTAGTAATTTTTTTATCAATGATGTCTGTGACCTTGGGTTATGGGCAGCTGAGTAGAGATCCTGGACCAACTGCCACCGATACCTCAACCTATTCCTCTGAAGGTGCTGTAGATGGATCTTGGGGAGACGATGGGGCAACTGTTGTCCAGGAGTATGTTTTCAAAAAGGCGGCTTATTCTAGATTTATTCCTCCTTATGATAGTATGCGTGAAATCATATTTTACGAAAATATTATCGAAGATGAGGCCTGTGAAAATTGTGGAGCAGACTCATTGTATTGGAGAGCGAAAAAATATCTTTCCGTCAGGTTTGGCAAGGAAGCATTCAAAAAAATGATAATTGAGGACAAAGTGGCTGATCGCATTACGCTGCTCGTATCAAAACCCATGATTTGTAGTTATGGAAAATTTAATAAAAGGCAAGAAGGGATTTTAGAATACCGCTTAATCTTAAGGTTCAAAGACGCTCGATACAAGTATCAATTTGCGAATTTTGTTCATATTGAAGTAGAAGATGGAATGGGGGCGAGGGTTGCAAGAATATACCATGAGTACTACATGCGCTTAAAAAAAGGATTTGAGCAAACAGATAAATTTTTATTGGCTGCCGATACTGAAACCAAAGAATTGGTTGCTGGTCTCAAGAAGACACTCAGAGAGCCTTATCTCCCCGACGAAGACGATTGGTAAGATGTATCATTTTTGATTGCAAACCACATAGTGGAGGCATCATCAAACGTGAAACAAAGACGGCCAAAAACACAAGCAAATTGCTGGAAGAAACCCATTAAATCGAGTTTTGTTTAAGGGTGATCAACCCTTTTATAACATTTGGAATCCCATATTTTGTGTTAAAATTTGAAAAAGATACAAAAAAACTTAGGATGGTATTGGTCTTAGAGATAAAATATCCTATTTTTGCAACCCCAAAAACACAGTAAGATTTACAAACGTGAACCCACTTAGTACATACAAAACCATTTCGGTAAACAAACTAACGGCTGATAAGCAGTGGTTTGTTGTTGATGCAAATGGACAGACATTGGGCCGAATGGCCTCTCAAATCGCATCGGTTCTTCGGGGCAAAAACAAACCTTCTTTTACTCCCCATGTAGATTGTGGTGACAACATAATAGTCTTGAATGCAGAATGTGTCGTAATGACCGCTGGTAAACTTGACTCCAAAGAATACCTGCGCCACACCGGTTATCCAGGTGGACAAAGGTCAACCTTGGCCAAAAATGTAAAACCCTGCAAATTAATCGAAATGGCTGTGAAAGGGATGTTGCCAAAAAATCGTTTGGGTCGTCGATTGTTTACCAATTTATTTGTGTACGAAGGATCAGAGCATCCACATTCTGCGCAACAACCCAAAGTTATGAATATTCAAAACTGATCACAATGATAAATACCTCTGGTAGAAGAAAAGCCGCTGTTGCCCGTGTTTACCTCAAAGAAGGAAACGGAACCATTATCGTAAATAAAAAGTCATTGGAAGTATATTTTCCCCTTCCATGGCATCAATCAGCCATTCAAGCGCCATTAACATTGACTGAAAATGCTGGTAAATATGCCATTCAGGTAAATGTTTGTGGTGGTGGAGTTAGCGGACAAGCGCAGGCAGTTCGTTTGGCCATTTCCAAGGCTTTGGTAGATATCAATGTTGAATTAAAAAGCCCCTTAAGACATGCTGGCTTTATGACACGAGATTCTCGTGTTGTAGAACGTAAAAAGCCTGGTCAGAAAAAGGCCCGTCGTCGCTTCCAGTTTTCTAAACGTTAATAAAATTTATGGCATATACTCAGCAAGATTTGTTGGAATCAGGTGTTCATTTTGGCCACCTCACCCGCAAATGGAATCCCAAAATGGCTCCTTATATTTTTATGGAGCAAAATGGTATCCACATCCTCGATTTAAAGAAAACCGCAAGTAAACTTGAAGAGGCAAAAGCTGCCGCCAGAAGCATCGCCCATTCAGGTCGTCGCATTTTGTTTGTAGCTACAAAAAAACAAGCCAAGGAAATTGTAGCAGAAGAAGCAAAACGTGCAAACATGCCTTTTTCTATTCAGCGTTGGTTGGGAGGTATGTTAACCAATTTTCAAACGGTCCGCAAGAGTATAAAGCGCATGCAAGACATCGATAAGATGGCCAATAACGGAACATTTGACCGAATCAATAAAAAGGAACGTTTGATGTTGGATCGAGAGAAAATCAAATTGCAAATGATTTTAGGCGGAATTGAAGATATGAATAAGTTGCCAGGCGCTATTTTCATTATTGATGCAAAACGTGAGCATATTGCTGTTTCAGAAGCCACCCGTTTGGGTATTCCCACAATCGCACTGTGCGATACCAATTCTGATCCCACCGTGGTTGATTATGCCATCCCTGGAAATGATGATGCATCCAAAGCTATTTATTTGATTGTCCGTGAAATTGCCGATGCCATTATTGAAGGAACGGCTCAACGCAAACGTGAAAAATCAGAAGATGATGCTGCTACTGTTTCTGTGAGTGCATCTGCAGAAAAAGAAGCTGTTGTCGCTTAATTTTTAATCTACATTTTACCATGAATATAACTGCAGCCGAAGTAAATAAGTTGCGTCAAATGACAGGCGCAGGTATGATGGATTGTAAATCAGCCTTGATTGAAACCCAAGGTGATTTTGATGCAGCAGTCGATTTTTTGCGCAAAAAAGGCGCTAAAATTTCTGCCAAACGTGCCGATAGAGACGCCAATGAAGGTGCAGTGATTAGTATTGTCAACGAAGCCCGTTCATTGGGTGTTATTGTTGAGTTAAATTGCGAAACTGATTTTGTTGCCAAAAACGAAAGTTTTGTTTCTTTGGCGAGAGGTATTGCCGGTCTGGCTCTAGAAAATAAACCAACAAGCATCGATGCGTTGAAAGCGCTTATTCTCAATGGAATCAGTGTTTCTGATCGTTTGATGGAAGAGGTAGCCAAAATTGGTGAGAAGATCGATATCTCCAAATACGAACTAATACAGGGGCATAACATCGTTTCCTACATCCATGGGGCAAACCGCATGGGAGTGTTGGTTGAAATGAACAATATGCCCAGTGATGCCAATTTTACTGCAGGAAAAGATATCGCCATGCAGATTGCCGCTATGTCTCCTGTTGCCATTAACCGTGAGGCTGTTGATGCCAGGACCATCGAACGTGAATTGGCTGTTGGTCGTGAACAAGCACTTGCTGAGGGGAAGCCCGAAGCAATGATTGAGAGGATAGCCAATGGGAAATTGGAAAAGTTTTACAAAGAGTCTACCCTAATGGCACAAGATTATGTGAAGGATGGGTCTATAACTGTTGAGAAATATTTGGCTTCGGTAGAGCCCGGTCTTACCGTGAATTGCTTCAAGCGAATTCAACTCGGTTAACCAAAATGCAAAAATCCCTCGAATGAGGGATTTTTTTTATTAATATTACATCGAAAATGAAATTCAAAAGAGTTTTGCTAAAGTTGAGTGGGGAATCCCTTTTGGGTTCTCAATCCTATGGAATCGATCCAAAAGTATTGGAATCATATGCTGTTTCTGTGAAAGAGGTGGTTGATGCGGGTGTGGAAATTGCCATAGTCATTGGCGGAGGAAACATATTTCGTGGTGTACAAGGAGCCCAAGGAGGGATTGTTGATCGGGCTACCGGTGATTATATGGGGATGCTTGCTACAATGATAAACGCAATGGCTTTACAGGGGGCGTTTGAGCAAAAAGGAATGAAAACCCGTTTGCAATCTGCCATCAAAATGGAACAAATTAGTGAGCCATTTATTCGCCGCAGGGCAATTCGACATTTAGAAAAAGGGCGGGTTGTAATTTTTGGTGCAGGAACAGGCAATCCATATTTCACCACAGATACTGCGGCTACTCTTCGTGCTGTTGAGATAGAGGCCGATGTAGTAATAAAAGGAACAAGGGTCGATGGTATTTATGACAGTGATCCCGAGAAAAATCCCAAAGCCATTAAGTACGATGAAATATCGTTTAAGAAAATTTATGATTTGGGATTAGAGGTTATGGATCTTACAGCCATTACGCTTTGCCAAGAGAATAATAAGCCCATTATTGTCTTTGATATGAACAAGCCTGGTAATTTGATGAAATTAATTCAGGGTGAAAAAGTTGGTACCCTGGTGAAAGATTAAAATACGCCAAAAAGAGTCGAAAAGGGATTCGGAGTATACGGGCCCATTGTGAAGATTTTGCCCAAAATCGGTCCGTTGATTGCCTCCAATGGTGAGGGTATTACACAATGATAGTAAGATATAGTAACGCTGTGCAATGATGAGCTGTAGAAAAGAAACGAACCTGATGAAGGGAATAGGGTAAATCCAAAAATTTGTTGGAAAAGGGAATTAAGCCAAGGTGTTGAAGTGCTTTTGCAAACCTGATTTCAAATTACCAGCTTTGTTTGCATGAATTACATTGCGTTTTGCCAACTTGTCTAATGCAGCAAATGCGGTAACCAATAATTTAGAGGCTTCATCTTTAGACGTTGCATTTCGTAGATTTTTAATAATGGTACGGGCAGTTTTATGCTGATACCGGTTGAGATCGCGTTTTGCTACGGTGGCTCTAATTCTCTTGATGGACGACTTATGGTTTGCCATTTAAAATAAAATGAGTGCAAATATAAGGATACATCGCCAATACTACAACTATTTTTGAAAATTAACACGCACTTTCAGGTGCCATTTGAACCAGCAATCCATTGAGGTCTTTGCTTAAATGGATTTGACAGGCCAAGCGTGAATTGTCTTTTACAAAAAAAGCTTGGTCTAGCATGGCCAATTCATCTTCTGAGGCTTTTGGTAGGGAATGAGCACTTAAAATATATACCTGACATGTAGCACACATCGCCATCCCTCCACATTCTCCCAGAATGGGTAATTCAGCTATTTTACACAATTCCATGAGATTAAGCCCCATATCAATGGGCGCTTTGTGGGTATGTAATTGACCCATTCTGTCTAGTATCGTAATGGTAATTAAGGTATCTTCCATTGTGTTCGCAGTATCTTATTGAGTTTATAATTTCGGTTTTTTGGGTTTTTTATCGGATTCGTCGTTTTTTGGGTTTCCAGATTTCGAGTAAAATTTGCCACTATCCGACTTTAGGAATGCTTTGTTTAAGGTTTGAGATGGGTTAGGTGGTCGAGATTATTGCTAAGAATCATAGCGTAATGAGCATCATTTTTTTGTTTTTCTACAATGTATAAGCAAACATTTTCGTGTTTAAATTGATCCATTTTTTGCAGTGGGTCATTTAAAAGTAGGCAAAGAAATGCGCGAAGTGCTCTGCCGTGCATACAAATCAATATGGGCGTTTCGGCTATTGCCTCAATTTTCTGGAGTCCAATTTTTTGTCTTTTCGACATTGATAATGGGGTCTCACCGCCATTTATTGCCCGATGTAATTCTCCATTTCTCCAATATTTGAGCATGGTATAAAATTCTTTTTGTGATTGGGCATTGGGCTTTTTCCCTTCCAAAATGCCCCAGTTAATTTCATTCAATTCTGAAAGTATTGAAACCGGAATGCCAATATTTTTAAAAGGTTCAATGGTTTGATGGGTTCGTTTTAAGGCACTCACAAAAATGTGTGCAAAGGGAATGTGTTTGTATGCTTGAAAAAATGCGTCGGCCTGTTCCTTTCCAGATGAGTTAATATCCGAATCTATCCCAGCGCCTTGCACGATTCCCAATTGATTGAAGTCAGTTTGACCGTGGCGAATGATATAGATTGTTTTTGTGCTTGGCCTGTCGGAACTTTGCATGGATAGCATGTATAAAGTAAATTGCGAATGAACAGTACAAATATACGGAAGGCAATGGCCATTTATCGCCTTCCCGGAGAGCAAATACCCACCGCTATCTATGGAAATTTTATTGAAATTGAGTGTGAAAAAGGTATGTCTGTAAGGCAGGGTTTTTGTATGCGTTCTTTTCATGAAAAAGCGAGTTTATTTTCAATTGATTGCATCGAAACACTCATGGGTTGGAAACAATGCAAAGGGATATTTGAAACCTTTGTTTCAGAGATTCCCTTGCCAACATTAAAGGGTATAACAGTAGCATATGAAGAATTTGCTGCTGAAATTACGGCAATTCGCGATGCTATTTCACAGGGAATTTTTAAGAAGGCAGTGGCAGCCAGAAAAACGTTTGAGCCCAAGGATATTGATATAGAAGATGTTTGGTCTGGGTTTGAGCAATTGCACAAGGCATATCCAGAGTCTATGGTTTTTTTGGTTTACGATTTTCAGTCGGGGTATTGGCTTGGAGCTAGCCCTGAAGAATTGCTTTCGGTTCGGGGTAAAGAAGCGAGTATTATGTCATTGGCAGGAACCCATACCCATACCCAAGAAAATATTTGGACAGCAAAGGAGCGATTGGAGCAAACGGTCACCAGCAGCCATGTGCGGGAGGTTCTTTCTCAATTGAAATTTTCGGAAATCAAGGAAACGCCAATTCATGAATTGGCAATGGGAAATATTACACATTTGCTTTCCCATTGGAAATTTAAGATGGAGGACGGGCGTTTGGGTGAACTCTTAAATGCATTGCATCCAACCCCTGCAGTTTGTGGCTATCCCAAACAAGCCGCATGGGACTGGCTTGCAAGAAATGAAAATATTGATCGTGCGTTGTATACCGGATTTATAGGAATTATCGCCCAGGAGATGGCACATTTTTTTGTGGTGCTTCGCTGTTGTAGGGTTGGAAACAATGGCTACGAATATTTCGCAGGTTGTGGTATCAACGCAGCTTCAGATATTGATACAGAGTTTCAAGAGACCGAGGCCAAAATGAATATTATCCGCCATTGTTTATAATGGCAGATCGCAATTGAAATTTTTATTGCCGACCTGTTGTTGGGAGTTCTATCAAGGATGGTTTTTTAATCTATTTTGGGTTTTGAATCATTGAAATTGGGTGTTATTCCTTGGCCAAAATCGGTTATGTCCAGAATTTCTTTTGTAAATACCCCATGTTTTGACGCGCGGTAAGCAGAATAATCTCCGGTTGGTACATATAAAAAGGGATTGTTTTTAGCACCGGGATAGGACGGAGCAATTTCATCGAAAACGATAATTTTTTTGTTTTCTTCCCAGCGCAATAAAATTCGTGCTGATTTGTGGTACTCAAATACTACGCGCATGTCTTCACTTGGATCCTCTATTCCCTCCCGAAATAATGGTGCTCCCCAATGCATTTCATTGTTTTCGAAATACAATACATCTATGATGGATCGGTTGGAATTTTGATTGTGTCCATCAAAAGCCAAAACAACAAAATATTCTTTGTGATTGAGCGTATGGGGGATGAGTTGATAATACAAACCACCTATCCAATCGGGATGAATGAGGGAAATATCCATACAATCTGTTGGCAAATCTTGGGCTGTATCACGAAGTAAAAACCGATAAATTTTTTTATTTCCCCCCAATCGCTGAACGATACCAAAATGGTAAAAAACACCATTCTGTAAGATCACATTGAAGGAGAATATGCGGGTATTTGCCTTTGGATGCGAGGCTATGGCTACGGTACTTTTTTTTAGTCTTTCAAATGAATAATCAAATGAATTTCGGGTGGCCAAATTTGCAAACAGTTGCTTTTGTAAAGTTTCTGCAATAGCCAATTTTATGGAATCAGATTCTCCGCTTATGATCAGGGGTGAAATCTGCAACATGGAATCTTCTGCAAAAACCAGGGTTTGGATTGCCACTTGCTTTGATTGTGCTTGCAATATCTTATCTGATCCCAAGCATATGAATATCAGTATTAATATGCGGATTGAATGCGGCATGGGTTAGCAATTTTCAATTACGACGGCACTCGCCCCACCACCTCCGTTACAAATTGCGGCCCCACCGTAGTTTCCATTATTTTGTTTTAAAATATGGATAAGGGTAACCAGAATTCGTGCACCCGAGGCTCCCAAAGGATGGCCTAAAGCAACTGCTCCACCGTTCACATTCACTCTGGCGGGGTCAAGGTTTAGCAATTGATTGTTTGCCAATGCAACTACAGAAAAGGCTTCATTTAATTCGAGATAGTCTAAATCTGCTATGCTGATTCCGGCGCGTTGTGCGGCCAATGGCAATGCCTTTGATGGGGAAGTTGTGAACCATTCGGGCGTTTGTTCGGCATCGGCAAATCCCTTCAATTTTACCAGAGGTACTAAGCCCAATTCCCGCATCTTTTCGCCGCTGATGAGTATGATTGCAGCAGCCCCGTCATTGATACTGGATGCGTTGGCAGCGGTTACGGTTCCATCTTTTTGAAAAACAGGTTTTAGGGTGGGTATTTTATCAAAATGGACGTTTTTGTATTCTTCATCTTCAGAAACAATGACTTCCCCTTTTCGATTGACGATGGTTACAGCTGCAATTTCTTCATTGAATTTGCCCATTTTCCAAGCTTCTGCAGCGCGGGTATAACTTTGAACAGCATACGCATCTTGGTCTTCTCTAGAAAAATGCATATCTCTTGCACACAGCTCTGCACAATTTCCCATCAGTGTTTTGTCGTAGGCATCTGTTAGTCCATCGTTGATGATGCCATCGAGCGCGGTAATATTGCCATAGCGGTACCCATTGCGAGACTGAGGCAGATAATGGGGGGTAAGACTCATATTTTCCATACCACCGGCAACAACAATTTCATTGTGACCCAACATGATACTTTGGGCTCCCAAGGATACAGCCTTCATGCCACTCGCACAAACTTTATTGATAGTGGTAGCTGGAACATGGTCTCCTATTCCTGCGAAGCGTGCTGCTTGCCGAGCAGGTGCTTGTCCAATACCAGCTTGCAAGACACAGCCCATATACACCTCATTTACATCGTTTGGATGAACACCCGATTTTTCCAAAGCAGCTTTGATGGCAATTGCACCCAATTGCGTTGCAGGAACACTCGAAAGAGATCCATTGAAACTGCCCATTGGGGTTCGAACGGCTGCGATTATAAAAACTTCTTTTATCATGATGTTATTTGAAGTACAAAGATAAGCGATTGATAGAATATAGTAATTTGATCTGGTATCTATGGATTATTTTTGCCAAAGGCTATGGTTGATAACCCGTGATTATTTTGATTGAAACTTCCGCAGAATTTCCTTCCATTGGATTAATTTCATTGGACGGAAGGTGTTTGTATCATGAAGAAGGTAAGGGATTTCATTCCCATGCCGAAATGTTACCTGCAATGGTTCAACGCACTGTGGCATTTGCAAGAGAATCTTTGGTTGATGGGGGCAGATTGCTCGCCGTAGCGCTCAATAAAGGCCCGGGAAGTTATACAGGCCTGCGCATCGGAAGCAGTATGGCAAAAGGATTGTGTTATGGCTTGAAGATTCCATTAATTGCAGTGTGTGGATTTGAATCTTTGGCAAGGGCCGCAGGGTTAAAAAATCCTCAATGCGAAGATATTTGGGTATTGATGGATGCTCGAAGAGATGAAGTTTACGCATGCAATATACATTCTATAAAAGGCATTGTCAGCCCAATTCAAAGCCTTCTATTGCCAAATGATTTGCTGCGTTCAGCCAATCAGAATACTTGTTTTGTTGGCAATGCAAATGAAAAATTGAGACAATTAATGGATGTTCACGAGTCACAATTTTGGGATCAATCGCCACGGGCTGATTATTTAGGGGACATTGCACTTCAAAAATATCACCTGAAACAATTCGCAGATGTCGCTTATTTCGAGCCTTTATATCTCAAAGATTTTGTTGCAGGCTTGAGTAAAAATTTTTTGATTTAACAACATGTTTTATGACTTCACAGGGAAATAACAACCGCAATTTTATTTCAAACCTGGCATTGGTAAGCAAAAAAAAGGAGGGTGGTAAAAAACCGATTCGCCTATTATTTATTGATAATCAAGACAGTTTCAGCTTTAATTTATTGCATTATCTTACCATTGCAGGTGCCGAAGTAAAAGTCCTTCGCAGTGAAAATATTCTTCCGATAGAGTCGGACAACGCAGTAAGCAATTACACCTTGAATTTCATTCAGAAAAAGGAATTCTCACCTGAAGTTATGGCTCAATCAGAATCAAAAAAAAGGGTAGGGCAAGACAGATTTGACGCTGAGGAAATACAATTTGATGCATTAATGGAAGAGGTAGATGCATGGGTTATAGGCCCAGGCCCAGGACGTCCTCACCATTTTCCAATTGTGGGCGCGGCACTGAAAAAATGGGGTGGAAGGAAGCCTGTTTTGGGGATTTGTTTGGGACACCAAGCGATTGGCTTGCATTGTGGATGGGATCTTGTTCATGCGCTTGTTCCGATGCATGGAAAAGCATCAACGATTACCCATAATGGATTGGGGCTATTTCAAGATTTACCCAGTTCCTTGCGGGTTGGTAGATACCATTCTTTGGTTCTTGCAAATCCAAAAAAACAATCCAATATGGGGAATAATAACCTCAATGAATTGCGGATAGATGCGCTGTGTGAGGGGGAAATTATGGCACTGAGCGATATGGATAATACAATGTGGGGATTACAATTTCACCCAGAAAGTATTTTGACTTTTGATGGGCAAGATATTATTACACGATGGCTTAGCATGGTTCAATTAACGATGGGTAGGGGTAAGGAGATCATTGAGGCTCAACAAGGTTCAATTAACGACGGGTAGGGGTCGATTGATAGTTGACCAACAGGTCTGAATCCTATTGCTGATTTCCCGAGGCAGTTTCGTTTGCGGTATTATAAATTTCGCTGTAATCCGGGTATTGAAAGTATCGAAGCCCAGTGTTCTCAATCCCAATTTTTCAGGCGAAACCTTGCAATTCAAGAAGGCAGTGGCGCTTGCCACGTCCCTGGTAAAGAAAATGGCCCCAGGTTCAAACGCCTATTATTTGGTGTCGGCTTTCAAAATGGCATCGGCAATTTTTCTCGGAGAATAACCACAAAGGGCATATAATTCTTCATTGCTTCCATGTTCAATGAAAGCATGGGGTATTCCGAGATGAATAAAATGAGAGTGTTGTTTGGTATTTCTCAACTCATGGGCGATTCCTTGTCCCCACCCACCCACAATACAACCATCTTCTACGGTGATTATAGTTTGGTATCCTTTTGTGATGGAAGAGAGTTTTTTGCTTGCGTTGGCATGAATGAAAGGCATGTGAATATGGGTAAAATCTTTGTTGATTAAAGGGTATGCCTCTATCACTAAGGTACTCGCTTTACCGGTTGAAATTACCAATACAGCTCCACCACTTTTGAGTGTTTGTTCTTCTAGTAGGGATGGATTGGCATTATGAAGCCAGGGTTCTTCAAGCACATTTCCTTTGGGATATCTGATCGCAATCGGCTGTCTTTCTTTAATTCCAAATAAAATCATCTGGTATAATTCTGAAGTATTTCTCGGAGCTCCAATTAGTAATTGGGGGATGCAACGCAAAAAGGCAATATCAAATGCACCATGGTGGGTAGGGCCGTCTTCGCCAACCAAACCTGCCCGATCAACACAAAGAATGACGGGTAGTTTTTGCAATACAATATCATGAATTAATTGGTCGTATCCTCTTTGCAGAAATGAAGAATAAATATTAACAATGGGGATTCCATTTTGGGTGGCCATTCCTGCGGCAAAAGTGAGGGCATGTTGCTCTGCAATTCCTACATCAAAAAATCGATCTGGAAAGGCTTTTATGGCTTTTATCATTCCGCAAGATGACGGCATGGCAGGAGTTATTCCCATTAAATTCGGATAGATGGCTGCCAATGTAACCAACATATCACCAAATACGTCTTGCCATTTTAATGTGGTTATTTTTCGATTTTCAATTTTTACAAATTTGTTGGCGCTGTGCCACTTTATTTGTTCTTTTTCGGCGTCTGGATACCCTTTTCCTTTGATCGTTTTTATGTGCAATAGGCGTGGACCTTGTTTGGCATAATTGTCACCAATGGCTTGCGTCAAAGCAGCCAAGTCATGTCCGTCTATCGGTCCTGAATAGGCCAATCCAAACCATTCAAACCACAATCTAACAGCCGTTTGATTTGTCTGTAAGCGAGCATTCAATGCCCCGATATTTGGGTCAATTCCCATTTGATTGTCGTTGAGTATAATCAAAACATTGAAATTGGATTCAAATAAATTGTTGAGGGCTTCGTACGACAATCCGGCTGTGAGTGCACCATCACCCACAACCGCTACAAAGGTTGGCTGTTTGGAATGATTGTGAAGTTTACTAGCAGCGGCCATACCCATTACGGCAGATATTGCAGTACTTGAATGGCCCGTTCCAAAAGAATCATAGACACTTTCTTCGCGCTTCGGAAATCCAGAAATACCCCCCAAACTGCGAATCGTATTGAGCAATGACATTCGATTTGTCATTACTTTGTGAGGGTATGATTGATGCCCCACATCCCAAACAATGGCATCGTGATTAAAATCAAGCGTGTAAAAAAGGGCTACGGTTAATTCTATAACACCTAGGTTTGAAGAAAAATGGCCCCCTGAATCGAGAATTGTTTTTGTAATAAACGCTCGCAGTTCTTGGCTCAATAGGACAAGGTCTTTGGCGGTTAAGGTTTTAACCTTGTCGGGTGATGATATAGTTTTGAGTAGTGACAAAGAAATGTACACAAAAATAATACAGATTATTGATTGGTTGTAGACAGATTTTTATTGGAGTAAATTGCACTAAAAATAAATAATTTTATACTATTAAATAATTAGCATTAAATTTGCTACAAATTACAAATAATGGTAAAATCTAAAAATAATATTGTTGAACCAATTTTGAAAAAAAGGGGTCGAAAGCCTGGGTCTAAAAATAAAATTGCTTCCACCAAAAAAAATAAAAAGCCAACTATATTTAATTTTTTCTTATTAGTAGAAAAAGAAATTTCGGCTTTGAACAAGGCGTTGAAAAAAATTACTACCCAATTCCAAAAAGGGATAGATAAATTGAATAAAAACCATGCATCTGAACTTCTAACGCAAAGACAAAAGTTTACAAAATCTATAGCCATTTGGAAAGGCAGGTCCAAGGCAAAAAGAAAAATTTCTGGTGCTAAACGTGTACCAAAAAAAACACTATCAAAAAAGCATCTCAGCGACAAGCCCGTTGGGAAGCGAGGTCGTCCTGCTAAATCTAAAGTGGATATAAGCCTACCTGTTCTGGATGTATTGGGGTATCCAAAGGCCGCAAAAGTAGCGAAGCCAAAGGCCGTGAAAGTAGCGAAGCCAAAGGCCGCAAAAGTAGCGAAGCCAAAGGCCGCAAAAGTAGCGAAGCCAAAGGCCGCAAAAGTAGCGAAGCCAAAGGCCGCAAAA
>SXGU01283433.1_pt1 | contig 23116 bp, 19 predicted proteins | sample 3174531 | NCBI WGS metagenome assembly SXGU01 (sample SAMN11356863, study PRJNA531348) | freshwater metagenome | isolation source: freshwater sample F1-140 | place: China: Fuxian Lake, Yuxi | collected 2017-12-25
AGGCGTGGCGCCCGAGCAGATCATCGGCACCGGGATCCGGCCGGGAGAGCCGCTCCTGGACCCGGCCAAGGCCGCCCCGGTCACCCGGCCGCTCTGCGCCTATCCCAAAGTGGCGGTGTATCGGGGGACGGGGTCGATCGACGAGGCGGCGAACTACGCCTGTCGGATTCCAGGCCCGCTACGGTGAAGGACCGCATGACGGCCGTCGGAGGGCACATCTAATCACTTGCTGGGTAAAGAGTTGAGTAGCCTTGTCGGTTGCTTGCGAAATATTTCACAAGCACGTATCTTTGGCGCCAATGCGAGGTCAGGGACCGAAGGAAGCCGGCGCGGTTGGCGCGGCCATGCGGTTCGCCGGAGCGATCGTGATTTACCTCTTGGTCGGGCTCGCGCTCGACCGGTGGATTGACACGACGCCGCTTTTTACCCTGATCGGCATGGTGGTCGGCTCGGTGCTCGCGTTCTTAAGCATCAAGCGGGAAGGTAAGATGCGCTCGTGGTCGGACAAACCGCGGGACTCGGACTCGCCCTGACGATGGGGGTGGCGCTGGTAGGCCGGGCGCTCGCGGGACCAGTGGGCATGATGGCGGCCGCCTGGTTCGGGCTGGTGGCCACGGGGTTCCAGGTCATCGCCATGGCGTGGGCCGGCCCCAAAATCGGCGCCGGCGACTGGGGCGGATTGCTGTCGCGATGGGCGGTTGGTACCGGCCTTCGGCTCGCCGGGATCGCGGCGGTGGCGGTGGCGGTGGGGCTCGATCGCGAACGGTTTCCGCCGCTTCCCACGGCGCTCGGCTATCTGGCGGTATTGGTACCGCTGCTCTTTTTTGAGGTCCGACGGTTTCGATGACTGATCCAACTCAGGTCAACATCGGGGAGATCATCCTCCACCATACCTCCGACGAGTACGCCATCGGCATGGAGCCGTTTTGGAAACTGTCGTGGGAAAAATGGCCCGACCTCCATGTCGGGGGTCTCACCCTCAACCTGACTCCCACCAAGCACGTCATCTTCATGGGGATCGCGGCCGCGCTCGGGCTGCTGGTCATGGCCATTACGAAGCGAGGGCTGATTAAGCAGCGAGCTGATCAGAAAGCGCCGACTGGGTTCGCCGGGTTCATCGAACAAATCGTGATGTGGATCCGGAATGACATCGTCATCGCCAACATCGGCGCTGGCGGGGCCCGGTACGCTCCCCTGATCGTGGCCCTGTTCTTCTTCATCCTGTTCATGGACCTGCTCGGCCTGCTCCCTTGGGGCGCGACGCCGACCGGCAACTTGGCGGTAACGGCGGCGCTCGCGATCATGGTGTTCCTGATCGTCGAGATCGGCGGATTCATCAAGCTCGGACCCAAGGGGTACCTGGGCACGATCTTCCCTCATATCGACGGGATGAGCGGCGCCGGCGGTGCCGCCCTCACTATCGGGATGGCCCCGATCGAGATCTTGAGCAAGTTGGTCAAGCCGTTCGCGCTCGCGATCCGGCTCTTCGGGAACATGACGGCGGGGCACTTCGTGGTGCTGTCGCTGACGGGGATCATCCTGTTTTTCGGAAGCTGGATCATCGGGATTCCGACGGCGGTTCTGATCGCCGCGATCCTGTTGCTCGAGACCCTGGTAGCGGCGCTCCAGGCGTATGTGTTCGCCCTCTTGACGGCGACGTTTATTGGCTTGATGCAGGAGCATCATTAGCTCGGCACTCGGCACTCGGCACTCGGCACTCGGTACTCGGCACTCGGTGTTTGGAAGGAAGACGGGCGGCGTTGCGCATCGACGCCCGGAGGTAGCTGGCTGAATGGCCGGCGAGGTTCGCTGCCCTTGGGCACTGGCGGACACCAGGAGGGGGCCGGTACGGGAGAGCCGGTTGAGTTCTGGCGCGCGAAACGGATCTGAGTCTCCCCGGTTTCTCTAAAGGACATGACCATGTTGAACATGCTTGCGCTGTTGCAGGAAGCTTCTTCGTCGATGTCGGCTGAGGCGGCCAAGAACCTCGGGTTGTTTGGCGCCGGGATCGGGATGGGGTTGGCGATTCTTGGGGCGGGAATTGGCTTGGGACGAATCGGCGGCAGTGTGGCCGAGGGGATCGCTCGGCAGCCGGAAGCGGCGAAAGAAATCGCCAGCGGGCCGTTCATTTTCGCGATCTTGTTGGAAGGCGCGGCCATTATCGCGCTCGTGTTCGCGTTGTTGCTCAAGATTCTTTAATTGGCGGCGACCATGACGCTCGGGATGCTCGCGGCGGTCCTTGCCGCTGACGCCGAGGGTGGGGGTGGGCCGTTTTCGGTCAACCCCGGGGTGATGATCTGGACTTGGATCATTTTCCTGGTATTCCTCTTCTTCTTCAAGAAGTCGTTCTGGGTCACGATCGTGAGCCGGGCCGAGGAACGCGAAAAGACCATTGCCGGCCAGCTCGCCTCGGCGGAGAAGTTGAACGCCGAGGCCAAGACGCTGGTCGAAAGCCAGCGGAAGGCCACGGCTGAAGCGCACGGGGCGGCCCAGTCGCTCCTGTCCGAGGCCAAAGTCGCGGTCGAGAAGGAACGAGCGTTGGGCCTCGAAAAGACCAAACTGGAACAGACAGGTTTGATGGAACGGGCTCGGCGGGACATTGCCGCCGAGCGCGACAAGGCCATCGCCGATCTCCGGCGGGAGGCCGTGGAGTTGGCGTTAGGTGCCGCCGCCAAGGTCATCGGGCAGCGGTTGGATAGCGACGCCGACCGGAAGATCGTCGTCGACTACCTCTCGAAGGTGGAGACGACCCACTGATGGCCGGCTCCACCGTGGCGGAGAACTACGCCGAGGCCCTCTTCGCGTTGGGGGCCAAGTCGGGCCGGCTCGAGGAGTACGGGCGGCTGATGACGGCCACCGCCAGCGGCTTGGCGTCCTCTCCGGAGGCCCAGGCGGTGTTAGTGAGTCCCAAAGTCACCAAGGCGCTCAAGAGCGAACTGGTTGGCCGGGCCATTACCGCCATCGGGGCCCCGCGGGAGTTCGTGTTGTATCTGATGGCTGTCGTCAAACGAGGCCGCCAGACTCGGTTTACCGAGATCGCCGCGGCCTACGGCGATATGGTCGACCAGAAGCTCGGCCGGGTTCGCGCCTCGGTGACACTGGCCCGGAAGCCGGACTCGGTGCTCGAGCAGGCCATCGTGGCGTCGTTGGCCCGGACCGTCGGCCAAGAGGTCCTGGCGACCTTTTCCATTGATCCCGAGATTCTGGGCGGGGCGGTGGTCCGAGTCGGCGACAAGATCTATGACGGCTCGGTCCGCCGGAAACTCGTCCGGCTCAAGCGGCAGCTGCTGGCCAAATAGCGGTATTTGTGGTTTACTCTAGGCTGGCACGCCGGCTTGCGGCCGTGCCGGCATCTTCATTTTTCCCGACTCGGAACTCCGACGAGGCCACGGCGATGACCGATTCGAATCAATCCCGGATAGTGCTTCCTCGACCGGGCGACCGGCCCGCCGGGCCTGCAAAGGCCCCGGTCGGCGCTTGGACTTTGCTCGCGGTTGCCGGCTGGGGGTTCCTCCTGATTGGCCTGATGGATATCGGGTTCGTCTGGTACCCCACGGCGTTCGGGAACGGGGGCTGGGAGTTTGGGTCCGTAACCGCCGCCTTGAACGGACTCCCTCTCCCGGTGCTCGGTTTGGCGCTGATTCTGGCGGGCGCCGTTGCCCGAGGAGCCGACACGATGGCTCGGGTCGTCCAGGGTGTGTCCGCCCTGCTGGTCATTGGCATCGTGGTCATGGCGGTGGTTTACGTCAGACGGGCGCCGGAAGCCCTGGCGGCGACTTCAGATGCTCTTAGTGCGGCCGGCCTCCGCAAGGCGATCGTCAGGACGGTCGCCCAGATTGTGATCTATGGTGGGTTCTTGGGGCTCGTGATCCGACGCGCCGGTACTTGGGTAAGGCCTGGTGACCGCGGCTGATGGGCGGGCGAAACACTGTTGCGTCCCGTCTGCAGGGGCCTCGGGGACCGGGATCCAGGGTTTCGTCCGGTGGTCTTCTGTAAACCGTTGCCTTGTTGGCTGTTAGCTGCTCATCATCAGAACAGGATCGTCAAGGATATTGACGGCTCAACTCTTGCCACTGGGAGTATGGAATCGTGGATCGGTGCTGGCGACTAGTGATCGGCGTTGGGACGGCCTTCTGGGCCGTCGGTTGGCTTGACGTCGGGTTGCTCTGGTTTCCACAACAGGTGGGCATGGCCGGCTGGGAATTTGGGGTCATCTCAGAGTCGCTGAATGGCTTGCCGGTACCGGTGATCGGGACGGTGTTCGTTCTGGCCGGCGCGGTTGCCCTGGGTCATCGTCGGCTGGCCCGTGCTGCCCAGTTTGGTGGTCTGATGGCGGTGTTGGCTGTGGGCTTCATGGCGGTGTTGTACGGACTTTCGGCGCCGGTGACCCTCGGGTCGAGTACCGATCCGACTGGCATGGGGAGTATCAAGAAGACGATGGTGCGGTCTCTGATCCAGCTCGGTCTGTATCCCGTGCTGATTGGGTGGGTCGTTCTTCTTGCGAATCGTTTTGTAAAACGTGGCGACAATAGTGAGTTCGGAACTTAAAGGGGGCCTGTAATGAACAAGTTGATCAAGACAGCGGCGGTGGCCGTCGCCGTAATCGTGGCCATGCCGGGCTCGGCGCCCGCGGCGGATGCGTACTGGAACCAGCAATGCACCAATGGCGGCTGGACCTTCAACACCTGCGCCTCGGCTCATGTGACGGTCTCCGGGAATACGGTGACGCTTCGGATCTGGAACCTCGCCGGGATGCCGAACTCGAACACCTTCGCCAATACTGGGTTTACGGCGGTCGGGCTCACTAGCCTCGGGAGCGGGCTGACGTTCAAGAACCTGCTCGCCTATTACCCCAGCGGGACCGCGTACGCTGGATGGAGCTTCGCGACCGGCGGCGGCGGGATTCCCGGTCCGGTCGGTTCGGACGGCGTGTCGATCTCCGGAGCTTCGGATGCCATTTACAGCCAATACGCCACCAGCATTGCTGGTAACGGAAATCCGGCCGTTACCAACTGGGGCGGATCGGGCCAGTATGGCAGCGGCTACGTGAGCTTCACCTTCCAGACCTTCATCACCGCTTGTACCACCGGCCCGAACAAAGTCTGTACCGATTCGCCGACGACCGTCAGTCTGGCCAACGCGATGCTTGGGCTCCACGCCCAATCCGGTCCCGCCGGCCAGTCCACCGGGTACGAGTGCTTGGCTACCTCGCCATCATCGACCTCGACCCAGCCTTATCCTTGCAGCCCGCCGCCGCCGCCTCCGACGGTGGTGCCGGAACCGGCCACGATGATTTTGCTGGCGACCGGGTTGATGGCTTTGGCTGGGGCTGACACCGTTCGTCGGCGCCGGAAGAAGTCGGCTCTTTAGGCGGAAGCCGGCGGTTCTGAACGGCCCCCCTCTCCTCGAGGGGGGCCGTTTTCTTTGGGTGTCGTGGCGAACCCACGGGGGGGTCGGGTAGAATTCCGGTTCACGAACGAATCGGGACCGATGCTGTATCCCCTCCTTCTTCTCCTCCTCCAGGCCGCGGGCCCGCTGTACTGGCAGCAGCAGGTATCCTACACCATCGATGCTTCGCTTGATGAACCCGCGGGCATGCTCCGCGGCAGCCAGCGGGTGGCGTACCGGAACAACTCGCCCGACACCCTGACCTCGATCTCGTTTCATCTCTATCTCAATGCCTTTCGCCCCGGGTCCCGGTGGGCCGATGCCGATAGCGCCGAGCAGCGGCGCCGGTTCAACGACTTGGCGGATCCCGATTTCGGCCTCAATCAGGTGGCCAATGTCCGGATCATGGGCAGCGTCGTGGCTCCGGAGTATCCATTCGCGCCCGACAGCACCATCGTGCGGTTCCGGTTGCCGCGCCCCCTGCCGCCGGGTATGAGCCTGGATGCGGAACTCGACTGGCTGGCGCGCCCATCGACCCTGCCCCGCCGTCAGGGGCGCCGGGGGCGGGCCTTCGATTTTGCCCAGTGGTACCCGAGGGTCGTGGCGTACGACAAGCACGGCTGGCAGGAACATCCCCTCTACCCGGCCGGCGAATTCTACGGCGACTTCGGCGACTTCACCGTGGTGCTCGACCTGCCGGACGACCAAGTGGTAGGCGCCACCGGCGTGCCGGTTTGCGGCGACCCTGGTTGGGAACGGGCGAATCAGTACCCCGACCGCCCCGTCGAGTATCGACGGACGTTCTATCCGGCGGCGGTGGTCGACGCTGGTGCCTGCCGACCGAAGGGCCCGGGCCGGAAAACCATCGTTTGGCGGGCCGAGCAGGTTCACCACTTCGCGCTCTCGATGCGGCCGGACTACCGCTACGAGGGCGGCCGGTGGGGTGACGTGACCGTCCACACGCTGTATCAACCGGGGGATGAAAAGTCCTGGGGCGGAAACGTCGCCGTCAAGCGCACCGAGATTGCCCTCGAGTGGCTCGATTCGGTGTTCGGCAAGTATCCCTGGCCCCAAATGACCAACGTCCATCGGATCGAGGGCGGGGGCACCGAGTTCCCGATGATGATGCACAACGGTTCGGCCAGCCAGGAGCTGATTCTCCACGAGGGCGGGCACAACTACCTCATGGGTATTCTCGCCAACAACGAGTGGAAAGAGGGTTTCCTCGACGAGGGATTCACCAGCTTCCAAACCGCCTGGTATTTCGAGGAGCGAGGGAAGCGGGGATCCGAGGATGAGTTCGATGAGTACCGCACTCTCGAACGAGGCATCCTCGAGTTCGACCTCGATGGCTGGTCGGAGCCGACCAGCTACGTCAGTAACGAATACCGGGATTTCGTCACCTACAACACGATGATCTACTCCCGGGGCGAGTTGTTCTTCCACCAACTCCGGGAGATCGTCGGCCCGGCGGTGATGAAGCAGATCCTTCGAACTTACTACGAACGGTGGAAGCTCAAACACGTCGATGAGAGCGCCTTCCGGCAGGTGGCCGAAGAGGTATCGGAGCGGGACTTGGCCGGGTTCTTCGGGCAGTGGCTCCACGGTACCGCGCTCTATGACTACGGCGTGGGCCGGGTCCGTTCCAAGCGTCGGGCCGACGGGCAATGGGTGTCGCGAGTCGAGGTTCGCCGCCACGAGGCCGGGGTGTTTCCAATCGATGTGGTGGTCCGGTCGAAGTTCGATTCAGCCGCGGTCCGGGTCGAAGGGGCCGCCGAGCGCACCTGGGTCGAACTGGTGACTCGAGGCAAGCCGAAGGAGATCGTGATCGATCCCAGAACCCGCTCGCACGACTGGAACATGACCAACAACCGGAAGACCCGCAGTTGGCTCGGCTGGGGCGGCTCGAGCGGGCGCCGGGCGGTCCACCTCGATCGCTTCTTCTCGACCCGAACCTATCGCGACCGGACGGCCGACGCCCTGGCCCCGCTGGTGTGGTACAACGAGGCCGGCGGTGTCATGGTCGGGGCGCGGAGCCGAAGCAACTATCTCGGCCGTTTCAACCGAGTGACCTACCAGCACAGCGTCGCCACCAAGAATTGCTGCCGGGACGGAACCGCCGATCACTGGCTCTTTCGGGTCAAGAATCCCACGTGGGCCTACCGGCCCCGGCTCTCGACCCAGTTCGAGGTCCATCACCTCGAGGGGCGGCAAGGGGCCGCGGTGTCGGTGGAGCAACAGGCCAGAGGCCACCTCGGCTTCGGGCCGACCACCTTCAGGGGGGCCTCGGTCCGCTGGCTGGCCACCTACGACGCCGACTACCTCGATCGGGCGCTCTACGACAATGCCGGCACGGTAGAAGGCGCCTGGTGGATTCGGTCGTCGGCGCGGCGCGGCGTCTGGGCAATGGCCGGTTCAGTGACCACCGCCGGAGGAGTCGAATACCGGAATCGGGGCACCGGCTTCGATGCCGATGCCCGATACGATGTCCAGCCCTATCTCCGGCTCTCGGCGGAGGCGACGGCCAAACGTCCCCTCGGCAGTCGCGGGCTCCTTGGGGTCCGGGTGTTCGGGGGCTTGGTCGAGGGCAAGGATTCCGATCCGGTCCGCCAGCGATGGTTCTACCTTTCGGGCGCTGACCCGTATCAACAACTCGGCAATCCGTTCGTCCGCTCGCGGTCGGCCCTGCTGACAGACGACGTGCACTTTCACTCTCCGGGCGGCGCCAACGTTCGGGGAATCGCCCGGGATGTCGCGGTGACCCGGCTGGCCGCGATCAATGTCGAAGCCGACCGATCGGTGCTGGCCCGGCCTCGAGCCGCGCTGTTTCGAGACACCCGGTTGGCCCTCTTCGGCGATCTGGCGCTCACCAACCGGTTCTTTTCCTACACCGGGGCCGGCCGGGTCACGGCTGATGCGGGGGCCGGCGTCCGGTTCACCCATCGGATCGGGCAGACTACGTTTGTGACGCGGTTCGATTTCCCGCTGTATGTCTCGCATCCCGACCGGGCCATTGGCGGGGCAGTGGACGACGGCTCATTCCGATTCCGGTGGACCATTGGGTTCAGTCCCACGTTCTAGAGGTGGTTATGACGCGACGAGTGAGTGGTGCGGCTCTGGTGTTGGTGATCGGGCTTGGCGTCGAGGCGATGGCCCAAGGGCGGGCGTTTACGCCGAAGGACTGGTATCGCTTGACGACGCTGTCGGCGCCCGCGGTCTCGCCGGATGGGAAATGGGTGGCCTTCACGGCCACGACGGTGCGGGAAGCCGACAACAAGCGGCATTCCGAGGTCTGGATGGTCGGTGCCGCCGGCGGTGATCCGATCCGGATGACGTCGCCGAGCGTTGAGAGTTCGGGGGCGCGGTGGTCGCCGGACGGGAGCTTGTTGCTGTTCACGTCGACTCGGCCGAACAGTAAGGCCCGCACTTGGGGACTCCGGATCGATCGCCCGGCCGGCGAGGCGTTCGAGGTCGACAGCCTTCCGGCCGGATCGTACACCAAGGATGGCCGGACCGTGGCGTGGGCCGATACGCTCGAATGGAAGGCTGATTCGGGTGCCAAAGACCCGTATGAGAAGATGGCGTCCATGGCGCGACCGCCCTATCGGGCCGTGACAGCCCCGGTCGACCCCGCCCGGTTTGACGGCCGGCACATCATCGATCTCGGCTACAAGTTCAACGGCCCCGGGTTCATTCCCGCCCCGAAGCAGGCGCCCCGGTGGAATCCGGCCCAAATCTGGGTTCGGCGGGTCGACGGCGGCGCCAAGCGCCAGCTCACGTCAGCGGTTTACAGCCACCGGCGTGTGACGGTGTCTCCGGACGGGCAGTGGATCGCCTTCGTGGCCGATTCGAAGCTCCGGTCCGACTCATTGGCCCAAGCCGAGCAGGATTCGCTCCGGCGCGCCAAGTATGATGCGAAGCTGTCCGAGATCCCGAGGAACGATGCCGACGTGTTCGTCATCCCGGCCTCCGGAGGTGAGCCGCGTCGCCTAACGAACGGCGCCGGCACCGAGGGCGATCTCGAGTGGTCGCCGGATGGATCGCGGTTGGCGTACACGTCGCAGGTCGGCCGGACCGGGGCGCAGCGAATCTGGATCATACCGGCAGCGGGCGGTGCGCCGGTCAATCTGCTCGGCGACTGGGTCTACGAGCCGAACTGGTTCGAGTGGCAGGCGAGCGGCCAGATCCTGATGGGCGCATCGATCGGCGGGCGGGACGCCGTGTTCACCGTGAACCCGGACACCCGGGCTCGGCAGGAAATCGTCTCGGGCCGCCGCCGGATTCCCGGTACCGATATCGATCCTGCGGGCCAGGTCATGGCCTACGTCGCGACCTCGATCACCGCGCCGACCGAGTTGTACGTGGCGTCTGGCACCGGGACCGGCGAGCGCAAGGTCACCGACTTCAATGGCAAACTCAACGCGGAGATCGCCTGGCCGGACGCCGAGCGCTTTACGTACAAGAGCGTCGGTGGGGTCGAGATCGAGGCCTGGCTTCAGAAGCCGCATGGCTATCAGGCCGGCCGGAAGTACCCGCTGGTGTTCTATATCCATGGGGGCCCGCACAGCGCCTATGGCGAGAATTGGTTCGACGAATTTCACAACATCAGTGGGTCGGGCAAGTGGGTGTTGTTCACCAATCCGCGCGGGTCGAGCGGCTATGGGGCGGAGTTCACCTATTCGACCCGGGGCCGGTGGGGGCTCGAAGACTACCAGGACCTGATGAAGGCGGTGGACATTGCCGCAGCCAGGGCGGACGTCGATTCGACCAAGATGGGGGTGACCGGCGGTTCGTACGGCGGCTTCATGACTGCCTGGATCACGACCCGGACCAATCGTTTCAAGGCGGCCCAGGCCGACCGGATGATCAGCAACTGGTGGTCGTGGTGGGGGGTATCGGATGTGCCGGGCCTCACCGAGTTCGAGTTCTATGGCATGCCGTGGGAACGGCCGGCCCTCTATGACTCGCTCTCCCCGATGCGGCACGTCAACAAGGTCAAGACCCCGACGTTGATCGTCCAGTCGGAGGAGGACCACCGTACCCCCATGGCCGACGCCGAGCAGTGGTTCATGGCACTGCAGAAGCAGAAGGTCCCGGTCGAGTTCCTCCGGTATCCCCGATCGACGCATGACTTGTCACGGACCGGAGAACCGTGGTTGTTGGTCGACCGGTTGGGCCGCCTCCGGCAGTGGTTCGACTACTGGCTCAAGTAGAGCCGGGCCGAGTGTGACGCCGGGCCACCATCCTCGGGTATTGGGGTCGTGGCTTGGGTTTCCCCTCGGAGGATGACAACATGAAATTCCGTCCCGTGCTCATACTCGCCCTCGTCGCGGGGTGCTCCGGAACAACCGATCCAGGCCCCAAAGGTCCCCCGCCGTTACTCGAGCGGCTGCCCCGGGCGCTGTCGGGGGCCGAATCAACCGCCATCGGTGCCTCGAACCGCTTCGCCTTCGACCTCCTCGGCAAGGTCACGGCCGCGGAACCCGGGAAGAACGTCTTTCTGTCTCCGCTGTCGGTGTCGATGGCGCTCGGTATGGTCATGAACGGCGCTCGCGGCGAGACCCGCGATGCGATGGCCGCGACGCTGGGTTTCGGCGCCACGCCCCAAGCGGACATCAACGAAGCCTATCGAAGTTTGATCGTCCTCCTTGCTAGTCTCGATCCCACGGTCCAGTTCACCATCGCGAATTCAATCTGGACCCGCCGCGGGTACCCGATCCTGGCGCCCTTTCTCGCCGATGCGAGGCGGTTCTTCGACGCGGAGGCGCAGTCGCTCGACTTCGGCTCACCGGCGGCGCTCGATGCCATCAACGGGTGGGTCAGCCAGAAGACCAACGGCAAGATCCCGAAAATCCTCTCCTCGATCAGCGCCGAGGAAGTCCTTTTTGCCGTCAACGCCATCTACTTCAAAGGCCTCTGGCGAACCCAGTTCAACAAGAGTGAGACCGCTCCAGCATCGTTCCAGCGGGCGGCCGGCGGAACTCAGACGGTTCCGTTCATGCATCGCCAAGACGATCTGCTCTACTTCCGAGGCCCCGATTTCGAGATGGTGGAGCTCTGGTACGGGGCGGGAGCCCATGCGTTGACGGTTGTCCTTCCGAAGGCCGGGACCACGGCCGCGAGTTTGGCGGGCCGGATGACCGCGGTGGATTTCGCGGCCGCGGCGTCCGGGCTCCGGACGGCCAAAGTCGATTTGTTCTTTCCGAAAGTCACCTTCGATTACCAGCGTTCGCTGGGTCCGGATCTCATGGCGCTCGGGATGGGGCAGGCGTTTTCCGATCGGGCCGATCTGACGGGAATCGCCGATGGCCGGCTGGTCATCACCAGGGTGGACCACAAGACCGTTGTGGCCATCGACGAGGCGGGCACCGAAGCGGCGGCCGTCACGGTTGTTGGTGTCGGCGTGACCAGCTTGCCGCAGGTGGTGCCGTTCCGGGTCGACCGCCCGTTCCTGGCGGCGATTCGGGAACGGTTGTCGGGCACCATTCTCTTTCTAGGCTTAGTGAGCGAAATCCCGTCGAGCTGAGGCGGCCCGTCGGACCCTAGGGTCCGCTGATCCGGGTCCAGATCATGAGCGCCCCGCACAATGCCCCGGTAGCGTTCAGCTCGGCCGGCGTCTCACCCGGACCCCGGTAGATCTCGATGGCTTCGACCCGGTCGGTCAGGAACTCGTCGATGTCTGGAACCGGCCCGTCGCCGTCGTACCTCCGCACGCCGTCGACATAAATGGCCAGCGGGCAGCCGGGGCCCATGAGGCAGGAAGCGTAGCGTCCGCTCCGGAGGCTGGCGGCACCGTACCCACCCCCGCAGGGGGACGTCCGAGGTATCAGCCGGACGCCGCGGACAGTCCGAAGGGCCACGCTGAGAGGATGTGCCTCCCACTTGGCGAGCACGGCCCGCGTCACGAACGTCCCGAATCCCATTTGCCGGCGGCGCTCGAACTCTTCGAGTTTGGCTATCACCGTTGTCGTTCGGCCGGTGACCTCGAGAGGCGCGAGCGACTGGGCGACGGGTTTCAAGACCAAGGTCGTGTCGAGGAATCGGCGGTCGGCCGAGACCCGGAAGCCGAGGCCGCGGGGGGCATACCCGATCGCGACGACCCGAACCACGACCGGCCCCTCCGGCAGCTCGCCGAGCTGGAGCATCCCGGCCCGATCGGTGGCGAAAGTCGAGTCGATGCCAGGGACGGTGACGATGGCTCGCTCGACTGGCGTTCCGGCGGCCGAAACGACCCGGAGGGTCAGTTCGCCGGAGGCGGTCGTGGATTCGCCGATCCTCGCCGCCTGATCGGCGACCAGGCTCGCACCGCTGCCGAACGGTTGTGCGGCGCCGCCCTCCTCGACGTATCCAACCACCGAATCCACCGCTTGCCGGAGCCGCCGGAACCCGCGGGGCTCCAACCGGACCCGGTCGGCGGTTCGGATGAACCACTCGGTGGCAACCGACAGGCCGTTCTCCAACCGCTCGAACTCGATCCGGCCGCCAATGCCGTCCCACTGAATCGCCTCGGGCGCGTTGAGGTACTCGAAGTCGAGATGCCGGAGCCCGGCCGACTGACGATCGACCCAGAGCGTGCCTCGCACCTCGGGGAGGCGGCGTCCAGGTACCGGCTCAAAGGCCAGCCCAATGAACTCGGGCCGCCGGGAATCTGCCGAGACCCGGAAGCAATGAGCGCCGAGGAATTCATCCGAGAGGATGAGCCTCGCGTCGGGGGCAAAGAACTGGAACCGGCCCCCTCGTTGCTGGATGAAGCCGCTCTGATGGAGCTCCGCGGGGTCGCCGCTGACGAAGGGGGTGTTCCGGGTGGTGAACTGGCCGAGGACGCTGTCCGCCCGAATGACGCCGGTCGGGGTCCGGTAACGCCGAAATCGGGTGACGGCCAGCACGACGCTCTCGGATTCCCTGGTGATCTCGTTAGCCGTGAGGGATTTGCGGATCTCGTGCCAGAGCTCCGCCGTCGAAGCGCCGTCGGCCCGGCGATCGCAAGCCGTCGCGCCGGCCACCGTGACCTCCGGCAGCACGGTCCGGCCCGCCGGCATCACGACGGTCATGGAGACGGCCGAGTCGGCGACTATGAAGGGCTCGGTCAGCACCCCCGAATGGCCGATGCGGTCGGCGCGGAGCCGGAAGGTTCCCGGGTGCGGGGCGGCGAGCACGACCCGCCCGCCCTCATTGGTCAGGCCGCGGCTCGCCTGGCGACCGAGGCCGTCGATGAGCACGACGATGGCGCCGATCACCGGTCGCTTAGTCTCGGATTCGACAGCCTGGACGCGTACCGCTTGGGTAGCGGCCGGGGTCGCGATCAGGAGAGCAAACCACGGAGCGAACGCGGAACCGTTCATTCCCGACCACCGGGCTCAGTATGAGAAGTAGTAGTTCGCCTTGACCAACAGGACGTTCTGCATGTCGTCGGAGAAGATGTCGCCGAGGTCCCGGAAGGGGCGGAACCTGGGGTCGCTCCCCAAGTTGAACCGGCTCTGATTCCAGACCAGGAATAGCGTCGAGCCCGGCCGGTATTCCCAGCGCAGCACCACATTACTTCGGATCGACCGGATCCGGAAATCCTGATTGCCATAGGTATTCGAAGGAGCGGGTCCAGCGCCGTCGGCGTCGACTGTCGTGGCGCCGGTGGCCGGGTCGGTCGCGACCGTTGAACCGCCGGTACCGTAGGCCCGGAAATCATAGGTCCTCGGCTGCACCAACGACCGCGGCGACCGGAAATCGCCGGTGGCGACGAAGGGCTGGGCGTACAGCTGGAGCGAAAGCGCCGGTGTGAAGTAATAGTCGAGCCGGGTACTGACGCTCAGGATATTCTGGTCGAGCGGAGCGAAGAGATACTGATTGCCGAAGGTCGCGCCGGCCGTAGGGTCGGCGTATTGTCCGAGGTAGAAGGCCGTTTGACGGGAGCGTTGGTAGCTCGGCGTGATCTGGAAGTTGATCCGGCCTTGGCTCTGAACGTTGACCTGGGCAAAGGCGCTGGCCCTCGAGGAGCGGTCATCGTCGATCCTGATCGTGGTCCCGATCGTGGCGGAAACAGCTTTTCGGCTGTCGGTTACGTAATGGAGACTACCCTGGAAATAGCCTGGCATTTCAATCAGGGGGCCTCCTCGAGTGGTCCGGTCGTCGAGCCCTCTGAAGCGGCGTTCGAAATCCAAATAGATGACGTGGAAGTTGTGGCGGCTCAGATTCGCTGAAAGAGCGGCCTCGGTGGCCAACCGGACTCCGCCAAAATTGTAACGTTGGTTCGTCACCAGAGTGAGCGAACCGGATCGGCCCAGTTTCCCCGGGCTGACCCATTGACGGGCCAGGAGCCCGCCGATCAGGATTCGATCGGCCTCCTGCTGGAAGCCCGCGTCGTTCAACTCAAAGCCCGGGGCCGTGAAATTCCCGCCGATCTGGTAGGTCCAAGCGCCGCCGAGCTTTTCCACCAGCAGCCGCCCGTTGGTCCCGGTCATCGACGTGGCGGTCGGATCGAATGACACATAGTCCTGGTCCGGGCGCTGGTAGTATCGGGCGGACGCCAGCTGGGCTCCCGCAATCGCTTGGCTCGGACCGGCAATCCGGGAGAAGCCGAACGACCCGCTGATTTGACGGGAGTTCTGTTTCCATCGATGAAAGAAATCGGCGGCCCCGACGTAGGCTGATCTGGTGAGGCCCGGAAACTCAGCGGCGGTACCGCTCCGATTGACCGAGGTGCCCATAAACCCGTAGCCGCTCGATCCACCGGCCACGTCGCGCTTGAGCCGGACCACGCCGTAATTGGCCCCGGGTTCGATCGGAGTGGTGGTGATCGGACCGCCGGGGTTGGCCAGCCGGGCCTCCTCCCGGCCGGTGACGGCGTCGAGGACCCCGATCGACCAACCGGACTTGGTCCGTCCCGACAACTTGATCGCACCGAGGATCGAGGAACTGCCGGGCTCGTCGACGAAGGCGGCCCGGCCCAATGCCGACTGGCCGGGGCTCCGGCCGATCCGCCGGGAATAGAACAGCCGGTCGCCTCCGAATCCGGTGGCGAAGCCGAAGATGTTGGATCCCTCGACGAAGAACGGCCGCCGTTCCTCGAAAAAGGTCTCGAACGCGGTGAGATTGACGACCGACGGATCGGCTTCGACCTGACCGAAATCCGGGTTGATGGTGGCGTTCAGGGTCAGGTCGCTCGTCAGGCCGTATTTGGCGTCGAGGACGCCGGTAACCGATCCGGTCCGGCCGTCGTTGAACGGATTGCCCGGAGCGACGCCGTCGGTAAACTGGGCCTTGGTCGACGTGTAGGGGAGGAATTCGAGCCGCTTCGGGGCCGGAATCTCGGTGAGGCCGAGCAGATGGCCGAACTTCGACGCCTGGCCCGGCTCGGCCTTCGACGACCATTCCCAGTCGACCGCCTCGCCGGCGCGAACGTTGTCTCGTCGCAACTGGATGCCCCAGACCTGGTTGGCCGCGCCCGAGAAACGAAGCTGCGAAAAGGGGATCCGCATCTCCGCAACCCAGCCTAACGAGTCGATGCTGGTCGCGGCCGCCCACACCGGGTCGAATCCGGCGTCGAGCCCGCCGTTGCCGTCCTCGGTCGCGATGGCGTCCCGGCGTTCCCCGGCGGCCGTCACCCCGAAAACGAACGTGGTGCGGTGGTCGTGATATGAGTCGAGGAGGACGAAGAACACGTCGTTGAACGCGCCGAACGAGTCCCGCCGGTTCAGGCGTCGGGAGATAGTGCCGGGCTGATCATCATGGAGCCGGGCCCCGATGTAGAGGGAGGTCTGGTCGAAGGCAATCCGGACGTCGGTGTCCTGCGTCGCCGGTTTCCCGTCGCTCGGGGAATCCCGCCTGAACCCGTTCTGAGGAACAATCTGGGCCCAGACGGCCTCGTCCAGTCGCCCGTCGATCGTCGGGGGTGTCTCGGTCCGAACGGCCGTGATTGTGCGAGGGCTTCGCCCGGTACGGTGAAGGAGCCCGGAATCGGGCGGCGATGCGGCCGTCTGCAGCCAGAGCCCAAGGGCGATCAGCATGCAATCACAGACAAAAGTAGTAGCTGGCTTTGATCAAGAAGACGTTTTGCTGGTCGTCGTTCCAGATGTCGCCGAGGTCGCTGAGAGCCCGGAATCTCGGGTCGGCGGCCCGGAAGGCACGGTTCTGGTTCCAGACCAGAAAGACCGTCGAGCCGGGCCGGTATTCCCACCGGATCACCAAGTTAGTCCGGAGGGACCGGACCCGGAAATCGGGCTCGGAAAAGGCGATGGGGGCTGCGGGACCGGGCCCGTCGGCATCGGCCCGGTAGGTGGAGTCGGCCGTGCGATATTCGAGGGTCGAGGCGCCGCTCCCGTACCGGGTGAACCCGAAAGTGCGCGGCGCGTCGAGGTACTGGAAGCCTCGGTAATCCCCCGTGGCCACGAACGGCTGAGCATAGAGTTGGACCGAGAGCTCCGGAGACAGCAATAGATTGACGCGGGTCGTCAGACTCAGTGTGTGCTGGTCGAGTTGGGCAAAGAGGTAGCGATTCCCGAAGGTTCTGGTGGCCGCCGGATCGGAGCCCTGTCCGACATAGAACGACGCCTCGTGCGACCAGGTATAGCCGGGATTGAAAGAAACCGAGAGCGCCCCTCGGGATCGGATCGTGATGTCGGGGCCGATCCTAGCCGACCACCGGCCCGCCTCGTCCCACTCGTATCCCATCCCGATGCTTCCCGACACCGTGCGCCGGCCGTCGCTACGAATGGTCCCGGAGGCCCCCCATTGCGACGGTCGGGTGACGAGGGGCCCACCCCGGGTGCCCCGATCGTCGAAGGAGGCGGGGTTTCGCTCCACGTTCAGGCGGAATCCACCGAACCCGAGGAACTCGCCATTGGCACTCATGGCGAAATGCCGCCGGATGTTGATCCCCTCGAAATTGAGGGCCTGGTACGCGCTCCACGTCAAGTCGAAGCTCCGGAAATACGCGCTTGGTTTGATCCAGCGGCGGTTGACCCGGCCGGAAATGCTGATCCGATCACCTTGGGTCTGGAACCCGGCGTCGTTCAACTCGAGCTCAGGCGACAGGAAGGTGGTGCCGACGCCGTACAGCCACTCGCCGCCGATCTTCTCGACGCTGAGTTCTCCCCCGAGGCCGGCCAGCGAGCGACGCGTGGGGTCGAAGCGGACCTTGGCCTGATCGGGCCGCTGGAAATAGCGAGTCGATGATCGCTGCGCCTGGGCGATCGCGGTGGTATCACCCCGAATCAGCGAGCCGCCAATGCCACCCCGGATCTCAAACCCGTTGCGCCCGAAGCGGTGGAAGAAATCGACCCCTCCGACGACGGCGCTCGCCCGGAGCATCCGGAACGAGGAGTCGCCGAGGTCGCGACCGACGGCCGTAGCCAGGATTCCGATCCCGCTGCCGCCGCCCCGGAAGTCGCGGCGGAGCCGGAAGACCCCGTAGCCGGCCACCGGCTCAAGCGGCTGATCCGCCAAGCGGGTCCCGTTCGCGTCAGCCAACCGGGCGGATTCTCGGCCGGTGATCGCGCCGATCGCGCCGATCGACCACCCCGACCGGGTCCGCCCGGTGAGCTTTCCGGCTCCGAGAATCGAGGTGGCGGTTGGTTGATCGACGAAATCGGCGGCCCCGAGGGCAGACAGGCTGGGCCGGCGGCCGATTCGCCGCGAGTAGTAGAAGTTCAAGCCATGGTCGCGGACCCCGAAGTCGAGAATCCCGGCGCCCTCGACGAAAAACGGCCGCCGCTCCTCGAAGAAGGTCTCGAACGCCGTCAAATTGACGACCGAGGGGTCGGCCTCGACTTGTCCGAAGTCGGGGTTGATCGTCGCGTCGAGCGTCAGGTCGCTGGTCAGGCCGTACTTGAGATCGAGCCCGCCGGCCAGCGTTCCAACGCTGCCGTCGTCGAAGGGGCTCCTTCGGTCGGCGCCTTCGGTGAATCGACCCTGGCTCACCGAATAGGGAAGGACCTCGAGCCGGCGCGGAGCCGGGATGTTGCGGAGGCCGAACAGATGGCCATACTTCGAGGCCTGGCCCGACTCGGTTCGCGGGGTCCACGACCAGTCCACGGCCTCGCCGGCGGCCCGGATGTCCCGGCGGAACTGGATGCCCCAGGTCTGTTCGGCGCCGGGCGGAAAGCGAAGTTGAGAAAACGGGATCCGCATTTCCGCCGTCCAGCCTAACGAATCGATTCTGGTCTTGGTTTCCCAGACCGGATCCCACGAGGCATCGCGGTTCCCGCCATCGGCGGTCGCCAGCATGTCGCGCTGCTCCCCCGCCGGGGTGACGCCAAACACGAAAGCGGTCCGATGGTCGTGGTACGAGTCGATCATGACGAAGAACACGTCGTTGAACACCGAGAACGAGTCGCGGCGGCTGAGCCGCCGGGAGATCGCGGTGGTGTCCCGGTGGTACAGGCGGGCCGCGACGTAGAGGGCCTCGCGGTCGTACGCCACCCGGATCTCGGAGCGCTCGGAGGCGGGGTTGCCGTCCGAGGGTACGTCCCGGCGAAAATCGGCTGCGGGGATGGCAGTTTGCCACCAGGGCTCGTCGAGCCGCCCGTCGATTCGGGGCGGAGCGGGCGCGGCGATAGCCGTGACCGACGGGGGGATCCGCCCGTTCCGGTGCAGGAGATCTGGCCGGGCGGTGGAGCTGGCGAGGGTGTCCTGCAACTGGGTCAGTAGCAATACCGCGACCAACGACATGCCGGCCTCCGGGGATCAAGTACGGGTGCCGGCGAGCCGGGGGGAGAATCCTATCTGGAGCGAGAGGCGGAACCAAGGGGCCATTGGTTAGATTCTGGCCCCATGACCTCCGGCCAAACGTTCCGACCAACCGCTCTGGCGGTTGTCCTGATTGCCGGCTTCGGGCCGACGACCGGGCAGGGGCAAAAGGCCCGGGACCGGTTCGGGCCGGCGTGGGCCCCGGTCAAGGCGTTTTTCCACCAGACGCTCGAGGACGAGGGTGTGGTGGGCGGCAGCATGGTTTTCTTCCACGGCGATACCGTCCTGGCTCAAGAGTTCCACGGCCTGGCCGATCGGGCCACCAACCGGGCGGTTGACGAGCGGACGATTTACCACTGGGCATCGATCACCAAGACCCTCACCGCCATCGCGGTAATGCAGCTCCGCGACCGGGGCCGGCTCCGGCTCGATGATCCGGCGCTCAAGTACGTCCCCGAATTGGGGGCGGTCCACAACCCGTTCGGCCCCATGGACGCGATTACCCTCCGGATGCTGATGTCCCATTCCGCCGGTTTTCGACCCGGGACCTGGCCGTGGGGTGGCGACAGGCCCTGGCATCCGCATGAGCCGGCCCGATGGTCGCAATTGGTGGCGATGATGCCGTACACCGAGATCCTCTTCCCGCCGGGGACGAAGTTCAGCTATTCGAACCCTGGTGTGATCTTCCTCGGCCGGACCATCGAGACGCTGACCGGTGAGGATTACGAGACCTATATCGAGAAGAACCTGTTCCGGCCACTCGGCATGTCGTCGAGCTATTTCGATCTCACCCCCTTCCACTTACTGCCGTTCCGGTCCAACAACTACGACGTCGGGGCCGACGGACCCGTTGCGAATGGCCTCGATTTCGATACCGGCATCACGGTGTCGAACGGCGGGCTCAATGCCCCGATCACGGACTTGGTCACGTATCTCCAGTTCCTGGTCGGAGCCCCTCGAGTGGCGGCGGCCGGCCATGGCGTCTTGGCCCGCGCGTCGCTGGAGGAGATGTGGAAACCGGTGCTTCCGTTAGGCGGCCCCGATGGCGGGTCGATCGGCTTGGCCTATTTTCTGCTGGAGCGGAAGGGGCTCAGTCTGGTCGGGCATACCGGCAGCCAGAAGGCGTTTCGGTCGTTCTTCTACATCGACCCAGTGTCCAAGGCCGGGGTCGTCGCCGTGTTCAACACGGCCCCCGCCGATGACCCGAGAAATCCCACCGATCAGGGCCCGGGTAAGCCGCGGATCGGATTCCTGACCGGTGGGCTGCTCGACCGCTTGGCGGATGGTGTTTTTCCGATCTATCGCCAGTGAAACCATGGGACAAGTCGGGCGACCGGCGAGCCGTGATTCGCGACAGCTTCGGGGAATGGCTGCGAGGGTTGGTCGAGCGAACCGAAGAACGGATCATCCAGACTCGGTACACCCGGCCGCCGGGCGCGATCCCCGAGGTCGGGTTCCTGGCCGCTTGCACCCGGTGCGGCGCGTGCTCACCGGTGTGTCCGGTCCACGCGATTCTGACGGTGCCGACGTCGGGTGGGTTGGCGGCCGGCACGCCGTACCTCGAGCCGACGAGCCAGCCCTGTGTGGCATGCCCGGAGATGCCCTGCATCCAAGCCTGTCCGACGGGGGCGCTGACCCGGCCGGCCAACGGGTGGACCGACTACCGGATTGGCACGGTAACGCTGGTTCCGGAACGGTGCGTTACGTTCGAGGGGAGTCCGTGCCGGGTGTGTGTGGATGCCTGTCCGATCGGCGAACGGGCGTTAGGGCAAGATGACGCCGGCCACCCGGTGCTCCGCCGCGAGGCCTGCGTCGGATGCGGGGTCTGCGTTCGGGAATGCGTGGCGGCGCCCTCGGCGTTCGAGTTTCATCCTCTGGAGGCTTCATGAGTGAGATTCCCTACCGGGTCGAAAAACCTTGGGGCTATGAGTTGATCTGGGCCAGAACCGGCCGGTATGTCGGGAAGATTCTGCACGTCAATGCCGGGCAAGTCTTGAGTTGCCAGTATCACAACTTTAAAGACGAAACGATGCATGTACTTCAAGGAGAACTCATCCTCCGGACCGGGGCCGACGCTGACGCAATGACGGAGCGACGTTTTAGCGAAGGACAGTCGGTCCACATCCCGGCGAAGTTGGTTCACCAGATCGAAGCCGTGGTGGATTCCGACGTGCTCGAAGCCTCGACGCCCGAGCTCGATGACCTCGTCCGCATTACCGACCGCTACGGGAGAACCTGACCGTGCAAGTCATCATACCGCTGGCCGGCAAGGGGACCCGGGTTCGGCCCCATTCGCACCTGGTCCCGAAGCCAATGCTCAAGGTGGCCGGGCGCCCGGTCATGGATTGGGTCATGGACCGGATCAAGGGACTCGATGTCTCCGAGATCATCTTCATCACCGGCCACCTCAAAGAGCAGGTTGAGGCCTATGCGACCGGCCGCTACGGAGTGCCGTGCCGGTACCTCGAGCAGAAAGTCCAGGACGGAACCGCGGGCGCGGTCAACTTGGCCCGGCCGTTCGTCCACGAGCCGATCCTGATCATCTTCGTCGATACCGTATTCGAGGCCGACCTGACGTTGATCAACCGGGCCGCCGCCGACGGGATCATTTGGGCCAAGGAGGTCGAGGACTACCAGCGGTTCGGAGTGGTGGTGACGGACGCCGACGGCTACATGACCAAGATCGTCGAGAAGCCCGAGACGCCGATTTCCAAACTCGCCAACATCGGCCTCTACTTCAATCGCGGTCGACATGGGCGACCACATCTTCGTCGTCGAGAGCGGCGGCAGCGATGCGCGCGGCCAGGCGGTGATGGCGGCGGCCAAGCAGGCGATCCCGGGCAAGCCGATCCGCTTCGTGGTCGTCTCGCACCCGCACTTCGACCACGCGAGCGGCCTGCGCGCCGCGGCGGCCGAGGGCGCGACGATCCTGATGCACCGCAACAGCGCCGACGCCATGGAGCGGCTGCTCTCGGGTCCGGGCACGCTGAGCGGCGACAGCCTGTCGAAGGCGGCCGGCCGCCGCGTCAACGTGCAGGGCATCGGCGACCGTGAGGTCCGCCGCGGCAGCAACGGCAAGGTCGTGGAGATCCATCGCGTCGCCGAAAGCGAGCACAGCGACAGCCAGGTGCTGGTGTACCTGCCGGCCGAGAAGCTGGCCTACACGGCCGACACGCCGGTGGCGGGGATGCCGAATCCGAACCAGATCCAGGTGCTGCGGTCCACCCTCGGCCTGTCAGACCGCCAGAAGCTGCAGTGGGAGACCATGGTTCCGTCGCACGCGATCAACCCGGAACGCTCCGTGCCGCGCGCCGAGATGCAGAAGCTCCTGCCGGCCACGGCGACCAACTAATGTAACGGCGGTAATTAGGAATTCCGGATTAGGAATTAGGAATGCGTGATTACGCATTCATAATTCGGAATTCCTAATTCCTAATTGCACGTCTCTGAAACGGGGCGGGTCGAGTACACCGCCCCGGATCAATCGACACATTGGGCCGGATCTCTTTCAGCGTCGTCGTATTCTGCCCGTCGGTCCAGGTGACGACGGTGTGGAAGGGAAGCTTCACGCCGGCCACGTCCTTGTAATCCGAGTAATCCACCTGCGTCGGCACGATGCCGACCGCCGTGCGGTTCCAGCGCACGGTCCGCACGAGCATCCCGTCTGCATCGAAATAGAAGTTCACCGGCAGCTCCCCGGGGTTGCTGCCCTGGAGAATGTCCACCGCCTCGTCGTCCAGGATCGTGCTGCTGAGGCGCCACTGCGCGAACGCGGGGCGGATCGCCGACGGAAACTGCGCGATGGCGTCGAGGCGCGCGCCGGCCAGGTTGCCGCCGGTCAGCGGCAGCAGCGGCAGTGGCCGCCAGCCTTCGGCGGCCCAGGCGCTCCGGCCGTCGTAGGTCTTCACCGCCTCGCCGTCGGGCATGCGGACGACGGTCGCGCGCTGGTTGGGCGCGCGCGCGAAGATCTCGATCGGCACGTCGCCGCCGCCGGTGTTGAACCCGGCATAGGTGCCGGTGGCGGTGAAGCTGGTGAGCGCGGCGGCGC
>SXGU01550714.1_pt1 | contig 23107 bp, 16 predicted proteins | sample 3174531 | NCBI WGS metagenome assembly SXGU01 (sample SAMN11356863, study PRJNA531348) | freshwater metagenome | isolation source: freshwater sample F1-140 | place: China: Fuxian Lake, Yuxi | collected 2017-12-25
ACCGTTAGGATCTTCGCCTATGGTACCGCTGATATGCGCTCCGATAGGATTAAAATAGCGTAGCAATGCAATACGCCATCTGTTATCGGAGTTTGCCAAATCGGTATAAATTTGCTCGACCATCAGTTTGGAGCGTCCGTAAGGGTTTGTTAAGGCTCCTATCGGGAAATCTTCGCGAATCGGTAGGCTGGCAGGATCACCGTAAACGGTGGCGGAAGAACTGAAAACCAGCAACGGTATACCAAACTCTGCCATGACTTCAGCTAGAATAATACTGCCCGACACATTGGTATCGTAGTAGCTTAACGGTTGATCCACAGACTCGCCTACCGCTTTCAACCCGGCAAAATGGATGACGCCGTCAATGGTATAGCGACGAAAGATTTCTCGTAAAACACTACGATCACGCACATCGGCTTGCACCAAGGGTATGGTTTTGCCGACGATGGCTTCAACCCGGTGTAAAGATTCGGCTTTGCTGTTACAAAAGTTATCCAATACTAATACGTCATAGTCTGCCTGCAATAAAGCCACACAGGTATGACTGCCTATATAGCCGGCACCTCCGGTCACCAGGATCAATTTTCACTTCCCATAAGTAATATCCTCAATAACGTTCTTTAAAAAACTTCAGTAGTCGGATGGGGTTAAACTTTGTCGAATGGCATACTCAGTTGCGCATTTTGATAACCTTAAAATCAATAATATGTTACCTATAGAAATAATTCATTGATTATTTCTATGTCTGGAAACATGATCTTCCCATCTTAAAGTCTCCCAATACTTAGCAAGTTTTTCCGTTTTGGCTTTTAATGCTTCATCATTCATCCATATACTTTCAGGTATCCAATTATTACTTAATGATGTTTGTATTTCTCTACTTTCAAGATTTAAGATGATTTTATCGTTATCTTGGTAAGATATACCAATAAGACTAGGTTGTTGTAATGAACCGATAAAGTGAAATACACCATTGTTTATTTTAAAAGAGCTTAAATCTACTTGGGTCAAATAGTGATATATCATCCTACTAAGATCAATTTGCCCAATTGGCATATCTAAACCAGGCAATGATTTATTCGACACTAATATTGTGCGCATCTGAATATTGTTAATAAAATGTCCATGCCCAAGAAAACCATCATCAAACAAGGACTCGCCATGATCACCGCTGACCACCAACAAAGTTTTGTCATAAATCCCCCTTATCTTTAACTCTTTAATAACCCTCCCTAGTGCTTCATCATCGTAAGCCATAGAGTTATAATACGTCTCTAATAGTCTAGATTGATTTTCCGGCTTAATTAGGTTACGAGATAGTGGCTCTTTAGTTAACAGAAGAGGCATTCCTGGATAGTAGTAAGGAAAATGCCCTGCTTGCAAGTTGATATAAATAAAAAATGGTTTTGTCCAATTGATAATCTCTGCTTTAAACATCTCATCGATTACGCGGTCATTTGATAGCGTCAAGCTTCCTTGTGCAGCTGAAGAAAATACTCTATCGGTTTTTGCGCTTTTTGCATCAAAATAGTAGTTGCTATAACGATGCATTCCAGTATATTTGTCAACATCGCCAAAAGACTCATCTTGTCCTGAAAATATACCAATTTGATATCCTGCTTCTTTGAAACATTTAAACATACTGTGTTCTAACTGGTTATTAGGGGTAAGACGACCGGTAAACAACGCACTTAGAGATGAAGTTGTATATGCTGTGTGACTAAAATACGACTTGGCCGCCCCACCTTCTTGAGCGAGATGGATTAAATTTGGCATTACTTTATGACCAGCTATAGTTTTTTCTAGGGCATCAGCTCTTGCACTTTCCAGCACAATAATAACAATATTTAAATTCGCGTTGAATTGACATGTATTGGTTATATTGTCCGACCCTTGGTATTGAAAGTCGCCACCAATTCCATCTTGATCAATACCATCGCTAAGAATATCTAAGGCTAGCGGATACACTTCACCATCAAATGGAGCTAAATCCTGTTGCCAGGCAAACAAACCATAGCCGTCCCTATCAAAATCAGTGAGTTCATCCATAAGCATTCGTGAAACTCGATAAACAGTCGTGCGATTTAAGTTATAACGAAAATCAGCATTCTGATTAACTGCGATAATAAGTACTCCTTGCAAAACAAAGACTACACAAGACCAACGTAAAGTTGATACCGCATATTGTTGTGGTTTTTTTGAAGTTTCCACAACACGCAGCATAAAAAAATGGCCTGCTACATAGAGTGCGGCTATTGCTAAAAACAAAAAAACATAAGCCAAACCATCTTCCAAAACATATAACAATGCATCGCCTAAGTTTCCTCCACCCAGATTTTTCACCACTTGAAAATCTAAAAAATCACTGAAATACTTTCCCAATTCATAGCGACCGCTAATCACCAGAAATAACCCCCCCCCTACTATCCAGACAAAATGGTAAATAAGCATCTCTTGTTGAATAGAGCTTCTTGCACAACAAGAAAAAAAAAGCGTCTGCAAAAACCAAATAAACAATAACGTTGACGTAAACAAAGTCAATATAAACAGAAAGAGCAATTGAATGCTTTGTATGCGATGAGATTGTAAAAAACCGCCACGAAAAACCCCGTATTTTACTTCCATCAATGCTAGCTCAAAAGTTGCTAACATTAGAGCAAGTAGTATGACCATCAATACTATTACATTTGATTTGGCAAACTGAACAAAGGTACGAAGTAATTTACATAATTCCATAGCTTCAGAATTCTATTTCTTGTTAGTGATAATGACGTGTTAAAAAGTGTACTAATGTTCTGTTTTCTGTGTCTGAGAATTAGGATTAGGCGGGTATATCCAGCTTAATGCTTTTATGTCTACAAATAATCCATGTCGATATTCAGTAAGCATATTTTCATCAGTAATTATTTCTGGTTTAATTGATTGTTTTTCAGCAAGCAGTGTTTCAATAGGAACAGGGGCTTTAGTTGCTATATGCAAAGCCAAACCATTTTCTTCAAATTGTTTTGGCAAAAAAGCTGCTGAATCTCCAATATGACATTGATGTAATCTGGCAATAGCCGTATCCGCATCAACGCGAATATCATGATCACTACCATAAGCAAAATTCCCATACTTGAATACATGGGGAAAAACAGCCTTTAGTGTAACAAATACATCCCAGGAAAATGTAGTATTAATGGCCGCAATTCCGCCAGTTAACAAATGCTGCTGAAGCTCTTGAAAATATTCTTTGGAAAGAATATTGGTTGCATAGGCCCGCCAGTGGAAAGAAGTATTCTGAACAATTAAATCGTATTTTTCATTCGGGTGACGTTTGAGCCAACGACGCCCGTCGTCTATGTAAATATTAATACGCGGATCAGATAATAGTGGAGCAATTTCGGGATACTTGGCTACAAGTTGCAAGTACCCTGGGTTAATCTCGACCACATCAATGTGTTCAACCCCTGGAAAACCTTGCAAAATCCGTGTCCAGGCCCCCGTACTCATGCCTACTACAAGTATTCGGCTGGGTTTGGGATGAGCTGTAGCTAGCACATAAGCTCTATCAAGCCAGTTGGAATTGATTGTCATATCAGTATTGATGCGTCCATCATAAATGTTCGTGCCAAAAACTACATCGCCTTGCTCTGAACCTTTAAGGGTATGAATGATACCGTGTTTGTTCTGAATAATTTCCAGTACTGGTTGGGTTTTATCAGGCCAGCGCAATGCCAGCTGGCGGATAGCATCAGGGCTATGCCAAGGTTTCAGAATCAATAAAGCAACCAAAATTATAACTGTGACTGTAGCGAATTTTTGCTTTGACGAACTGTAAGTGGCTGAGATAATACCGAGTAATAAGGTAACAGTGCCAATAAAGTCAAAACATTGTTCGACGGTAAATTGATCAAGCAGAACAAAACCGGTAACAATAGGCCCCAATGTTGATCCGATAATATTGCCAAAATATATTTTTGAAACTGAACTGCCAACATTCGGGCCTTGCTGATTCGATCCCAAGTGGTGAGCAATTGGAAATAATACGCTTTTAATGCCAGCTGTCATCATAATCGTCATAGCTACAATGGGCAATGTTGCATAAGATTGACCTAAAATATGAGGCGCTAACAGGGGAGTAAGTATGTCAGTTATACCGGCAAGCAGCAAAGTCACAGCGGCAATTTGGTACAAATCCATAGCTTTGTGACAGAAATATTTGCCTATATTAGCGCCAATGGCAATACCCATAAGGTAGGTTGCCAAAACCAGGGAAAACGCATGAGGAATGCCACGATAGTTGAAAGATACTAAGCGTACCCATAGAATTTCTTGGCTTAAGCTGAGAAAGCCAACCATCAAAGAGAGCCACCAAGGAAAGCGCATCATAATTGTCTCCGAAAAAGCATTAAAACACTCGCGCTCACCATAAGATTAATTACGGCTGCACCGTAGATGGTTGCATTTAAGCCGAAGTAATAAAACCAGAAAAAACCTACTGTCGTAGCTCCGAGGGCAGCTCCTAATGTATTGATAAAATAAAGACCACCAATGGAAACTCCTACATTACCTTGACTGCGAACCAGAAAAGCGACCAACATTGGTAAAGTTGCTCCCATTAGCGTGGTAGGTACCAATAAGAGAAGAAAATTGGCCAAGGCTATAAAGGGTTGGGTAGCAGTAACAGTCAATTTCCCCAAACCGACTATCAGATGGGGGCTAAAAAAACCAAACATACCAATGCATAGCTCTGCTAAGGCAAACATCCAGATAATTTTTTCAGGAAATTTATCAGCTAATTGCCCCCCGGATAAAGCACCTATACCAAGCCCTAGCATGAAAACCGAGACGATAATGGTAACTGATTCTATATCTACTCCAAATGCAATAAATAACAGACGCTGCCAGCATACTTGGTAGATCAAAGCAGCGAAACCTGAAAAGAAAAAGGGCAGAATTATCAATTTGTAACGATTTGACATTTTTATCTCGGTTGAAAGTGATTACAGTGACTGATAGAGAGCTATATTTTAATAAGTTATAGCTAAATATGAAGTCGCTCTTTTGGGTGTTATCTAAGTTTTAATTAGCAAGTTACCCAACTCTATTGTTTTTCAAAAACGCTTCAAACATAAATAATGACCATATCGGTGTGCTATAGTCACGTAAACCGCTTTCATGTTGATGAACCATTTTTTGTAGGAATGTTTGATCGAACAAACCGCACTGCATCATGGTTTCACCTAATAACGCTTCACGTACCTTGTGTTTTAAAGGGCCTCTAAACCAAGCATTCAAAGGCACTGAGAAACCCATTTTGGGGCGATATAAAATGTCATCCGACAAATAGTTTTCTAAAGCTTTTTTGAAGATGTATTTTCCTTCACTGCCTTTCAGTTTGAGTTCCGGTTGCAGCCCTGCCATCCATTCAACCAGCTTGTGATCCAATAACGGTACTCTTACTTCTAAAGCATGAGCCATGCTGGCTCGGTCTACTTTGGTTAGAATGTCGCCGGGTAGATAGGTTTTGATGTCCAGGTATTGAATCATCGACAAAGGATGTTCTGTGGGCGCCTTGTCGGCATACCTTTTGAAGACCTCAACCGCTTGGTAATCTTGCAAGTTGCGCTTTAATTGCTCACTAAACAGTTTGCCGCGCAATTCATTTGACAGCATGGAAACACCGTGAAAATAACCTTCTATGGAGTCACGGGAAATAGCTTCAAATGTTGATTTGGCTCGAAAGATTTTCGGTGCCCAGTCGGCTTTGGGATACACTCGACCCAGTAGACCGAATACCGGTTTTCTGATACTGGCGGGTAGCCAGGAACGCATATGTTCCTCATAAGTATGCCAGCGATGTCGACGATAACCGGCTAAGTTTTCATCACCACCATCGCCTGATAAAACCACCGTCACCTGTTTTTTGGCCAGCTCGCAAACTCGGTAAGTTGGCAATGCCGAGCTATCGGCATAAGGCTCATCGTAAAGGTTTGCTAATTGATCGATCAGGCTGAAATCATCCGGATCAACTTGTTCAACGCGATGAGCGGTATGGTAACGCTCCGCTACTTTTGCTGCGAACTGCGCTTCATTAAAGGCTGGATCGCCGAACGATATTGAACAGGTATTAACCGGTTCGGTGGACAAGCCTGCCATCATCGCAACAATCGCGCTGGAATCGATACCGCCCGATAAAAATGCACCTAAAGGCACATCGGCTACCATGCGAATTTTAACCGCTTCGCGTAAACGTGCTATCAGTTCAGCAGCGATGGTTTGTTCATCTTGCGGTGGTCTGCTGGCAAAACCGACATCCCAATATTGGCGAGGCTGGTAGGATTGATTGCCTCGCTTTATGGTTAAGCAATGGCCGGGTTCCAATTTGTAAACATTTTTATAAATCGTTTTCGGGTCGGGCACATAACCAAAACCGAAATAATCTTCAATGGCAGTCGGATCTAACGCTTTGGGGAGTTCCGGATGTGCTTTGAGTGACTTTAATTCCGAACCGAAAATAAACTGTCCGTTTGGCAGTTCTGCGTAATAAAGGGGTTTAACGCCGAGTCGGTCTCGGGCGAGAAATAAAGTTTGCCGGTCGCGGTCCCAAATGCCGAAAGCAAACATACCGCGCAGTTTGTCGACACAAGTTTCGCCCCATGCTTGCCAACCATATAAGATAACCTCGGTGTCGCAGTGCGTATCGAAGACATAACCCAACGCTTCCAATTCTTGTCGAAGTTCCGGGAAATTGTAAACTTCGCCGTTATAGGTCAGCACGGTGTTTTTATCGCGACTGATCATCGGTTGTTGTCCACTGGTCAAATCGATAATCGACAATCGCCGGTGACCGAAGCCTAAGCCTGCTTCAATATGTAGACCACCCTCGTTCGGCCCGCGATGAAATTGGGTTTCGTTCATTCGCGAGAGTAATTCCCGGTTAATTTCCCGTTTTTCTTTTATATCGAAGATGCCGACAATTCCGCACATAGCCGTTGATTCCTATTCCAATAAAGCCGAAAGCCGACGGACATTTTGTTCCCAACTGAATTTTGTTTTAACAAACTCACGGTTAGCCTCTGAACAAATAATAGCCGGGTTGTTCTGTAATAACCGGTCAAGCTGCTTAGCCATAACGTTCGGGTCATCGGCAACCGATACCGCGAGACCGGCATCGTAAGGAATACCTTCCATTGCCGCTGAGGTAGCAACGACCTGTTTACCCATCGCCATGGCTTCTAATACTTTGTTTTGAATGCCTCTGGCAATTCTTAACGGAGCAACGGATAGCGCGGCATAAGCAACATAAGGCCTTACATCGTCGACAGCTCCCGTTACCACTACATTTTTATGTTTGCTCAATGCTTCGACTTCTTTGGTAGGCTTTGATCCGACGATATAAAACTTAGTGTTCGGGTGATCTTGGGTGAGTTGTGAAAAAACCTGTGTGGCAAACCAGATTACCGCATCTACATTGGCCCAATAGTCCATCGCACCGGTAAAAACGAGCGCTTTTTCGTCATCGTTATAAGGTGAAGTTAAGGGCTGTTCAGGCGAAAAATAGTCGACATCGACGCCGTTATTGATATGACCGATTTTTTGACTTAAAGCCGGTGCGAGGGTTTTAAATAGGTCTGCTTCTTGTTCGGAAACGAATAAGCCGGATTTTGCTTGATCGGCTATTCTTTGTTCATAGTCAAATAGATAGCTAGATTCTCGTTGATAGATCCACCGCGCTACACCGTGTTTTTTAGCGGCATATTGCCGCCATTTATCGGAATCGACATCGACAAAATCGACGATCATATCGATGTTGCCATCTTTAAGCAGAGGGGTAACGAATTGAGCCATCACAGAAGAAAAGATCAGTACTTTCTTTATCGAATGGGTTTTGATGGTTTGCTCAACCCAATGCTGCATGGCTCGATTTTTGTAATACGGTAAGCTTAAGGCTTCATCGGTAATAAAGCCTTGTAGGCTTTTTATCTTAGCGTGTAGCGGCTTGAGCCCTTGATAATGGGTTGCTACGCATAGGGCATCAAGTTTATCGGTATATTGCCAATCACGCGGGTCGTCAATAAAGGTGCCTAGATAGACGTTATATTCAGATACCAGATATTTTAAAAAATGGTAGGAGCGTATTTTATCGCCTTTATTGGGTGGATAAGGGATTCTATGTACCAAAAAAAGTAGGTCTTTTTTCATAAAGTTTATCCCAAATCTCTTGATAATAAAGGACCTAGCATCTGACTGATCGGTAACGGCAGTCGTTTCCAGGCCGCTATGAATAGTCGATACTTCGGATTTAGCGGGTTAATATCGGGTAATGAGTCGGCTTTAACCAGATGAAACTCATAAAATAACGGTTCCGGTACAAAGCCCCAATTCTTTTTAAAGCTATAAGAACCCGTGCCTATTTTGCTGCGTCCGTAGTCGAATATTTTTACGCCTTTTTCAACTGCGCGGCGCATTACTTCCCAGTACATGAAATCATTGCCTTTTACATGACGCGCTAAGTCAGTGCCTCCGCCATAATAAGGTAACACCTCATCCTTGTAATAAAAATTCATGACACTGCCAATTAATTGACCGTTAAGATCAATGGTTAATACTTCACATTGGTCTTTAAATACGTCTTTAAGAATTTGGAAATATTTTTTTGAAAATACCGGGGTTCCAAGATTTCTAACGCTTTCGGAGTAAGCCCGATGCAATCTATCAACGCCGTCATCAATGGAACTGGTTAAACCGGCATCAATGCCTTTTCTAACCATCGCGCGTTGTTTTCTCGGAATGGCCAGCATATTTTTTTCTATGTCCGGATCCAGTTCTTTTCTAAACGTTACGTAGAGTTCTTTATAAGGCCTTTCCGGTGTTTTTTGTACTCTATTTCTCATTTCCAGGCAATCTACGCCCAGTTCTTTCGCTAAGCGACAAGCTTCTTTGTCCAGCGCTAAAGCGGTAGATTCATCGGTAGCGACTATGCCGCCATAAACACAAAACGCCGTTGAAATCAGACTATTGCCGAACAACAAGCTTTTGATATGTACCAGCGGTAAAATGCCTTTGATTTCACCGTCATCTTCAGCGTAAAGAAAATAGGTTTTATGGCCGAATGCTCTTTCAATAACGTCTTTCCAACCTGATTGATGAAAGAAGGTTGCATCCGGCATTGCTTGAACAAAACGATCCCATTGCACATAATTTGCTGCTTCCAATAGTTTAATCATGTTTTTGGCTTCCCTTATTGTTGTTCAGAAACACTTGCTCCATCGTGTCCCAATTAAAGTCCGTTAAAAGTTGTTTGATTCGATTTTCCATACGGTGCAGATTCAAATAGTGTCGAATTCGTGTTTTTAGGCTTAAACCTGATTGTTTGGGTTGTTCAGGATCGATTTCCCAGGGATGGAAATAAAAAATGCCCGCTTGCTTTTCGGTATTGTTGATATGGTTAAAGGCCCACTTTGAAACGGCATAAGGATAAAATCTGAAAAACCCCCCGCCCCCGCAAGGTAGATTTTTATTGCCGACTCGGATAGTCGTAATGGGAATTTCTTTAAAATTTTGTTGAGCAATCGGTTCATACATAAATCTCGGTGCATCAGGCATACCGTATAAATCATGTTTCACCGGATAAATGCTGGAGCTGTATTTAAAGCCTTCTTCTTGTAAGACATCTAACGCCCATAGGTTCTTTGCGCCTATCGAATAACTGGCGGCACGATACCCTTTAACTTCGTTACCGCTCAATGCTTCCAGTATTTTTTTTGACTTGGTAATATCTTGGCGAAATGCTTCAGGTGTTTGCTCGGTGACTCTGATATGTTCATAGCCATGACAGGCGAGTTCATGGCCGTCTGTTACAATTCGCTTAACCAATTCCGGATACCGTTCAGCGACCCAACCTAAGGTAAAAAAAGTAGCTTTTATGCCGTTGGCTTCGAAAATATCGAGTACCCGATGAGTATTGTTTTCAACTCTGTGCGGTAAGGAATCCCATTGCTGTTTAGCGATATAGGGTTCAAAGGCGGATACTTGAAAATAATCCTCCACATCAACAGTCATTGCATTTATTTGGGATATGTTTGATTTTGACATAAGCTGAATAGGAGTTAATGTTTTATTATGTTACTTAATTTTGTTCTAAATCTTCGCTGTAAATATTATCCATATCCAATTGGATTAACAGCGCTTTGCGCAATAAGACGCGTTCCTTATCTAAGGCGTTTTTCAAGCTCACCACAATTTTTTCTAAGGCAATAATGCGTTGCTCCAATGAGCCATCCGGATCGATCGGTAACGCAACCGAACTGGGCAAGGCGTTGTGGAATCCACTTTCATCGGCAGAGGATTCTTCTTCCATTTCGGCAATTACTTTAGTGATCGCATCTAAGTTAATGACCGTTAATTCTTCAAGATAACCAAATAGCAGGACTCTATCGCATAAGGTATTGATTATTCTAGGTATGCCTTGTGTGTAATGGCATATGCTATTAAAGATATTTTCATCAAACTGCGGTCTTTGCGTCCAGCCCGCTTTTTCTAAACGGAATAGGATGTAATTTCTGGTTTCTTCTTCATTGAGCGGTTTGAGTTGGTAGGTTGCGACGATGCGTTGCCGCAGTTGTTCCATCTCCGGTAAGTGTAATATTTCACTTAATTCAGGTTGACCCACCAGAAATATTTGAAACAAAGGTTTTCCGGAAAACTCAAAATTAGTCAACATACGCAGTTCTTCCAGCGAATCTTTAGGAAGGTTTTGCGCCTCATCGACAATCATCAGAACGCGTTTACCGTCTCTAGCCTGCTGGATAAAAAAGCGTTGGATTCTGGTTAATAAGGTAGATTTATTCTCGCCGTCGTAAGGAAGTCCAAAGGTTGCCGATATGATTTTTAACAGATCGTCGGCACCCACTTGAGAAGAAACCATAATGCCAATAGTGATGCTGTCGTCATGTAAATTTCTCACCAATTCTTTGACCAGCATGGTTTTTCCGGTACCGGGTTTACCAACGACGATAACAAAGCCATCGCCCTGGCTCAATCCATAATGCATGTAGGCTAATGCTCGTTTATGAACTCCGCTATTAAAAAAGAATTCAGTGTCTGCATTGAGTTGAAATGGCTTTTTACTGAGGTTATAAAAACCGTCATACATTGTTAATATCTCATAAATAAACTGGCCGTTGCTCGATTTTCTTGATAGTTATTGGTATTTGAGCCTAACGGTTGAAACGCATTGGTGTTTCCACTGTTGTCCGATGATTGATCGACATGGCGAAATTCCAGATTACAATTAATATGGCTATTAATCGATCTGCTGATTCCTACTAATAAATCATATCTATTGTCTTTTGCGTTCATACCTTTATCGGTTTGCTGCCACAAAGGGCGCACATAAGCGCTGGTTTTGCTGGCGAATTGCCAATTCCATGTCGCTCCCAATCCTCTTACAATTTGACTTGTTCCGGTGAGTTGGAAGGTTCTGTCTTCATTATAAGCGTTTGCACCGAGGGTTGTTTTTCCGGTATTAAACGAAGCGGAAAAATTCCATTTTTTTCGAACAATAACTTCATCGGTTAAGGTAGGAAGATTAATTGCGCGTTGAACAGCTTGGCTGGTAACCGGGTCGATGACGGTATTGCCTGACGAATCTTGTATCGTAAAAACTTGCTGTTGCTGCAAGATTTCCTGGGTTGTTGTGGTGTCATTATCATGCGTTAATGCCCAACTTGACTGCCTTGTTCGGTAGTTTAGCGCTGTTTGCCAGGTTTTCCCGGAATTCAAGCCAATAGAATTTTTTCTAAAGGTGGTATTCCAATTGAGCCGTTGCATCGGTGAAATACCGACAGTAACATAATTATTGTTACCGCCTCCGACCTCAATATTGAAATACTGACTGGGTTTCCATTGTCCGCCCACCGTATAAAAAAATCCGTTTTCGTTAGTATTGGTTGTCGATTGAAAAGTATTTTTACTATAGCCGCCCCGAGTAAGAATATTAAAATGATTGTTGATATAAAATCTTATTATTGCATCGGTATTTTGAAATTTAACATCACTGCTATTTACTCGGTAGTTATCGGTGTTATTGTGCGATAGATGCCAATTGACGCGCTGAAATTCAGTGCCGCTGTTGAGTTGGATGATTTCCGAAACATTTATTGTGTCCGAGATTGTATTTACAGATGAACCGGGGCTATTGCTTGAGGCTCCCTTATTGGTGGTTATCGTATCGAAATTAAGCCGAAGCGTACCGTTTGCATAATCGCCGAAATGGGGAGTCCAATAAGGCGACATTCCAAAAGTCGAGACAGTTGTGCCGTTACCGGAACCTGATATGTTGTCATTAGCAATTTGATTGATGCTAATGTTTTGCTGGCTCAACGTACTATGAGAATCTAAAAAAAGTTTGTTTTGAATAAAGGTGTTATGTGAATTGTACTGTAATTGGTTGCTTGTTTTAATACCATTGTTTCCACTGGCGTTATATAAATTTTGCATTCGATAATTTAAATTTAGAGTGGATCGTGCGGACCGACCGATGATTGAAACGCCGGGACTTACTTCTGAAACAAATGCACCTTTTTCATAGCCTGGTTGCGCTAAATTGACATTATCGGAATAAATTTCTCGTGTAGAAACAGAGGGTGTTACTTTCATATCGAAAGCATAGGCATGATCGTGATAAAGTGCGCAAACAATCCACGCGTATCGAATAGACAATGAAAATGCAGTAAATGTCCTTTTTTTTACAAAAGTAACATTAATTCCCATATAAGCCATATCCATAATTATTTGCAAACGCTTTATTCAGCGTTTTATTAAGCAATACTAAAACGACATCGCAAAATACTAATTTATTGACTGAAGTCATTACCATGCTTTGCGGGGTTTTTTCCGCTTCTACGACCAATACCACTTGTCCGACCAAGCCCGCTAAAACCTCGCCTTGAGTGGCTGCCAGTAAAGGCGGTGAATCGAATATAACCATTCTGTCGGGGTATCGATTGCTTAATTCTTGAGCCAACATAACCATTCTATTACTGGTTAATAATTCGGTAGAATGTTTATGTTGCTTACCTGAAGGGATTACGCTTAACCCCGGCATATTGGTTTTTAATACGATGTCCGAAAATTCAACATCCTGTCCTTCCAGATATTCAATCAGTCCGGGTGATGATTTAATGCCTAAGGTCTTTGAAACGGACGGGCGAGCCACATCGGCATCAATTAATAAAACCTTTTTATCTCGCTCAGTTGCGATGCTTAAAGCAAGATTAATCGCGGTAAATGTTTTACCTTCTCCGGGAATACTACTGGTTACCAAAATAAGATTCGATCTGGCGATACCGACACTACCGACGCCAAAAGCATTGACAATTAACGGTCTTTTGATATTTCTGTACTCCTCTACGGACAGCGTATTTGTCTGGCTGGCAGGCGTTACATATCCCAAGTCTGCTAATTTATCCCAGTCGATATGTTCTATCTTGGTGTTGTCGAATGTATTTTCATTTTCGGTAGTGTCCGTTACTTTAGCCGTATTGATATCCGGCTCAACTAAATTATTTTCAATTTTATTAGGCAAATCAGTCACACTGCCTAATTTACGCCCTTCATCTTTGGCTTTATTTAAAGCTCTTTCAATTATACTCATTTATTCCTCTATTGAAAATCGATCAAGAAACGCGATGAAATAAGCCGACCAGCGTACCGGAATTTATCTCAAAAATATCGGCGACCATAAACCCAAGATAAATTAGTACCAACCCCACTGCTGCGCAAATGTGTAGAATAGAGTCCTTTTTATTTTTCATTAATTCGCCGGGATTTACTTTCATAGAAACTCCTCCTAGCACTGGAAGCCCCGTTATCTGTCCAAGCTGTGAGACTGACATAATTGTTGGTTTGAGCAAAAATATTAATAAAGATAGACCAAACCCACAAACAAAACCAACAACAAGCAAGGCGGAATAAAGAATTGATCTCTTGGGGGATGAAGGCTTTAACGGGGTGTTAGGTGCATCGGCAATTTTAAATTTTAGAGCTTCTGCTTGATCATCAACTTTTTCAGACATGCTCGCTTGTTCTCTACTTTCAAGTAACTGCTCATAATTCTTTTTTATGGCATCATAATCTCTATTTAAATTTTGCAGTCCGGTTTCAACGGTTAACCTCGCTTGCATTTCGTTGTTGATTTTATCTAAGCGCATGGTCAATTGTTCAACACGAGCTTTGGCGGATGCCACTGCTGCATCAGCCTCATTGAGTGCAACTTTCACTGTTTGAACGTAAGGATTAGCCATGACATTGGGTTTAACAAACATGTCGTCGGTGGTGTTTTTTTTCTCATCTTTTTTTAAGCTTTCTTTTAATTCTTTAATTTTGTTATTCAGCGACACAATCTCCGGATGATTGTCGGTAAACCTAAGTAACAGCTCTCTTTTCTTTTCGTTGAGCTTTTCTATTCGGCTATCTTCTTCTTTTAAATCGCCTTTAAAATCCGGGGCAGACCAGTTTTCATTCGAATTTTTTATGTTGTTTAACTGATCCGAGAGTGTTTTTTGTTTGGATAGCGCTTCGCTTAGCTGTAACTTAGCATCTTCAAGAAGATTGGCGGTATTTTGAGCTTGATTAATTGCTTGGCCCTCTCCCGGTAACAAGCCTAAATTAGCGCGTTTAAAGTTTTCTTTGGCTTGCTCGGCATTTCTTAACCGTGTTTCATACTCTTTAATTTGATCATCGATGAATTTTTTAGCGACACTGGTACCTGAAAGGGTAGATTGGTGTGTTTGTTCGGAAAAAACCGTCAAAACGGCTTGCACTACATTTTTTGCTAAGGTAGCGGATGTGGTTTCATATTTAATGGTAAAAATATCATCACGTCCGCCTTCGATCTTAATGTCTTTTTTTAACTTTTCAATGAGTGCCGATTGATTAGTGCCATCGGAGTTTTTATTTAAATCCGACATTTTAATAATCTGCTCAAGATTATTCCGTGTAAACATTAATACCTGCATAATACGTAGCAATCCGACCGTGTCGGATTGAATCGTCATGCCTTGTAATAAAGGTTGTAGCATAGTCCTTGTTTCAACATGAACTTTAGCTTCGGAAACATATTTATTAGGCATCGTAAATACATACGACCAACCGCTTAAACAAATCATCCAAGCGATAATCAATACTGCCCTTATGTGTTTTAAAGAACCTCTTGCATAATAGATGACTTGTGCTACTTGTTCTTGCATATGACCTTAATGACCTTAATATTCAGATATCTTCTGAAACACAATAGAGTATTCAATATTAAAAAAACGCTTCCGGAATAATTATAATGTCGCCAGGCATAATTTTAACATTGGCAGCGAGATTACTATTATTAATTAAATCGTCGATTCTAATGCCGAATTGCTGATTTGTTCCATTAATATTGCGAATAATACTGGCTCTATTACCGTCTGCGAATTGCCCTAATCCGCCAACTTGTATCATTAAATCAAGTAATGTCATATCTTTTTTGTACGGGAATGCTTTGGCAGAAAAACGACCGCCTCCACCTCCAATCCCTCCACTACTGCCACCTCCTCCTCCTCCTCCTCCTCCAAAACTTCCTCCACTGCCACCGCCGCCGCCCAACTGTCCGATAATTCTGACCTGTTGACTGTAAACGCCTTGAAAGCCGGATACCATAATAACAACTTGCGGATCTCTGACGTATTTTGCTAAACGTTTTTCCATCTCTCTAGCTAATTCGTTCGATGTTTTTCCACTTGCCAATAAATCTTCCGCTAACGGAATAGTGATTTTTCCATCCGGCCTGACTACCGCTTTGGTTGAAATATCAGGGTTTCCCCAGACGAAAATTTCTATTTGATCGCCGGGACCAATAATGTATGTGTAATCCGAAGGAACTGCTATGTCTTCACTCAACGGCGGATAGCTACATCCGAGTATTAGCAAAACAAGCAACGAGAATGCTAATTTTATTTTCAACTTCACTACATTAAACCTCAAGCATTTAAATATTATTTCAATCAGTACGACTCATTTCTTGTAACTATTGAGTTAAATAGTCATCTATTTCTCTGGGGAGTATAGCCTAATACTGCCGCTTTAGGTTTCAGGCATTGTAAAACGTTAAGGGCGGGGCAGCATGCCCCGCCCAGCTTCGTAATAAGGCGCTACGCCAATACAACTTTATTTAAATTTTATTTTTTTGTTACCAGTTCGCTTAATAAGGTTTCGGCTGCTTGTTTATCGGCAAATCCACCTTTTTTATTTGCTAATTCAAGCGCTTGTTTAAGTTCGGCAATGGCTGCGGCATCATTGCCGTTTTTATGGTTGGCGACACCTAAGTGATATCTAAAGATAGGAACATCCGGAGCTAAAGTAATGATTTGGTTTAGTAAGTTGACACCCGTATTGGCATCGCCTTGTTTAATGATTGCCCAAGCATAAGTATCTTTATAGTAGGGTTGAGTCGAATCTTTAAACTTTTCAGTCATCTGAATGGCTGTTTTGAGTTTTTCTTCGCTGGTGAATTTTTCGCTAAAAATAGAGGCTAGATTATTAATAGCGATATCTAAATTAGGATTGTTTTTTAGTAAGGTTTCATAGATTGAGATTGCAGAATCATAATCACCCACAATTTCATACAATGTTGCCAGTGATAATGATAGCATCACATCACCTGGATTTTGTTGTAAGCCATCGCGATAAATAGCAATAGCGGCTTGATTATCGGTTTGTGCTAATTTAACTTTTGCTAACGAAGCATATAGTTTCGGTATTTTGTTATTGCCATTGATTAAATTGCTTAATAGCGAAATCGACTTGTCGAATTGTTTCTCTATGATCAATAAATCACTTAATACAATGGCCGCAGCGATATTTTGAGCATCTTTGGCCAACAAATCGTTTAAGAAAACAATCATGTCGTGTCTTTTATTGATGCTTTCGTAGCAATGCGCCATATCAACGAGCAGCTCATAATTTTCCGGAATATCCGCTATTACTTCTTTATATAACTCAATGGCTTTGGCATATTCACCTTGACCTTGGAAAATTTGTGCTCGGAATATTTTTGCTAAGTTTGGTGCCTGCGGGTTATTAACGTTTGCAATTCTTTGTGCCGACTCCTCTGCCGCCGCCCACTGATTGGTTAATAAATCCAATCTGACTAATTTTTCAAGCAATAGCAAATTGTTCGGATCGATATTTAATGCATTTTTGATAATTTCCTGAGCATAATCAAAATCTTTAGTCGACAAAGCCTTGTCGTAAATATAGGTTAACGCTTGTAAATTAGCGGGGTTAACTTCCAAAACTCGGATAAATTGTTTTTCTGCTTGTTTATGATCGCCTTTAATAGTGTAGGCCTGGGCTAGTAAGACAAGCGTTTCTTCGGAATCCGGTTTTTCCCAAAGCATTTTAGATAACAAATCAATAGCGTCATCATATTGTTTTTTTACAAGTAACAATCTTGCTAGCATCGCTTTAGCGTCAATATAATTTGAATTAGCCGCTAAAATATCTCTAACAATTTTCTCCGATGTGTCGAGATCGTTAAGATCAAATGCAATTTTTGCAAGTAGCATTTTTGCTGAAAGCACTTGCTCAGTACTTTCGTCCAATTCTATCACGCGATTCAGTGTATTTTGTGCTTCGTCAAAATTTTTTCGATTCATCATCCATGAGGCAAGGGTGAGTAATATTTTCGGTTTGTCCCGGTATTGCTCGGAGTATTGTCGGAGTTGATTTTGTACGTTTTCCGGTGAGGTAGCGGCTAAGAAATCAAGCAAAAATAGTTTCAAGGAAATATCATCCGGTTTTGCCGTGATGAGGCCCTGTAATAATTCTTCAGCCTCTTTCTTCTTGCCTGTTTGAGCGTATATTCTAGCGAGATTAATTTTAAATTCTTGTTTATCAGGATATAAAGTAACTAATTCATTATAATCGGTAATAACAGCGTCAATATTATTGGTTTTCGCATCTAATTGAATCTTAAAAAGCCGTAATGAAATGTTTTGCGGATCTAGCTTGATAGCGGTATTAATTGCGGTAAAGGCATCGTTAAATTTTTCCATCTCAGTATAAATGGATGCATTTAGCATTAACGCATCCGTAGAATTCGGATTGGCGGCTAAAACGCCGGTTACAATGCTCTGAGCCTCGGCGTATTTTTTTTGTCTAATCAATACTGCCGATTTTAACAATAATGCGTCGGCATCCTGATTTGAAGCTTTCAATATAGTTTCTGCTTGGGCAAGCGCTTCATCAGGCTGGCCTAACAAAAGCAGGACTTTACCGAGTTTTGATCGGGCACTGTTATGAGAAGGAGATAACTCAATGGTTTTTTTAAGATTTTCAGCCATTGCTTTATATTGTCTATTTTTTTCATCCAGCAAGGCTAAATAATAATAAGTTTCAGCGGTATTTTTATCGGACTGAGAGGCTGTTTTTAATTCAAGTACCGCTTTTTCGTATTCTCCTTTATTGAAGTAGTCAACGCCTTTTTGCAAATGATCACTAGGGTTGTCTTTATTACAACTCTCCAAAAACAATATTGAAGTAATAAAAAGAACTAATAGTTTCTTATTGTTATGATGGTTTAGATTAGTCATTTTAAAGTCACACTGTAGAAATAATTGGATTTACAATTTTTTAGTATTGGTTTCAAAGATATAGAACACTTTTTTATTTAGACAGGGTTAAAAGTGGTAGTTTAATAGTAAACACAGTGCCTTCTCCCGGTTTACTGTCAACAGTAATTTGTCCGGAATACTTTAATATATATTCACGAGCTTCATAAACACCAATTCCCATGCCGGCATTACCTTTAGTGGTATCGAATGGCTTGAATAGGCGCTCGGCAATAAACTTGCTATCCATACCGGAACCATTATCAATAATTTTAATGATGGCCCATTGCATATCTTTAGATAGCTCTAATCGAACAAAACCATTATCGTCAGTCGCATCCTGGGCATTTTGCACCAAATGTCCCAGAATGGCGGTTATTTTTTCTTTTTCCGCCAAAACATATAATTCATTCCGGCTAACGATTAATTGCAACTTCGGTTTATTTCCAGCTTGTTGCATCGCAACATCAGCAACTATAACAGCTAGATCGATTATAGCCTTATCCTCATATTTTATATCGCCCTTTTTTAATTGACCTAGTAGATGGTCTATTTTCTTAACGACATTTTCAAGTGTCGCTATTGAATCATCGATAAACTCCGGATTTCGTTTGTGGAACTCTGCATTTTTTACAATCAGTGAAATCTGAGCCACCAAGTTTTTTAAATCGTGTACCAGATAAGCGGAAAATCTATTATAGGCTTCAAATTGTTGCGATTTAGCCAATGCTTCACTGGCTCGACTCAGCGCCAATGCATTCGCGAGTTGCATACCGGCGGTTTTTAATAAATCATGATCTTCCCAATTGAGCCTTCTTTTGACTCTGGCTTGCGTTAAAACAACAAAGGCTTCCATTTCGTTTTGTCGAAACAGCGGGATAATTAACCAAACATTTTTCTCTTTGGCATACCATTGAGATAGATCGACACCGTCATAGATTTCAGGATCGTTTATCAGTTCAACAAAATCGATAACCCATCGCTTATTAATAAGAAATTTTATCAATGACTGATCCGCAGTCAGCAATGGTAAAGGCTGAAAGCCGAGGTTATATTCTTCGGTCAAATAAAAATCGCCTTGTTCATTTTTTAACCATAAGCCACCGCCTGAGCTATCAACCAACTCAGCCATGGTTTTAATAATAAAGCCCGATAACTCACTCAGAGAATCCAGCATGGCGATAGCTTTGCAAAGCTTAATCCACTCGTCGCGATAATCGTAACGAAGATAAAAAAAATGCTTGCTAAAATAGACTTTAAGTAGTGCCTTCGCTTTTCCGGAAACAAAGACAACCGCAAGTAATAAAAGTGCTAAAAAAATAAAAATGAGCTGGGCGGCCTTTCCCCAAGTTCCACCGTAATATTTGATATAGAAACCAATGATCGACATCACTATAAGATAGAGTCCGATACCCAGTAATACCGCAGTATGAAATACGACTTTTCTCGAAAAATTTATTTTAGGTATGTCAACCTGAAATCGGTATATTGAAATAGCTAACAAAGGGATGACAAGAACATTGATAAACCCTCGTGAATTCCATAGTGTGTCATCCAGTTCCACGAACAATAACGACTTACTGTAAACAATAAAATCCGTTATAAATAATGCACCTAAACTCAAGCATAAAAATTTAATAACCCAACGTTGTTCAGCGCCTGCGTTACGAAAGACTTGTTCTACGAGAACCAAGCCAATAATCGCGAGTGTAGAATGCAACATAAGGCGCGGATCTTGTCCAATAAGTTGTTGAATGTAATATCGAAGATCGGTATAAATTTCCAGTATAAAAATCAATAGGATGAAGAATGCTAACGCACGAGCAATTGTGGATTTGAGTAACAGGGTAAAGTCGGCGTTTTGCTGGAATAACAGTAATGCGCCTAATAAGAAAAACCAAGCCGCATTACGCAATGTCTCAAAAGGTAATATTTCCGGAATAAATAATGCTGAATTGATTTGTGTATAGGCTGCAAAACCAGCCCAAAGCGAAGAAAAAACAGCGGCTATAGCAAATTGAACGGCTAATGGATTTTTTTTAGTTCCTGTAAAAGCCAGTGGTAATAAGAAAAAATAAGCGACACTGGCGGTCAAATAACCGTAAAAACTGTAGTTTTCCATAACCCTCTATTTCAGGTGCGCGTCAAAAACTTAAATAGACTCACGATGATGCCTAATAATGCCAATATGGACAATATTCCGACTATAACGCCTGAATACATTTCCCACAGATAAAGAAAATTAAAGATGTTATGTTCAGTATCATTTTCTTTATTATTGCCTCGAAAGGCGCTATCTAAGTTACTATTATAATTCGAAAATTTATTGCCGTTTGTAGTACTATAAATGTATTGATAATTATCTTTTTTATAATGTAAGTTAGCTAGCATGTTTTGTTTTTCGCATAAAGCACAATCGGTTAATTGTTTTTTATAAATATTGTCAATTAATATATAACTAATGTTTCTATTTTCGTTAACATAGGTAGGTAAATAGCTTCCTAACCAGTTGTCTATTTTTTTATATAAAAAATTTAACTCTTTTAAATTCGCTTTTATATTGTGCCAATCCATCTCGGTTTCCAATAATATATTGGCATCAATTTCATCATTATTTATAAGTTGAACATAACTTTTTTCTTCAATATTATTTGAAGAATATTGCTGATAACTTAATGATTTACCTTGTATTTTTTTGGCTATGGTTTCTTTTTTTAAAAAAGAAAGTAATTCAACGTCATACTCGGTACTTTCCATGTTGTTATTTGAAGTTATTAGGTCACTAGTGGCCGTATTTTCCAATTTTTTGTTTATAGTTATTAAGTTATCCGGATAGATACCGGCAGCATTAGAACTAATGGGCACCCAAAAAACAAATAGTATTGTTAACAACAATTTATTCATTACCAACCTCTACAATTTCACCCAAACTCTATTTGAACGAATTTATCACGTTAAGAGTCGACAAATATTCCATATTTGTCGAGCAGTGTATAAAGCGTTGGGCGAGTCACGCCTAGAAGTTTTGCTGCATTCGAAATATTATTATCGGAATAGATAAGTGCTCTTTTTATAGCAATTGTTTCGGAAGACTCGCGAACCTCTTTCAGATTAAAAGGCACCGAATTATCTGTATTGAGCGCTAATTCCAGATCATCAACAGTAATATTCGCCTCGTCGGACATAATTACCGCTCTCTTGATTCTATTTTCAAGCTCACGAATATTTCCAGGCCATGGATAGGTTTCAATGGCGGTTATGGCCTCTTTACTGAAGCTTTTAGTTTTTTTACCTTCGCAAAAACGTCTTAATAGTGCGGTCGCAATGACAAGCGCATCGCCCTCTCTGTCTCTTAAAGGAGGAATATTAATAGTCACTTCACTGATGCGGTAATATAAATCGCTTCTGAATTGACCGTTATTAATTAATGTTTGTAGATTCTGATGGGTTGCGCAAATGATGCGAACATCGACCGGGATTTCTTGTCTTCCGCCAATTCGTTCTATGGAGCGTTCTTGAATAAAGCGCAACAGTTTCGCTTGCAATGCAAAAGGAAGATCACCTATTTCATCCAAAAAGAACGTGCCTTGATGAGCATATTCGATTTTACCTTTGGTTTGTTGGGAGGCTCCGGTAAAGGCTCCTTTTTCATAGCCGAATAGTTCACTTTCCAGTAGATTTTCCGGGATAGCGGCACAGTTTACCGCAACGAACGGTTTTTTTGAGCGACTGCTTAAGTTATGAATTGCTTTAGCTAATACTTCTTTACCGGTACCGCTTTCTCCTAATAACAAAGTCGTCACGTTTGTTGGAGCCACTTTTTCAACCATGCGCGACAGATCCTGCATTTTTTTACAGGAAGCAATAATACCGTCTAAAGGTTCCGAGGTTTTTTGGCGTAACGTTACATAGTCTTGCTCTAGTTCGTGTAACTGGAAGGCTCGATTGATGATCATATTGAGCACATCAATATCAATGGGTTTTTGATAAAAATCGTAAGCGCCCATGGCCACAGCTTTAATAGCATTTTCCCTGTCATCATTGCCGGTTACCACAATAACTTTTGTAGCGGGGGACAACTCCAAGATCTCCGTCAGGGTAGCCAGTCCTTCGCTGGCATTGGCCGCGTCGGGTGGCAAGCCCAAATCAAGGGTCACTACATTCGGTGTGTATCGTCTTAAGGCTACAATCGCTTCATTTCTAGTGCCGACGATAACGGTTTGATAGTTTCCGAAACTCCATTTCAATTGTTTTTGCAATCCCGGATCATCTTCAACAATAAGTAAGGTATTTTTTTCGTTCATTTTTTATGGGTAGCGAAAGTATTTTTTAATGCGGTTTATAAATTGTAGAATTCTGGGCTTCCCACTTAAGCCGGGACATTTTTCAAAAACAACGGGTTACGAGCCGCCCGTTCCCTGCCTTTTCTTGGCAGCGGAAGTGCGCCCATTTCATCAACCAACCATGAAAACAAATCA
>SXGU01058823.1_pt1 | contig 23086 bp, 24 predicted proteins | sample 3174531 | NCBI WGS metagenome assembly SXGU01 (sample SAMN11356863, study PRJNA531348) | freshwater metagenome | isolation source: freshwater sample F1-140 | place: China: Fuxian Lake, Yuxi | collected 2017-12-25
GCGATGGCGAGGCGCTGGCGCTGGCCGCCCGAGAGCCGCAGGCCGTTCTCGCCGATCATCGTCTTCAGCCCCTCGGGCGTCTCGCGGATGAAGTCCATCGCGTGCGCCGCCTCTGCGGCAGCGATCACCTCGGCCTCGGTGGCGCCACCGAGCTTGCCATAGGCGATGTTGGCCTGGATGGTGTCGTTGAAGAGCACCACCTCCTGGCTCACCAGCGCAAGGCTGGCCCGCAGGCTCTCCAGCGTCAGCGCCTGGATGTCGTGGCCGTCGACGAGGATGCGGCCGGACGCCGGCGAGTAGAACCTCGGCAACAGGTTGACCAGCGTGGTCTTGCCGCCACCCGATCCACCGACCAGCGCCACCGTCTCGCCGGGCCGCACGCTGAGCGAGACCCCGGCGAGCGCCGGCTCGACGCGCGTGGGGTACGTGAAACTCACGTTCTCGTACGCCACCTCGCCTCGCGCGCGAGGCAGAACGACGGTGCCGCCGTCCTCCTCGACCGGCTGGTCGATGAGCCCGAACACGCTCTCCGCGGCGGCGAGGCCGCGCTGCAGCGGCGCGCTCACCTCGGTGAGGCGCTTCAGAGGCGCGAGCAGCATCAGCATCGCGGTGATGAACGAGGCGAACTCGCCCACCGTCGCGCGCTCGCCGACCGTGTCCTGCATCGCGATGTAGACGATGATCGCGAGCGCCACCGATGCCAGCGTATGGGTGATCGGCGTCGACAGCGCGGCCGGCACGGTCTGGCGCATGTTGAAGCCGCGCAGCGCCTGATTGGCGCGCTCGAAGCGCCTCATCTCGTACTCGTGCCCGCCGAAGATCTTCACCACCTTGTGGCACTCGATGGTCTCCTCGAGCACATGCGCGATGTCGCCCATCGAGCGCTGCGCCTCGCGCGCCATGGTGCGCAGGCGCCGCGACAGCAGCCGCACGAACACCGCCACCAGCGGGCCGACGGCGAGCGCGATCAGCGTCAGCTTCCAGTTCAGGTACATCAGCCAGCCGAGCAACCCGATCACCGCGATGGAATCCTTCACCACCACGGTCAGCACGGTGGTCGCGGCGGTGGTGACGCCGCCGACGTCGAACGCCACCTTGGAGAGGATCGCGCCGGACGTGTTGTCGTCGAAGAACTTCGCCGGCATGCGCACCAACCGCGCGAACATCGCCGCGCGCAGGTCGAGTACGAGGCGGTTCGACACCCAGGCGAGGAAGTACGACGAGGTGAAGGTCAGGACGCCGCGCAGCACGAAGATCCCGACCAGCGCGGCGGCGAAGAGCAGCGGCGGGAAGATCGGCTTGTCGCCCGCCGCGAAGCCGCCGTCCAGCAGGGGCTTGAGCAGTGCCGGGAAGAGGGGCTCCGTGGCCGCGGCCGCGACCATGCCGAGCACCGCCAGCGCGAACACCTTCCAGTGCGGCCGGACGTGGGAAAGCAGGCGGAAGTAAAGCGCCCGGCTGTCGATGCTTTGCGCGGTGGGTTCCAAGAGGGAGGGGATTTTATCCGGTGAGCCGGGCGTACAGCGCGAGCAGCTGCGCGGTCATCGCTTCCAGCGACAAGCGCTCCGCGGCGGCGCGCGCCGCGGCCTCCAGTGGCGAGCGGTCGACAGTCGCGGCGAACGCGTCAAGCGCCTGCGCGAGGCCTTGTACGTCCCCTGCATGGCGGATGTATCCCGACACGCCCTCCGCGATCACCTCCGCGGCGCCACACTGGTCGCTGACGATCGCCGGCACGCCCATCGCCAGCGCCTCGGGGACCACATTCGGGAACGGATCGTAGTGGGTGGGCAGGACCAGCGCATCGGCGGCGGCGTAGTAGGGGCGCACGTCCTCGACGCCGCCGACGAACGCCACGCGCCCGGCAAGGCCCGCTTCGCGCGCCGCGGCGACAAAGCGCGGCAGTTCGCGGTCGCGCCCGACCACCGCGAGCCGCAGCGGCGCGCGGCTGGCCGACATCGCCCGGATAACGGTGTCGAGCCCCTTGCGGGCGAAGCCGGAGCCGACGAACGCGAGCAGCGTCTCGCCGGCGGCGACGCCGAGCCTTTCGCGCTCGCGATCGCGTTGCGCCGCGCGTTCGCGGGGATGGAAATACCCGGTATCGACGCCGTTGTAGATCACCTGCAGCTTGGCGGCGTCGATGCGGAAGTGGCGCAGGATCTCGTCGCGCACCATGCTCGAATTGCAGATCACGGCGCGCAGCGCGGGGTGCTCGAACATGCTGCGTTCCGCAGCGCAGACATAGCGGTGGTACGGGCTCAGCGCGAAACCGAGCCGCTCGACGGGCGAGGCGTACACGCTGCGGTTGGCGAGCCACTGCCGGTGCACGCCGTCGCCCGCGCGGTAGATCTCGCAGCCCGGGATGCGCTCGTGCGACTGCACGAGGTCGAAGCGCCCCGCGCGCCAGGCCCTGCGCGCGGCGCCGGCGAACCCCGCGTCGCGCCACAGCCGCCCGACATGGAAGGGATCGACCACCTGCACCTTCGCGGCGCCGCCCGCCTCCCAGCTGCGCGCGATGATCGTCACGTCGGCGCCGCCCGCCGCGAGCGCGCCGAACGCGCGCTCGACGAAGCGTTCCGCGCCGCCGTGCGGGTTGTAGCGCTGTCGCACGACCGCCAGGCGCAGAGCCGCCGTCATTCCGCCCGCAGCAGTTCGCGCACCGCCTCGTGCACCGCGCTAACGGGCAGCAGCGTCAGGCACTCGCTGACCTTGCCGCCGCCGCAACCGTCGAGCCCGCAGGGGCGGCAGGTGTGCGCGCTCGTCACCACGCGGAAGTTGCCGCGCCACGGACCCCATTCGATGTCCCCGCTCGGCCCGAACAGCGCCACCACCGGCGTCCCCATCGCGGAGGCGAGGTGCATCGGCATCGAGTCGACGCCGACGAACGCGCGCGCGCGGGCGGCGAGCGCGCCGAGCTCCCTAAGCGTGAGCTTCCCCGCCAGGTTCACCACCGGCGCCTGCGTGCGCTTGAGGATCTCATCGACGAACGACAGCTCGCCCGCGTCGGGCGCCGACGTGACGACCACGCGGCACTCGTCGATGCCCAGGCGGGTGACCAGTTCGGCGTTCTTCTCCGCCGGCCAGCACTTGAAGCGCCAGCGCGACGCGGGATGCAGGTGCACGAAACCGCTCTCGTCGAGCCTGTGCTCGCGCAGCAGCGCATCGACCCGCGTTTCGGCGTCGGCGCCCGGCACGTAGACCACGCGGCGGTCGTCGCTGGTCGGCTGGATGCCGATGCGCCGCAGCGCATCGAGGTTCAGCTCGACCTGGTGGCGCTTGCCGTTGTTGAGCAGCGGAAAGAGGTGCGTGAAGCTCTTCTTCCAGAAATCGCCCCGTTCCGGCACGCGCGGCGCGACGCTGTAGCGCGCGCCCAGCGTGCGGGCAAGCCACGCGCCGCGCGGCTGCTCGGAAAGGTGCACCACCAGGTCGTACCTGCGCGCGCGCAGGTCACGGAAAAGGCTGCGCTCGGCGCCGAAGCGCGCGAAGGCGCCAAGCGCGTGCCAGCCGCGCCCCACCGCGTGCAGCTGCGCGAGCGCGGGATGTCCCTCCAGCATCGGCGCGGTGTCGTCGTACACCAGCGCGTCGACCTCGAGGTCCGGCGCGTGCGCCTTCAGCGTCGACAGCACCGGCGACGCCAGCAGCACGTCGCCGGGGTGGCGCAGCTTGACCACCAGCGCGCGCGCGAGCGACTGGAGGGGAATGGCGTCCTTCGGCATTGGGGGAAGATAGCATTTCCCTCCCCCCCATGCCGGATGCCGGCGCTAGGGAAGCCGCGCCTCGAGGCTTGCGCCGATGGTGCGTCCAGCGAGCGGATACACGGCATAGCGGTCGACCGTGAACGCGCTGCGCACCGCGTAGCTGTAGGATTTGTCGTTGAACAGGTTGTTCACCATGAGCGCGACGCGTCCCCAACCGAGTTCGTGGGAGAGCTTCACGTCGGCAGTGGCGTAGCGCGGAATCCTCGTGCCGAGCGTGTTCGGCTCGTCGTTGTCCATGACCTGGCTGCTCGCCGCGGACACCACCCCGGACAGCCGCGTCCTCGCGGTGGCGTCCCAGGTCAAGCCGACGGTCAGCTTGTGCGCCGGCACCAGCGGCACGCGCTTGCCGGTGATATCGAGGTTGGTGCCGATGGCGAAGGCGCTGCCCGGCAGCGTCCCCTGCAGGAATCGAGCGTCCGTGAACGTGTACGCGCCGGCGAGGCGCAGCCGCGGCATCGCCTGCCAGGCGCCGTCGAGCTCGATCCCGCGCCGCCGCGACGGCGGCAGGTTGGTGTTGCCCACGCCGGTGGAGAACGGGTCGAGGTGGATCTCGTCGGTGACGTCCGTCGCGAACAGCGTCGCGCGCAGCGCGTGGCGGCCGGAGCGCCACGACGCGCCGGCCTCGTGCGTCAGCGCGCGCTGCGGCCGCAGCAGCTGGAACTGGTTGGCGAACGCTGCGTCTGTCTCGTAGATCTCGTCGACGTTCACCAGCCGGAAGCTGCGTCCCGCCCGCGCGAACGCGGACCATTGCGCCGAGAACGCACGGCGCAAGCCGAGTTCCCAGGCGTGCACGCGCTGCGTACGGTCCACGGCCGGGGCGGCGGTGTTCGCCGCGAAACCCGGCGCCGTCCGGTCGAGCGTGTCGCGTGCCTCGTAGCTCGCGCGCTCGCCGCGTGCACCGATCACCACCTGCGTCGCGCCGTATTCGATGGCGTCCTGCACGTGGAAAGCGCTGTTGTCGCGCGAGACGCGCACACGATTCACGGGCTGGCCGAGGTTCTCCACCCGCGGGCTGCGCCGGGAGTCGTAGCGCCAGGAATGCCAGTCCGCGCCGATGGTGAGCACGTGGCGCAGCGCCCCCGTCGAGAAAGGGATGCGCGCGCGCGGCGCCAGCGAACGCATCTCCAGGTTGTCATCCCGCGATGAAGGAAATCCGCTCTGGTCGAAGTAGGCGCGCTGGTCCTTCACGCGGTAGTCCCCGCCCAGCGTGAGCTCGACGTCGCCGATGCGGTGCGACAGCGTGGCGCCGGCACGCCCGCCGTCGCGGCTCGCGTAATCGAGTGGCGTCTGGGCGCCGCGCGGGTCGGCGAGGTACTCGTTCAACCCGCTCGACGGCTGGACGCGCCGCGCGCCGGGCAACCGGAGGTCGCGCTTGTCCGTGCCGGCGCGGACATCCAGCGTCGTGCTGGCGCCCGCCCAGCGCAGGTTCAGCGACTGGTTCTGCTGCTCGTTGCGGTTGTTCGCGCGATAGCCATCCGATGCGTAGCCGTACACGGAACCGTTGATGCCGAACGTGCCGTTGGCGTAGCCCGCGCTCAACTGGCCTTCCACCGTGGAGTAGGACCCCATCCGCAGGCTTGCCTCCGCGGTGATGCCCTTCGCCAGCGGCGAGCGGGTGATGATGTTGATCACGCCCGCACTGGCGCCGTCGCCGTACTGCACGGCGCCGGCGCCACGCACGATCTCGATCCGCTCCACCGAGGACAGCGGTATCGCGGACCACTGCACGCTGGTGAGGTCGATGTCGGACAGCCTCTGCCCGTCGACCAGGATGAGCGTGTTCTGGGACGCAGTGGCGCCGTAGCCGCGCAAGTCCACGGACGCGCCCGCGCCGTTGTTGCCGTAGAGGTCCCGTGCGGCGACCCCGGCCCGCTCGGACAGCAGTTCGGGCAGCGTGCGCGCGGGACTCCTCGCGATGTCCTCGCGGTCGATCACGGTCACGCTCGCCGGCAACCTGGCGGCGGATTCCGGGAACCGGCTCGCCGTGACGACCACGGCGTCCTCGGCATGCGCGAACGGGATGAACAACGGAAATGCGGCGGCAGCCGCGATGCGACGAACGGAAACGCGAGTCATCGACCCTCCCAGGCATCATTCCCGATGCCCAACAAGTTGGCGAAAAACCGCTGGGCCGGTCTCCGGACTCGCGAGCGGGCGGAATGGCTCCGCCAATTGCGCCGCCTTCCCGGGGACGAACCCCAGTGGCTGCAGTTGCCTGCCGGCGCGTCTGCTCGCTTACCGTTGCGGGGGCAGTGCAGGCATTGCGCTCCGGGGCGACCCGGCGCGCGCACCTGCTTCCCGTTTCATCCGCCACGCTGGAAACGCGGGGCGGACACCCATGCGGTGAGCAAATTGCGGCACCATTATAACCTTGCGTCCCGCCGCCGGACTCGCGCCGGGCCAGATGTGATGCATCACATTCAGAACCGGCTGCTATTTCTTGACGCAATGATGGATTTGAAACATAGTGCGCGCGTGGAAGCCGAGTTCAGCTCCCTCGAGGCCAAGGTCGCGCAGTTTGTTCATGTGTGCGACCGGCTGCGCGCCGAGAACAGCGAGTTGCGTCAACAGCTCGTGGCGGCGCAGAACGACGCCAAGCGGCTCAGCGACAAGATCGACGGCGCGCGCTCGAAGCTCGAGAACCTGATCTCCCGGCTCCCCGACTGATCCCGAACAGGGGGCGGGAGAGTCGCATGGCAGACAGCGCCAAGACCATCGAGGTCACCATACTGGGCCGCGCCTACCGCATTGCCTGCGAACCGGGCGAGCGCGATGCGCTGCAGCAGGCGGTGTCCTACGTCGACGCAAAGATGGGCGAAATCAAGAAGCTCGGCCGCAACGCGACCACCGAGCGCGTCGCCGTGATGGCGGCCCTCAACATCGCGCACGAACTCCTGACCACGCGGGTGGGCGGCGGCGTCGACGTCGGCGAGGCGAGGCGCCGGCTCGCTTCCATAGAAGCGCGACTCGACGACGCGCTGGCACAGCAGGAAAAACTCTTCTGATCCGCGCTTGCGTCGCCGGCGGCGGGGGTATACTCGTTTCCAGTTCCCTGCTGTGCGCGACCGGGTTCATATTTTCCGAACCGATAGCTTCCTCAGGTTGCTGATCCAGCTGTCGCTGTTGTGATCGTCCCTCGCCTCTGGCGTGCCGGACGAACCTGAAGTGACCGGTAGGCAACCGCCCTGCAAAGCACAGGGTTCGGGAGCCGAGCCCACCGCCATGAGCGGGGAACACCCCTTCCGAAGCCACGTCGCGACGCACGCGGCTGCGCCGCGCGCCCGCAGACTGATGGAAAATACGGGCCCATGCAGAACTACGGGCTGATGAAGTCCGAACCGGACGAGTGCTCGATCGACGACGCGCTTGCCGCGCCCTCGCGTCGCACGCCGTGGACCGGCGTCCGCACCTACCAGGCGCGCAACTACATGCGCGATTCGATGAAGGTCGGCGATGGCGTGCTGTTCTACCACTCGAGCTGCGACGAACCGGGCATCGCCGGCCTTGCCGAGGTGGCCAGCGCCGCGTACGCGGATGCCACGCAGTTCGACCCGAGGAGCGACTACTACGATCCCAAGTCGACCCGCGACGCGCCGCGCTGGATGCACGTCGACGTCCGCGCGGTGAAGAAGACGCGCCTCGTGCCGGTCGCGGAGTTGCGCGCGCACAAGCAGCTCGCGGGCATGTGGACGCTGCGCCAGGGCAACCGGCTGTCCATCACGCCGGTCAGCGCCGCCGAATGGAAGTTCATCACCGGAAAGCTGCTGGGCATATGAGTCCCCTGAAGAACGACACGCTGCTGCGCGCGCTGGCGCGGGAACCGGTGGACCATACCCCGGTCTGGCTTATGCGCCAGGCGGGACGCTACCTGCCGGAGTACAACGCCACGCGCAAGCGAGCCGGCAGCTTCCTCGCGCTGGCGAAGAACCCGGCCTACGCCACCGAGGTCACGCTGCAGCCGCTGGAGCGCTTCCCGCTCGACGCGGCCATCCTCTTCTCCGACCTCCTCACCGTCCCCGACGCGATGGGACTGGGGCTGTATTTCGCGGACGGCGAGGGACCGAAGTTCGAACGCCCGCTGCGCGACGAAGCCGCGATCCGCGCGCTCGCCGCGCCGGATCCGTCCGCTGAACTGCGCTACGTGCTCGACGGCGTGAGCGAGATCCGGCGCGCGCTGGACGGCCGGGTGCCGCTGATCGGCTACTCCGGCAGCCCGTACACTCTCGCCTGCTACATGGTCGAGGGCGGCGGCAGCGACGACTTCCGCACGCTGAAGACCATGCTCTACGGACGCCCGGACCTGCTGCACCGGATACTGGAAGTAAATGCGGCCGCGGTGACCAGCTACCTCAACGCGCAGATCGAGGCCGGCGCGCAGGCGGTGATGATCTTCGATACCTGGGGCGGTAACCTCACCACCGCAGGCTACGAGACATTCTCGCTCGCGTACTCGCGCAAGGTGATTGCGGCCCTGACGAAGACGCGCGACGGGCGGCGCGTGCCATCGATCCTCTTCACCAAGGGGGGCGGTGCGTGGCTGGAGGCGATGGCGACCACGGGGTGCGACGCACTCGGCATCGACTGGAGCACGGATCTCGCGCAGGCACGGCGCAGGGTCGGCGACCGCGTCGCCCTGCAGGGAAACCTGGATCCATCTGCGCTCTTCGCTCCTCCCGATGCCGTGCGCGCCGAGGCGCGGCGCGTGCTCGACGCTTTCGGTGCTGGACCGGGCCACATCTTCAACCTCGGACATGGCATTTCCCAGTTCACGCCCGTGGATTCGGTTTCGGCGTTGGTAGACGAAGTACGCGCTTACGGCCGCAAAAAGTAGGCGGAAGCGCTTGACTTATGCACAAAAACAGCACCCCCCAGTATGTCGCAATGCGGCAAACCGTCCTCTGCATGCAGTCTCGCAACCCATTGAATCATCAACAGAAATCAACCCCCTTCCCAGTGGCGTCTGGAACCTGCCGGGAAGGGCGATCCGCCGCGTGACCGCACCACGACAGGGTTACTCACAAACTTGTCCACAGGGGCTGTGGGCAACCGAAAATGCCTTTGCTGGGCTGTAGTTACGCGCTCCAATCGATACGGCAGTTTAACTCGTTGGCGTAACTGATTGGCCGCCCCCAAGCTCGTCCGCGTCGCGCTCGATGTCCCGCTTGCGACCCTTTTCGACTACCTGCAGCCCGCCGACGACACGGCGGCGATCGGGGAGAGGGTGGTGGTCTCATTCGGACGCCGGGAGCGCGTCGGGGTCGTCGTCGAGCACGCCGACACCAGCGACGTCGCCGCCGACCGCCTGAAGCCGGTCGCGCGCGTGCTGCGCGACGCCCCCGCGCTGCCCCCGGAGTGGCTGGAGCTCACGCGGTTCCTTTCCGCCTACTACCAGCGCCCGCTCGGCGAGACGGTGATCACGGCGCTGCCGCCGCGCCTGAAGTCGCTCAAGCCGCTGCCAAGGAAATCATTGCGCCCCGGCGAGGACGTCGCGCCCGGGGTTCGCGCCACGTTCGCCACCGGACACGCGCTGACCTCGGACCAGGTCGCGGCGGTGGAACGCATCGCCGGGGGATCCGGCGGGTTTCGCGCCACGCTGTTGCATGGCGTCACCGGCAGTGGAAAGACCGAGGTGTACCTGCACGCGATCGCCCGCATCCTCGCGTCCGGCGGGCAGGTCCTGGTGCTGGTGCCCGAGATCAGCCTCCCGCCGCAGCTCGAGGCGCGGTTCCGCGATGCCTTCCCCCGCGCGCGCATCGCGCTGCTGCACAGCGCGCTCGAGGACGTGGCGCGCACCACCGGGTGGATCGCGGCCGCGCGCGGCGAAGTCGACATCCTGCTCGGCACGCGCCTCGCCGTGCTGGCGCCGCTGTCGCGCCTGTCGCTGGTGGTGGTGGACGAGGAGCACGACGCCTCCTTCAAGCAGCAGGACGGACTGCGCTACTCGGGCCGCGATGCCGCCGTGTACAAGGCGATGCTCGCCCGCTGCCCGGTCGTGCTCGGCACCGCGACGCCGTCGCTCGAAACGTGGCACAACGCGCGCCAGGGCCGCTACGAGATCGTTTCGATGCCGCGCCGCGCCGCGCCGGGTGCCGTGCTGCCATCGGTGCGCATGGTCGACCTCGCCGTGTCGAGCGCGAACGACGGCCTGACGCGCGAACTGGTGGAGGCCATCAAGGCGCGCCGCGCGCTCGGCGAGCAGAGCCTCGTCTTCATCACCCGGCGCGGCTACGCACCGGTGCTCGCCTGCGAGGCCTGCGGCTGGGCCGCGGGTTGCGATCGCTGCAGCGCGCGGATGGTGCTGCACAACCGTGACAAGCGGTTGCGCTGCCACTACTGCGGTGCGGAGAGCCCGGTGCCGCGCGAGTGCCCGACTTGCGGCAACGTCGACCTTCGCGCGGTCGGGCGCGGCACGCAGCGTGTCGAGGAAACGCTCGAAGCGCTGTTCCCGGACGCCAGCGTCCTGCGCATCGACCGCGACACCGCGCGCCGCCGCGCCGACCTCGACCGCGTGCTCGAGGGCGCGCGGCAAGGAAAGGGCGACATCCTCGTCGGCACGCAGCTGCTCGCCCAGGGCCACGACTTCCCGAGCCTGACGCTGGTCGGCGTGCTGAACGCGGACGGCGCGCTGCTCTCCACCGACTACCGCGCGGGTGAACGCCTTTTCGCCACGCTGATGCAGGTCGCGGGGCGCGCCGGGCGCCGCGACCGGCCGGGCGAAGTGCTGGTGCAGACACGGTTTCCCCGGCATCCGCTGTATGCCGCGCTGGCGCGGCACGACTTCGAATCGTTCGCGGCCGCGCAGCTCGCCGAGCGCGAGGCGGCGGGTTTCCCGCCGTTCGTGTTCGAGGCGGCGTTGCGCGCGGAGGCCGTCCGCCTCGAGGACACAATGCGCTTCCTGCGCGAGGCGCGCGAACTCGTCGCCGCGCCGGAAGGCGTATGCATCTACGACCCGGTGGCGCACGTAGTGACGCGGCGAGCCGGCTACGAAAGAGCGCAGCTCGTCGTGCAATCCGCGTCGAGGACGACCCTGCAGGCGTTCCTGCGCGAATGGAGCGAGCGGCTGTTCGCCACCGCCCCGCGTGCGATCCGCTGGCACCTGGAAGTCGATCCCATCGGCGCCGAGTGACGGAACGCTATAATCGCGCCCCTTCCATGAGCTTCGACGCCAAGACCCACCTCACCGCCCTGCTGCGCGACGCAGTGGCGTCGGCGCTGCCCGACGCGGGGGAATGCGACATCGTGCTCGAGCGGCCGCGCGATCCGACGCACGGTGACTTCGCCTGCCCGGTGGCGATGCAGCTCGCCAAGCGGCTGAAGCGCAACCCGCGGCAGCTCGCCGAGGCGATCGTCGCCGCGCTGCGCGCGCTTCCTGCGTTCAGCGAAGACCATGTCGCCGCCGCCGATATCGCGGGCGCCGGCTTCATCAACCTGCGGCTCTCGGTGCGCGCCAAGCACGCAGCCGTGGAGGATGCGCTGCGCCTGGGCGCCGCCTACGGGCGCGGCAATCCGCCGAAGCGCGACAGGCTGCAGATCGAATTCGTCTCGGCGAACCCCACGGGTCCCTTGCACGTCGGCCACGGCCGCGGCGCGGCGTATGGCGCGAGCCTCGCCAACCTGCTCGAGTTCGCCGGCTGCGAGGTGTCGCGGGAGTTCTACGTCAACGATGCCGGCCGGCAGATGGACATCCTCGCGGCGTCGGTATGGCTGCGTTACCTGGAGCACCTCGGTGCGGCGGTGCCGTTCCCCGAGGATGGCTACCGGGGGGACTACGTGCGCGACATCGCGACGCGCTTGCACGCGGCGCACGGCGCGCAGTTCACCCGCGACACCGGCTTGCTTCCTGCGCCAGGCAACGACGCGGACGCGGCCGTCGACGCGCTCATCGGAGCGGCGAAATCGCTGCTGGGCGAGGGCTGGGCGGCGATCCACCGATTCGCGCTGGAGGCCATGCTCGCCGACCAGCGGGACGACCTCGGCGGCTTCGGCGTGCGCCACGACGCCTGGTTCTCCGAGCAGTCGCTCTATGATTCCGGCGCGGTGGCGCGCGCGGTCGAGGCGCTCGGCTCGCGCGGCCACCTGTACGAGAAGGACGGCGCGCTGTGGTTCCGCTCCACCGCGTTCGGCGACGAGAAGGACCGGGTGGTGCGGCGCGAGAACGGCCAGTACACCTACTTCGCGTCCGACATCGCCTACCACGCCGGCAAGTTCGCGCGCGGCTTCGAGCGCGTGCTCGACGTGTGGGGCGCCGTCCACCACGGCTACATCCCCCGCGTGAGGGGCGCGCTGGCCGCGCTGGGCCTCGACCCGGACCGGCTCGAGATCGCGCTGGTGCAGTTCGCGGTGCTCTACCGCGGCGGCGAGAAGGTGGCGATGGGCAAGCGCTCGGGCGACTTCGTCACGCTGCGCGAGCTGCGCGAGGAGGTCGGCGACGACGCGGCGCGCTTCTTCTACGTGATGCGCAAGTCCGACCAGCATCTCGATTTCGACCTCGACCTCGCGCGCAGCCAGTCGAACGAGAACCCGGTGTACTACGTGCAGTACGCGCACGCCAGGGTCAGCAGCGTGTTCTCGCAGGGCGGCATCGGCGAGGTGCCGCAGGGCGCGCTGGATCCGCTGGTGCTGGAGCGCGAACTGGAGTTGATGCAGCGCATCGCGGAGTTCCCCGACCTCGTGCAGACATGCGCGCGGGACCGCGCGCCGCACGCGGTGGCGTTCTACCTGCGCGAACTCGCGGCGGATTTCCACAGCTACTATAATGCCGAGCGGATCCTCGTCGATGACGCGGGACTGAAGAACGCGCGGCTGCGGCTTTCCGCGGCGGTGCGGCAGGTGCTCGCCAACGGCCTCGCGCTGCTGGGCGTATCCGCACCGGAAAGGATGTCGAGAACCTCAGATGGCTAAGGCCGCACGCCCGCAAGCCGCGCCGCGCAGCAAGTCCGGCGGCGGGTTCCTGCTCGGCGTCTTCATCGGCCTTGCCATCGGCCTCATCGTCGCCATCGGCGTTGCGTTCTACATCAACAAGACGCCCGTGCCGTTCGTCACCAAGGCGAAACCGCCCGCGGCGAAGGACGGCGGCGACCCGTCGAAGGCACCCGCCGTCGCGGGCCTGCCGACCACCGGTTCCCCCGCGTCGCAGTCCGCGACGCCTGCGGCAAAAGCGCCGGAGAAACCCCGGTTCGATTTCTACAAGATCCTGCCCGGCGGCGAGGAACCCGTCTCCGACAAGGAACTGAAGGACCGCCTGAATGCGGCGAAGGGCCAGCTCGACAAGGCGGAGGCCGTCAGCGAGACCTATTTCCTGCAGGCGGGGTCGTTCCAGAACCCGGCGGACGCGGACAACCAGAAGGCGAAACTCGCCATCCTCGGCCTGGATTCCAACGTCGAGCCTTCCGTCCTGCCCGACAAGGGGACCTGGTACCGCGTGCGGCTGGGCCCCTACCGCAAGCTCGACGAAATAAATCGCGCCCGCGCGACGCTGGCGCAGAACGGAATCGATGCCAGCCTTGTCAAAGTGAAACCGCCTGCCAAGGCAAACTGACGCCATCCGCGGAAAGACGCGCCCGACATGAACACCCTTCGCCGCTCCCTCCTCGCCGCCGGCACGCTCGCCGCGCTCGGCGTCCGCGCCCACGCGCAAGGCATCGCGCCGGGCCGCAACTACGGCGTGCTAAATCCCACGCTCCCCGTCGACGCCCCGGCGGGCAAGATCGAGGTGCTGGAGTTCTTCTGGTATGGCTGCATCTACTGCTACAACTTCGAGCCGACCGTCGAGCAGTGGCTGAAGACCGTCCCGGGGGACGTCGCGTTCCGCCAGGTTCCGGCGGTGTTCAACGATCCGCGCACCTACCACGACGCGCAGATCTACTACGCGTTCGAGGCGATGGGACTGAATCCCAAGACCCACATGCCCCTCTTCGACGCGATCCACAAGGCGAAGCTGGACACGACCAAGAAGGAGGCGTTCGCCGCCTTCCTCGGCAAGGTAGGCGTCGACGCGAAGAAGTTCGACGACGCCTTCCGCTCTTTCGGCGTGGACGGCAAGACAAAGCGCGCGGCGCAGATGACGAAGGCCTACCGCGTCGACGGCACGCCGTCGCTGGCGGTGCATGGCGCCTACACGATCACCGCCGACCAGGGCGGCTCGGCGCGCGGCATGTTCGCCATCGTCGACCACCTCGTCGCGCAGGTGCGCAAAGAAAAAGGCGCGGCGAAGAAGTAAGTGGACCCGATCCGCCGCTCCCTCGTCGCGGCCGGCGCGCTGGGCGCCCTCGGCTTCCGCGGCATCGCGCAGTCGCAGTCGCAGCCGGCGGCGGGCAAGGACTTTTCCATCCACGACCCGGCGCTGCCTGTTGAACCCGACGGAAAGATCGAGGTCGTCGAGTTCTTCTGGTACGGCTGCATCTACTGTTACAACCTCGAACCCGCCCTCGAGGCGTGGATCCGCACGCTGCCCCCGGACGTCGCCGTGCGGCGCGTCCCCGCCGTCTTCAACCAGCGCTGGGCGCACGACGCAGTGATCTTCTACGCGCTCGAGGCCATCGGCGTGCTCGAGCGGCTGCACTGGCCGCTCTTCCAGGCGATCCACGGCAGCCGGCTCAACACCACCAACGAGCGCGCGTTCACGGAATGGCTCCGCGCGCAGGGCGCTGACGAGAAGGCCTTCGGCGACGCCTACCGTTCGGACGGCGTGCGCGACAAGCTGCAGCGCGCGGTGCAACTCACGGCCGGATACCGGATCGAAGGCACGCCCTCGCTCGCCGTCCACGGCAGGTACTCGATCAGTGCGGACCAGGGCGGCTCGGCACGCGGCATGTTCGCCACGGCGGAACACCTCGTCGCCGAGGTGCGCAAGGCGAGGAACGCCGCCGGGAAGTAGCCCGGGCTAGCGGATCTCCGGGCGCCTCCAGGTCACCCGCATCGGCGCGAGCGCGCCGCCCGCGCCCGACCAGGCGTCGATCCCTCCGCGGTACCAGCCTACGCGCGTGTAGCCGAGCCGGACTGCGCGCAGCGCCGCGTTGTACGAAAGCCAGCAGTTCACGCCCGCGCAGAAGAACACCATCGCGCGCGCCATGTCGCCGCGCGCGAGGAACGACAAGGTCCGCCCGAGCAGCGCCTGCACCTCATCGTCGAAGGAACTGCCGCGGCCCGCGTCGGCAAGCCAGATCGCTCCTGGGATCGACTCGTGGCCCGCGCCGCCCAGCACGTCGAGCAGCAGGGGCCGCTCCTCCAGCGGCCGCGCGAGCTGCTCGCGCAGTTCCGGCGTGCGCACGGTGCGCGCGCCGGGGATCAGCAGCGGCGTGGGCGAGCCGTGGCCGTCGACGCGCATCTCGGCGGTCGGCGGCAGGCCGAAGTCGCGGTCCTCGGCCACGCGGTCTTCAGTGAACTGCGCAGTGACCTGCGCCGTGGCGGGCCCGGATAGGCCCCAAAGGAAGACCAACGCCCAGCAAAAACGCCGTGTCATGGGACGCAGGGTAAGGACTTCGCGCCATCGGCGCAACGCGCTAGACTAATCAAATGACGCCTGCAAAGCTCGCCGCCCGCCTCGTCGCGGCCGCCCTCCTCGTCTTCTCTCTGGGCGTCCTCGCGCAGCGAATCCCCGTGCAGGGCCGCGAGTTCGTCGTGCTCGATCCGCCGCAGCCGGTGGCCACGGGAGAGCGCATCGAGATCGTCGAGTTCTTCTACTACGGCTGCCCGATCTGCTACGAAGCCCAGCCCCACGTCGCGCGCTGGCTGCTGAAGACCGGGCCCGCCGTGGCGCTGCGCAGGGTGCCGGCGGTGTCCAGCGAAGGCTGGGAGCCGTTCGCCAAGACCTACTACGCGCTGGAGGCCATCGGGCAGCTGTCGCGGCTGCACTGGCCGCTCTACGACAACCATCACTTCGACGGCAAGCGGTTGAACGAACTGAAGAACCTGCTCGAATGGCTGGCGTCGAACGGCGTCGACCAGAACAAGTTCCTCGAGGCGCTGAACTCGCCCGAGACGGCGGCGAAGGTCGCCGGTGCGCAGAAGATGCTCGAGTCCTACAACGTGCGCGGCGTGCCGACCTTCGTGGTCGACGGCAAGTACGCCACCTCCGCGCGCATGGCGAACGGCGTGAAGGAGATGATGGACGTCGTCGAGCACCTGGTGCAGCGCGCGAATTCCGAACGCCCGAAGAAGTAGGCGCGGCCACCCGTGAAGGTGTTCATCACCGGCGCCTCTACCGGCATCGGCGAAGCGCTCGCGCGCCGTTATGGCTCGCAGGAGAACATCCTCGGCCTGGCCGCGCGGCGCGAGGACCTGCTGCAGGATCTCGCCGGCAGGGTCCCCGCCACCTGTTCGCTCCATGCCATCGACGTCGCCGATGCGGATGCCGTCGAGGCGGCGGCACGGGCGTTCGTCGCGCGACACGGCGCGCCGGACGTGGTGATCGCCAACGCCGGCATCTCGGTGGGCACGCACGGGGACGAGATTGCGGACATCGCCAAGCTCTCGCGCGTGTTGGCGGTGAACGTGACCGGCATGGCCGCGACGCTCGCCGCGTTCGCGCCCGCGATGAAGGCGGCCGGCGGGGGCACCCTCTGCGGCATCGCCAGCGTCGCGGGCTTCCGCGGGCTGCCGGGCGCAGGGGCCTACAGTGCGTCCAAGGCCGCGGCGATCAGCTGGCTGGAAAGCCTGCGCGTCGAACTCGCCGGCAGCGGCCTCTCGGTGGTGACCGTCTGCCCGGGGTACATCGACACGCCGATGACGCGGACCAACAGCTACGCGATGCCCTTCCTGATGCCGGCGGACGAATTCGCGAGGCGATGCGCGGGCGCCATCGAGAGCCGCCGGCGCGTTGCAGTGATCCCGTGGCAGATGGCGATCGCGGGATCGCTGCTGCGCGCGCTTCCGGCCTGGCTCTACGACCGCGCGGCCGCCCGCGCACCACGCAAGTCCCGCGATATCCCGCTATAAGCCGGTGTCTCCCGCAATCTCACGCTGGAGCGCCTCTACGCCGTCCATCAGCCCGGAAAACTTCTCGCCGAACCGCGTAAGCCGATACTCCACGCGTGGCGGCACTTCAGCGTAGCTGCGCTTGGCGATGATGCCGAAACGCTGCAGCTTGCGCAGGCGCTCATTGAGCACTTTTTTCGACAGGCCGGGAATCGCATGCTCCATGGCGCCGGGCCGGCGCACGCCTTGCCTCACCATGCCGAGTACCGCCAACGACCACTTGCAGCCTACGATATCCTCGACCATGCGCGCCGAAGTGGGCGCTGGTGAAATTTTCTTTCGCTTTTTAATCATTGATGGTCACCGAAAAGTGTCCAGGGCACTGACTCGTACCTGCTTTTGCGGCGCCGCAGTATGGGCCAGCATTGTGCGGCAAAGGAGGCTCGACATGAAACGAATCGTCGCAATGCTGCTCTTCCCCGCCATCGCGCTCGCCGCCGATCCCGCACCCGTGGCCTATCCCGAAGGCTACCGCGACTGGACGCACGTCAAGAGCATGGTCATCAACCAGGGGCACCCGCTGTACGACGCCTTTGGCGGTATCCACCACCTCTACGCCAACAAGGCGGCGCTGCAGGGGTACAAGACGGGCAAGTTTCCGAACGGCTCGGTGATCGTCTTCGACCTGCTGGAGGCGAAGGCGGCTGACAATACGGTGCAGGAGGGCGCGCGCAAGATCGTCGGCGTGATGGCGAAGGATGCGACCCGGTGGAAAGCCACCGGCGGCTGGGGCTACGAGGGTTTCAAGGGCGACTCGAAATCCGAGCGCGCGGTCGGCAACAACGCCGCCACTGCCTGCCACCAGTGCCACACGCAGCAAAAGGACAAGGACTTCGTGTTCTCCGGCTATCGGAAGTGAGCTCTGGGCTGATTCCCCGCGGACGACCGGCGCCGGACTGGCACATCGCCGAGTGGCTGGGGGCCGGCGCGCCCCCGGGTATCGCCGCGCTGCGCGGCAAGGTGATCGTCTTGCACGCGTTCCAGCTTCTTTGCCCGGCGTGCGTTCACCACGGCCTGCCGCAAGCGCAGCGCATACGAGCGAACTTTACGGAGGCGGAAGTCAGCGTCATCGGTCTGCACACCGTATTCGAGCACCATGACGCGATGACACCGACAGTGCTGCGCGCGTTCATGCATGAGTACCGCATCGCGTTTCCGGTCGGCGTGGACGCACCCTCGCGAAAATCCGGCGATCCGGTTCCCGAAACCATGCGCGCCTATGGCCTGCGCGGCACGCCGACGCTAGTTCTCATCGACCGCCACGGCGATCTTCGTCATCACGCCTTCGGGGTCGAGGAAGACCTGGTCGTCGGAGCGGCGATCGCGACCCTGTTATCCGAACACTGAGGGCCTGCGCCCAGGATGCCGCGCCAGGCGACGAGCCTGTCGCCATGGGACTGCGAGGCATTTGCCGGACTTGTCGAAGGCAAGCGTCGGTACTCGATCAGCGGCGCCGTGACATTCGGCAGGACGCAACGCCGGTAGCAGGCTTCTGCCTTGGCGCCGTTGAAGAATACGCGCGCGACCTGCCGGTGACGCCGGAAGAACGCCGCGAAATCGTTCGGCACAAGGGTACGGTCGTCAATAGCGGCATCCAGGCTGCCCTCGCGCTCGCACGACTGCAGCACGTCCCACACCGCGATGCGCGCCGCGGTCACGGCCCGCACCCTGTGCGCATAGGACGCCGAGGCGTCGAATCCGAGCAGTTCACCGAGCAGCCGCCAGAAATGGTTGCGCGGATGGGCGTAGTACTGCCCCGCGCGCAGCGACGCCACGCCCGGCACGCTGCCGAGGATCAGGACGGTGGCGCCGCGCCGTGCGAGCGGCGGGAAGCTCTCTACCCGGGGCACAGCGCGATCAGGCTGCCTTGGTGCAGCCTCCGGGCTTGTGGACCCTCTCGGTGGATGCGGGGTGCCTGCCCAGCTTCTCCGCCGGCCGCCGCGGCCGCGACACCAGCTCGCCGCCGCAATTCGGGCAGCGCAGGTGCAGCGTTCCGTGGGCGCAGCCGCGGCAGAACGTGCACTCGAAGGAGCAGATGAACGCGTCGCCGGAATCCGGCGGCAGGTCGCGGTCGCAGCATTCGCAGTTGGGGCGCAACGCGAGCATGGGGTCACTCCTCGGGGGTGTTGGCCGGCTTCGCGCCGAGGCGAAGCATGACGTAGGAGCCCGGGGCGTCCTCGAGCACCTTCAGCTTGCGGTCGCCGGGCTTGCGCGCAGGCACCTTCTCGCCCGCGTTGCGCGCGTCCATCCATGCCTGCCAGTCCTCCCACCACGAACCAGGGTGCGCCGTCGCGCCCTCGAACCACTTCTCCGCGGTGGACGGATTCTTCTCGCCGGTCCAGTACTGGTACTTCTTCGCCGACGGCGGATTGACGATCCCGGCGATGTGCCCCGAGCCGCCAAGCACGAAGCGCACCTCGCCGCCGAGGTACTTCGCGCCCTTGTAGGTCGTCTTCCACGGCGCGATGTGGTCCTCCGCCGTGGAGATGAAGTACGCCGGCACCTTCACCTTCGACAGGTCGATCGGCACGCCCGACAGCTCGATCCCGCCCGGCACGCCGAGCCGGTTGTGGATGTACATGTTGCGCAGGTAGTAGCTGTGCATGCGCGCGGGCATCCGCGTCGAGTCCGAGTTCCAGTACAGCAGGTCGAAGGGGAACGGGTCCCGGCCCATCAGGTAGTTGTTGATGATGAACGACCACACCAGGTCGTTCGAGCGCAGCAGGTTGAAGGTCGAGGCCATCTCGGCGCCCTCGAGGTAGCCGCGCTCGTTCATCTTCTTCTCGAGGTTCTCGACCTGCTTTTCGTCGACGAACACGCCGAGCTCGCCCGGCGCGGAGAAGTCCAGCAGCGAGACGAAGAAGGTGGCGCAGCCGACCCGGTCGTCCTTCTTCGCGGCGAGCCATGCCAGCGTCGCGCCGAGCAGCGTCCCGCCCAGGCAGTAGCCGATGAAGTTCACCTTCTTCTCGCCGGTGGCCTTCTCGACGGCGCCGAGCGCCGCGAGCGGTCCCTCGTGCATGTAGTCCTCGAAGCCCTTGGCGGCGAGCTTCGCGTCCGGGTTCACCCACGAGATGACGAACACCGCGTGGCCCTGCCCGACCGCCCACTTGATGAAGCTGTTCGACGGGCGCAGGTCGAGGATGTAGTACTTGTTGATCCACGGCGGCACGATCACCAGCGGCCGCTTGTAGGCCTGCTCTGTCGCCGGCTCGTACTGGATGAGCTGCATCAGCGAGGTCTGGAACACCACCTTGCCGGGCGTCGTGGCGACGTTGCGCCCGAGCTGGAAGGCCTTCTCGTCGGTCATGCTGACGCGCAGCTGCCCCTCGCCCTTCTCGATGTCGGCGAGCAGGTTGTTGAGTCCCTTCAGCAGGTTCTTCCCGCCGGACGCCATCGTCTCCCGCATCACCTGCGGGTTGGTCATGGCGAAGTTGGAGGGCGCCATGGCGTCGATGTACTGCCGCGTGAAGAACGCCACCTTCTTCTGCGACTCCTCGGGCAGGCCGTCCACGCCCGCGACCGCGTGCTGGATGTGGCGCGAGGCGATCAGGTAGGACTGCTTGAAGTAGTCGAAGAGGAAGTTGTCCGACCATTCCGAATCCTTGAAGCGCGCGTCCCCCTTGGCCGGCGCGGCCACCGGATGCACGTTCTGGCCCATGGCCTTCATCCACGCGTTCTGCCAGAGGTGCGCGTAGTCCACCATCATGTTCATCGACGCGGTGGCCATCGCGAACGGGTTCGACAGCATCCGCGTGTAAAGGTCCATGTAGGCGCGGGCGATGCCGAGCTCGTCGGACACGGCGGCCGAGACGTTGTCGGCGACGTGCTTGGCGGCGAAATCCTTGAGGATCTTCGCGGAGCGGTGCGCGACCTGCTGCAGCACCTTCGCGGTTTCCTCGGGATCGACCGGCTTGTCCTGCGTGTCCATCGAGTCCCCCTCCAGGAACCTGCGTTGCCCTGCTACGCGACCGCCCTCGCCCTTGCCGTGCTGCGGAACCTCGTCACGCCATCCGCGCCGACCTCGCGCGTCATGCGGCCCGCCTCGTGCAGCCAGTGCAGGTGCGCCATCGCCTCGCCCATGGCGAAGAACATCTGGTGCACGTCGAGCTTGCGCGGGAAGATCACCTCGAGCAGCTCGGAAGCCGAGCGCGCGCCGCCGGCGCAGGCCGCCTCGAGCTCGGCGAAGCGCGCGTCGTGGTGCGCCGCGAGTTCCGCGACGCGGGCATGGGCGCCGCGGAACGGCAGGCCGTGCGACGGCAGCACCAGCACGTCGGCGGGAAGCTCGCGGTAGCGCTCGATGGAATCGAGGAATCGCTTCAGCGGGTTCCCCATCGGCTCGATCGACCACACGCTGACGTTGGTGGAGATCTTCGGCAGCAGCATGTCGCCGGAAATCAGCGTGTTGGTCTCGCCGCAATAGAGCGACGCGTGCTCGGGCGCGTGCCCGTAGCCGACGATCACCCGCCAGTCGTACCGTCCGATGCGCAGGCAGTCGCCGTCGATGAGCTGGCGGAACGACACCGGCAGCTCGGTGACCTGCGCGGCGTAGACGTTGCCGCGAGTCGTCATCGCGGCGTAGCGCTCGCCGCCGACGCCGTTGGCGGCATACAGCGCAAGCGTCGCGTCCACGCCGTAGCCGGCCTTGAGGTCGCGCACCGCGTGCGCCGAAAGGTACTCGCCCTGCGTCATCCACAGGCCGACGCCGAACTTGCGGCACAGCCAGCCGGCGTTGCCCGCGTGGTCGGGATGGTAGTGCGTGACGACGACCCGGCGCACCGGCCGGCCGCCGAGGCGGGCGGCGAACACCTGCTCCCAGTGCGCGCGGGTGGCGTCGTCGCCCAGGCCGGTGTCGACGATGGTCCAGCCGTCGCCATCCTCCAGCAACCAGAGGTTGATGTGGTTCAGCGCGAACGGCAGCTGCATGCGCAGCCACCAGATGCCCGGCGCGATCTCGACGCAGGTGCCCGGGACGGGGACTTCCCGCGTGGGGTACTCGACGGAATGGGGAACGGCCTGGGAGGCTGGGTGCACTGGGCTTGGGCTAGAATTCCTGCAGCCCTCCGATTATGGCTGCATCGCCATACCCGGGCAACCCGCCAAACGGCGCCGCACACGCCCCATGACTCCCGAGCGCAACGACAACCCGGATCGCGCCGAGTACACGATCGGCGACCTCGCGCGCGAGTTCGACGTCACGCCGCGGGCGATCCGCTTCTACGAAGACCACGGGCTGCTGTCGCCGAGGCGGGAGGGGCAGCGCCGCATCTATTCGCTGCGCGACCGCACGCGCCTCAAGCTCACGCTGCGCGGCAAGCGCCTGGGGCTCACGCTCTCCGAGGTGCGCGAGCTGATCGACATGTACGAGCCGGGCCGCGACGACCGGCCGCAGCTCGAGCGCTTCCTCGCCGTGCTGGAGAGCCATCGCGCGTCGCTGGAGACGCAGCAGGCCGACATCGAGGCGCAGCTCTCCGAGATCGCCGCCTTCGAGGCGCGCATCCGCAAGCAGCTGAAGTCCCGTGCGAAGGAGCGCCGCCACGGTTGACGTTGACGTAAGCGTCAACTACGCTGTCGCGCGCCTTTCCCCTATCCGCCACCCGCGAATGAACGCACCCGCCCCCGCCTTCACGCCCGCCGACCCCGGCTTCGCTGCGCGCGTGCGCAACAGCTTCGGCCGGCAGAAGGCCATGGTCCTCGTCGGCGCGCGCCTGGTCGCCGTGGAGCCGGGCTGGTGCGAGATCGAATTGCCGTACCGCGACGACCTGACGCAGCAGAAGGGCTTCATCCACGGCGGCGTGATCGGCATGATCGCCGACTCGGCCTGCGGCTATGCCGCGTACAGCCTGATGCCCGCGAGCAGTTCGCTGGTGACGGTGGAGTACAAGATCAACATCCTCGCCGCGGCGAAGAACCGCGGCATGCTGAAGGCGACCGGCCACGTCATCAAGCCGGGCCGCACGCTGAGCATCGCGCGCGCCGACGTGCACGAGGGCGCGACGCTGGTGGCGGTGATGCAGCAGACGCTGATGATGCTCGCCGACACCCCGGACGAATAGGCGCAAGGGCCACACCATGGAGATGCCGTTCCTCAGGTTCGACCACGGCGAGACCATCGCCATGCTGCGCTCGACGCTGCGCGACTTCGCGTCCAGTGACATCGCGCCGCGCGCCGCCGAGATCGACAGCACGAACCAGTTCCCGGCGGACCTGTGGAAGAAGCTCGGCGACCTCGGCCTCCTCGGCATCACGGTCGAGGAATCCCACGGCGGCACCGGCATGGGCTACCTCGCGCACGTCATCGCCATGGAGGAGATCAGCCGGGCCTCCGCCTCGGTGGGGCTGTCCTACGGGGCGCACTCCAA
>SXGU01098665.1_pt1 | contig 23086 bp, 22 predicted proteins | sample 3174531 | NCBI WGS metagenome assembly SXGU01 (sample SAMN11356863, study PRJNA531348) | freshwater metagenome | isolation source: freshwater sample F1-140 | place: China: Fuxian Lake, Yuxi | collected 2017-12-25
CTTCAAGGGCGCCTGGCTCGGTCTCTGGCTGCAGAAAGTCGGCGCCCGTGTCACGGCGTTTTCCCTGCCGCCGCCGACGCAGCCCAACCTGTTCGAACTCGCGCGCGTCGCCGAGGGTATGGATTCGCGGCAGGGCGACATACGCGATTTCGCCGCGCTGGCGGCGGCCCTGAGCGAGAGCCAGGCCAGCGTGGTGTTTCATCTCGCGGCGCAAGCCACCGTGGCCGAGGGCTACCGCGCGCCGCGCGACACCTACGCCACCAACCTCAACGGCACGCTGAACCTGCTCGACGCCATCCGCGACTGCCCCACGGTGCAGGCCGCCGTCATCGTCACCAGCGACAAATGCTATGTACCGTCCGCCGACGAATCGGCGCTCGCCGAGGATGCGCCCATGGGCGGGCGCGATCCCTACAGTGCCAGCAAGAGCTGCGCCGAGATCGCGGTCCGCTCCTGGCGCGAGTCCTACTTCACCGCGGCGGACGCCCCGCGCATCGCCACGGCCCGCGCCGGCAACGTCATCGGCGGCGGCGACTGGGGCCAACACCGCCTGCTGCCCGACCTGTTCACCGCCTTCGCCGCCGGCAGGACGCCGACCCTGCGCATGCCAGAGGCGATCCGGCCCTGGCAGCACGTCTTTGACGCCCTGCACGGCTACCTGATGCTGGCCGAAGCGCTGGCCGGCCGTGACGGCCCCGGCTTCGCCACGGGCTGGAACTTCGGCCCCGATGCCGCCGACGAGATCAGCGTCGCCGAGATCGCCGCACGCGCCGCGGCACTCTGGGGCAGCGAGGCCCGGATCGAAATCTCGGCGGCGAACTTCCAGAAGGAAACGCAGACACTCCGACTCGACAGCACCCGGGCACGCCGCCAACTCGGCTGGCGTCCGCGCTGGCGACTCGATCAGGCAGTGCAGCGTACCGCCGACTGGTACCGCGCCTGGTCCCAGGGACATGACCTGCGAGCCGCCAGCCTGGCCCAGCTCGACGACTACCTGGCGGCGGCATGAAGCGCGAGACCTTGCGCCAGAGCATCCTCGAACAGGTGCGAGAATTCGGCGCCGACCAGGAGGCGGAGCGTCCCTTCCTGCCCGGACAGACTGCGGTGCCACCTGCCGGCCGCGTACTCGATGCCGAGGCCTACGTGGCGCTGGTCGATGCCGCGCTCGACGGCTGGCTGACCACCGGCCGCTTCAACGAACAATTCGAGCGCCTGATCGCGCAACGCATCGGCGTGAGCAAGGCGCTGACCACCAGTTCCGGATCCTCGGCCAACCTGCTGGCGCTCTCCGCCCTGACCTCGCCCATGCTCGGCGAGCGCGCCCTGCAACCGGGCGACGAAGTCATCACGGCAGCGGCCGGGTTTCCGACCACCATCAACCCGATACTGCAAAACGGCCTGACGCCGGTCTTCGTCGATTCCGAACTGGCGACCTACAACCCGACGACTCAAGCCATCGAAGCGGCGATCGGGCCGCGCACCCGCGCCATCATGCTGGCCCACGCCCTGGGCAACCCCTTCCGCGCCGACGATCTGCGGGAACTGGCCGACCGCCACCGGCTGTGGCTGGTCGAGGACTGCTGCGACGCCTTCGGCTCGACCCTGCATGGTCGCAGCGTCGGCACCTTCGGCCATCTCGGCACGCTCTCCTTCTACCCCGCGCACCACATCACCACCGGCGAAGGCGGGGCGGTGTTCACCGACGACCCGCTGCTGGCGCGCATCGTCGAATCCTTCCGCGACTGGGGCCGCGACTGCTATTGCGCGCCGGGCAGGGACAACACCTGCGGCAAGCGCTTCGACTGTCAACTCGGCGACCTGCCCTGCGGCTACGACCACAAGTACACCTATTCCCACGCCGGCTACAACCTCAAGATCACCGACATGCAGGCGGCACTCGGCGTGGCGCAGATGGCACGGCTCGACGCCTTCATCGCCGCCCGGCGGGCCAATTTCGCGCGGCTGCGCGACCGCCTGGGCGATTGCGCCGAGTTCCTGGTCCTGCCCGAGGCCACACCCGACAGCGACCCGTCCTGGTTCGGCTTCCTCGTCACCCTGCGCGAGAACGCACCCTGCAGCCGCGTCGACCTGCTGCGCTACCTTGACCAGCAAAAAGTCGGCACGCGCCTCTTGTTCGCCGGCAACGTCACGCGCCAGCCGTACATGAAAGGGCGCCACTTCCGTGTCAGCGGCGAGCTGGCGATCGCCAATGTCATCACCGAACGCAGCTTCTGGATCGGCGTTTATCCCGGACTCAGCAACGAAATGCTCGACTATGCCGCCGACCGGATTCGCGAATTCCTCGGAGTTGGCTTCTGAACGCGCCGCTGCCACCCATTCCGGTCGAGGATCGCGAGCACATCCTGCGGCACACGGCGGAGCTTTGGCCACAGCTTGCCGGCGCGCGACTCTTCATCACCGGCGCCACGGGCTTCTACGGCAAGTGGCTGCTGGAAGCCATCATCGCCGCCAACGACAGCATGGGTGTCAATGTCCGCGCCACCCTGCTCAGCCGCGATCCGTCGCGCTTCAAGGCCGAAGTGCCGCATCTTGGCTTGCGCCCCGAATTCGATTGGGTCGTCGGCGAGCCAGCCGGGTTCGCGGCGCCGACGGGGGGCTTCGACTACCTGATCGACTTCGCCACGCCGAGTGCCGCAGAAGTCGGCGCCGCGGGTACGGCGATCGTGGAGCATTGCCTGCAGGGCAGTGCCAATCTCCTGAGTTTCGCCAAGACGGCTGGCGTACGCCGCGTGCTTTACGCCAGCTCCGGCGCGGTGTATGGACGTCAGCCTGATAACGTTGAGCGGCTGACGGAGGACTTCGCCACCGACCCGGCGACGGTTTCGCCCTACGGCCGCCTCAAGCAGCGCAGCGAAGCCCTGCTGCTCGGTTCCGGGCTCGACTGCGTGATCGCCCGCGGCTTCGCCTTCATTGGCCCTTACCTGCCGCTGACCGACAAGTTCGCCGCCGGCAGCTTCCTGCGCGACGCCCTTGCCGGCGGGCCGATCGTGATCAACGGCGACGGCCGGGCAACGCGCAGCTATTTGCACGCAGCCGACTTGACGATCTGGCTGCTGACCCTGCTCACGCGCGGAACTCCCGGCCATGTCTGCAACGTGGGCAGCGAACAGGCCGTCTCCATGCTTGAACTCGCCGGGCGAATTTCGGCGTGTTCGACACCGGGCCTGCGCGTCGATTTGCGCGGGTCGCCCGGCGCGGAATCGGTGGGCAACTACGTGCCCAACATCTCCCGCGCGAAAACTGAACTTGGACTGCTGGCCAGGATTCCGCTCGATGCGGCAATACGGCAAACCCTGGACTGGCACCTCGCCAAACACGACCGCGCATGAGACACCGACCTTCGATTCCGGCGGCGAACCGTCTGGCCTGGCGCACCATCGACGGGACGCGACCGACGCTCAAGCAGTATTGGGACGAGTTGCGAAGCTTCCACGAGGTGATCCGCATGCTGATCCGGCGCGATCTGATCGTGCGCTTTCGACAGACCTATTTCGGGCTTGCCTGGCTGCTGTTCAAGCCGCTGATGCTGATGGCGGTGATGAGCTTTGCTTTTGGCTTTCTCGCCGGCTTCGACCAGCGCCACGAAGCGCCCTACCCGTTGATAATCTTCTGTGGCGTGATTCCCTGGTATTTCTTTTCCAATGCCGTGCCGGACAGCATGAACTCCCTGCGCAGCCACGGGCACATCATCCAGAAGACCTATTTCCCGCGCGCGATCATTCCCATCGCGGCGGTCGCCGTCGATGCGATCGAGTTCGCCACCGCCTGGTCGCTGTTCGCACTTGGCTGCCTCTGGTTTGGCTACCTGCCGGAGTGGCAGATCGTGTTCTTTCCGCTGTTTTGCCTTCAACTGCTGCTTCTTTGCAGCGTAATCGGTCTTTGGCTTTCGGCAGTCAACCTGCAGTTCCGCGATATCGGCAATCTGGTGCCGTTTCTCCTGACCGTCGGATTCTTCGTCACACCCGCTGGCTATACGGCGGCGCGAATTCCCGAGAATTGGCAACTGGTATATGCCCTCAATCCCCTTGTCGGCATCATCGAGGGCCTGCGCTGGACGCTACTGCGCGGCATGGAGGGCTTTCCGGTGATGCCGGTGCTGTTATCTGTGACGATAACCGCGGTAGCCTGCATGGTCGGCATAAGGCACTTTCTGGCCATGGAATCCAATCTCGCGGACCTGGTCTGAACATGACGGACACCGTAATCGACATCAATCGGCTGGGCAAGCGCTATGCACTTTCGCACAGGCATCGCCCGGATTCGCTCAAGGCATTGCTGCGGGAACTGGTGAATATCCGCGGCAAGAAATCTTCCGACCAATTCGCGGACGAAGAATTCTGGGCGCTAAGCGACGTTTCGCTGCAGGTTCGCCAAGGAGAGTTCCTGGCCCTCGTCGGCAAGAATGGTTCCGGGAAATCAACCTTGCTCAAGATACTTTCGCGGATAATCCCCCCCACTTGCGGCCATATCCGGGTACGAGGCCAGGTGGCGTCGCTGCTGGAGGTTGGCACCGGCTTCCACCCCGAACTCACCGGACGGGAAAACATCTTCCTCAACGCCGCCATGCTCGGCTGTCCGGAGCGCGAGATCGCAAAGCGGTTTGATGCGATAGTCGACTTTTCCGGCGTAGAGCGGTTTCTTGACACACCGGTCAAGCACTATTCGAGCGGCATGTACGTGCGGCTGGCATACTCGGTGGCCGCCCATGTCGATTCCGACATCCAGATCATCGATGAGGTGCTCGCCGTGGGTGATTCCGAGTTCATGAAGAAGTGCGTCGACAACCTGCTGCTTCAGCGCTCGAACGGCAAGACGATCATTTTCGTAACCCACAACGAACACCTGATTACCACGCTCGCGACGCGGAAGGTCGAATTGTCACAGGGAAAATTGATCTCCTAAGAACTCGCTGCCGGCGCGCCCGGCTGCACGGATACGCTATCATTGCGGCCTCCCGATTCGACGCGAACCCGAAGCTTCGGACCACCGGTACCGACGACGAAATTTCCGTCCAATCCGCCGGCGATCGTTAAACCAGCTATCCAAGCGATGGACAAATTCGGCATTGACAGCCACAAACTGACGTATCACCCGCAACGCGTCGCTCAATTTCTCGATGCCGGCGATGACTGGGAGAAAGCCCGGCGGGTCTACCCCATTTATGTCGAAGTATCTCCGGTCGGGGCATGCAATCACCGATGTACCTTTTGCGCGGTCGATTACATTGGCTACAAGAGCCGGATGCTGGATGCCCCATCATTCGCCGTTCGTCTGGCCGAGATGGGCGCGCTCGGCGTCAAGAGCATCATGTACGCAGGAGAGGGGGAGCCTCTTCTGCACAAGCGCATCAACGAAATGGTCGAAGCCACCGCATCCGCCGGGATCGATGTCGCGTTCACCACCAACGCCACGGTCCTCAACGAAGAATTCATCGCACGGTCGCTGCCGCTCACTTCCTGGATCAAGGTTTCGATCAACGCCGGAACGGCGGCAAACTACGCCCGGATACACCAGACCCGGGAGCGGGATTTCGATCGCGTGATCGCCAATCTCCGACGCGCGGTCGAGGCAAAGCGGCGACACGGCTGGAAGTGCGCAATCGGCGCGCAGTCACTGCTGCTTCCGGAGAACGCCCACGAAATGGACGCGCTCGCCAGGATCTGCCGCGACGAAATCGGACTCGACTACCTGGTAGTCAAACCGTATTCCCAGCACCTGTTCAGTGACACTCACATCTATGCGGATATCGACTACAGCCGCTACCTCGCGCTCGAGGAGACCCTGAAGCCGCTCAACAGCGACGGGTTCACTATCGTTTTCCGCATGAACACCATGAAGAAGCACATCCAGAACACCGCCGCTCGCTATGCCAAATGCAATGCGACACCGATGTTCTGGGCTTACGTCATGGCCGATGGCGCAGTGTATGGATGCAGCGCCTACCTGCTTGATCCGCGCTTCATGTACGGCAACATCAACGAGGGCAGCTTCCAGTCGATCTGGGAAGGCCCCGGGCGGGAGGCCAGCTTCAAATATGTCCGCAACGGGTTGAACATTGAAGAATGCCGCAAGAACTGTCGCATGGACGAAGTCAATCGCTACCTGTACGGCTTGAAGGAAGGGCTGATAGATCATGTCAATTTCATCTAGTGCAAGCCGCAGGCAACTGGCCCGGAAAGCGGACCGAAGCAAATGAGGACGCTCGTAACCGGCGGGGCCGGCTTCATCGGCAGCCATCTGGCCGAGCTGCTGATTGCCAGAGGACATGAAGTCATCGTGATCGACAACCTGACCTCGGGCAGGCTGTCCAACCTCGCGCGGCTGGAATCGAGCCCACATTTGCGCTTCGTCAATGGCGACATCCGCGATGTCCCGGCCATGATGCCGGCCTTTGAGGGCGTGGATTGGGTGTTTCACCTCGCCGGCCTCGCGGACATCGTGCCGTCGATCGAAATGCCCGCGCAATACTTCAGCACCAATGTCACGGGCACATTCAACGTCCTCGAGTGCGCGCGCAAATCCGGGGCGCGGCGATTTCTTTACGCCGCGTCGTCGTCCAGCTACGGGATGCCGGACCGCTTCCCCACGCCTGAAACGGCACCGATCAAGCCGCAGTACCCCTACGCCCTAACCAAACACATGGGTGAGGAATTGGTGTTTCATTGGGCCCAGCTGTACAAGCTTCCGGCCCTTTCACTCAGGCTGTTCAATGTCTATGGCACGCGCTCGAGGACCACGGGGGCGTACGGCGCGGTATTCGGGGTCTTTCTGGCGCAGAAACTCAACGGCCGTCCATTCACGGTTGTCGGGGACGGCACGCAGACGCGGGATTTCACCTATGTCACCGACGTCGCGGCGGCTTTCCTGCGGGCCGCGGAATCGAGTGTTTCCGGCGAGGCCATGAACGTCGGCAGCGGTACCCATGTCAGCGTCAACCGCTTGGTCGAACTCCTGGGCGGCGAGGTCGAGCATATTCCCAAACGCCCCGGGGAACCCGACTGCACGTTCGGCGACGTCGCCAAGATCAAGCGCCTGCTCGGATGGCAGGCCAAGGTTTCTTTCGAGGAGGGCGTGCGAATCATGGTCGATAACATCGGCGACTGGAAGGACGCGCCGGTCTGGAATCAGGCGTCGATCGGTAAAGCGACCGACGCCTGGTTTCGCTACCTCTCCGCGCCGGCCAAATGAAGATGAAATGCGGATTGTCGGTCGCGGAACGTGCCGCCACCCTCGGCGATCTACTGTCACGCTGCGTGGCGACTGGGGCAGGCGATTCCGCATTCGGCCTGGAGACCGCAGTCGGTGCCGCCTGCGATCGGCTGGTTGAGGCGCGGGCCGGCGGGCGCAAAGTCTATCTGGTCGGCAACGGAGGCAGCGCCGGGGTCGCCAGTCACGCAGCGACCGACTTCTTCAACGCCGCAAAGCTGCGTGCCCTGACCTTGCACGAAAGCTCGATGATGACCTGCATGGCCAACGACTTCGGCTACGAAAACGCGTTTGCACGAATGCTTTCGCAGCTGGTCGAACCCGGCGATCTGTTGATTGCCATCAGCAGTTCCGGCAAGTCGATGAACATCCGCAATGCGGCACGGCAGGCCGCCGAATCCGGCGGCCAGGTCATAACGCTGAGCGGCTTCGCCGGCGACAACCCGCTGCGATCCATGGGCGGCATCAATTTCTGGCTCGATTCCACAGACTATGGAATGGTGGAAATCGGCCATCAGTTCATCTTGCACAACCTGTCCGACCGGCTTCGGACGGCATTGACGGAGTAAGGCGTGAGCAGCAGAAAGATAGTCACACTGGAAGCCATCGCGGCGCATTCCGGCGCCCTGAAAAGCCAAGGCAGGCGGGTGGTGCTGTGCCATGGCACCTTCGACCTGATGCATACCGGGCACATCCGCTACCTGCAGAGAGCCAGGCAGGAGGGCGACGTCCTGCTGGTAACGGTCACCGCCGACGAATTCGTGAACAAGGGCCCCGGACGTCCGGTGTTCGACGAACGCCTTCGCGCCGAAAACCTGGCGGCACTCGAATGCGTCGATCTGGTCGCCATCAACCGCGCGGTTTCGGCCGTGGACGCACTGCACGCGATCCAGCCGAATGTTTACGCCAAGGGCAGCGAATACCGCTCCCACGGCGACGATGTTACCGGCAACATCATTCGCGAACAGGAAGCGGTCGAGGCGCACGGCGGCGAGATCTTCTATACCGATGAAATCACCTTCAGTTCGAGCAGCCTGCTGAATCAGCATTTTGGCGTCTTCCCGCCGGAAACCCGAAGCTTCCTCGAGGACTTCAGCGAAAAGTGGTCGATAAAGGAGATTCACAGAGTCGTCGAATCGCTTGCCGACCTGAAGGTCCTTGTCATCGGCGACGCGATCATCGACCAGTATCATTATGTTTCCCCGCTGGGCCAGACCGGCAAGGGTAACGCACTCGCCGTGCGTTACGAAGGCGAGGAGCAGTTTGCCGGCGGTTCCGTGGCGGTGGCCAACCACATTGCCAAGTTCGCCACGTCGGCGACTCTGGTAACCGGCCTGGGGGACACAGAGAGCCACGAGGACTTCATCCGGAAGAAACTGCAGGAGAACGTAACACCGGTGTTTTCGCGTTTCAAGAATGCGCCGACCGTGACCAAGCGGCGCTTCGTCGATAACGACCTGGCAAAGTTGTTCGAGGTCTATTTCTTTCAGGAGACGCCGGCGCTCGACCAGGAAGGACGGGGTGTTTGCCAATGGCTGGAGGAAAACCTGGCCGAATACGATGTGGTGGTGGTCGCCGACTTCGGCAACGGCTTCATTACCAACGGCATGATCCGGCTGCTCTGTGAAAAAGCCCGCTACCTTGCGGTCAATACCCAGATCAACAGCGGCAATCGCGGCTACCACGTCATCAATCGGTACGCGCGCGCGGATTTTGTCTCCCTCAACGAACCCGAATTGCGGCTCGCCGCGCACAATCGACACTCTCCCCTGGAAGAAGTCGCGGAATCCGTCGCGGCAAAGGCCGGCGCCGGACACCTGGCGGTGACGCGCGGAACCAGGGGCTTGATGATGTTCGATTCGACCTCGCGGACATTTCACAAGGTGCCGGCGCTCTCCTCGCGTGTCGTCGACCGCGTCGGCGCCGGCGACGCCTTTCTGGCCCTTGCCGCGCTTTGCCTGGGCAAGGGGGCCCCAGCCGACGTGTCCGCGTTCGTTGGCAGCGTGGCCGCGGCCATGGATGTCCAGATCGTCTGCAATCGGGAGCCGATAGATCCGATCGGCTTGAAAAAATATGTCAACACACTGCTCAAGTGATTGCTCGCCGCCTCGCATGATGAGCAGATCGAGTCCGGAGCGATTGTTTCAAGCGATGTTGCGAATCCGCCGGGTCGAGGAAGCCATTGCGCTCCGCTATGCCGAACAGGAGATGCGCTGTCCGATGCACCTGTGCATAGGGCAGGAAGCGATTGCCGCAGGAGTCTGCGCGGCCTTGGCGGCCGAAGACCGGGTATTCAGCAACCATCGGGCGCATGGCCACTACCTGGCCAAGGGCGGCGACCTCGGCGCGATGCTGGCAGAACTCTACGGCCGCGCCACCGGTTGCTGCGGCGGGCGCGGCGGCTCCATGCATCTGATCGACCTAGCGGCCGGATTCATGGGATCGACGCCAATTGTCGGCGGCACCGTGCCCCTGGCTGTCGGGTCTGCCTGGGCCTCGTCACTGCGGCACGATCCGAACGTAACCGTGGTCTTTTTCGGCGACGGCTGCTTCGAGGAGGGCGTGGTCCACGAGTCGATGAACTTCGCTGCGCTGCACCGCCTTCCGGTTGTCTTCGTATGCGAAAACAATGACTTCTCCGTTTACACCAAGCGCCGGGAACGACAGCCGTCGCGACCGATTCACGGCGTGGCGCAAGCGCACGGCCTGACCGCCTGTGCTGCCAATGGAAACGACGTCGACGAGGTGTTGGCGAAGGCCAGCGAGGCCATCCAGAGCGCGCGGCGCGGCCTGGGGCCACAGTTCCTCGAGTTCAGCACCTATCGCTGGCGCGAGCATTGCGGTCCTGATTTCGACGACGGCCTGCAGTACCGGTCGGCAGCGGAGATCGCGGCCGGAATCGAGGACTGTCCTATTGCACGCCATGCTGCAAGACTAACAGCGGCGGATGCCGGGTTTCCGAAAATGATCGAAAGCCTTGAAGCGGCCATTGCCGCGGAAATCGAAGCGGCATTTGAATTCGCGCTCGCCAGCAGAATGCCGACCACGAGCGATGCGCCAAGAAACACTCATGCCTGAGACGACACGGCGAACCATCACCTTCGCTGATGCCATTCGCGAAGGCCTTGACCAGAGCATGGCGGCCGATTCGCGGGTGATCGTGATCGGCGAAGGCGTGCCCGACCCCAAGACTATCTTCGGCACCACTGCCGGACTGCGCCAGAAATATGGCGACCGGCGCGTATTCGACATGCCGCTCTCCGAAAACGGGCTTACCGGCACGTGCATCGGGGCCGCGATGTGCGGCCTGCGGCCGGTAATGGTGCACCAGCGCATCGATTTCGCCTTGCTGGCCATGGACCAGCTGATCAACAACGCCGCAAAATGGCACTACATGTTCGACGGCAAAGTCTCCGTTCCGCTGGTGGTGCGCATGATCGTCGGCCGCGGCTGGGGACAGGGTCCGCAACACTCGCAAAGCCTTCAGGCCATGTTCGCGCAGGCGCCGGGGCTGAAGGTGATCATGCCATCCACCGCCCACGACGCGAAGGGTATGCTGATTGCTGCGATCGAGGATGACAATCCCGTGCTGTTCATCGAACACCGCTGGCTGCACAGCATCGCCGATGCCGTGCCGGAGGAAATGTACCGGCTTCCCTTGGACAAGGCCCGGCTGCTGCATGAGGGTAGCGACGTCACCATTGCCGCCTTCTCCTACATGGCGATCGAGGCGCTGAGCGCCGCCCGAGCGCTGCTGGCGGCGATGGGCGTCGGTGCCGATGTGCTCGACATGCGAAGCGTCTCGCCGCTCGACAGCGCCAGCGTGATCGACTCGGTGCGCAAGACCGGGCGACTGGTGGTCGCGGATACCGCGACGCGAAGCGGCAGCATCGCCGGCGAACTGATCAGCCGGGTCACGGAACTGGCGTTCGATTCGCTCAAGACACGGCCCGTGCGCATGGCCTCGCCGGACCATCCAGCGCCGACTTCGCACTTCATGAATGAACACTATTACCCGACGGCCCGGACGATCGCCGATATGGTGCTCGAACTACTCGGCCGGACCCGCGAGTCCGGTGACTACCCGCGGTTGTGTCAGCTTACCAGTCGCGTCGGGCCGCACGACTCCCCAAACCGCGAGTTTCGCGGGCCGTTCTGATAAATCTTGATTCACCGCGGCTCCTTGCCGCGCCCTTGATTGAAGGATCCTGCCGGCAATGAACAATCTGGAATTCGCCAGCGTACCTACACCAACACCGGGCGATTCATGGCGGCAGCGCGCGGATCGTGAGCGGCTGCTTGAGGTCGAAAGCGCGTTGGCAACCAAGATGCCTGCGCTTCAAGATTTCGTCAGCATTGTCGATGCCAGAAGCGATGGCCAAGTGATCGTCCGCCTGCTGGTGCCCGTTCCGGCAGGCAAGCGGGGCACGCTGCTGCTTGACCTCGAAGCCGGCTTGAAGCAGCTGATCGATCCGGGCCTCGTCGTCTGGCTCGAACCCCTGGGAGACAGGAGTTCCCTGCGCAACCTGCGAGGGATAGAGGTACGGTCGTGAGCGCCGCCGTCCAGACGCGGGAAGGGGCCCTGATCCTCGACTCGCACAAGCTTGCCTACCACATGGACCGTGTCAACGCATGGGAGGCCGGCGAGCGCATCGCTCCCGTCAGCGTCGACATGTCCCTCACGCGGGCGTGCGGAGCGATGTGCACCTTCTGCTACGCAATGATGCAGGAATCGCAGGCGCGCAGCATGATCACTACGCGCCATGCGCTCAACCTGCTCGACGATTTCTCGGCGATCGGCATTCGCAGCGTGTCGCTGGTGTCCGACGGCGAGAGCACGCTGTCGAAGGCCTACGTCCCCTTCATCCAGCACGCCGCCGAGCTCGGCATCGACGTCGGCAACGCGACCAACGCCTGGGAATGGGAACCGGACAAGATCGAGCAGGTGCTTCCCTTCCTGACCTGGGTCAGATTCACGGTGGCCGCAGGCCGGGCGGAGAGTTACGCCCGCATCATGTACAAGGATGCCGCGCATACGGCAGTCTTCGACCGTGCGATAAGTCACATCCGGTATGCGGTCGAGCTGAAGAAGCGGGCCGGTCTGCCTGTGACCCTGGGCATCCAGATGGTGCTCATGCCACATCTCAAGGACGAAATCCTTCCCTTCGCCCAGCTTGGTCTCGACCTCGGTGTGGACTATGCCGTGATCAAACATTGCTCGGACGACGAGCAGCACACCCTCGGCATCGACTACAGCCAGTATGAGGGCCTCGGCGACCTGCTGCGTGCGGCGGAAGCCATGAGCAACGAGCGGACCAAGGTCATCGTCAAGTGGGACAAGATCCGTGACGGCGACAAGCCCTCCTACCAGCGCTTCTATGGCCCGCAGTTTCTCCTCCAGATAAGCGGCAGCGGCCTGGTCGCGCCTTCGGGCATGTTCTTCAACGCGCGCTATTCCAAGCTGCACATCGGCAGCTTTACCGAAGAGCGCTTCATCGACATCTTCAAGTCGGATCGCTACTGGCGGGCAATGGATTACCTTGCCTCACCCGCGTTCGATGCCCAGACAATGATGGGCACGCTGCCGATCCAGCACTACATCAGCGTCGCTCTCGACAATCACGCCAAGGGCATCCGGCGAATTCAGGCCGGCACCGGCGATAAGCCGCTGCACGTCAATTTCCTGTAGGCCGTCGCCCAAGATGGCTGGCAAAAAGCCACCGCAGAGCTTCCTGATCACGCCAAACTACCCAGCGCCATTTGACCAAAGAATGGTCAATGGCCTGGCCGAGGGATTCCGTGTCCTCGGGCACGCCGCGCATGCCCTGCCTTCGCCAGTATCCGCCGAGCAACTTGCTTCAGCATGCCGAGAACTTTCGATCGACGTAGTGATTCAGGTGAACCGAACCCGCAGCCAGGAATTTCCGCTGCCACCCAAGGTGCGCCATGTCGCCTGGTTTCAGGATGTCTTTCCGGAGACGTCAATTGGATTTGCGGAGAAGTTTCACCCTTCCGACATCCTCTACGCGCTGGGCGATCCCTTGGTGCTGGGGCTTGATACTGCCGTTCCGTGCCTTGTTGGGTCCCTGGTAACCGGGGTTGACCAAGCCGTACTGGACTACCGTCAGCGCGGATCCCCGGATTCCGTTGATTTTTCGCTGTGCGGATTCATTCCGCGTCCGGGCATAGCGGATCTCGTGGTGACGGAAACCGGAAGCCGTCGGCGTGACGGACGGAGTTTCGATCAGCTGAGCGCATTGGAAATACTCGGTCGCGGCTCGTTGGCGGAAGTCACCAGGGCCGCTCCTTCCCTCCTGGTTCATCTTTTTTCCCCCCTGCACATCTCGCTTGGCGAATACCTGAGGATGAGCAAGGTCGTCAGGGACAACTATCAGCCGCTGCGGGGCAATCTGGACATCAAGGCATTGGCAGCGGCCCTGCGCGCCGCCGACGTTGGCCCGGACAAGGAGGGATCGACTGCCTTCGAGATAGCTGCGAACATTGCTGACAGACTGAGAAATACCGGCCTACCCCGACTTAGGCCGCGGGAAAATGCGATCAGCTACCTTGCGCGGGACTATCCACGCATGCTTGATCGCGTAGCACTGGTCAAGAGCATTCTGGAAGTCTCCAATTCGCTGCTGCTTCATGGCATCGGATGGGGTGCCTACCCTGCATTTCGCCCCTATGCAAAGGGCAACATCGAAAATCTCGATCTGCTGCTCGACACCTATTGTCGGAGCAGAATCAATCTCGCGAACAACACTCATGGCCTCGGCCTCCACAGCAGGACTCTCGAATGCATGGCTGTTGGCGGCTTCATCTTCATCCACGAGTCGCCTCACGACGACAAGCCGGGCGGAATGCTGAGTGCTTTCGAGCCAGGCAGGCACTATGGATCCTATACCCCAATGACCATTCAGGATGAGGCCAAACGCTGGTTGCGCGACGACGAGGCCAGGATGCAGGCCGGCCAGCAAGCGAAGGCCGTGATTCGCGAAGCTCACTGCTGGCACCATAGGGCGCAGCAGATACTGTACGATTTGGCACGCTGAGCGCATGTGGGCGCCAGTCGCAGGTTTGGTGCAATTTGCGGGCGGCCAGGTGCGGCCATGACTGCCTGGCGTTCCTGTTTCCCCGGTGTGCCGCGAGCAACGGATATACTCCCGAAAGCGCCGATTTGGGCAATTCAATCAAGAACATCGGTCATGAGGATTTCCGCCACACGGCGCTTGATTCGGGACAGCGCACGATCGAGTTCGGCTCGGACCAATCACTTGGCTTGCTCATGAGTGGAAACTTAAACGCCAGAACGCAGTCACGGGGTCGAGAGGATGGACGCGCCTTCTTTTGGCTAACCGATCGGCTAACAAACTGGCTGCTCTTGCTTCGCCGTCGCATCATTGGCCGTCTTTCCCCCTCCAAACGTACGCATCTTGGGCAACCGCAGGCAATGGATAACCGGGAATTGCTGTCTGCTACGGACCCCAATCAATCGGGAATAGTTGGCAAAGCAGTCCTCCAAGAGATTCATCTTTTGCCAACATCCAGGTGCAACTTGCGATGTGTGTACTGCGGAATAAGCGGCGAGCTTGCCACTACCGATGCGAAAGCAGAAATGACCAATGAGCAAGTCGAGAGGATCACGGCAGTTCTGCTGGCTGGCTCAACCAGGACAGTCTGCCTGAGCGGCGGCGAAGTTACTTTCATGGAGAACTGGAGCGGAGTCGCGAAAAGTCTCTTTGACCGAGCGTTCTCCTTAAACATTATTACAAACTTGGTACGCATTTTGACTGATGACGAAATCGCAATGCTATGCTAGTTTGATCTGATCATGATCAGTATCGATACACCTAACGAAGAGTTGTTGAAGAAAATAAGGCCCGGAACCCGGCTCAACAACGTCGCTTACAATATTGCAAGAATTAAAGCGAAATCCTATTCCATTGGACTTCCGTCTCCTGTGATGTCGGCAAACTGCACAATAACGGCTCCGGTACTGAAAACGCTTCAGGAGTTGGTATGCTTGGTCAAAGCTCTGGGGATCGCTGAACTGCATCTTACCGATGTAACCGAACTCAGCGGCTTGAGGGTCCGCTACCAATCGATACTCCACTTTAGAGAGTACTCCAAGGAGGAGTGCTCGCTTGCGATTGCTCAGGCGAAAGCCAAAGGTGTTGAGCTTGATGTCCGCGTTTCAATAGACAAAGGTCTGGAGGAATCGCTTGAAGGGACACGCAAGAATTGGCTGCAAAATGGGGAGACACGTGTATGCCTTGATCCATGGCGATTAATACTAGTTAAGCCTAACGGCGACATTCATACATGTTGCATTGATTATCCTCCCATCGCTCACATTAGCGACGTAAGCAGTATCCACGATATATTCTTTAGCCCAGCGAATCTGCGCTGCAAGGAAGAACTGCTATCTGGCAGACTGCATGTGGCTTGCCGCAAATGCGCCCGAAAAGCACCCGGATTGCCTGATGAGCTTGACTTTCAGGTTAGGTCTTTGCTCGTACAGCAAGGCGCGACAACCCCCGCATGAGCAACTCGTGCGACAACATCGGCTACGAAGACTTTCGCCTCATGGCGCTTGATCAGAGCCTGAGCGCGCACGAGAAGATCGGCTTTCCGGACAGTTACAGGAATGGCTATGAGCAGGCCATTTTCGAAGACATCCTGGAGAAACTGCCAGATCTCAAGGAACGGCAAAAACAGGTCCTCGATATCGGCCCCGGATGTGCGGGCTTGCCGCGCTTGTTGATCGATCACTGTGTTACCCAAGGGCACTCCGTGCTGCTGGTCGATTCGGCCGAGATGCTGTCTCTCCTGCCCGACGGCGCTGCCGTGACCAAGATTGCCGGACGGTATCCGGACTGCCACGAGGCCCTTGCCGAGTGGCGGGGAAAGGTCGACGCCCTGCTCTGCTACAGCGTGTTCCACTATGTATTCGTCGAAGCGAACATTTGGCGCTTTCTCGATCTTTCGATCGAATTGCTCGCTCCCGGCGGACGGATGCTTATCGGCGACATTCCAAACGTGTCGAAACGCAAGCGCTTTTTTTCCAGCGAACGCGGCATCCGCTTCCATCAGGAGTTCATGAATACCGCAGACGTGCCGCAGGTGGATTTCCGGGCCGTCGAGCCGGATCGGATTGATGATGCGGTCATCTTGGGTCTGTTGATGCGCGCCCGCGCCCAGGGTTGCGACGCCTACTGGCTGCCGCAGCCGTCAATGCTGCCAATGGCCAACCGCCGCGAAGACATCGTGGTCGTCAAGCCATGACGAGAGGCCGATGAGCAAGGCAAAGTTGATCATCGTCGGCGATTCAGCGTTTGCCGAGGTCGCGCGCGAATATTTCGATGCGGATTCAGGCTACCAGGTAGTCGCTCATGCCGTGGAACAGGCGCACCTGAAGCGCACTCAACTCGGCGGACTGCCGGTGGTGGCTTTCGAGGAGCTCGAGCGCGACTATCCGCCCGGCAGCCATGCAGTGTATATCGCGATTCCCTATGCTCAACTGAATCGCCTGCGAACCCGGCTGGCCTTGGCGGCCAAGGGAAAGGGCTATGCCCTGGCCTCCTATGTCAGTTCGCGGGCCTTCGTCTGGCGCAACGTGGTTCTGGGCGAGCACGTGTTCATTTTCGAGGACAACACGATCCAGCCTTTTGTCGCAATCGGCAACAACGTACTGCTCTGGAGTGGCAACCATATAGGTCACCATTCAACGATCAGGGATAACGTCTTTGTCTCGTCACACGTGGTGATTTCCGGCTTTTGCGATATCGGCGAGAACAGCTTTCTCGGGGTCAACGCGACAGTGGCCAATAACGTGACCATCGCCAGGGACAACTGGGTTGGCCCCGGGGTCGTGATCACCAGAAATTCGGAGCCCGGCAATCTATTCAAGCCGGCTAAAGTCGAGCCCGCCAAACTCTCGGCGCTGGAGTTCCTAAAGGTTCCCGAATGAAGTGGCGCAAGCACGGCGTGGTTTGGCAACCGGATGGAACGGCCTGGTGGGCACGCAGCCATGCCACGTGCCCGACACCGATGCGGTTGAACGACGATACGGTGCGGGTGTACGTTCAGTGCCGCGACCAGCACGGCGTCGGTCGTGTAGGGTACGTCGACCTCGATGCGACCGATCCGAGACGGGTTTCGGGTTTCAGTGCTGAGCCTGTGTTCGACATCGGGGATCCGGGCGCATTCGATGACAATGGTGTTTTTCAGACGTCCATCATCAGGGTAGCGGATGGCCGGCTTTTCATGTACTACGTCGGTTTCGAGCTATGCCAGAAAATCCGTTATCGTTTGCTGACCGGCCTGGCGATCAGCGAGGATGGCGGCGAATCGTTCTACCGGACGCAGACTACCCCCATTCTGGAGCGGAGTCCGCAAGAGCTTCATTTTCGTTGCGGCCCATGGGTGATCGCCGACGACGGACGATTCCGCATGTGGTACGTAGCAGGAAGTTCCTGGGAGATCATCGACGGCAAATCTATGCCGATCTATGACCTACGTTATATGGAATCGCGCGATGGTTTACATTGGCCGGCAGAAGGTCTGTTGGTCATGCCTGTGCAAACGCAAAACGAACACGGTTTCGGACGGCCGGTTGTATTCAAGCGAGGCAACCAGTATCGGATGCACTATTCGATCCGCCGCCGTGATCCGCTGCGCTATGCGATGGGTTATGCCGTCTCCGATGATGGCCTGCGCTGGGTGCGTTGCGATCATGAATTGGGTATCGATGTTTCACCAAGCGGTTGGGATTCGGAGTCGGTCGAGTACGGCGTCGAGATCGAACTGGCGGGACGCACCTGGTTGCTATACAACGGCAACGACTTTGGCGCTACCGGCTTTGGCATCGCGGAACTCGTGGAACCCTGATGCGGGCGCGATTCTTCGAGGCTGGAGACGCCGAGCGCTGGGATGACTTCTGCTCCCGCTCCTACTGCGCGACGTTTCTTCATACCCGGCGGTTCCTCTCGTATCACGGCGAACGCTTCCTTGACCGATCCCTGATTCTGGAGGACCAAGGCGAGTGGGTAGGTCTTTTGCCGGCTGCACAGCCCCCAGGAGAACCGGCCGTGGCCAGTTCCCATCCGGGGATCACGTTCGGCGGATTTATTCATCATGGAAAACTGCGCGGCGGCGGAATGATCGAGGCATTCCGGGCGTCGGCGGCGCGTCTGCAAGCGGCCGGCTGCTCGATTCTCCGCTACAAGGCGCTGCCGCACATCTATCAGTTCGCGCCGGCCCAGGACGACCTGTATGCCCTTTTTCGTTGCGGAGCAAATCTCTGGAGGCGTGACCTGTCGAGCTGCATCGACCTGGCCTACCGCCTGGCGCCGAGCCGGCGACGCAAGCGGGCACTGCGGACTTCCGACAAGGCCGGGATCACCGTGACCGTCGGGCAGGGTTGCCATGTGCGGGAATTGTGGCGGGTTGTCGAAGACAATTTGAAGCAGCGACATGACGTTTCGCCAACGCATTCCTTCGACGAGATCTGCCTGCTTGCGGAGAGGTTTCCGAACGCCATCCGCTTCATGGTCGCCCTGGCTGAAGACGAAGTGGTCGCCGGAACCGTGCTTTTCCTGACGCCCCGCGTTGTGCACACACAATACATCGCGGCCAGCGAGCGGGGACGAGGATTGAACGCCCTCGATCGCCTGCTGGAATCCGTGATCTTGCAAGCCACCGCGGCGGGGTACCGGTTCGTCGATTTCGGCATCAGCAACGAGGACCACGGGCGGTATCTCAACCCCGGGTTGATCCGCTTCAAGAACGAATTCGGCTGCGGCGGGGTCACGTATGATTTCTACGAAATGGACTTGCGGAGGTGTCTGAATGCCACTCAATGACTGTCGGATCATCGAACTACCAAAGATTTCCGACCCGCGCGGCAACCTGACCTTCATCGAGGGGCCCGGTCATGTCCCCTTCGAAATCAAGCGGGTCTACTATCTCTACGACGTGCCCGGCGGGTCCGACCGGGGCTCCCACGCGCACAAGAGCTTGCACCAGTTCGTCGTCGCGATGTCGGGCAGCTTCGACATTGTTCTCGAGGATGGCGAGCGGCAACGCAGGTTTCACCTGAACCGATCTTACTACGGCTTGTACATATGCCCGATGATGTGGCGATCGATGGACAACTTTTCCTCTGGCGCTGTCTGCATGGTGCTGGCATCGACACATTACGATGAGTCTGATTACATCCGTGACCACGGTGAGTTCCTGGCGGCCGTCAAGCGAAAATGAAGGTCCCGTTTCTCGACCTCCATGCCGCCTACCTGGAGCTAAAAGTCGATATTGACCGGGCCGTGCTGAAAACGCTTGACAGCGGCTGCTACATACTCGGGCCGGAGGTAACGGCGTTCGAAGACGAATACGCAGGGTATTGCCGTGCGCGATTTGCCATCGCGGTGGCTAGCGGCCTCGACGCACTGCAACTGGCGTTACTGGCCATGGAGGTTGGCCCCGGCGACGAAGTCATCGTGCCTTCGCATACGTTCATCGCCACCTGGCTGGCGGTCAGCAGATGCGGCGCCGTTCCCGTACCGGTAGACCCCACGGAAGCCACCTACAACATGGATCCCGCCGGAATCGAGAAGGCGATTTCGGCGCGAACTAAGGTGATCCTGCCGGTCCACCTTTACGGGCAGCCTGCCGATCTCGATCCCATACTTGCATTGGCCAGACGCCATGGTCTGCGCGTTCTCGAGGACGGAGCTCAGGCGCACGGCGCCCGCTACAAGGGGAAACCCATCGGCGGCCACGGTGACGCCGTCGGCTGGAGTTTCTACCCCTCCAAGAATCTCGGGGCGCTTGGGGACGGCGGCGCAATCACCACCAATGACCCGGAAATCGCTGACCGCATCCGTGTCTTGCGCAACTATGGCTCCCGGGTCAAGTACCAAAACGAAGTCTGCGGTTTCAATAGCCGGCTCGACCCTATTCAAGCGGCCATACTGAGCGTGAAACTGCGATACCTCGACGAATGGAATGCCAGGCGTAAGGCTATCGCCCGGATGTACCGGGAGGCCCTGGAAGATGTCGAACTGAAGATGCCAGAGGTGGCAAGCGGGGCCGATTCAGTTTGGCATCTGTTTGTGGTTCGTCACCCGAAGCGCGACGAAATTCGGCAACGGCTTGCGACGTACGGAATCGAGACACTGATTCATTACCCCATCCCCCCGCACCAGCAAAGGGCATATGCTTCTATGCACTGGCCCGCGGATGCCTATCCGGTCGCGGCCCGGATGGCGAACGAGGTATTGAGTCTGCCCATCGGTCCGCAGCTTTCCCAGGCCCAACTGCAGGCCGCCGTCGAGGCGATTCGCGGCGCGGCCAGCTAAGGCCATCGCCACGAACCCGTTTCACGAAGAGTTGACCGTGACCCGCTCTGCCAACCAGATCCCGTCGCGCATATTGTTGCTGGCACCGGTCGCCACGTTGTTCTATGCGAATCAGTGTCTGGCGCTGCGGAGGGCGTTTCTCGCGAAAGGCATTGACTGCCTGTTCATGGCGGACGGCATGGATGATGAGGCGATGGAAGCTCTGCTGTCGGGCTACGAGCCCGACGTTGTCCTGGCCATCAATTCCTACAAACGTTCGATGATGGAGCGCTTCCCCGATATTCTTCACATCCGCTGGATTCAGGACAATCATTTCATTCACGACGACTACCGCAAGAAGACCAGCCACCCGATCAGCGACATCTGCTATTGCGTTTCGGAGCGGCAGAAGAAGGTGGTCGTCAGCGACGCTAAGAGGCTGTCTGGCATATTGCGTTTCGCCGCAGACCCGGCGCCCGAATGCTGCCCTGATGAGCAGAGCGCGACATTTGCACTGATCGGAGGCATCCCGCCCGTATCATTACTCGGCCATGAAATCAGGATCAGCTTTTTCCGCCGATTCATCGGGCGCGAGTACTTTGAATTTCTTCTAGCAGAGCAGAAGAACTCTCTGGACATGCCTCTGGAACGTCTTGATGCAATCTGCAGCAAGTTTCTCTCGCTGCACAAGATTACCCCGGCAGAACTGGACGAAATCCAGCTTGGACTTCTCCGCGAGGACTATATTCGGGCGTTCAATCGTAGCCGCCTAGTGCAAAGAGTGCTTTCACTCGGCATGGGGTGCAGCATATACGGCAATCGCGAGTGGGCCGACTGGCCGGAATTCGCCGAACACTACAAGGGCGGAGCCGCGACCACCAGAAAGAACCAGGAGATCTTTCGCCGCACCTCGCTGAACCTCCACAATGGCGGCACGCTGTCGCATCCCCGTGTCTTTGAATGCATGGGCAGTCTTGGCGGCCCGCTTCTCGCCAACCGAATGCCGCCAGAGCCCGGGCTTGATTTCGAACCCGGCGTTCATTACGTTGATTTTGATCATGACAACTTGCCGGACGTCGCCGGCGACCTGCTCGCCGATCCCGCAAGGCGCAAGGCAATCAGCCAAACCGCCTACGAACTGATCCGTGACAAGCACACATGGGCCCATCGAGCCAGCCAAGTGCTGGCAGACATCGCCCGCTGAAGTTCGCCGGCGGCCCGTTCCGGGCACTGCGCCAACGCATTCTGTCTCATGATCAAGCAGGCTGACGGAGCCGGCGAACCGCCACTCTGGCTTTTGCCCATACGCCACTGAACATCAGCGCTAGCGCGTCGCGATTCCAATTCCCGGGATTTGCCAGGACGGTTGAAACGATGTACCTGCCCATCTCGCCGAAGGCACCGCTTCGCTTCCACAGCGGCAACTCATCTGCCATCGATGGCGCAAGAAGACGATCAAGGGCGGCACCGATCAGCGACTCCTGGCAAGTTCTGCTTTTTGGTCCGGCCACATGATAGGCAGTGGGCAATATCCGATAGGTGCCGACGACGCCAGGAAGCAGGCATGCGCCGTGACGGAAGGCCAATGCCTGCAGGCAAAACCAGTCCACGTACCAACGCAACTCCGTCGGAAATCCGCCCGCCGCATCCAGATAACTCCGTCTGAGCACCGAGACCAAGCCTATGGCGATGCCGCCGCTCAGCGCTGCCTGGCGGGCGTACTCAAGCGGAGAATAGTAGTGCGCGCTGCCGACCTGGGCAAAGTACTTGGGTTCACGGACCCCGGTGTCCTCGTACAGATACTCGAATGCGCCAAAAGCGAAAGCGGCCGTCGGATGCGCATCGAGCGCTTCGATTGCGCGTTCGAAGAAAGTAGGCTCAAGGATATCGTCCGAGGCAAACCAGTGGAGGTACGGAGCGCTTGCCAACGACATCAGATCCGGCACGTTTGCCATGAGTCCGCGGTTCGTCGGACTCTCCCTTACGGTGAACCTCGTGTCAGCGGCTGAAATCGCGCGGAGGACCTCGAGGCTGTTGTCGGTGGACCCGTCATCGACAATGATTACTTCAAAGTCCTTGAAAGTCTGCGCTCGCAAGCTCTCCAGTGCCTGCGGCAAATGCATGGCGTGGTTGTAATTGGACATGATTACGGACAGCGTTGGCATCGGAGCTACCTTTTTGACAAGTCTTCGGCGCGAAGGCGTTTGAGTAAAATACCGCAATCAAGAAATCCTGGTCCAGCCGTTTCAAACATGCAGCAAGACTTTGTGACGAGTCCTTCCTTACCATCAGACCGCCCGAGACAACGAAGTTGAACTACAGCCAACGGAGATTCTAATGAATCGTATCCTGGTTACCGGCGGCGCCGGCTTCCTCGGCTCCCACCTCTGCGACCGCCTGATCGAGCGCGGCGACGATGTGCTGTGCGTCGACAACTTCTTCACCGGCTCGAAACGGAATGTCGCGCACCTGCTGGACCATCCCTATTTCGAATTGATGCGGCATGACGTGACCTTCCC
>SXGU01209195.1_pt1 | contig 23077 bp, 20 predicted proteins | sample 3174531 | NCBI WGS metagenome assembly SXGU01 (sample SAMN11356863, study PRJNA531348) | freshwater metagenome | isolation source: freshwater sample F1-140 | place: China: Fuxian Lake, Yuxi | collected 2017-12-25
GAGCGTGTTGGTCGAGGGAATCGGCCAGGGGTTGAGTGCCATGGCCGCGTACATCGACCTGAATCCGGTCCGGGCGGGATTGGTGACGGACCCGAAGGATTATCGATGGAGCGGTTACGGCGAAGCGATGGCGGGCAAGAAGCGGGCGCGCCTGGGATTACAGCGAGTGGTTCAAGCGCTATGGCGAGGGGAAGAAGAAACGTTGAGCCGTTCGATGGAAATCTACCGGATGCACGTGTACCGAGAAGGTACGGAAGAACGTGAAGCCGTGGGAATCGATGGGAGAACCGAGCGGGGAGCTTTGAAGCGGGACGAGGTGCTAGCGGTGATGAGGGCCAAGGGTCGATTGCCACTCTCGGAGTATGTGAAATGTCGGGTGCGGTATTTTTGCGATGGGGCGGTGTTCGGAAGTTCCGACTTTGTGGAGGGCGTATTCCGATCCAACCGGAAGCGATTTGGAGCGAAACGCCAGAGCGGGGCCCGCCGGATGCGCGGGGTGGAGGACGCGTTGTATTCACTCCGAGACTTACAGGTAGGCTTGTTTGGGTAGCGGACGTCTTGGCAAAGCTTAACGCCGCAAAAATCCCGCCCACGTGGTCAAATCACTTCCTCAACATTCGTGTAGAGAAATGTGACACCGCCAGTAGCGTAATTCGGCACATCCGCCACTGCGGCCTGTCCCTCAGGCGACGCTAATAATCGATCAAAGTCCTCGCGCGAATCCATGTAGAGATCCGCAACGTAATAGTAGGGCAACGGCTTACCATCCTCGGAGCCCTGCACCTTGCCGATGGTCCACTTTTTGAGCCCTTTCATGCACTTGGCAATTGGGATGTGATGCTCGGAGTAATAGCGATCGAAGGCTTCAGGATCCTTCGGGTGTCCGTAGAGAACCAATAGGCGTACCATAGAACCGGGACACTAACCCAGGAGTTAGTGTCGCGTCGAGAGCCAGCTGGTGTAAGCTCCCTTCACTTCGCAGGCGGAACCGAATTCGACTCGGAATCCGTCTTCTTCGCGCGCCGGCCCGAACCTTCCGGTACGTCCGGTCGCACCTGAAGACCCACCAACTCATAAACCCGACCGGTAGCAAACAACAGCCGCGATTCCCGGTTGGCAGAGTTATAAAGATTCGACCCCAAACTGGATTCCATACTTGTTAGTCCCGCTCGTGTTTCAATCAGTTGATCGATGTTAATACGACCAGCAAAGTAATCCTCTCGCCGCCGTTGAAATTCCGCCGCCTTCTGCTCCAACACTTCGAGGATTTGTCGACGGTTGCGATCATTCTCCAGAAGACTCTGGGTTTCTGTCGTGATTCGCCGCTGCACCAGTAATTCTTCCGCTTCAATCTCCGCGTCAAATTGTCGTATCTCCGCTTCGGCTTTCAACTGCGTATGCTTGAGCACCCGACGGTCATTCAGCCGGACGTTCACCCCACCTCCCACCGTCCAGCCCCGGTAGCGGTTGTCAAACGACTCAGATCCTACGGGAAAGGTCGTGCCTTCGAGAAACGCCGTCACATCGTACCGCCCTTTGATGGCGCGTTGACGCTGTAGCTCCGCATTGTTCTTGGCATCGCGCAACACGGCAAACGCCGGGTTGTTTTCGCGCGCTTGGGTCATCAATCCACGCAACTCTCCAGGTTGGTCGGCTTTGGCGGCCAGCAGGCTTAATCGGTACTCGGGTATCGACAGCTCGATCTGCTCCGACATCGGAATCGCCAAGTATCCGCGCAGCACTTGGAGGTCTTCAACCCATCGTGTACGATAAATGTTCCGGGTCGTCTCCACACCGCCCTGCACCGAATCGACTCGTGCCTTGTCCTGAACCGAAAGTCTGGGATCCGACATCAACTCCTCGAGGTCTTTTACATAACGTTCATACGAATCGAGCAAGCGGCGGTAGTAGACCGCCTCGTTGTAGTACTCGATCGCATTCTCCGTCACAGAGCGAAAACTCTTCAAGTAATCCAACTGCGCCCGTCGAGCTCGGGAATCTTGGAAGGCTTGCGAAATAATGCGCTCCTGGCGTCGGCGCGATCCAAAGAAGGGCATCTCCAAGCGCGCGCGAACCAACGCGCCACCACCGTTTTCGATGGCTTCTTGATTCTTGAGTGGATCAAACTCTCCAAATTCGAATCGTGAATAAGAACCACCCACCTCTGTACTGACCACCGACCCATCAAAGGTCTCCTTCTTGAGGCCGACGACAGACTCGACGGCATTTCCGAATGCTCGCCGGCGGCTGGGAAAATCCGACAGATCCGACCGCATTTCCACAAAGGGTTCCAGCCGGCTCAAATTGGCGCGAAACTCATTCAGCCCATGCCGCGACGCTTCCATTTCCTCGCGCGCCGCCCGGACCGTCGGATTCTTCGCGTAAACCATTTCGATGATGGTATCAAAATTCAGTGGGCCCGAAACGCCATTGGTGGAAATCCAAAGCCGATTGGTAGAAAGCGACCCCAGGCGAGTGGCCAATGGCTCGCGTCGGCGCAAGCCCTTCGAGACGCTCGTCTCACGCACCGGTTTTTCAACCGTGGTGGCCACCGAATCTTCCGCCACCGCATGAGACAACGTGCAGAACCATATCACGGTGCCCAAAAGCCTCGTGACACTCGATGGAAAAGCCGCCGAACGGCATAGTGCATGGAGCCACATCATGTTCCCAAATTATGTGCAGATCACCTGCTACAACGGCAATGCCTTAGTTCCTGGGAGTGATACTTTCTGTCGTCGGTGTTCCTGTGCTTCACATCGTTTCCACGTGAATTCATGCCAACGCCGCTGCCCTGCAACCGGAAACGACCCTGCTTCGAGCGCACAACCGGCCCGATAGGGGGCCACTGCTCGACTCTTAGACATCACAAACCTTCGCGGCGTGGCGCAACGCCAACGCCTTGTCTGGCCAGGTCGGAATAAATTCCTGGGCGACATAACCTTTGAACCCAATGTCTAAAATCGCTCGCATGACCGCCGGATAATTGACTTCCTGAGTTTCGTCCAACTCCGCCCGTCCCGGAACACCGGCCGTGTGAATATGGCCGATCACGTCCCGGTAAAGCTTCAATCGCCGGATGACATCACCGTGCATGATTTGTACGTGGTAAATGTCGAAGAGGAGTTTCATGTTGGGAGACTCCACTTGTCGAATGAGATCCACACAACGTTCCAGATCATCTCCGAAATAGCCCGGGTGCCCCTTCATGGGATGCGTATTGTCTCGACTATTGAGGTGCTCGAGGCAGAGGTCGACCTGGTGCTTCTCAGCGTAGGGGATTATCCGCTTCCAAGCCTCCACGCATTGTTTCGAGCCCTGTGCGTCGCTGATGCCCGCTTCGCGCATTCCGGTGAATGTAATGACCCGTTTGCAACCAAACTTCACCGCGTTATTGATGCCCTCACGGAGTTTGGCTTCCACAAAGTCATGGTTTGCCGCGTTGAACGGTCCTTTGGCAAACCCATGACTGCCGACCAGTGAGATTTGAAGTCCCAATTTGCGGATCTCCGGGTAAAACGTCGCGTCCACACCCTCCATGGCCACCAAGCCAATCTCTTTGCAAAGCTTGGCTAGTTCGAGGGTCGGCATTGGATTAAATGTCCAACCCATGATCGATTGTTGGATCCGGCCATGGTGAATACGAAAATCAGGGGTCACATCGGTCCGGAGGGCTTCCTTCGCTGAGGTGGGTTGAATCATGGTAGCAGCAGCGCCCGCGCCCGCTGCCGACTGCATCCAGGTTCGGCGCGTCATGGCAACCTTGAGTGGAGATTCGGTCACAGAAGCGGAGCCGGACAATTGCAGGGGTGGCATAACGCATTTGTCTCAATCCATCACCCCTCTGTCAACGCAGGTCGATATGAATGGAACGTTCCGTCGGCAGTTCCGTCGGCAGTTCCGTCGGCAGTTCCGTAGGTCTCCATCCTCGAGATCAACCACCGATCGTCTCATTTTGGACCGTAAGAGATTCATAAATGCGTCGGAATTGCTTACAAGTCGAGGACTTTATGAGAATTGGCCGTTTTTCGATAGTTTGTTTAGGTTTCTAACGCACGGAAAATCATGAGTGGCAAAAAGTTGTCAGAAAAATTGACAATCCGTGAACAATCTCTGGGAATTCTTCCCAAGAGAAATCATCTATAATCGACTATTATTCAGCATGTTATGTAAAAACTGCGAGATCACGTAAATATTGGCATGTCGTTAGCTATCAAACGGTTCAATGTGTTTGCCTGGTCCACCAAGTGACACGTAACTACTAAGAAAACATGAACAAACTGCTACAACTAACGAGCTTGGCCGCTGCGATCACCGCAGCCGTTTCAGTGGCCAACGCCGCTCCGGTGGGTTTGGGCGACCTTATCCGTAACAACGGAAGCATCGTTCACGGGGACAAGATTTTTGCCGATTTCTTCTTTGCCTCGAATCTTGGAACACATCTTCCGGACGACGCTACGGTCACCATTTCAAACACGGGGTCAACCTACTATTTGACGCTTCAAGGGCCCTTTGTCAGTCAGGATGGCGTACTCTGCGATATCTCGTTCTTCTACACCGTCGCCACGACATCAGGCCAGGCCCTGTTGACCGCCATTGATCAGGCGTTCATTCTCAGTGCCGGAGGTACCGGTGGAACCATCTTGATCGGTGAGACTGTCCGCAGCGGTGGTTTCTCAGGGCAAACCGTTGCTCAGTCGAGCCTTAGTCATGTGACTGGCGACTCTTCTTTGGATGACTTTGAAGATCCTGTTGCCGAACCCATAACTGCTGATCAGTTGGTGATCAACCCGACCCTCGCCAAGGTTTGGGTGACAAAAGATATCTTCTTCGTCTCCAATCGCGGTGGCTTGATTGGACCGACCACCATTATTCAGTCCTTCCACCAGGTGGGTATACTGGATGGTGGTACGACGGTAGCCCTGCTCGGAATCGCTCTTTCGGGTGTCGGCCTCTTGCGCCGTCGCTGGAGTGCTTAATCAGTTCGATCGAACTGAACCATTTCAGGGCAAGGAGTTCACTCCTTGCCCTTTTTCTTTTGCTGAAGGCAACCAAAATTTTGGGGCGCTGGTGGCGTCCCAAGGTTGCATCTAGGTCAACGATTCAGGCAGCAAATACTTCACACGTAACGCAGACAGCCCTGTTTGCCGTGTGGCCCACGGCGAGTCGGCTCGCGCGCCAATGAAAACCCAGTGTCTTGCCACCGCCCCAACCCTCGCAGGTTGGCAACCTGCGAAACAGCAGGCTCGGCGGCCTGCGCCACCCCACGGATATAGCTGCGCTAGCTGCGACGGCGACGCTTTACATTCAACTGCGTCAACGAATGGACCAATGCGGCCTGTACCGTAGCTTGCTCTTCGTCGGTCAACTTCTCCTGGAGCCGGGCTTCGGCACGCTTGCGAGCTTCTTCGGCCCTTGCCTCATCGATGTCGTCGGCCTTGATGGCCATGTCTGTCAAGATGGCAACACGTTCACCGGTGATTTCCACAAAGCCATCGCCAATCGCGAGGAAATGATCCTTGCCACCATGACGCGCGGTTATCTCACCCGCGGCCACTTGAGTCATTAGTGGAATGTGCATGGGATAAATGCCCATTTCACCATCCACTCCGGGCAGAGTGACCATCTCGACCTCCTGGGAATAGATCTTTGCTTCAGGGGTGACGATTTCGAGCTTTAAAGTGGCCATAGAGTTGTCATGACAAGCGGTCAGGTCTTGTGGCAGCGGGACAGATTCATCCGCGCTACCCGAGATAGATTACTCTCTGATCTCATCGATGCCACCCTTCATATAGAAGTTAGCCTCGGGAACATCGTCGTGTTTGCCCTCAAGGATATCCTTGAAGCTACGGACGGTCTCAGCAACGGGCACCTGCTTGCCGGGACGGCCTGTGAATTGTTCGGCGACCGTGAACGGTTGGCTGAGGAATTTCTGAATTTTACGTGCACGGAAGACCGTGAGTTTATCTTCCGGGTTCAATTCATCCATGCCCAAGATGGCGATGATGTCCTGCAAATCCTTGTACCGTTGGAGGACCTTCTGAACACCGCGCGCCACATTGTAATGCTCTTCTCCAACGAACTCGGGAGCCAAGGCTCGCGAGTTGGAGGCCAATGGATCGACGGCCGGGAAAATTCCCAATTCGGCGATGGACCGTTCCAAGACAATGGTCGCATCCAAGTGGGCGAACGTCGTAGCTGGCGCCGGATCCGTGAGATCGTCGGCAGGCACATAAACCGCCTGGAACGACGTGATAGATCCTTTCTTGGTCGACGTGATGCGTTCTTGAAGGTTCCCCATTTCCGCCGCCAGCGTGGGCTGATAACCGACCGCTGAAGGGGTACGACCCAACAACGCCGACACCTCGGAACCAGCTTGGGAGAAACGGAAGATATTATCGACGAAGAGAAGCACGTCTTGGTTTTTCTCATCGCGAAAGTACTCCGTCACCGCCAAGGCGGACAACGCGACACGCAGACGAGCACCCGGAGGCTCATTCATCTGACCATAGACCAGACCGATTCGGGAGCCAGGCTTCAGGATCGGCAGGCCCGTCTCACCCCGTTTCAAGTGACCTTTTTCGTCCTTCTCACACTTGATAACATCGGCTTCGGCCATTTCGTAGTAAAGATCATTGCCTTCACGGGTTCGTTCACCGACCCCGGCGAACATGGAGATACCGCCGTGGAGTTTGGCGATATTGTTAATCAACTCCATGATGACAACCGTCTTGCCGACACCGGCGCCACCGAAAGCTCCGACTTTGCCACCCTTAAGGAAGGGGCAGATCAGATCGATGACCTTAATACCTGTGGTGAGGATCTGGGGAGTGGTGGACTGATCAATCAGTGGCGGTGCCTGTCGATGGATGGGATAATACTTGTCGGATACCACAGGCCCTTGTTCATCCACCGCGTCGCCGGTGACGTTGAACACGCGACCCATGACACCCTCGCCGACGGGCATGGAAATGGGTTTGCCAAGATCTGCGACTTCCTGGCCTCTCTTAAGGCCTTCGGTGGTGCTCATGGCGACCGCACGCACCCAGTTGTCACCCAGATGCTGCTGCACCTCGAGGGTCAACTTGGTGGGGCTGCCACCAGGTGGAGTGAAGTTGATGGCCAGCGCGTTGTAGATCGCGGGCAGATGACCCGAGAATTCCACGTCCACGACGGGACCAATGATTTGGACGATTTTGCCTTTGTTCATCGCTGAAAATTATGTGCCCATCGCCATGGCGGCGCTGGTGATTTCGAGAAGTTCTTTGGTGATATTCGCCTGGCGCAACTTGTTGTATTCGAGAGTCAGGTCCTTGATGATCTGCTTGGCATTGTCAGTCGCATTCTTCATGGCGACCATGCGGGCGCTTTGTTCTGAGGCTTTCGCCTCTTGAAGGAACTGATACACCTGATAATTCAAGTAGTGTGGGAGCAGGTTGCCCAAGACAGTGGCAGCACCAGGCTCAAACAAATACTCGCGACTAGCTTCGCCCAGTTTACGAGTCTGTCCTTCACCATCCACACCCGCCTCCAATGCTTGAATCTCCTGAATTGGCAGCAGTTGACGAACTTCAGACTTCTGATTCAGCGTGGAGATGAAGTTGGTAAATACCACATCCACCGCGTCCACGGTTCCGTCAATAAACATTTGTTGGACGGACTTGCTAATCGCTCGGGCCTCAGCAAACAAGGGTGTATCCTTGTAGCTGAATTCTGCAGCAAGCTCCCGTTTGGCCCGGGAAACCCATTGAGCTCCCTTCTTGCCAGCGCAAACAAAGACCGTGGCGTCCTTGGTGTACTTGGCTGCTTCGCGGAGGAGATTGGTGTTGAGTGCACCACACAAGCCCTTGTCACTGGTTATCAGCAGCACGGCGCGCTTGCGAACCGCCCGTTTCTCCAGCAACGGATGGGTAAACTCCCCAGCGCCTTCTGAAGCCGCAGCCAACACCTCGTTCATGAGCACGGCATAGGGGCGTCCCGCCAAGGCGGCCAATTGCGCCTTGCGCATCTTGGCAGAGGCAACCATCTGCATGGCTCGGGTGATCTGGGCGGTGTTCTTAACCGACTTGATCCGCCGCCGGATGTCGCGCGTGCTAGGCATGTAAAGTTGGGTTTGTCAGAGAAATCCGACAATCACTCAGCGATAACTCTGCTTGAATTCGGCAATCGCCGACTTGAGTTCCGCTTCCAGTTCCTTACCGACAGCCCCTTCTTTCCGCAACCGCTCCAACTGGGCGGCTCGGCGTGTCATAAGGAAGTCAGTAAACTTAAGTTGCCAGTCCTTCACCTTTTCCACGGGAACATCATCCAAGAAATTGTTCTGCATCGCCCACAGAATTGTGGACTGAATTTCCACTGGGATCGGCTTGTACTGAATTTGTTTGAACAACTCGACAACGCGCTTGCCTCGCTCGAGTGTGGCCTGGGTTTTGGCATCTAAATCCGAACCAAACTGCGCGAACGCCGCCAATTCACGATACTGGGCCAACTCCAGCTTGATCTTGCCAGCGACCTGCTTCATCGCCTTGATCTGTGCTGCAGAACCGACACGCGACACTGAGAGACCCACGGAGATCGCCGGGCGAATGCCCTGGTAGAACAAATCGGTTTCCAGATAAATCTGACCGTCTGTAATGGAAATCACGTTGGTCGGGATGTACGCGGAGACGTCGCCGGCCTGAGTTTCAATGATCGGCAGCGCTGTGAGTGATCCGTTGCCATTTCGCTCGTTCACACGTGCTGAACGTTCCAGCAAACGACTGTGAAGGTAGAAGACATCGCCTGGATAGGCTTCGCGACCGGAAGGACGCTTCAAAACCAGCGAGACTTGACGATACGCCACGGCTTGCTTGGACAAATCATCAAAGATGATCAAGGCGTCCATGCCGTTGTCCATGAACCACTCACCAATGGACGCGCCTGAGAACGGAGCCAAATACTGGTTGGCCGCCGAATCGGACGCCGCGGCCACCACGACAATGGTGTCATCCAAGGCCCCGGCTTTCTCCAACTCCGCAATGACCCGCGCGATGTTCGACTGTTTCTGACCCACGGCGACGTAGATGTTATACACTGGTCGGAAGCTCGCGTCGCCAGAAGCGCGACCTACCTGGTTGATTCGCGCCTGGTTGATCATTGTGTCCACTCCAATCGTGGTCTTACCAGTGGAGCGGTCACCAATGATCAATTCACGCTGGCCGCGCCCGATCGGAATCATCGCGTCAATCGCCATGATGCCGGTTTGCAGCGGCTGACTAACCGATTTCCGTTTAACGATGCCGGGAGCAATCTTCTCGACCGGATAAAAGGTGGTTTCCTGAATCGGACCCTTGCCATCCAGGGGACGCCCCAAGACGTCGACAACGCGACCAAGCAACCCTTTGCCTACTGGTACAGAAAGCAGTTTGCCAGTGGTACGAACCTCAGTGCCTTCGTGCACCGAGAGGTAATCACCCAAGATGATGGCACCCACCTCGGTCTCTTCGAGATTCAGCGCCAAACCAATGGTGCCGCCACCGAAATCCAACATCTCGTTGGCCATGCAGTCGGACAAGCCTTCGATTTTGCAGACGCCGTCCGAGATTTCACGGACAATGCCCACATTATGCTTTTGCACCGCCGTCTTCACGCCGGCGATCTGGGCTTCGATTTCCTGGAGAATATTGCTCATCGAACCAAAGAGAGTTTTGTTGCGGTTATACTGACTGACTTCGCTTCCGGGCTACGGAGAAATTCTTAAGCTGTATTTAAATTATTAAATTAAAGGGCCTGTTCCAAGGCTTGCAGGCGACCGGCTACAGTGCCGTCATAGATATCACTGCCAACGCGAATTCGCAGACCACCTACCAGCGCAGGATTGGCATGGAATTCAAAGGACAAACCGACGCCATGGACCCGTTCCAATTGTGACCGGACCGCTTCCTGTGTCGAAGCACTCAATGGAACCGCGCTATCGACGCGAACCGTGCGGCGATCCATTTCCAATTTTACCAGACGCTTCAACCGATCCAGCGTCCCGGCATACCCGCGAGGTTTGCGGGCAATCAATTCGCTCACCGCCGCACGAATTCGACCTTCTTCCAAAACGCCTTGTACACGAGATGCGTTGAATAATGCCTTCGCGTCACGACGAGATTGTTTGGTGATCTTCATCCAGAAAGGGTCGATTGATTACCAGATCAAGCATTCAACTGCCGAACGGCGTCGTCTGCCAAACGGGTGTGCTGATCTTGGGTTAGGATATCTCCCGTTGAGCGGGACGCAGTCTGAATCACGAGCCGGGCAAATTCCTTGCGGAGCTCCGATTTCAATCGCGCCAATTCCGCATCGCCAGCTTCTCGGGTCTTGGACAGAATATTCTGTGCATCCGTCACAGCCTTCTGACGCTCCTGTTCCCCGACCGCGGCGGCCGCCACACGTGCATCTTCGATGATCTTGTTGGCTTGGGCTCCTGCTTGGCCAAGAATTTCCTGCACCTTGGCTTGCGCCTTCGCCAACTCGGCCTTGGATTTCTCGGCAGCTGCCAAGCCATCGGAAATCTGCTGACGGCGCTGTTCGAGCACCGCCAAAATCGGCTTGTAAGCGAATTTGTGAAGCAGAAACGCGACCAGCAGGAAGCTGATTACCTGCGAAAAGAACAGCGTGGCATTCCAGCCGAACGTTTCCGCAATCTGCCTCGGAATACTCTGATCCCCAGGCGCTGCTGCCGCGAACATCATCCACGTCGTCATAAGTCGGGATTTATTGAAAAGAAAGTTCCGGAGCGGTTTCCGGCCCCGGAACAGTTAGCTTATTTCACCAAGAAGATGGCGAAAAAGATGATCCCTTCCGCCAGAGCCGAACTGATAATGGCCTGGGTGAGGATCTTGCCGGCGGCACCTGGATTTCGTCCCACGGCTTCCGCCGCTTTCATACCAATCAGGCCGACGCCGATGGCCGATCCGACAGCCGCCAAACCGACGTGGATGCTGCCGCTAAGTTCTGCTAACATAGATGTGTCCTTTTTTGTGTTGCACACCCGCCCCCGCAGTCTTGCCACGGTCCGACGGGCGAAATTGTTTCAGTGGTGACCCGTCTGTTTCTCTCCGTGCTCCTCGTGATCCCCATGCGAGCACATCAACGAAGTGAAGATTGCTGTCAAAAGCATGAAAACCAAAGCCTGAACCAAACCAACGATGAGCTCCATGAAGTAAAATGGCAGCGGCACCAGCCAGCCATACCATTTACCCCCCATCACCGCCATAGCTTCCAAAAGGTTCTCACCAGCGAATATGTTTCCATACAAACGGAACGAGAGTGACACCGGGCGGAATGCAATCGAGATCACTTCCAATAAGCCCACCGCTAGAAATACCAGCACAAGGAAGTACTTCATCCCTCCGGTCGCATCTCCAGAATACCCAAAGATATGCTTCAAGAAACCACCAGCGCCTAAGGATTGGAAGGACCAAACGATCCAGCAAACGAAGAACGTAACTGCCATCGCCGACGTCATGTTGAGATCCGCATTCCCACCCCGCAACAGCGGTCGCGAAATGTGATTTAAATGCCCCGCCGCATCCGGGGTCCCCCAACCGATCGTCCCCACTCCAGGAATCAGGCCAAACCAATTGGTGAACAGAATGAAGATGAAAATCGTAGCAAATAGCCAAAAGGTCTTTTTGACGAGTTCATGACCAATAATTTCGGCCAGAAAGTCATGGAGACTTTCCACCAGCCATTCCCAAAAATTCTGTAAACCCGCAGGCACCGACTGAAGATGTGCCGTGGCCAAACGAGCGAACCCAATGATCAAAAGCGCCACCACCCAGGTGATCACCATGGAATTGTTGATCTTGAAAATTCCAAGATCCAGTAGCACAGGCGCCGCTGCCGGTAGACCATGGTGTTCCTCCCCATGAGCGCCACCGTCGGCAGCCAACCCGCTCATCGGAAGCCAAGTCAGCATCGCCAACGCAAAAATTGTCCGGATGATGTGCATCGTCGTAAAGGAACCTCCCAGCTCGGAGACGAATAGGTGCGTCACCGTGTCACGGTCGGTTCCCAAAACAGGGACGGAGTGTGTTCTGTGTGAAAGATTTCACAAGAGGTTTTTTCTAGAATTTTTGACCGCTCCAAAACCTCCCTTCAACTCGCCTCAACCAAACTCTTCCACTCACAAATTGTGCCATTTATCGGGCAATTGGCTGTAAGGAGGATGTGATCCGCGATCTAATTGTCGCGAGGAATGACCATTAGCTAGCCAGACGCTCGAGCACCACCACCAAGGGTTCCCAGGATACCTCTGAGTTCTGCAGGAAGCCTTGCACCATGTCACCCTCTGAACCCCAGAGGAACTTATAGTCGGACTCCCGAAGAGCCGCCATTGACTCCGGGTCCGGCAACCTCTTTTCAATTGCCAGCGCTCGCCCGATCGCATGCAGCGCTTCATTAACACTTTCCCGGGCTTCGTCAGCGAATCCAGCCTGACCGAGGACACGACCGCGACGGACGACGTGTCGGCAGCGCTCCCGCCATGTCGCCGCCCGACGGCAGTCTTCCTCTGACAGCGGCGGAGATTTATCGAGGCCATTGCCGAGCGGCAACGGCCGAGAAAATCGCGCCGTCGGCTGGAGCAATCCCGCTGAGATCAATCGCTCGATCATCTCGCTGGCTGCCCGATCCAATAGTTCTAATCGAGGGGCTGCAGCTCCAGCACCGACTCCCGGGTAGAACTCGCCCAATAGGGACTCCAACTGGCCTTGAATTCTCGGGGTCACCTGGTCAACGACCGCCACCAAAACGATTCCGTTTCCTGTCATTGGGACTCGCTCTTCACAGGCGATCAGCCCGGCGCCGAGGCGCTCCGAGGCTGCCCGCGAAAATGTCGCCGGCAGATCCGGTGGCGCACTCGGCTGACCGGTTGGCTCCCGCGAAATCGTCGAGGTTGAAACCAGCCCCTTCAATCGTTCCACCATCGCCTTGCGGCCGCTTCGGAGTGGTACGGACTGCACACTTCCCTCGAGATCCAATACACTCTCCGCCACCGTCCGCTTGGTGGCCAGCGTCTCCAACATGCGCTGCTCGATCGAATCTTCGGTGATCAGATTGAGGACAGTCACCGGCCGCGTTTGGTGCTTCCGCCAGGCGCGAGCAATCCGTTGTTCCAGCCTCGCCGGATTCCACGGCAAATCGCAGTTCACCACGACACTGGCCACCTGTAGGTTCAGCCCCGTCGCTCCCGCATCCGTCGTCAGAAACACCCGGCATTGGGGGGTCGTCTTTGAATCGCTGAATATCGGTTCGCCGTTGCTTTTGCGGGACACTGCCCGTGTGCCAGGCCACGGCGAGCTTGCGGTCTTCACAAGAATCCCGAACCAATTCCAGCATCCGTTCCCACTCCGAAAACACGATCACTTTGGCATCGTTCGCGATGCAGTCTTCCAGAATACGGGACAGTTCCGCCAACTTCGGGCACTCGCGATCCTTGGAGTCCAGAATGTAGTTGGTGTCACAGATCATCCGCATCATCGCGAGTTGGATTTGCAGGAAATCCTGTTCGCGCTGGGTTAATAGTCGCCGCTCCGCAATCTGCACCAATCGCACGACTTCCTGCTCGTGCGTCCCATAAGCTCGGCGCTGTTTCGGAGTCATTTTCACGTACAAATTGCGATCGGTACGTGCCGGCAGTTCTGTCTCCACATCCGCTTTGCGGCGGCGCAACAAAATCGGACGAACCCGCTGGTGTAAAACGTGGAGGTTTCGATAACCCGCGGGCCGTCCACGCTCATCGAAGTCGTAAAACTCACGGTTGAATCGAAACAGCGGCCCCAGCACCGAGGGGTCCAGGAAATCAACCAGCGACCGCAATTCATCAATCCGATTCTCAATGGGCGTCCCTGTAAGAACAAAAGCGTACCGACTCTTGAGCCGTTTAATAGTCTTCGCGATGCGGCTGTTCCAATTCTTGATGCGTTGGGCTTCGTCGAGAATCACCACATCCGGAGAGTGCAGTTCGTTGAACTCATCCACTGCCGGCACCACTTGTTCGTAGTTCACCACCGTGAATAAACGGAACCCGTCCGTCGCGGCCCCCTCGCGCAACCACTTCATCCGCTGATGGAACCCGCCGTAAGCGAGCTCCACCGAAAGATTGGTGAATCGCTGGATCTGCTCCTCCCATTCCACTTTCAAGGAGGCGGGTGTCACCACCAATACCCGCCGGACTTGTCCCAGTCGGGCCAGCAATGCGCACGCCGCAATCGCCTGGATCGTCTTGCCCAACCCCATTTCATCCGCCAACAAGGCCCGTTCGGTAAACGCCAAATGGAGCATGCCCTCTCGCTGATAAGGAAACAATGGAACCCGAGTTTCCTGCGGTGGCCAAACTCCCGTTTGCACATTCACTTCATAGTCCCGCCGCAACCGTGTTCGCTCCTCCGCCCTCAGCTGGCTCCGGACCCAAGGCTCCACATCCTGTGAAATCCGCAATGTTGCCAATCGTTTGGTTAATGCCTCCAACTCCTCCACGGCGGCTTTCAGGCCATTCCCGATTAGAAATCCTTCTGCATCAAACCACTCGCGCAAGGACTCCGGCACCGATCGACCACTGGAAACCAGCAACCGAAGTGTGCCCCGCTCGCGATCCGGGATGACCTCCCATCGGTTCGACCCGCGCCGTCGCGCCTCAGCCATGGCAGCGCGCTCCCGGCGGCCCAGTTTCAGCCGAACCGCTTCGACATGTTTGCAGGTTCCCAACCCATTGCTGGAAAAATCCACGCAACCACAACTCGCCTCACCTAACCCCAGCCCTCGAATCTCCACCGCGTAGGTCCGCCCACTGCCGGAGGCTACTTGAAAGGTGGAAAAAATGGGGTGATTTGGGGTCGAATTGACGATCTGAAATCGCTCCTCCTTCGCTCGAAGTTGGCGCCGTTCTATTTCCTGCTCATCCGTCGTTCTCCAATCATTTGAGGGCGGCAATTCATTAAGACGTTTCTTCGCTGCCATAGCTTGTTCAGCACTTGTAATCGGCCTTGGGAGCAGTTCCAAGCGGCGCCTCGAAAAAAAAGCGAAGGGCCGGTGGTCAGCCACCGGCCCAGGTCCTCTGTAAAAATCGACGAGGGCCTATTCCTCCCCAGGTACAAAACGAATCACCCGCTGTTTTTCCGATCGTTTGCGCTGATTCTCGTCGAGGATTTTCTTGCGCAACCGCAGGTTCTTAGGAGTCGCTTCGACATACTCATCCACGTCGATGTATTCCAGCGCGCGCTCCAGGCTGAGCTTCATCGGCGCGTTCAACTGGATTCCCTTGCCGTCACCTTGCGATCGCATGTTCGTGAGCTTCTTTTCCTTCACCGCATTCACCGGGATATCGTTGTCACGGGCATTTTCACCCACAATCATCCCGATGTAGACCATGTCTCCAGGCTCAACCATCAGGCGACCGCGCTCCTGCACCATATTGAGGGCGTAAGAGGTAGCCTCGCCAGATTCCATAGCGACCAAGGATCCATTCTTGCGTGCGGCAATCTCACCGCGATCCTCGCCGTACTCGTGGAACAGGTGGCTCATCACGCCCATTCCTCGGGTCATGTTTACCAGATCCGTCTCGAACCCGATCAACCCGCGCATGGGAATCAGCGCTTCGACGGAAACCACAGTGCCCACATGGGCCATGTTGGTAATCTGGGCCTTGCGGAAGGAGAGGTTTTCCATGACACTACCGAGATGCTCGTTGGGAACTTCGACGAATAACTTCTCGATCGGTTCCTGCGGCTCGCCATCCGGACCTTTCTTCCAAAGCACTTCGGGTCGCGAGACCAAGACCTCGTACCCTTCACGCCGCATCTGTTCGACGAGAATCGCAATCTGCATCTCGCCACGGCCGCTAACGGAAAAGATCTTTGGATCAGAAGTTTGAGCAATCTTAAGCGCGACGTTGGTTCGAGTTTCCCTCACCAAACGTTCCCAAATGTGGCGAGCCGTCACCAACTTGCCGTCGTTGCCAGCGAGCGGGCCGTCATTGACCGCGAATTCCATCTGAATCGTCGGCGGATCAATCGGAATATATGGCAATGCCCCTCGCTCAGCCTTGTCGGCAATGGTTTCACCAATGAAGACATCTTCGAATCCGGTGATTCCAATGATGTCGCCGGCATGGGCCTCCTGAATTTCAATCCGCTTCAACCCCTCGAAGTGGTAAAGCATCGTGATCTTGCCCGCGGTGATTCGCTTGTTGCCATGGAGGCAGGCCGCCTGATTTCCGACAGCGACCTTTCCTTCCACGATCTTTCCGAAGGCGATTCGGCCCAGGTAATCGCTGTAATCCAAGTTCGCGATCAATACCTGGAACCCTTCACCCGCCCTCGCGCGGGGAGGTGGGATGTGTTTCATGATGGCATCAAACAGGGGCTCCATCGTGCCCGTGACATGATCCAACTCCAGCTTGGCGTAGCCATTCTTGGCAGAACAATAGATGAACGGAAAGTCCAACTGCTCGTCGGTCGCGTTCAACGCCATGAACAGTTCAAAAACCTGATCCAGCACCTTCTTCGGGTTGGCATTTTCGCGGTCAATCTTGTTGATCACCACAATTGGCTTCGCCCCCGCCTCCAGGGCCTTACGCAAGACAAAGCGCGTCTGGGCCTGAGGACCTTCAGCGGCGTCCACCACCAGCAGAACGCCGTCAATCATGTTCATGATTCGCTCCACTTCACCGCCGAAGTCGGCGTGACCTGGAGTGTCCACAATGTTGACGTGGTAGTTCTTATATTTGAATGCCGCGTTTTTGGCCCGGATAGTGATGCCCTTTTCACGCTCCAAATCCATGGAGTCCATGATCCGTTCCTCACTGGCTTTCGCCTCGTTGGCACGAAATGTGCCTGACTGTTTCAAAAGGCAATCGACCAACGTCGTCTTTCCGTGATCGACGTGGGCAATGATGGCAATATTACGAATGTGCAACATAAACAACCGCAGGAAAAATCGGCCTGACCAGAGCCGCAGATAGTCGCTCGCGTTTCGAAAAGGTCAAGGGAAGGACGCTACCCGAGTCAGACACCGACCCCATTGGCCTTCCGATGAAACGCATAGTATAGCACCGGTACCGCCATCCGGCTGATCAATAGGGACGCGATCTCCCCCGCCATCAACGCAATCGCTAATCCTTGGAATATCGGATCAAAGAGTATCACCCCAGCCCCCACCACAACCGCCATCGCCGTCAATAACATCGGACGAAACCGGACGGCTCCCGCATCGACGACAGCTTCCGCCAAAGACCACCCCTCCACCAACCGCAATTCGATAAAGTCGACCAGGATGATCGAATTGCGCACCACGATCCCGGCGCCCGCCATAAATCCAATCATGGACGTCGCCGTAAAGAACGCACCCATCGCCCCGTGTGCCGGAAGGATTCCCACCAACGAGAACGGGATCGCCACCATGACGATAATGGGGGTCAAGAAAGATCGAAACCAACCCACCATTAGCAGGTAAATCAGAACCAGCACCGCGGCGAAGGCCACGCCCATGTCTCGAAAAACCTCCAAGGTGATTTGCCATTCACCGTCCCACTTGATCGCCGGTTCCTGGGAGTTCAGAGGCATCGAAGCATTTAGGATTGGGAGCGTTCCTGCCCCGCCAAACTCCCGACCATCCAACTTCCGCAGCGCCTCATTCATCTTGAAGATCGCATACGCTGGACTCTCGATCACTCCGGCAACATCTCCAATCACGTAGGTTACAGGCAGCAGGTTTTTGTGGTGGATACTGCGGTCAACCGAACCAGGCTCCACTCGCACCATTTCGCGCAAAGGAATCAACGGAGGTGCCGCTATCGCCGCACCCGGTTCAGGTAGGGCATTCGCGTCCCCCGATCGCACTCTCAACGCCAACAATTCCTCGGGTGTCGTGCGAGAGGAACGGGGCAATTCCAGCACCAAGTCGACATCCTCTTTCTCTCGAGGCAGATGTACCAAATCCACCGACTGCCCCCTCACGGCAATCGCCAGAGTTTGGGATATCGTCTCGGCACTGATCCCATGGAGTGCCGCCTTGGTCTTGTCCACCAGGAATCGCGCCTTTGGCTGTTCCGATTCCACGTACCAATCCACGTCGACAACCCCCTCGGTGCGGCGAAAAATGTCGCGAACCGTACCCGCCAGTTTCAATCGAGCCTCTTCGGTCGGGCCATAGATTTCCGCCACGAGTGTTTGCAACACGGGCGGCCCAGGCGGCACTTCAGCGATGGCCACTCTGGCCGCATAGCGGTCCGCAATTTCAGCAATCCGGGGGCGCAGACGCTTGGCGATGTCATGACTCTGGGCCGATCGTTGGTGTTTGCCTACCAGGTTCACCTGGATGTCAGCGATGTTCGCCCCACGTCTCATGAAATAGTGGCGCACGAGACCGTTAAAATTGAAGGGTGATGCCGTGCCCACATACAGCTGATAATCCGTGACTTCGGGTTCGACGCGAATCGCAGCGGCCAGTTCGCGCGCCACTTGAGCCGTTCGTTCCAACGAACTGCCTTCCGGCATGTTCAGGATGACCTGAAACTCGCTCTTATTGTCGAATGGAAGCATCTTCACCTTCACCCAACCCAATGGCACACTACTCATCGCCGCCACCAATAGCAGCGTAATGCCCATTAAAAATCCTAAACGCCATCCGGCATGCGACAACAGCGGTTGCATGATCCGGCGATAAAGCCGGGTGAAAAAATCTTCCGGATGCGCGTGCGGATTGGTGTTGGATGCCCCTGCTGGAACCGCTTCCCGGGGCTTCGCGCGCCACCGCAGCACCCGTACACTCGCCCAAGGGGTCACGATGAATGCAATGGCTAGGGAAAAGAACATTGCCGCACTAGCCCCGATGGGAATCGGACGCATATAGGGACCCATCAACCCGCCCACAAACGCCATCGGTAATACGGAGGCAATCACTGCCCACGTCGCCAATATGGTCGGATTGCCCACCTCTCCCACCGCCTCCACCGCAATATCCTGCCACTTGCGCCCCCGGTTTTGCGGGAGATGGAAATGCCGGACGATGTTCTCCACCACGACTATGGCATCGTCCACCAGGATCCCAATGCTAAAGATCAACGCAAAGAGCGTGATCCGATTCAATGTGAACCCATACAGGTAAAAGATCAGAAGAGTAAGTGCCAACGTCGCCGGAATCGCAGTCGCCACGATGATTGATTCGCGCCAGCCCAAAACAAACAGGATCAACAACGAGACGCTCACAATGGCAATCGCCATGTGAAAGAGCAGTTCATTGGATTTTTCCGCCGCCGTGTGCCCATAATTCCGCGTTATGGTCATTTCGATGTCCGACGGAATCTCCCGCCCCTGTAATCCCGAAACTTGACGCAACACCGCGTCCGCCACGGCAATGGCGTTGGCTCCAGGGCGTTTGGCAATGCTGAGGGTTACGGCCGCAGATTCCAACAATTCGGCTCCCATTGCGGAGTTAGTAATCCCGAATTGCTCTCGCCCCGCGCCGACGCCATGCAAGACGTATTGAGAGGGTTCTTCTGCCCCATCCACAATCTCCGCCACATCTTTGAGCAGCACGGGCCGTCCACCGGAGACGCCCACCACCACCGAGGCAACCTCCTCCGACGAACCCAAAAATCCCCCCGTCTCAACCATCAGTTCTTGATTGCCAGTTACCAACCCGCCCGAGCGAAATTGCCGGTTCGCCTGGCGTAGCATCGGAATCAACCCCGCCGCACTCAATCCACGGGATGCCAACCGCGCCGGATCCAATTGTACTCGAACCTGCCGCCGCGCCCCTCCAATCAAAACCGTTTCAGCCACCAACGGCACTTGCTTCACCGCGTCGTCTACTTGCGCCACCACACGCCGCAACATCAAATGATCATAGCGTCGGCTATGAAACGTCAGCGCCAAAATGGGAACGTCATCAATGGACCGCGCCTTGATTAGTGGGAAAGAGACTCCGTGGGGAATCCGATCCACGTTGGACCGCAATTTCTCGGTCAACCGCACCAGACTCTGCTCGGGATCCGATCCCACCTTGAATCGGACGATGACCATGGCCTCACCTTCGCGAGACGTGGAATACAGGTATTCGGCGCCGGAAATCTCCCACAGCAATTTCTCCATGGGCCGCGTCGCGCGCTCCTCCACCTCACGAGCCGTGAATCCCGGCATGAACACCAGGACATCAATCATCGGCACTTTGATTTGCGGCTCTTCCTCTCGAGGCAGCATCACCACCGCAAAAAAACCCAACAAAACCGATGCAATCACCACCAGGGGCGTCAGCTTGGAATCAATGAATGTACGAGCCAACCAGCCAGCGATGCCTGGTGATGGGGATTTCAGGGTACCTTCTTGACCCTCGGGTTCCGACCTCACGGCCGCACCTCCACCGCCTGCCCATCCACCAATCCTTGGACTCCTTGCAATACCACCGCGTCGCCTGCGTTCACTCCGGATAACAACTCAACGCTGTCTGCTCGGTGTTTGCCGCTGCGAACCAATCGCAGCCGTGCGAAGCCGTTCTCCACCACAAAAACCATCTCGAGTTGCCCGCGCACCACGAGCGCAGCGGTCGGTATTCGAATCACCGTTCGCTCCCCCGCGGGCACCGCTACGCGTCCAAATAGTCCCACCCGCAATCCCACGGTCGATGGAACATCCATTTTCACGAGAAACGTGCGTGTATTCGGGTCTCCCGCCGGGGCAATCTCGCTGACCGTCCCAGTTAATTCTAACCCTAGGGCCGGAACCCGAATCGGCACCGCCATCCGAGGCGTGATCCGACCGATCAACGCTTCGGGAATATCCGCCTCAAATCGCAACGATTCAGGATCTTCCAGTTCCAGCAATGGCTTCCCCGGTGACGCCAGATCGCCCACCTCGGCAAACTTCTTGGTGATCACCCCAGAAAATGGCGCCGTGACCTGGGAATAACTCAATAGGGTTTCCGCTTCGGTGACCGCTGCTCTGGTCGACCGCGCTCGGGATTCTGCCGCGTCGAATTCTTGTCGAGTGATCGCATTTTGGTCCAACAAGGTGGTAAACCGTTTGAGATCACGTTCCGCCTGTTCCCGCTGTGCCAACGTTTGTTCCAATCGCGCCCGAATCTCCCGCACGTCCAATCGCACCAGGGGGTCGCCAACCCTCACTGATTGCCCAGGCGCCACTGTCAGAGCCTCGATCCGTCCGCTCATCTTCGCCTCCATGCTCGCACGCACCCGCGCCCGAACGGTCCCCACCACATCGTCCGTCATCGGCTCGACCTGCGCTTGCAGAACCACCGTTCGGACCTGACCAGGCGCGACCGGGGCCAACGAACCAACCTTCGGCAATTCACGCTGGCACCCCTCCAAAAGCAATCCCAAGGACAGCAGGAGGGCACTTCGACACCAAGGCTCGACTCTCATGTTTCAGATTCCGCTTTCGATTCCAACCAGTCACCACCCACAACCTTCAACAACAGTCACCCGCCTTGCCGACGCCCAACTTTCGGAGGATAATTTCTAACGGACAAAAATTGGTCAGGGACGATTGAAACAGATTGAATCCGACAAAGGCCACGAGCCATAACCAGTTGACACTGTGAAGTCGGGATAAAACTAAGCTGCCCAAAATCATGATTCCCGCAAAGAGTCGGATAATTCGTTCCATTTTCATAAGTGGCTTCGATTTACAGACAGGACTGGCCGAGCTTGATAACAACCCGTTAAGGATTGATCGAGCCACCACCGGGGGAAAAGTTACACACCAGAAGTATTTTGCCGAGCTGTTTGCTGGTTACTGCATTCGAATCACCCTAGGGTTTCAGCGATTGACATGACCATTGCCGCAAAGTACCCGGGCTCATCAGGGCCACCACTTGAAGAAGCCGAACTCCTCCGCCGTGCGCGGGGCGGCGAACTGGAGGCTTTCGAACAGTTGGTGACCCGACAGGAGCGTGTGATCTACAACCTCGCCCGGCGCATTACGGGTTCCGATGAGGACGCGCAGGATGTCACTCAGGAAACCTTCCTAAGCGCCCTCGAACACCTGCCCAACTTCCGTGGCGACGCCAGCATTGCAACCTGGCTCCGACGCATCGCCACCCATGCCGCCCTGAAAGTCGTCCGGAAACGACAGGGCCTGCCCACCGTATCACTTCAGGCACTCACGGAACCTCAAGAAGGGTACGATTCGGTACCGCACCCGGAATACATCGCCGATTGGCGCGAATCTCCCGCCGATCTCCTCCAACGCCGCGAAACTGGCGGTATGATCGAAGACGCCTTGCAAACCCTTAATGAGAAACATCGACTGATCTTCCTGCTGCGCGATATCGAAGGATTATCGGTCCGGGAGACCGCCGAAGCCCTCCATCTCAGCGAACCCAATGTCAAAGTGCGCCTGCTGCGAGCTCGACTTCAATTGCGGGATCAACTCACTCGCGCCTTTGGCGACGGGTCCAAACAACTCCTACCGCATCGACACGCCCCCCCGAAGACTCTAGAGAAAGCGATCCCGATCCCCAATCCGGATCCCCCCGTCCCTATCGTCGTCCCTATGGCCTACCCATTGCTGAATCGCGCTCCAGCGTCTAGGATGATTAGGTCATGCCGAAATGGAGCAAACAGGAGCAGGATATTTTGCTAATCCTCTTGGTGATCATTTTCACCGGATTGGCAGGTCAGATCTGGCTCAAAAGCAGACCCGGAAACCCCTCTAGGGACCGGTCGGCAGCCGTCTCGGCAAACTGATTGACTTACGACCAATGGGCCAACCGGATTTCATGGAAGCCGTCGATGCCATCCTCACTCGGGATGCACGTTACCACAGGGACGCTTATATTTTCCTCCGGGCCGCCCTGGATCACACCCAGGAGATGCTTCAAAAGCGCGGCGAAGCGATGCCCAGACACGTCTGCGGTGGGGAACTGCTCGAAGGCATCCGTGAGTTCGCCCTCGAACAGTTCGGCCCCATGGCTGTCACAGTCCTGGAAGAATGGGGCATCCGCCGCTGCGAAGATTTCGGCGAATTGGTGTTCAATCTGATCGATCAACGGGTGCTGTCCAAGACCGACAAGGATACCCGTGACGACTTTA
>SXGU01232708.1_pt1 | contig 23053 bp, 16 predicted proteins | sample 3174531 | NCBI WGS metagenome assembly SXGU01 (sample SAMN11356863, study PRJNA531348) | freshwater metagenome | isolation source: freshwater sample F1-140 | place: China: Fuxian Lake, Yuxi | collected 2017-12-25
CCGCGCCGGGCGCCGTGGTGGATGAAGGCCGGGTCGCTGGTTGTCCACGTCGTTGTTGTCCTCGTGTTTTTGGTACTGCCAATCACCGCGGCGCTCGACTTGCCTGGAATCCAGACCAGGCTGCCCACGGTCATGCTGGCTGCAGTGACCTCGCCGCCACCACCGGTGAGTCCATCCCTTGCCGCCACCGCGGCCACCCCGACGACGGCGCCGAGCGTGCCCCTCGCGCCGCCAGACGGGATCACGCCCGAAGTGGCTCCGCCCGCGCCGGCGGCACTCGGGGTCCCCGGGGGTGTCGGCACCGGGTTCCCGTATGTCGGCGCGCTGAATACATCGGCGTTCGCTCCACCGCCTCCGCCGGTCGCGGTGCCCGAAACCCCACGTCGCGTGGGTGGACTGATCCACCCACCGGAGCGCACCGTCTTCAAGACGCCCGAGTACCCACCCGCAGCGAAAGCGGCCCGAATCGAAGGCACCGTCGTGCTCGAAGCCACGCTCGACGAACGCGGCGTGGTGCAGAACGTGACGGTGCTGAGGTCTGTGTCGCTCCTCGACCAGGCGGCCATCGACGCCGTGCGTCAATGGCGTTACTCGCCGACGCGCCTCAATGGCGTCGCGATTCCCATTGTCATGAGTGTCACCGTGACGTTCTCGATTCGGTAGAACGCTTTGTCGGGCAACTCTCGGCCTTGAGAACCAGGCCGAGCTACGTTCGGAGCGTATCGACCCAGTACGTAGCTCGGGCTGTTCCGCAAGCCCGAGTGTGAGCGCATCGTCGAGCGCCCGCGCTAGACGTCGTGCCCTTTCACTTCGTGCGGTACGTACGGGGCCTCAAGCGCTGCGCATTCATCCGCGCTCAGCGTCACCGACACGCCCGCGATCGCGTCGTCGAGGTGCGCCATCCTGGTGGCTCCGATGATCGGCGCGACGACGCCAGGGCGTGAGAGGAGCCAGGCGAGCGCGACCTGCGCCATGGGCAGGCCACGCGCGGTGGCGACGCGTTCGACCGCGTCCACCACAAGCCAATCGGAGGGGGCGCCGTAGAGGGTGGGCGAGTAAGTGTCGGATAACGACCGCGGCGTGCCTGGGCCCTTCACATGGCCGTCGGATGGTCGAGGGCGCGTGAGAAGTCCTCGGCCCAGCGGGCTCCATGGAACGAGACCGACTCCGGCATCGACGCAGAGGGGGATCATCTCGCGTTCCTCTTCGCGATAGAGCAGGTTGTAGTGGTTTTGCATGGAGATGAAACGCGCCCAGCCGTTCCGCTCCGATGTCGACAGGGCTTGCGCCATCCTCCAGGCGGACCCTGAACTGGCGCCAAGGTAACGAACCTTGCCTGCGCGCACCAGGTCGTGCAGCGCCTCCAGGGTTTCCTCAATCGGCACATTCCGATCGAAGCGGTGGATCTGGTACAGGTCGATAACGGCAACGCCAAGGCGCTTCAAACTCGCATCACACGCCTGCAGGATGTGTTTGCGCGACAGGCCCCCCATGTTGGGCGTATCCGGACTGGCGCCCATGGGGAAGTTGACCTTGGTGGCAATGACCAGTTCTTCGCGCCGCCCCAGTTCCTTCAGCAAGCGTCCGGTAACTTCCTCGCTCGCGCCCATCGAGTACATGTCAGCGGTGTCGAAGTAGTTGATCCCCGCCTCGATCGCGCGCACAAAAAACGGCCGCGCCGCGTCTTCATCCAGCACCCACGGCCGCCATGCCGATGAGCCGTAGCTCATGCAACCGACGCCGATGCGCGATACTGTCAGGCCGCTTCTTCCGAGCCGCTCGTATTTCATGGACACAGTCTACTTGGTGCTCCGCGCGGCGTGACCTTCTCACTTCGTAGCGCGGCGTGCACTTCAACGCCGCGATGTACGGCGGCCTTGGAACCCAGGCCGCCCTACGAGGACCAGCAGTTCGTCATTTCGGACATTTGTGACATTTGTCCATTACACGCGGGAGCGCACCGCTCATCGCCTTGGCAGAATGCGCTCCCGCACCGTGGCGGCGACCGTCTGCTTCTCGCCCGCGATGTCCACCGTAACCGCGTAAGTTCCGACGGCGAGCGGACCGGTAACGGCGCCACCCGGAGCGCCACCGCGACCGCCACCCGGAGCGCCACCGCGACCGCCGCCCGCACCGCCACCTCGACCCCCACCCCCACCCGCCAGAGGAACGTTCACACGATTGAGTCCGGTGCGCGTGGAGCCCGTCAGTTGCCGCACGGTGCGACCAGCCCCATCCGCCACAGTGATCTGTGCCTGTCCGGTGCCGGCCGCCGCAAGGTGATACTGCACCACGAACGCCTCCGGTTCGTTGGGCACTTCAAGATACTTGTCGCCGAACAGGTGATAATTCATGCCCTGCAGACTGAATTCGTAGCGCGCCTTCGGCTCCACGGCGAAGACGTGGAACTTCTTCGCGAGCACCTCGGCCGAGAGTTCCTGCAGCGGCGTGATGTCACCCGCCCAAATCGCGCGCCCGTAGGTGGCAATCACCAGGTCGTTCTCGCGAGGATGCACCGTCAGGTCATGCACCGCCACGGTGGGGAGGTTGGCCTTCAGGCGCGTCCACTCACCTCCGCCGTTGATCGACACATACACGCCGAGGTCGTTGCCCACGATGAGCAGGTTCGCGTTCTTGCGGTCCTGCACCACTACGTTGATCGGGGACGCGGGCAGGTTGCCGCTCACTGACGTCCACGTCTTGCCCAGGTCCTGGGTCTTATACAAGAACGGCCGGAAGTCATCGTTGCGGAATCCGCTCTTGGATACAAACGCCGTGGCAGCATCGTGCGACGACGCGTAGACGCGGCTGACCCAACGGTCCACCGGTGCTCCGGCCGCGGTCAGCGCGGGCGTGAGGTCCGTCCACGCGCCGCCGTGATTCTGCGACACATGCACCTTCCCGTCGTCTGTGCCAACCCAGAGCACGCCGGCCTTCAGCGGCGATTCCGAGATCGACGTGATGGTGCAGTACGGCACATTGAGCCCGATCTTCGCCGGGTCGTTCGTGGTCAGGTCGGGACTGATCTCCTCCCAGCTGTCGCCGCGGTTCAGCGAGCGGAACAACACCTGCGCGCCGGCGTACAGAATCTGCGAGTTGTGCGGCGACAGCGCGATCGGCGCAATCCAGTTGTAGCGCAGGCGGGGAGCACTCGCATCGCGCCTGGGCCGGATGTCGGTGCGCACACCCGTCAACTGATCCATGCGGCCAAGCTGGTTCAACTCGCGCGTGTTGTAGACCCAGCGGCTGTCGGTGGGGTCGATGACGTTATACATGCCGTCGCCCGGGCCGACCGTGGTCCAGTGTTCCAGCGTGATGCGCCCGGTCGGACTGTTGATGGGGCCCTTCCACGAGTCGTGATCCTGGAAGCCGGCATAGACGTTGTACGGGTCGTCCATGTCCACGCCCAGCGCATAGGCCTCGCCGATACCCAGGTTGGGGAAGTAGTCGGATGTGCGACCGCCGTCATACGACACGTTCACGCCGCCGTCGCTGCCAAGCATGATGCGCTGCTCGTCGAGCGGATCCCACCACATGCTGCGGAAGTCGCCGAAGACCCCGCGGAAGAAATCACTGGCCCATGTCTTGCCGCCGTCGCGCGAGATATACATCGAGTCGCTGGTCACAAGGACCGTCTGATCGTTGTGCGGATTGATGCGGACCTGATTGAACGAGTACGGCGCCTTGCCGCCCGCCACGTTGACGTCAGTCACGCTCCGCCACGTCACGCCGGCGTCATCGCTGCGATAGAGCTGGTTGCCGATGATGCCACTTGCGAGCGGACTGGTTGGGTTCGCGCCACCCGTGCGGCCGGCCGCACCGGGGGCAGGGTTTTGATTCTCCAGCAGCGCATACAACACGCGCGGGTTGCGCTGATAGATGTCGATGCCGATGCGGCCAATCTTTCCGGTCGGCAATCCACCGGCAAGGCGCGTCCACTTCGTACCGCCATCCGTCGTCTTATAGATGCCGCTCTCGGGACCACTTTCGATGATCTGCCACGGCTTACGGTCCTTCTGATACATCGCCGCGTACAACACGGTGGGCGTCTGCCGGTTGATCACGAGGTCGATGGCCGCCACGCCATCGTTGATGTAGAGGACCTTGTCCCACGTCCTCCCGCCATCCATCGTCCTGAACACGCCACGTTCCTCGTTGCGTGAGAAGAGATGGCCGATTGCCGCCACATACACGACGTCCGGGTTTTTCGGGTGAATGACGATGCGGGCGATGTGATGGGAGTCGGGCAGGCCCATCAAGTGCCAGGTGGCGCCGGCGTCTACAGACTTGAAGACGCCCTTGCCGGAGTAGGAGGAGCGCGCGATGTCCTGCGCTCCCGTGCCCATCCAGACCACGTTGGGGTTGGAGGGGGCGATGGTGACGGCGCCCACTGCGGCCGCGTCCACGCTGTCGGAGATGGCGTTCCAGGTGATGCCGTTGTTGGTGGTCTTCCACAGGCCCCCGCTGCGGGTGGCGGCGTAAATCGTGTAGAGCTGGTCGCGGCCCGTAGTCTCGGGCACGGCAATTTCGGTGACCCACGCCGACGAGCGGAACGGACCGAGGTTTCGGAAGGTGAGCGCATTGGCCACCGCCTCAACGCCGGCGGCCGACTGCGCCTGCAGGAGGCGGGTGGGCACGAGCGCGGCGGCGGACAGCACCAGGCCGGCTGCGAACACCAAAACTCGAGAGATACGAGACGTCATGTGAACCCTCCGAAACGGGCCAATTGTACTGGCAGCGCCAATGGGCGTGGTGCGGGAGATTTCCGCTATCGCAGCGGGATTTCAAGCGGCGGACCCCAGGACCCCAGGACACCGGGACTCCGGGATCTCCCGGACTCTGGACCCTGGACTTGTCGGCACAGGGTGTGCAAGTAAAGCCGTTGCCGAATGCTGACTCTGGCCACATTGCGCGAAAACTCTGCGCTTCTGAAGCTCGATCTGTACTGCAAGGGCGCGCGCCTGGACGAGTCGTGCTTCGAGGGGGCGGGCGCCGGTCGCGGCTTGCTCCGGACGCGCGCCGGCCTTGGGTCGGGACTCGAAGTGGTGTTACCCGGCACGCAGATCGTGCGGGTGTTCTTCTCTGCACACGACGACAAGGTGATGTATGTGGTGCCGGCCGGGCATGAAGACGGCAATTTCGAACCGTACGTGCTGCGGAGCGCCGACCTCGGTGTGACGTGGAGGTCGGTGGCGGGGGATCTCCCGCAAGACAGTCCGGTATTCTCGTTCGTCGAGGATCCCTCGAATCCCAAGCTGCTGTTTGTGGGCACGTATACCGGCGTGTTCGGCTCCCTCGACGGAGGCGAGATCTGGCGTCCGGTGGCGGCCGGCCTGCCGACGGTGCCGGTGCACGACATGGTGATTCACCCTCGCGAACGCGACCTGGTGATCGGCACACATGGACGCGGCATCTGGATCCTGGATTCGATCCGTGGCCTTGAGGCGCTGACCGCCGAGGCGCCCTCGTCGTCTGCGGTGCTCGTGGCCGCGAGGCCGGGCACGCAGTGGACCAGGTTCCAGCGCGGGCGTGATGCGACAGGCCAGACGTACTTCCGCGCGCCGAATCCCGAGGATGGCGTGTACATCGACTACCGGCTGTTCGCGGGTGCGGGAGACGGCCGCCTGACCATTCACAACGCGGCCGGGGAGCTTGTCCGCACATTGTCTGTGCCCGCCGATCCGGGCGTCACGTTACGGCGTGTCGTGTGGGACATGCGCGGGGAAATGGTGGCCGGCGGTGGTCGTGACGCTGGCGCGGGCGCTCCGCCAGGGGCCGGGCGCGGGGGCGGACGCGGAGCGCTTGTCGCGCCGGGCGCGTACCAGGCCCGGCTGACCGTGGGCGGACAGACCGTGACGACCACGGTGGAAGTGCGCGCCGATCCAGGGCGGTAACGCGCGCGGGCCCGGCGAATTCTCGGGCCGCGACCGCGCTAGAATAGGGGTTCGGCAACAACCTGTTTTCTGTGGAGGATGCATGAAGAAACTGTCTCTCGGTGTTGGTGGTGTGATGTTGGCGATGGCAATGGCCCTGCCCGCGTACGCGGCAGACCCGGTCAAGGTCACCGGCGAGTTGATTGACGTGGCGTGCGGCGCCACCAAGAAGGGGCCCGATCACAAGGCGTGCGCCGACAGCTGCGCGAAGCGCGGTCAGCCGGTGGCGGTCTTCGCCAAGGACGGCATGTACGTGATCACCGGCAAGCTGACGGCCGAGAACAACGCCAAGCTCATCGAGTTCATGACCAAGCAGGTCACGGTGACCGGCGAAGTGACGAAGGACAAGGACGGCAAACTCTCGATTGCCGCTGACTCCATCGTAATCGCAGCGGCCAAGTAGTTACGTAGACGTGAGGCGCTCCACTTCGCGGCTGCTCCTCCTGTTCGTTGGCCTGATGGCTGGGCCGGTCTTCACGACGGCCCAGCAACCACCTCCGCTTGACGCGGAGCTCACGGCGCTCACCGAGACCAACGTCATTCGCGCGGGTTCCACCGCGCGGCTCGCCATGCGCGTGGTGCTCGACAAGGCGCTGCACGTCCAGTCCAACACGCCGAGCGACCCCGGGTTCATTCCCACCGTGCTCACCGTGGATCCACCTGCAGGCGTTACAGTGGACGAACTGGTGTATCCGGCGGCGACCGCCCTCAGGCAATTCGGTCAGCCTGAGCCACTGTCGGTGTACGGCCACGACTTCGTGATCGGTGTGCAGGTGACCCTGGCGCCCACTGTGGCTCCGGGCACCCTCGTCATCAGCGCGCGCCTGCGGTATCAGGCCTGCAACGACACCGTCTGCTTCCGTCCGCTCACCGAAGCCGTGCCGTGGATCGTCGAAGTTGTGCCCGCGGGCGCTACGGTCACGCGGCAACACCAGGCCACCTTCAAGGGAATCGCGTTTGGGAAGGGCATCAAGCCGCCGGCGCGCACCCTAGAGGCCGCTCCAGTGGCACCGGCACCGGCTTCAGCCGGGGCTGGTGCTGACGGCGTGGTGGCCCTCGACAAGTTCACGGTCCAGTTGGCCACCGGCGGCTACCTCGGCACCAACGACTTCCTCACCTTCATCAAAGATGCCGAGTCTGGAACGAAGCCGTCAGGGCTTTTCGACAATCGCGGCCCGCTGGCCATCCTGCTGATCGTGCTCGTTGGCGGTCTCGCGTTGAACCTCACGCCCTGCGTGTTGCCGATGATTCCGATCAACCTCGCGATCATCGGTGCCGGAGCCAGGGCCGGCTCGCGCAGTCGCGGATTTCTGCTCGGCGCCAGTTACGGCGCGGCCATGGCGGTGGTCTACGGTGTGCTCGGGCTAGTGGTGATTCTCACCGCCGGCACGTTCGGCGGAATCAATTCATCGCCTTGGTTCAACCTTGGCATCGCCGTGTTGTTCGTCGCGCTCGGCTTGGCGATGTTTGACGTCCTGATGATCGACTTCTCGAAATTCTCCGCGGCGTTCCAGCCCACTTCGACCCAGCAGGGCAGCGTGGCCCTGGCCTTCACCATGGGCAGCGTGGCGGCGTTGCTGGCCGGCGCCTGCGTGGCGCCGGTCGTCATTCAGGTGGTGCTCTTCGCGAGCGACCTGTACGCAAAGGGCAACGGCGTGGCGCTGGCATTGCCATTCGTGCTTGGTCTTGGAATGGCCTTGCCGTGGCCGCTCGCCGGTGCGGGCATGGCGGCACTGCCGAAGCCCGGCGCATGGATGGTGCGCGTCAAGCAGGTATTCGGCGTCGTCATCCTGATCACCGCCGCTTACTACGGCTACCTCGCGTACACGCTGTTTGACGATCGATCCGCTGACGCCACCGAAGTCTCGTCCTCGGTCAGCGAGATGCTGGCCAGCGGCTGGCATTCGTCCCTGGCCGTCGGGCTTGCCGAAGCCGAGCGCGACAAAAAGCCGGTGCTGCTCGACCTCTGGGCCACCTGGTGCAAAAACTGTCTGACGATGGATAAGACGACGCTGAAGGATCCGTCGGTGATTGCGGCGCTTTCGGGCTACGTGAAGATCAAGGTGCAGGCGGAGGACCTCGACGACCCGGCCACGGCGGCGATCATGAAGCGCCTCGGCGCCGTGGGCCTGCCGGCCTACGCGATTCTTCGTCTGTCTTCGTAGCTCGGCATGGTTCTCACCAGCCTCCGCCAAGGCTACGGTGGTCCGCCGAAGGTTTTATAGGAACTGGGGTACTGATGACGAAATCGATGAATGTCCTGACGTGGTCACTGGTCGCAGTGGTCCTGCTATGCGGGAGTGCCCCAGCGGCCGCGCAGATCACCGCCGCAGACGGCGTCACAGTCAACGCAGCCGGCGAGCCCCAGTACTCCACATTTTCGCTGTGCGCGATTGACCCGGCCACGGGGCAGTCGGGCGCGGCGGTGACCACACGCGTGCCGTTTGTGGGCCGCGCAGTGCCGCATGTGCGCGCACGTCCCGACAAGGGTGTCGGCGCCGTGTGCACGCAGGCGTCCACCGCGGTGGAGTTTGGTGCGCGTGGACTCGACCTGATCGAAAAAGGCGTGGAGCCGAAAGACATCATCACGCAGTTGCTGGCCGCCGATGAACGGCGCGAGTCGCGGCAGGTGGGCGTGATCGACATGCAGGGTCGATCGGCCGCGCACACCGGAAAGCAGAACGGCGTGTGGGCGGGCAGCAAGCAGGGTCTCAACTACACGGTGCAGGCCAACATCATGGTGGGGCCCGAAGTCATCGAGGCCGTCGCAGCCACGTTTGAGGCCACCGATGGCGCAGGGATGCCACTGGCCGAGCGGATGATTCTGGCGCTCGAGGCGGGATACGCCAAGGGCGGCGATCGACGATGGGGATTATTGCAGTCGGCGGCGATCAAGATCGCCGACCCGAACAATTCCGGCCGCGGCGGCGATCACATTGCGCTCGCCATCGAAGTGGGCGAACACGCGAACCCCGTGGGCGAGATGAAGCGCATCTACCTGACCACCGCACGTCGTCTGGGCTACCGCGAGTTTTCTCGCGTGGAAGGCGCCGACGTCATCGAACTCAAGCGGATGCTCCACACTCTGGGCTACTGGCGTCCAACGCTCGCCGCGTTTCCCGATCCCGCACCGGCCCGCGAGTACGGCGTGTTCGACGAAGAAACAATTGCGGCCGTGGACAAGTTCCGCGCCGACAACGCGATGACCTACCAGGGCAACGCGCCCGGCCTGGTAGACGCGCGCTTCATCGACGCGCTTCGCGCTGCGTATTTCAAGAAGAAGCGCGGCGGCTAGGCCTTGAGAATCAGGCCGGGCTGTTCTTCAAGCCCGAGGCCAACACAATCACTTTTCTTTCTTGTAGAACGCCGACTGGAACTGCTCGATCAGGCGCTTCATCTCGATCGCGTCACTCTTGCTGTGACCGTGGCAGACCACGGGGTTGTGGCCCCCGGTGGTTTCGATGAACACGTCCGAGAACAGGATGTTCGTATCGATCCTGATCGATGAGACGTGCGACAGGTGAATCGACGCTTCCAGCTTCCCAATCCACTGCGGCGTGAAATGCGTCACGCTCGACTGCGAGATCACCACCTGGGTGGGGAACAGCCGATTACCCTGGCTCAGGCGGCTGGCGCGAAACACATGCTCGCCCGGCAGCGCGCGGCCCTTCCAGAGGATGTACCAGGCCAGAAGCACCAGGAACACCGCCAGGCCGATGGCGATGTAGGTGAGTAGAGACGTCGAATCCGTGGGCAGGGTGTCCATAACGTTGTGGCGGCCAATTATTGCGCATAATGGGCGCGTGTTTCGCCGCCATTTCCTTCCCCTTCTGTTGTGCCTGCCGGCCTGCACCTCCTACGGCCCGGTGGACGTCGTGGAATTCAGCGCCCAGGATGCTCAGGTGGCCATGGCCGCCGGTACGCTCTTGTCGAGGACGCTGACCCAGTCATACCTCGACCGCATCGCCAGGGTGGACGACGCGGGGCCGATGCTGAACGCCGTGATCGAGGTCAATCCCGCGGCGATCGCCGAGGCCGACGCGCGGGACGCCGAGCGGGCTGCGGGCCGCGTGCGGGGCCCCCTGCACGGCATCCCTGTGCTGCTGAAAGACAACATAGATGTGGCGGGGCTGGTGAATTCCGCAGGCTCACTCGCCATGGCCTCCCATCGTCCCGCGAAGGACGCGTTCCTGGTGACGCAACTGCGAGAAGCGGGGGCCGTCATTCTCGGCAAGACCAACCTCAGCGAGTGGGCCAACTTCCGCTCCACCCGCTCTTCTTCGGGCTGGAGTTCCCGCGGAGGCCAGACGAAGAACCCCTACGCCCTCGATCGCAATCCTTGCGGTTCAAGCTCGGGCACTGGCGCGGCGATCGCTGCAAGCCTCGGCGCCATCGGTGTGGGCACTGAAACCGACGGCAGCATCATTTGCCCGGCGTCGGTGAACGGCCTGGTTGGATTAAAACCGACGGTGGGACTAATCAGCCGCGGCGGCATCATTCCCATTTCCATTTCCCAGGACACAGCGGGGCCGATGGGACGGACGGTGTCTGACGTGGCCATGCTGCTGAGCGCCATCGCGGTTGTGGATGATGCGGATCCCGCAGGGCCGGCGTCTGCCGATCATCGCCCTGCCGACTACTCCGCATTCCTGTTGTCAGATGCGTTGCGCGGCAAGCGCATCGGTGTGCTCCGTCAGGCGATGGGGTATCACCCGGATGTGGATGCCGTCATGGCGAACGCGCTTGATGTCGTTCGGAAACTCGGCGCGGAGGTGATCGACGTGAAGATCCCCAGCTACAACCAGTGGAACGACCCGGAGTTCGAGGTGCTGCTGTACGAGTTCAAGGACGGGCTCAATTCGTATTTGAAGTCATCCGGCGCGCCGGTCGCTTCGCTGGAGGCGTTGATGGCATGGAACACGGCACATGCCGCCGAGGCGATGCCGATCTTCGGCCAAGAAATCTTCGCGCAGGCGCAGGCCAAGGGGCCGCTGACCGATGCGGCCTATTTGAAAGCGCGAGACGATGCGCGCAGGCTGGCGGGGAAGGAAGGCCTGATCGCGGCGATGGACCAGTTGACGCTCGACGCCGTCATCGCGCCGAGCATGTCGCCCGCATGGAAGACCGACCACGTGCTGGGCGATCACTTCGTCGGTGCGGGCCATGGTGTGGCGGCCGTGGCCGGCACGCCGAGTCTGACCGTGCCTGCTGGTGATGTGGCTGGCCTTCCGGTGGGAGTGACATGGATGGGCCGCGCGTGGAGCGAGGCCGGCCTGATCAGTTTCGCCTATACGTTTGAGCAGGCCACTCAGGCACGGCGGGCGCCGAAGTTCGCAAGAGGGAGTCAGCGATGACGAAGGCATGGTCCGTCTCCCAGAGCCTTCTCATCGCCGGCGCGCTCCTGACCGGATGTAACGCGCAACCGTCAGGGCCGCCGCCCGACCGCGTGTTCATCAACGGCCGCATCTGGACGGGCGACGCTCGGATGCCCGAGGCGCAGGCGATGGCGACACGGGGCGACCGCATCGTGGCGATCGGGCTGAACCAGAACATCGGGGCGCTTGCGGGCGACGCCACAGAGGAAATTGATTTGGGCGGCCGGCGCGTTGTGCCCGGTTTCAACGACGCACACTGGCATTTGCCCACGCGGCGCACGGCAGATCTCATTGATGCCGTTCACTTCAGGGAGATACAGCGTCGCCTCCGCGAGTTCGCGGCTACGCTGGGCCCTGACGAGTGGGTCACCGGCCGTGGGTGGGGGCCGTCGGATTTTCCCGACAATCAAGCCCATCGCCGCTATCTCGATGAAGTGTTTCCTGACCGTCCGGTGCTCTTGACCGATCGCGATGGCCACCAGACGCTGGCCAACAGTCGTGCTCTTGCGCTGGCCAAGGTCACTCGTGCCACCCGCGACCCTGCGAACGGCCGCATTGATCGGGATGCGGCGGGTGAGCCAACTGGCCTCCTGAAAGAGTCTGCATCGTCGCTCGTGCACAGGTTGATTCCACCTGTGAACGCCGACCAGGTCTATCGCGCGCTTCTTGCTGAAATGGACAAGGCGGCCGCCTTCGGACTGACGTCGCTCCAGGTGGCGTCAGGAAGCGGGGCCTCCGGCATTGAGTACGAGGCGTATCAGCGCGCGCTGCGCGAAGGCGCCTTGAAGGTGCGCTTTCGAGTGGCGGTGCCATTTGGGCGCGATGCGACCGCGGCGCAGTTGGCGGAGTTCGTCGCACTTCGCGATCGGCACCGTGGCGGTCTGCTGACGTACGGCGTCGCGAAGGGGATGCTCGACGGCACCGTGGATGCCCACACCGCGGCCATGCTGGAACCCTACGCCACAAGCACCGACACCGGTTTGCCGATGTGGGTGCAGGGTGATCTCAATCGCGTCGTCGCTGCCTACGACAAGGCCGGACTTCAGGTGCAACTCCACGCGATTGGTGACCGCGCGATTCGGATGGCCCTTGATGCGTTCGAGCAGGCCGCGAAAGATAACGGCACCACCGGTCGGCGCCATCGAGTGGAGCACATCGAAGTGCCGGCCCTTGCGGACCTGCCACGGTTCAAGGCGCTGGGCGTCATCGCGTCCACGCAAGCGATGTTCGCCAGTCCTGACGCCATCACGCTCACGAGTTATGTGCCGGCGCTGGGGCCGGGCCGCGCCTCCCACTCCAATGCGTTCAAGTTGTTCGACGATGCGGGAGCGGTGCAGGCGTTTGGGAGCGACTATCCCGTGTTCACGATGGAAGTGATGCGCGGAGTGCATGCGGCCGTGACGCGCGAGGTGCCCGATGGCACGCCGGCGGGCGGGTGGTATCCCCAGCATCGGATCTCGGTAGCCGCGGCCGTGCAGCACTTCACAAAGGATGCGGCCTTTGCCAGTTTTAACGAAGCGGACAAAGGTACGTTGGAGGTGGGCAAACTCGCTGACTTCGTCGTGTTGTCCGACGACATCTTCACGATGCCCCCCGCACGGTTGCACGGTGTGAAGGTTGTGCTGACGGTGATGGGCGGCCGGCAGACCTTTCGGAATCCGGTGTACGCGGCCACGGCGCTGCGATAACATCGGCCGCCCGCGGGCTTGAGGAGCAGCCCGAGCTACGTGCTCGGCCCATTCCGGTCCGTAGCTCGGCCTGTTCTTCAAGGCCGAGGCGCTCGGTTGGCGCGGCGGGTATGATCCGCGCAATGAGACATCTGCTGATTGCGCTCGTGGCCGCCACAGCTTCGATCGGTTAAGCCGCCTCGCAGTTGCCAACCTGGCGGTGGGTTGACGCCACAGCCACCACCATTGGTGACACCGCGAACTGGACGAACAAAGTCGAAATGGCTGACATCAATGGCGATGGACGGCTCGATCTGTTGTTCGCGAATGGCGGGAACTACACCGAGGCCGGGCTGACTGAGCCGAATCTGGCGTTCTTGAATCGCGGTGCTGGCCAGCGGTTCGAAAACGTCAGCGCGACGGTATTTGGTCCGACGCCAGGGACCACGAGCGTCATCAAGGCGCGCGATATCAATGCGGACGGGCTCACCGACATCATCGTCGGCACACCTACTAGACTCAAAGCCGGCTGTAGCATCGCGGAGTTCGCGGACTGAGCCGCCTGAAGAAGTATCTGTCGGGCGTCCTGAAGAAGAGGCTGACACCCTTGCGAATGCCGCGGACAAGATCCCGCCCAGGAGTCTTCGACATGTGCAGCCGGAAAAGGTGGTTACGTACGAGTTGCAACCTCAGTCTGCCTGTTAAGGATGCTTGAGCAGCAGTTTACCCCCAGCCGGGCTAACAGGGAGCGGGTGTGTCCCACCGCCGAGCATCAGTGCACCTCCGCAGCGGACATCACCGTCGAGCGGCCTCTAATGTCGGCTATCGTTTGATCGTGCGAGACGTACGCGCAGTTCAGTGCAGTCTGTGCGCGGATTGTTGGCAGGAGCGCATCAATTGGATGGACGAGCGACTGCTTCTGGTGTGATCGGTTTGATAGATATTCGATCGCTCAACGCGGGATCGGCCATATTGGCCGCAGGATTCGACTTGACCCGCACGACGCGGTACCCTTCCTCTTGCAGGGCCGTCCATGCTTGCGCTCCTGAATAATCACATTTAGAGCCCGCACCAATAACAATTAGTCCCGAGCTAATAATGAGGACCGTTTGTATGCCGTTGCATCAAGGCCTCCGTATCTTATTCGTTGATCATCTTTCTTTATCCCACAATCTGTCCGCAGTCCAAATCGGCCCTAATATGACTGCGAAAGCCAAACTGATATGCGTGATGCGACCACTCGAGCTGAACGATTGCCTGAATTACTCAAATTCATTCTGCCGATATTGAATTTCTATTCTCGATGGTTTCACCGATCGCACTGGGAAGGCGCGGCGTTGATTAGTGATGGTTTGGCCGATAAGCTGCCCAGTGGCGGACTGATCGTCGCGTCGAACCATGTGTCTGGCTTGGATCCCGTGCTCTTGCAAGTTTATTGCCACCGTCCGATTCGATGGATGATGGAGCGGGAGATGATGATTCCCCTGCTAAATAGATTTTGGCGGCGGCTGACAATCATCCCTGTGGAGAAATCGAGAGGTTCTGCAGCTTTGCGCGAGGCTTGCAGACATTTGGTGAGTGGAGGAGTCATTGGAATCTTCCCAGAAGGAAAAATTGCTCGTCCGCCTGAGCGAATACAACTGTTTCATCCAGGGCTTGCGATGATCGCTCGCCGAACAAAAACTCCTGTTGCAGTTTTCTTGCTCGACGGAATTGCCCCCTGTGGAAATCCATTCTGGAGTCTCTTTCGCAGAAGTCGCGCGCGCGTGCGGCTTATGGCGGTTGTGCCGCCACCTGTAGCTGGCGAGGAATCCGCGTGGACGCTGAAATTGCGCAGCCAAATGGGCGCGGCGCTCGGTGCGAAGGTCGATGCCGAAGATGGAAGATGCGGCGAACAGGTCGCAAGCGGATAAACTCGCAAGCAACGCGGATCACCCGTATTGAAGGCATTCTCGAATGGGTGTGAGAGACGAGGGCTCTCGTCGTCGGAGACATTAATTACGAAGTCGCAGCACCGGCTGCGGATATTCCAGCGTTGTAGGCCCGCATCGGCGGTCGCTCAAGGACGCTTGAGCAGCACTTGACCTTCAGCCTGGCTGGCAGGAGGTGGGTGTGTCCGAACGCCGGGTATCGGTGCACCCGCGCGGCGGATATCACCGTCGAGAGGCCTCTAATGTCGGCTCTCGTCTGACGTCGGCTACGAGCCGTCGTTCTCGGACATCTGGACGCTCGGCATCGGCCGGTTTTCCGAGGCGCTGTGGCAGCGCATCCGCCGGTTCGGCGGCACCGCGCGAGATCGTCCGGTGCTTCCTGACGAACGCCGGCCTGACGGTCCGCGGCGAACTAGCCCTCGTGACCGAGTTGTCGCGGGCGAACGCCGGCCTCGGCAACGGCGCGATCGTCGGCGAAGGTTTTGCGACGATCGAGGGGCCTGGCGTCTATCGGCTCAGCACTTCGACCCGCACGTCCAGCGACAGATTGCCGTCAGCCACGGATACGAACGGATCACTCAGCACGAAGCCTGCGGGCGCACGAATGTCGCGCGTGTGCGCATCGAAGGGCTGAACGCCGCCGCATCAGTGGCCGATGGCGGTCCGCCCAACGTAGGCGCTCGCGCCAGCGGCGATCAGCCCCCCGATCGCCAGCGCGACCGCGACCCACTAAGCTGTGAATGGGCGATCTAGCTGGGGATGACTTGTGTCATGCTGCGGCATCTGACGCCTTTAGGAGGCCAGCTTTTTGTGCGAATTATTGACGGGTAGGGCACTTGGCTCTGGGTGTGAGAACGGCCCTTCTGGTGACTCGAGAGGCCGCTCTGATAGCTTCTTGTCAGGTGGACAGGCGGGTCTCGCTTGTCTTCCGCGACCGTAGCCCGTATTCTGTGAACACTCCCCGTGAATCCGATGCGCTCTGCCATTGAGTCTCTGCGGCGCAGCCCCGTGTTCGACGGAGTCACCGACGAGGCGATCGCGCTCATCGGTGCGTCGGTCGAGTCCGTCCCACTGCTTGGTGGCAGCGTGTTGTTCCGCGAAGGGGATGAGGGGGATGCGGCCTATCTGGTGTTCAGCGGCCGCCTGCGCGTCGATCGCGCGGGACCCGGAGGACCAATCCTCCTGCGTCAGCTGGAGCGGGGCGACCTTGTCGGGGAGTTCGCCCTGCTGGCCGGGGTGCCCCGCACCGCGACGGTGACCGCGATGCGGGACTGTGAGCTGGGGCGGTTGCCGCGCGCCCGTTTCGACGCGGTCCTCGCCGCCCACCCTGAGGTCGCGGTCGGAGTGAGCCGCCACCTCGCCAGGCTTCTCGCCGCCGCTGCGTCGCCGACCGGCGTCGGCACGAGGCATCCGGGGGTCATCGTCCTCAGAGGAGCCGTCCCTGAGGTCGATGTGTTGGCGGCGGCGGGGGAACTGACCGCCGAGCTCGGCCGGGCTGGGACCGTGACACTGGTCGATCATCGGCGCGAGGTCGAGGTCCTCGGGCCCGATGCGTTCGCCGATCGCGTCGACGGCGAGGCGGCGCTCGCCGTCGCGCGGTGGCTCCAGCAGCTGGAGCTGGATCACGCCCACGTCATCTGCGTGACGGATGAGGCCCATCCCCGCTGGTCCGCTGCCTGTCTCCGTCAGGCCGACCTGATCCTCGATCTCCTGCCGGCGGCATGCGTCGCCGAGGATCCCCCGAAGGTGACCACCGCGTTCGACACCTGCCGTCAGGAACTCCTGGTCCTACATCCCCCCGACCGTCCTCGCGTCCACGGGACGGCGCGCTGGTTCGCCCGACGTCCGTATGGCCGCTGCCACCACATCCGGCGCGGTCACGCCGGGGACTGGGCGCGCCTCGCCCGCCATCTCACCAGCCGCAGCGTCGGTCTCGCCCTCGGTGGCGGTGGGGCGCGCGGGCTCGCGCACCTTGGCCTGCTGCGTGCTCTCGAGGAGCTTGATATCCCGGTGGACGAGATCGGTGGGACGAGCATCGGCGGCGTGATCGCCGCGCAGTACGCGTCGGGGATGTCGGTCGACGAGATGGTGGCGCGGCATCGTGAAGACTGGGCTCGGTTCCATCCGCACCGAGCCTACACCCTCCCGCTGCTCGGCATGGTGCGCGTCTCGGCGGCGGAGGCGATGATGCGGCATCAATTCGGGAGCCTCGACTTCGAGGACTGCTGGCTCCCGGGCTTCACGTGCAGCGCCAACCTCTCCACGGGAGCCCGCACCTTTCATCGGCACGGCAGCGTCGCCGACGCCTGCTTGGCGACGATGTCCATCCCGGGGCTCGGCCCTCCGTACGTGATGCGAGACGGGAGTCTCCATGTCGACGGCGCGGTTGTGGACAACCTCCCCGTCGCCGGCCTCACCGCCAGCATGACGATCGCCGCGAACGTCTCCGCCCTCGACTGGCGCGCCTCGGGCTACCCGCGAACGCCGTCGCCGTGGCGCGTGCTTTGGGACCGGTGGCACTTGCGGCGCCAACCGGCGCCGTACTTCCCCTCGCTCGTCGAGACTGTGCTATCTTCAATCCTTCTCGCGGGGGCGCGCTCAGCGGAGGAGGCCCGGCAGCTTAGTGACCTCCACCTCGATGTCCCGGCCGGCGAGATCGACCTCTTCGCCTGGGATCGTCTTGACACCGCGATGGCGATCGGCCATCGGCATGCGCTTGAGCATCTCGCCCCGTGGTGGGCAGCCCGGCATCCAACTTCCCCAAGGTGACGTCCATGCATATCAGCGTTGGTAAGAAGCTCCTGATCGGAGCCTTCGGCATCCTGAATCGCGTCGTGCCGTGGCACCGGCTCCCGCGATGGATCGGCCTTCTGAACCTCGTCGCGCTGCGCGACCAGCTGCGGGTCCACAACCTCGTCGACACCTACCCGTCGCTCGACGCGTACGGCGACGCCGCGCGCTGCCCGATGGAGCATTCCAAGCACCTCGCCGTCCGCCACTCGGACGGGAAGTTCAACGACCTGGAGCGGCCGCTCATGGGATGCGCCGGGATGCGATTCGGTCGTAACGTCACGCGGCATCTGACCCAGGCGCCGACCGCCGAGGCGCTCCTCACGCCGAACCCGCGGCTCATCAGCGAGCGCCTGCTGCGCCGCCGCGAGTTCAAGGCCGCGGAGTCGCTCAACCTCCTCGCGGCCGCGTGGATCCAGTTCATGGTGCACGATTGGTTCGGACACTATGACGACGACCACCACGTCGACGTGCCGCTCTGTGAGGGCGACAACTGGTCCGACGGGCGGATGCGCGTCCATCGCACGAAGGCGGACGCGCCGATGGCCGACATCGACCGCACGCACCCCGCCTACCAGAATAAGAGCACGCCCTGGTGGGACGGCTCGCAGATCTACGGGTCGACCGAGGCCGAGACGACCGCCCTCCGCGGCAAGGCGAAGGACGGCAAGCTCCTCGTCGAGGACGGGCACGTCGACCACTTCCTGCCACGCGATCATCGGGGGATCCCGCTCACGGGTTTTTCCGACAACTGGTGGACCGGGCTGGAACTCCTGCACACGCTCTTCGCGCTCGAGCACAATGCGATCTGCGACGAACTCCGCCGGCACTATCCGGACTGGAACAGCGACCAGCTGTTCGATACGGCGCGGCTTGTGAACTGCGCGCTCACGGCCAAGATCCACACCCTCGAATGGACGCCTGGAATCCTCGCCCATCCGGCGGTGCAGCTGGGGATGAAGAGCAACTGGTGGGGCGTCGCCGGGGAGACACTGCGGCGCTATTGGGGACGCGTCTCGACGAACGAGGCGGTCTCGGGGATCCCAGGCTCGCCGACGGAGATGCACGGCGTGCCGTATTCCCTGACCGAGGAGTTCGTCGCGGTCTACCGTCTGCACTCGCTCCTACCGGATACGGTGCGGTTCCACTCGCTCGATACGGGTCGGCACGCGGTCACGCTGTCGATGAACGACATCATCTTCGAGCGGGCGCGCCGGCCGATGGAGCACGGGCTCACCTTCCAGGACCTCTTCTATTCGTTCGGCATCGCCAATCCCGGCGCCATCACTATCCACAATTATCCGGACTTCCTGCGCAACATCGTGTTGCCGGATGGCAAGCATCTGGATATGGCGACGGTGGACATCCTGCGGGACCGCGAGCGCGGCATCCCGCGCTACAACGCCTTTCGGCGCGCGTTCCACATGCGTCCGGCGAAGACCTTCCTCGACCTTACCGGCGGCGACGCTGCGCTCGCGGCGGAGCTGGCCGAGGTCTACGGCGACGTGGAACAGGTCGACCTGCTCGTCGGGAACCTCTGCGAGCCCCTGCCGCAGGGCTTCGGCTTCAGCGACACCGCATTCCGGGTCTTCGTGCTGATGGCCTCGCGACGCCTCAACGCCGACCGCTTCCTCTCTGGGGATTTCTCGCGCAAGGTCTATACGCAGGCCGGGCTCGACTGGGTGCAGAGCAACACGATGGTGGACGTGCTCATCCGGCATTTCCCCGACCTTCGGGCCACCCTGCGCGGCGTCCCGAACGCCTTCGCCCCGTGGGGGGTGGTGGGCGAGGGGCGCGTTGCGGCGGCGCAGGCGGCCGCTGGGGGAGCGGCCTGATGGGCGACCTCCACCACCGGCATCACGCGCCGCGCCCCCTCCGGCTCCGGTCGTTCGCCGAGGTGCTGCGGGAGCTCGAGCATCTCGATGCCGCGCGCGACGCCTTCGTCACGCCCGGCTGGGCGGTGCCGCACACGCTCGACCACTGCGCTCGCAGCATCACGCATTCGCTGCACGGCTTCCCGGTGCTGAAGCCCGCGGCCTTCCGCGCCACCGTGGGGCCGGTGATCTTTCGCGTCTTCGATGCGATGGGCCGGATGCGGCACGACCTCCTGCAGGAGATCCCCGGGGACTCGGCGTCGCCGCCGGCACGCACCTGGGAGGAGGCGCTGACGCTCGTCCGTGAGCGGATCCACGCCTTCGACCGTTGGACTGGTCCGCTGCAGCCCCACTTCGCGTATGGTCGGCTTTCCAAGGCGCAGTACGAGCGGGCCCACAGCATGCACGTCGCCAATCACCTGGCCATGTGGCACTACACGGTTTGACAGTGCGCACGCCCGACCGCTCAGTCCCGCACGTGCTCTGCCTCGGCGGTGGCTATGTCGCCATCTATCTCGCACGCGCCCTCCGCGCACGGGTCCGCGCTGGCCAGGTCCGGCTCACCGTGGTGAGCACCGAGAACTTCCAGTGCTTCCACGGCCTCGTGCCGGAGATGCTCACGGGAACGCTGCAGCCCACCGATGTGCTGAGCCCGGCGCGGCTCCTCTTCGCGCCTGGGGATTTCGTGAACGCCGAGGTCGAGGCCATCGACCTGGCGGCCAAGCAGGTGACGGTCGCGCGGCAGCTCGACGGGCGCTCGCTCCCGATCGCCTACGACCATCTCGTCCTCGCGCTCGGCTCGACGGAGCATCTCGGGCGCTTCCCTGGGCTCGCGGAGCATGCGCTGCGCCTCAAGTCGTACTCGGCGTGCTTTGCCGCGCGGAACCAGTTTGTCGAGATGCTCGAGCTCGCCGATATGGAGCCCGACCCGGTGGAGCGCCGGCGTCTCCTCACCTTCGTCGTCGTGGGCGGAAGCTTCGCGGGATGCGAGGTAACGGGTGAGCTCAGCGAGTTCCTCCCGTTCGTCGCCAGGAAGCACTTCCCGAACATCGACGTTGCGGAGATTCGCATCGTGCTGGTAGCGGCTACTCCGACGCTCCTGCCCGAGCTCAGGATCCGGGAACCCTGGACCTCCGCTTACGTCGAGCGCGCCTTCGCTGCCGACCCGCTGATTGAGGTGCGTCTGAACACCAAGCTTGCGTCGGCGTCTTCCGAGGAGGCGATTCTGTCGGACGGGACGCGAGTCCCGACGCGGACCGTCGTGGCGTGCGCTGGGATGTCCGCGGTGCCCGTCGTCATGGGGCTTGAGGTGGAGCGGAACGCGCAGCAGCGCATTGTGACCGACCGCTTCGCGCGGGTGCTCGGCCACGAGGACCTCTGGGCCGGCGGGGACTGCGCGGCGGTGCCGCTCGCGGATGGCGGGATCGCTCCGGGGCTCGCGATCTGGGCGATGACTGTCGGCCGGCTAATCGGTCGCAACATCGGAAGGGTCCTCGATCGAGCCGAGCTCGAGCCCTACCGCTTCACGGGGCTCGGCGATGCCTGCGCCATCGGTCATCGCCGGGCGATCGCGAAGCTCAATGGGGTACCGATCAACCTCACCGGGACCGCGGCCTGGCTCGTCTGGCGGGGTTTCATGCTGCTTTATCTCCCGCTCTGGCAGAAGAGGGTGCGGGTGCTCTTCAGCTGGCTGATGACCGCTGTGGTGGGACGCGACATTCTGAACCTGCGCGGGGATGCCTCGATGAACGTCTCGCGCGCCCTCTTCGACGAGGGGCAGGATATCGTGCGTGAGGGTGACGTGGGGACCAGCCTTTTCCTGATCCAGGAGGGGACGGTCGAGGTGCTCAAGCGCGGCCCGGACGGTAATGAGACTCGAGTGGCGACTCTCGGCCCGGGCCAGCAGTTCGGCGAGGTCGCCGTGTTTCAGCGTGTGCGGCGTACCGCGACCGTCCGTGCGACCTCGCGGGTGCGCCTGACCCAGATCCGTCGCGAGGCCGCTGCGATGCTGGCAGGTACCAGTGTGGTCCGCGAGCGGCAGTTGGGTGGGGCGGAGGTTCCGACGCCGTCAGCGGACGAATGATCTTCGCGCTGCGTGGCGCTCCGCGTCACGCGGCGCCTGCCACGTGATCTGCGTAATGTCGGATAAGGTAGTTATTCAGGTGACGCAAATCAGACGCGCTTGCCCAGTGATCTGCAGAAGAGACTGATAAAGCCTGTTATGTCAGGCAAAAGACCCAGGTAATACGGGCGGCTCACACTCGATTTCTATAAGCGCAATGTCATCGAGGGACTGTTTCTGAGCAGCGGCATCATCCGCCGCGCGGACTACACGATGGAGCCGGTCATCGAAGTTGCGCGGAAGCTGCGCGAGGGGCATCACTTTCGCGGCGACATCCACCGCAAGACGATTCCTGAAGCGTCGCCCGCGCTCATCGCCAAGTTAATTGCCGAGAGCAGAGGACGCGTTGACTACATGCTTCGCACGGGAGTCTGCCCCATCAGGCTCGCACCGAAGAGCGCCTATTTCGATTCGCTCCGCGACCTGAGCGCGCCACCACCGCCGGAGATTTCATCAAAGAACGAATGGAGGGCGTCAAGAAGCAGCACTTGCCCAAGAAGTGTTGCGCCGCCTGCGGCCGCCCGTTCAATTGGCAGAAGAAGTGGGAGCGAGTGTGGAACGAGGTGAAATACTGCAGCGACCGCTGCTGAATGGTGAAAAGGAAAGCGCGCGGGCTGACCAAGTGCCAACGAAGCAAGGCCGTGGCCTGGCGGGAACTCGGCCGGTCTTGGTGTGGTGGTTACTCGCGTCAGTCTACGGGGAGAAATGCCCACAGCGCCGGCCGGCCACAGTTACAGTGTACGGCTCGCCCGAGTAGCCCACCACCCGCGAGGCCGAGGTAAACCGCTGTGCGAGCCGCGTCCCACGCGCCGAGTGTGTGGCGAGCCGTGGCTTTGTCACGATTGTGAACGCTGGGGATTGGGTGAAAAATCGTTTCGACTAGCGCCGGCCGCTGAGGCTCGTCGTCCTGGTGGGCGTCGAGCGCGCGGGCAGTCGCCTCCACCAATGTCTCAGAAACGCCAGCTGAGTGTGCGTAGGTGTCCAACTCTGCGACCCCGCGCCGGCTGACCGTCGGCAAGATGAGCAGTCCAACAAACGACCACAATGTGAACCACAGACTCAGTTCGACCGTACCACCGGCGGTGCCGAGCCGGTCTGGACCGACCATGGCAGCCGATAACCCTATTCCTAGAAGTGTGAAGGCGAGTGCTAGTGTCCGGCCGCGCCGCCAAGTGCCGCTAGTTCCGGCCAGTTGGCGGCGAAACCGAACATAGGCGAGCTGTGCCGGGGTCAACGACGATTGCCATCGCGCCGGGATCACAATCAGCCGTGGCCTCACGACGCCAAGCACTCCGCCGGTAAACCCCTCGTCGTCGCTCGATACGACCAGGTCCGCCAGTGGATCGGCCGAAGACTCGACA
>SXGU01489726.1_pt1 | contig 23053 bp, 23 predicted proteins | sample 3174531 | NCBI WGS metagenome assembly SXGU01 (sample SAMN11356863, study PRJNA531348) | freshwater metagenome | isolation source: freshwater sample F1-140 | place: China: Fuxian Lake, Yuxi | collected 2017-12-25
GGCCAGCAGGGTGGTGGGAATCTGGAGGAACGGAATGCCGCGCTGGTAACAGGCGGCGACGAAACCGGCCAGGTCACCGATGACGCCACCGCCCAGGGCAATGAGGTGGGCGTTACGACTGAATCTGCCGCTCAACAGGGCGTCGAAAACCGTCATGGCCGAATCCATGGATTTGAATGATTCGCCATCGGGCAAAATCACGCTGGCCCATTGTTTGCCGCTGAGTGCAGCGGTGATCCGCGCCAGGTAGAGGGGGGCTACGGTTTCGTTGGTGACCACCATGACCTGACTGGATTCAAGGTAGGGAAACCAGAGTTCAGGATGGTTCATGAGGTTGGAGCCCGTAAAAATGGGATAGCTACGCTCTCCCAGCTCGACCGTCAGGGTTTTCATGGTTTTTTTGGATAACCGTTGGTACGTTGGTAGGCTCTGAGAATGAGGCGGATGGCCAGGCGGCTACTGCATTGTCCGGTGTCCACCGCGTAATCCGCCAGGGCACGGTAGTAGGGTTCACGGGTGCGAAACAACTCCCTGAGTGTCTCGCGGGGATTGTCGGTATGCAGCAGGGGACGGTTGGAGTCCTTGCCGGTTCGCTCCAGTTGTTTGTCGACCGAACACTGAAGCAAAACGACAAACCCCCGCTGATGCAGGCAGATGCGATTTTCCTCGCGCAGGATGGAGCCACCGCCCGTGGCCATGACAATTCCTTCCAGCCGGGTCAGGTCGGCCAGGGCTTCGCTCTCCCGGCGACGAAAACCGCTTTCGCCTTCATACTCAAAGATGGTGGGAATACTGACACCAGCCCGCTGTTCGATTTCCCTGTCACTGTCGTGAAACTCCATGTCCAGCGTTTTGGCCAGCAAACGCCCCACGGTGGTTTTTCCCGCCCCCATGGGCCCAATCAGAAAAATGTTGCGGGTACTTCTCATCAAGTCAATCCGAATGTTTGAGGGTGCCATGATACCATGCCTGACGGTCGGAACAGCCTGTCCGTGGCGGGTTCAGTCGATCCGGGCCTGCCGCATCGGGCTATTTGATGTTTGCTCATAGCCTTATCGTTTCATTCAGGGTAACATAGGCTCTGTTTGTCGTGGCGCATGGATAGAACCTCGCCCCACAGAGGATATGGACTCCCCCCTGATTGCTGCGCCCGCGCCTTTCAAGTTGCCTGCCTCAATACAAACTCACAAAGCGGTACGATTCCTCCCATCCCCGCTACCTTAGAAATTCAATCGCTTTTGAGGAAAGGCGAGGCACGGAAATCTGACTGAATGACATTTGATGCTACCGGATGCTGCAGTGCCCCCCTGCAAGCCATGGCCGACAAAGACCACGCGAGATTACCCCCCATCCATTTCAAGGTCAGACCCGTCCTGTCGCCAGGGCGGGCTGTATGCCTGCCCGGTTGCGTCCGTCAGCTTACTGGATTCAGGAAAAGCGCAGGCCGGTATCCGAATCGTCACCCCACCTAAAACAGCCTACCGTCACCCGGGTGACGGTCTCTACGGAGAGTAACCACATGTTAAGAATCTACGCCGGAAATCTTCCGGTCGATACCACCGAACAGGAATTCAACGCATTATTTGCCGAGTACGGGCGGGTACGCTCGATTGAACTGGCCCGCGACATATTTACCGGCCGTTGCCGGGGCTTCGGATTTGTGGAAATGGAGGGTCACGAGGCTCGCGCAGCCATCAGCGCACTGAATGGCCGCAACCTGCGCGGCAACAGCCTGCGTGTCAACGAGGAGCGTCCTCGTACTCGGAGTGGCGGAGGCCGCAGACGATAGACACCATTCCGTCAGGCAGAGGGTGTGTCCCTCAATAAAACGGTACCATCCTGTCCTGACATCACCAGCTTCGGCATCTGGGTGCCGATGTTCAACACAACACCAGCGTTTGGTTTTTTCCTAGATTTAGAGGATTTTTTGATGAGTACGCGATTGTATGTAGGCAACCTGAGCTATTCAGTTGGCAACAGCGAACTGGAACAGCTCTTTGCTCCCCACGGCACGGTGACATCAGCCCATGTCATTACAGACCGTGAAACTGGCCGTTCCAAGGGGTTTGGCTTTGTTGAGATGGGAAGCGGCGAACAGGCACAGGCAGCGATTTCTGCCCTGCACGGCAAGGAAATCGGCGGCAGAAATCTGACCGTCAATGAAGCACGCCCGCGTGAAGACAAGCCGGCCGGCGGGTTTGGCGGCGGCAGACGTGGCAGCAACTTTGGCGGTGCCAGAAAGTTTCAGTAATCTGATGCAGGAAGAACGGTGCAGGGGTGGGTTGCCACGTCTGCACCGTTTTTTTTCGGGGCTTATTCAGGCTCCTGCTTGCCCAACAGCCCCTCAAGACCGGCAAACGGTTTGAAGGTTGCTGAGGAATCCCGCGTTCCAGCCCGCGAATCCAGCGATTTGTCCGCGTTGATATAGCGGGCATGTTCGTTGTCGTGGCAGTAGAGGCATAACAACTCCCAGTTGCTGCCATCGGGCGGATTGTTGTCGTGGTTGTGATCCCTGTGGTGTACCGTCAGCTCGCTGATGTTCTTCAGGGTAAATTCCCGCGCACAACGGCCACAAATCCAGGGATACATTTTCAGGGCTCGCTCCCGATACCCCTTCTCCCGTTCATCCTGACTGCGCCGGGCATCGGCCACGACCTGATCAAGCCGATTGCTGTTGATTCGGGTTTTTTTCATGGTCGGGCAAAAAATCAGTGGGAGTGCCCGCCCGCGCCGTGTACATGGCCGTGATCCAGCTCCTCCCGGGTTGCGTCCCGAACTCCCGTCACTTCCACATCGAAATTGAGGGTCATTCCGGCCATGGGATGATTGCCGTCCAGCACAACCTCATTATCTTCAACCTCAACAACCGTGACCAGCACGGTGCCCTCATTGCTCTGGGCCTGAAACTGCATCCCGGGCAAAATCTCGTCTACGCCCTCGAATGCCCCACGGGGTACGCGCTGCACCCTGTCTTCGTGGAACGGCCCGTATGCCTGATCAGGCGGGATGGATACGGTAAAACGGTCTCCGGCCAGGCGACCCGTCAGGGCTGTTTCCAGACCGGGAATGATGTTTCCCAGCCCCTGAATGTAAGCCAGGGGCTCGTGTCCCCTGGACGTGTCGAGCACATCACCTTCGTCGCTGGTCAAGGTATAGTGGATGTGTACGACTTTATGAGTAGATATTTGCATTGGGTTACACTCAATGGTTGGGGAAAAGCAGCGATGATACCCGCTTTTCCCCGTCCCATACAGCCAGAATCCCGTGATTGAGGGCCAAGGCCTTACCGGGCCCGTCCCAGATCCAGGCTATTCTGGTCGTCGGCTGAACGGTGCTGGGGTGCGTCAGAGGGTGCCTTGGGCTTGAGCGTCATTTTGGCGATCCCGGTCCAGGCTCCCATGAATAACAGCAACGCCAGGGTGGTGGCCGTCAGCCGATCCGGGCTTTTCATCCAGAACAAAATCCACTTCGGCTTGAAGAGTCCGATCAAAAAAATCAGGGCTGAAAGACCCACCAGAACTTTCAAAAAGATGATCATTTTTTATCCTCTTGGTTTTTTTCGTAATGAAACATCGCAATAACACCGGATTGTGCCTGGATGACCGGGGTTGAAGCTGTTGTTGAGTACAGCATCAAGGTTTCTGCCCGCTGACTGAACTTTCTCACAGGCTGCCTCATGATAACGTGAATTCGGGACAGGGCTTGGGGCAAGTGCGAATGGCGAATGGGGGAATGGATTACGGATCGGTATACCGTACTCACCACTGACCCCCAAGCCGAGAGAACGTCCGCACTTCAGTCATACCACTCGCCATTCACCCTGTCCTTAACCCGAACCGGCGTTATGGGCGTTATAATAGCGTTTTTAGACACGGATACGGCAGACCCTCCATGCAAAAACCCGCTCAAACAATCCAACCGACACGCGGCAAGGGACAATGGACTCACGCCGCCCTGTTTTTTTCCGCTCTGGCCACCGGATTTCTGATTTACCTGACCCCACTCAAACAATGGCTGAGTCAGGGTGAGGTACTGAGGGAGCAGTTGGCTGCGTATGGGCAGATGGCTCCCTGGCTATTCGGGGGACTCAGCATTCTGCTAACCGCAATCGGTGCCCCCCGACTGGTGTTGTGTTCCCTGGCCGGGCTGTTGTTCGGTCTGGTGGAAGGCGTCCTCTGGAGCCAGGTGACGACCCTGATCGGTTCCTACGCCGTCTTCCTGTTCGCCCGCCGTTTTGGCCACCGCTACGAACTCAAAAATTTCGGGAAGTTCAGCCGTTTTTCCGGCATGATCGAAAGCAACGGTGTTCTGGCCGTGCTGGTCATCCGCCAACTGCCAATGAGCGGATTCTACAACAACCTGTTCCTTGGCCTCACCCGTATCCGGCACCGGGAATTTTTGCTCGGCAGCTTTATCGGGTTCCTGCCTCTGGGGATCACGGCCAGTTCCATCGGGGCCGGTTTGCTGCAGGCCGATTTATCCAAAAGTGTCGAATATACCGTCATCGGTGTCAGCGTGGCTCTGGTGCTGACCTTGATGTTGCGCTGGCTGCGGGGACTGGCCAGCGTCAGTCCGTCAGCCTGACTTCAGCAAAAGGACTCGACATGGGCGCATTATCCACCGTTCGTCTCGCAGGCAGGCCTGCCGACCTGATGCGTGCTGCAGGTCTTTCGGTATGTGGTCTGCTGGCACTGAGTGCCTGGCTCACTACGTTCGGGGTTACTGTCACCACCCTGGTTCTGCTGATCGCCCTGGCCTTTCTGCTGCCGAGACCTGACCTCCGTCGCGATTCCATGGTGCTGCTTTCGGTTGCCTGGGTGCTGTTCATTCTGGCCCGAACCCTCTATCCCGACCCGCTGGAGCAGGACACGGTTGCGGCCCGCTGGCACGATGCAGGCAGTTGGTTGCAGTTGATCGCATTTCTGCCGGTGGCGTGGTTCGTACGCGGCAATATCCGACACATCAGCATTATTCTGCTGCTGGCACTGGCGGGCCTGGTATTGGGGCTACTGTTCAAGTCGCACTGGTCAGACATTCTCAACAGCCCCATACGCAACCGTACCGGTTTTCATCTCACCATTGCCTACAGCGGTTTCATCCACAGCATTGTCATACTGGGCCTGATCGTTTTCGCTCCCCGACTGTTTCAGTCGCCCAGTCTTTTGCTCCGTCTGGTGTGGGTGCTGCTTCTGGTTCTGTCAAGCTATGCCATATTGGTCAGCCAGTCCCGGCAAACCTGGCTCATGGACAGTATCCTGATACCGCTGGCAATGGGAGCGGTGTACCGTTCAGGCCTGCGTTCCACCCTTCAACCGGCACGCGGCACACGCTGGCCCGCTCTCCTCGCCGTATCCCTGATTCTGGGTCTGGTGGCACTCAACCACAAACTGGTCGTACGGCGCCTGCATGAGGAGCAAACCGTGGTCGGCTCAATTCTGGCCCGGCAACAACCGGAGCAAATTCCCAAAACATCGTTCGGGTATCGGTACAATGTACTGGTTTTTGGCTACCGGAAATGGCTGGAAAGACCCTGGATCGGCTGGGGAACCGGATCATCCAAGTACTTTATTGAACACAGCGGTGACCCGCTGTTGATCTACCAGGAGGCGGGCAAACCGACCACCTGGCTACGCCATTTCCATAACCTGTATCTGGAGATACTGATACGCTACGGTATCCTGGGCATGGCTTTTTGCGGAGCCATCGCCCTGATACTGGTAAAAACCCTGATGCGTGCCAGCAAGGCCGGGGCTATTCCGCCGGATTACCGGGTGTTTTTTCTGGCCAGTTTCGCGATGATGGCGGTGTACTCACTGTTTGGCTTTCCCCTGCTGCATCCGGACGGGCGCAGTTTCGTCATCCTTTTTGCCGGACTGGCCTATTCGTTTCACTACCGCAGTACGTCTTCCGGATAACAATTCCTCATGCACATCGTACTTTTCATGCCGGATTTCGGCGGTGGGGGCGTGGAACGCAACCTTGTCCATCTGGCGAATGGACTCAGTCAATCGGGCCATACCGTCAGCTTGCTGGCTCCCGGTGGGCATCAACCCTTCATGGAACAACTGGCCGGAACCGTCAACCGCATCGTATTCTCCAGCCGTGACGATGCCGACCGGGTCAGTGGCCTGCAGCAGTTCATTGAGACCTGCCAGCCCGACTGGGTGTTGACCGGACAACTGAATGATCACCGTCTGGGAGCCCTGACCCGACAACGGTTGGGCAACCGCTCGACCTGCCGTTTCGTGGCTTTTGTCGGTACCCCATTGCTGCACATGATCGAGCAGCGTCACCGTCTCCCCCTGACCCGCTGGCTGCGGCGGCGTGCCGTGGTTCGATCACTGGGCGATCACCCCCGCTTCATTGCCAACGCCCGTGGTGTCGCCGCCGATCTGGCCCGACTGACCGGCCAACCGGTCAGTGACATTGCGGTGGTACCCAATCCGGCCATTCCGCCCAATCTGGATGAACTGAGCCAGCAACCGGTGACGCATCCGTGGTTGCAGACCCGCGATATTCCGGTTGTGATGGGCATCGGACGCTTGTCGCGGGCCAAGGATTTTCCCACCCTGCTCCGGGCTTTTGCCCGGGTACGACAGGCACGTCCAGCCCGACTCATCATCCTGGGTTCAGGGCGACAAAAAGCCAAACTGGAAAAACTTGCAGCCACACTCAGCATCCAGCCGGATGTTGACTTTCCCGGTTTCGTGGGCAATCCCTACGCCTGGCTGGCCCGGGCAGCGGTCTTCGCACTCAGTTCACGCTGGGAAGGCTGCCCCAATGTGCTGATCGAAGCACTGGCCGCAGGCACGCCGGTGGTAGCCACTGACTGCATCAGCGGGCCTGCCGAGATACTGCAGGATGGCCGCTACGGCCCGCTGGTTCCGGTAGGGGATGACCTGGCATTGGGTCAGGCCATCCTGAGTACCCTGCAAAACCCCCTGTCGTCTGATTTGTTGCGGGAAGCCGCCCTGCCCTACCGGATCGCAGCAGCGACCCAAGCCTTCATCCGCATTCTGGACGCCTCACCCGCATGACTGACATTCCTCATCGTCTGGCCCTGTTTCTTTCCTTTTCCGGCACCGGCGGGGTAGAGCGCATGATGCTCAACCTGATACCGGAATTGCTGCAGGCCGGTGTCGCGGTCGATCTGCTGACGGTCAACCGCAATCCCCTGCCGCCCGATCTGACCCGACTGCAACATCCCGGCCTGCGGCTCATGCCGCTGGGGGTTCGCCATACCGTGCAGGCCCTGCCCGGGCTGATCCGCTATCTGGGGCAGGAAAAACCCGCCGTACTGCTGGCGGCCAAGGACAGGGCCATACGTACCGCCATTGTCGCCCGTAGTTGGTCCGGTCATCGGGTGCGACTGGCAGGTAAACTCGAAACCAACCTGTCGGCGGCCCTGGCTCACCGTTCGCCCCTGGCACGGATGGTAAGGACTTATCCCATGCGCTGGCTTTATCCGCACCTGGATGTGCTGATCGTCAATGCCCGGGGAGTCGCCGAGGATGCCCTGCAGTTGACCGGACTGCCACCGGAGCGGATTCATGTCATTCACAATCCGGTCATCACCCCGGCGGTCTTCCGTCAAAGCCAGGAACCTGTGGCGCATCCCTGGTTCAGTGATCCAGCCATTCCGGTGATACTGGGAGCCGGTCGGCTGACCCGGCAGAAGGATTTTGCCACCCTCATCCAGGCCTTTGCCCACCTGCTGGAGCAGCGTCAGGCTCGCCTGGTCATTCTGGGTGAAGGTCGTGAACGCCCGCTGCTGGAACAACTGATCAGGGAAGCCGGAATCGGGACGCATGTCTGGCTGGCCGGCCATGTCGATAACCCCTACGCTTACATGGCCAGGGCCAGCCTGTTTGCCCTGTCGTCGCGCTGGGAGGGTTTGCCCAATGTGCTGGCAGAAGCCATGGCACTGGGGATACCGGTCGTCTCAACCGACTGCCCGAGTGGTCCCGATGAGATTCTGGCGGGTGGTCGCCTGGGCCAACTGGTTGCAGTGGGCGACAGCGAGGCACTGGCCACCGCCCTGTTTGACGCCCTGGCAAATCCGCAACCAACTGACCGGTTACGGCAGGCGGTGGCAGACTACCACGCCCGGGCCAGTGCCGAACGGCATATTGCGGTTCTGGGACTGAATACCTCCCGCACCGACTGACCTACCGCGAATCACGCTCATGCTTCTGTCCCTCAAATACAATTTTCTGTTCGTCCACATCGCCAAAACCGGCGGCACCAGTGTACGTGACTCACTGAGCCACTATAAATGGCGTGATCCTTACCGCGTGCCCCAATACCTGTGCAGCCGGATCAGTGCCCTGACCGGACATAAAATCGGGGCCAAATTCCCGCGTCATGCCAAGGTTGTCGCTGCCCGCGAAATGCTGCCTCGTGAGGTATTTGAGCGGTTATTCAAGTTTGCCTTCGTGCGTAATCCGTGGGATTTACAGGTTAGTTCCTGGCACCATCTGCGCCGGGAACGGCCGCACCTGATCGCACACACGCATGAATTTGCAGACTTTTTGCGCTGGAAATTCGATCCCGCCCGTCCGGCCCAATACCACGCCGACATGTCGACCGAGCGGCAAATCGACTACCTGATCGACCTGGACGGCCAGGTGATTGTCAATTTCATTGGTCGTTATGAAACCCTGACTGATGACTTCAGTACGGCCTGCCAGCGCATCGGTATCCCCTGCCCTCGTCTGGAACACGCCCGCAAGGCCACTGATCGCGGCAGGGACTACCGCACCTATTACACCGATACCACCGCCGAATGGGTGGCCCGGCATTACCGGCGCGACATTGAGCAGTTCGGCTACCGCTTCGATCACCCCTGAGACATTGCCAGCATGACGCCCTCCCTTTTCCCCTCGTTACACGTTATCGGCAGCCGACAAATGGGCGGAGCCGAGCAGTTTTGTCTGCGTCTGGTACGCGCACTGCACCAGGAGGGTCAGCCTGTGACCCTTGCCATGCGGCCTGCCAGTCCACTGGCTCAGGCCGTGCAATCCGATACGATTGAACACATACCCATCGGTTTGGCGAATGGCTGGGACTTATGGTCGTTGTGGCAAATAGGCCGCCTGGTGGCGGCACGCAAACCGGCCATTGTCCAGACCTACATGGGGCGTGCTACCCGGCTGACCCGCTTACCGCGCCAGGGTCATAGCGTCCATGTTGCCCGTCTGGGCGGGTTTTACCGGATAGACGGCTATTATCGCCATGCCCATGCCTGGGTCGGCGTTTCCCGCAATGTGTGTGATTACATGGTGCAGCAAGGGCTACCCGCCCAACGGGTATTCCGCATCGGCCATTTTGTGCCTCCACCCGTTCTGCTCAGTGAGGCAGAAAAAAACAGGCTGCGGCTGGAGGCAGGAATTCCCGATTCTGCCTGGCTGCTGTTTGCCCTGGGCCGTTTTGTCGAGAAAAAAGGCTTTCAGGATTTGCTGGCAGCCTTTGCCCAACTGCCCGCGACCCTGGCAGGCCGCCCTCTGCATCTGATGATTGCTGGCGATGGCCCTTACCGTGAGGCCTTAAAGGCTCAGGCCCGCCAGTTGAATCTGACATCGCGTCTGCACTGGCTGGGCTGGCAGCAGGCTCCCGGCTGTTACTATGCCCTGGCCGATGTGTTTATCTGCCCATCGCGCCACGAACCACTCGGCGTGGTGCAACTGGAGGCCTGGAATTACCGCCTGCCCATGGTGACAACGGCAACCGACGGGGCTGAAGAACTGGTCACCGATCAGGACAACGCCCTGGTTTGTCCGGTGGCCGATCCGGACGCGCTGGCCGGGACGCTCCTCACCCTGTTGCAAAGTCCGGAGGCAGACCGGCAGGCATTGGGCGAAAGCGGCTATTCCCTGTTGCAGCAGCGTTTCAGCCGGGATGCCATCGTCAGGCAGTACCTGGAACTGTACGGCCAACTGACCGGAATTTGACCCATGCGTATCCTGATCATCCGGCTCGGTGCCATTGGCGATGTCATCATGGCCCTGGGATTGATCCCGGCCCTGCGTGCCCGCTATCCGGAAGCCCGCATTGACTGGCTGACCGAATCAACCCAGGCCGATCTGTTGCGGCATCACCCTGACCTTGACACCCTGCATCTGTGGCCACGTCGACAGTGGCGTGCCCTGCGCCAGCGCGGTCATTATGGCCAGTTCTGCTCTGAGGCAGGTCAATTGATCCGGACATTGCGGGGGATTCGCTATGATCTGGTACTGGATTTACAGGGATTATTGAAAAGTGGCCTCTGGGCCTGGCTGTCAGGCGGCAAGCGGCGCGTCGGGCTGGGTTCACGTGAGGGGAGTCAGTGGCTCATGACCGAAACCCTGAACCGACACAGCGATAGCCGTCTGATCGGCAAGGAGTACCGCAAACTGGCGCAGTTTCTGGGAGCAAGAGCAGAGGATTTCAGGCCGGTTATCGGACTGGATGCGGATGACATCGCCAGTGCCAACCAATGGCTGCAGCAGTTGGGCCGATCCCGTCCAGGCATCATGGTGGCCCCCTTTACCACCCGTCCCCAGAAACACTGGTTTGCTGATCGCTGGTTGGCGGTGGCGGATGCCCTGTGTCGGCAAACCGGACAACCCGTCCTGTTGCTGGGCGGGCCGGGTGATGCGGAACAGGCGGCTCACTGGGTCGACGCATCCGGTGGTTCCCTGACCAGTCTGGTTGGCCAGACCCGGTTGGGTGAGGCTGCCGCCCTGATCGCCCGGGCCGACCTGCTGATGGGGGTCGACACCGGGCTGACTCACCTCGGCATGGTGTTGGGTACCCCCACCCTGGCCCTGTTTGGTTCCACCCGCCCTTATCTGGAAACCGAAAACCCGAACGGCAAGGTGCTGTACCACCCGCTGGCCTGTTCGCCCTGTCGGCGTCATCCCACCTGCGAGGGCCGGTTTGACTGCATGGCCCGGCATGAGGTTGACAGCGTGCTGGCCGAGGCCAGTGCCTTGCCTGGCAACAGGTCAGTAACAGCCGTTTCGTCTTCTCCCGCTATCACGAGGTATCCCCCATGACCGATGCCGAACCGACTCACCGGATGGCATCGCCGGGTATTTCGCCAGGGGATGCTCCCGTTAAAGTCATGCACATTGAATGGGGACGTCATCTCTACGGGGGAGCCCGACAGGTGGCTTATCTTCTCAATCATCTGCCGGGTGAAGCCGGTACCCATCATCTGGTCGGCGGCGACGGTGCTGCCATCCTGGCTGCGGTGGTCAATCCGGCCATTCACAAACACGCCCTGCCTTTTGCAGGCGATCTTGATCTGGCCAGCATCCAGCGTCTGCGTGAGCTGATACGGCAGACCCGGCCCGACCTGCTGCACATCCACAGTCGCCGGGGCGACTGGCTTTGCGCCCTGGCCGGCTGGCTGGAGCGGGTTCCCATGGTTTATAGCCGCCGGGTTGATAACCCGCCCAACTGGCTGGAACGCCACGGCAAGTTTCCGCTGTTTCAGCGGGTGATTACCATCTCTGCGGGAATACAGGCGGTTCTGCTTGAAGCCGGCCTTGATCCGGCACAAATCGTGTGTATACCCAGTGCGGTTGATACCCGTCGTTACAAACCGGAGGGCGCGGATCGCGTCCGGTTCCGGGCCGAGTTCGGGTTACGGGAGCAGGCACTGGTCGTGGGTATGGTGGCCCAGCTCATTCCGCGCAAGGGCCATCAGGTTTTGTTTGCGGCCCTGCCGGAGGTGCTGGCCCATTATCCGGACGTTACGGTATTGCTGTTTGGTCAGGGACCGCTGGCTGATTCGCTTGCCGCTACCATCAACCGCAATGGCTGGCAGGAACGGGTACGGCTGGCCGGTTTCCGCCCGGACATGGAACGCCTCATGCCCTGTCTTGATGTGCTGGTACACCCGGCTGCCATGGAAGGGTTGGGAGTCTCCCTGCTGGAAGCCGCCTCAGCCGGTGTTCCCGTCATTGCCAGCCGGGTCGGTGGTATTCCCGAGGTGGTCATACCCGGCCTGACCGGCGAACTCATCGCTCCAGGTGACAGCCAGACCCTGCGCGAACACCTGCTGCGGTTTGTTGGTGATCCGGCCCTGCGCCACGCCTGCGGCAGTGCCGGTCGCACCCGGGTCGTGGAATGCTTTTCCATCGACCGCATGGTGCGGGACAACTGCCGGGTGTATGAAACAGTGAAACAGGCGGCGGGTACTGCTCAGTGCTGACCCAGCAAATACTCCAGCCACCGGTTTGAAAGTTTTTCCTGTACTGAATTTTGACGCAGACGGGCACTGAGGTTGGGAAAATCAACCCGATCCAGTTCCTGATCCTGGTTATAGCAGGAATATATAAAGGTCTCCTTGCCGGTTTCCGGATCGACATGCTTGCAGAGGCATTGAGCGCACACCCCTTTCATCATGCACTGCATGGGCGAATTGATCGAGCCAATGGCATGATGATGGGGCTTGAGATACGGTGCCAGTGTGCTGTAACGGGCCTCCTTGACCGCTGCCATCATCCGGTCTGAACCAATCACGATCAGGTGATCGACTTCATCCAGACAGAGTTCGGTACTGCCCAACTCTCCCTTGCCGTAAGCAACCAGAGCCTGGATGATATTGCCGACCACGCTTTTGTCCTGTGGGCGAGTGGTCGGAATCGGTCTGGAATCGGGGGTCGGGTCGACCGCCCAGACAATGACATCCGAGGCCGCTTCAATATCCTCCACCTTGAATACGTCGTCGGGTTTGCGATACCCGGCAAAGTAGAGTACCCGGTTCCCGGCTGCCCGCAGGGCTTTGCCAATCGAGAACAGCACGGCGTTGCCCAGCCCGCCGCCGATCAGAAGAACTGTTTTGCCTACCGGTATCTCGGTTGGAGCACCGGTAACGCCCATTACCACCACCGGGTCTCCCGGTTTCCACTGTGACAGCAGCCGTGACGAGGAACCCATTTCCAGCGCGATCAGGGAAATCAGACCCTGCTCCTTGTCCACCCAGGCACCGGTCAGGGCCAAGCCCTCGGCGGTCAGCACCGTACCTTCCACGACCGGAGCCAGAGCCTCGAAATTCTGCACCCGGTAGAACTGACCCGGGCAAAAATGGCGGGCAGCCAGCGGTGCCCGCACGATGACTTCGATGATGGTGGGAGTGATCCGGTTGATTGCAACCACCCGGGCCTGCAGTTTGTCATCCAGACGCTGCTGCAATGCCCGCAAGGCACACTCGCGTTCGGCCTGACCGGCTGGTTCCAGTCGGGCCAGTTCATCGCTGAACAAGCGGACGATATAGGGATAGCCGTCCTTTGCACTGGCCATGGCCCGCACCACGTTGCCGGCATAAACCGGGTGGTTGTCGCCGTAAAAGGTGATGAACTTGTGGTGACGCCGGTAGGAGGTAAAGGGCGAGGGCTTGCCCAGTTTGGGCCACTCGGCGTCGTTGACCGGTTCCAGTTCGGGCATGTCGTCCGGCCCCTGAGGTTCGTGACGCTGGTAAAACTTGCGGTTCATCACGAAACTGTCCGGGTGTTCCGATTCGTAGATGGTATTGGGTGAGGTGCCTGCGGCCACGAACAGGCTTCTGAGCGAAACCTCCCGTTCGCCGGATGGAACCCATCGCCCCTCCTGCAAGGCCAACTGCTCAAACCGTACCGCCCTGAGGTGACCGTATTGATCTTCCAGGGCTTCCAGCGGACTCATCCCCTCAGCCAACAGGATGCCTTCGGCCATGGCTTCGGCGATTTCCTCATGATTTTGCCGGTAGGCCGGTGAATCCTTGATGCCCTTGCGGTAAAACAGGGTTACGCCGCCCCAGGCATCCAGCAGCGGCAGAAAATCAGGCGTTTCCCCGGCTGCACGGGCACGTTGCCGTTCGAAGGCAATGGCCTGGCCGTGGGCCAGAAACTCATCCAGAATTTCCAGTTCTTCCGGGTCGTAGCCGGCACGGAGCGAGGTTTCCCCGTACAGGGCGGACAGCTTGCGATAACGGTTGAGGATTTTTTCGACCTGAACCGGATAATAGGCCAGCACTTCGGTGCAGGTGTCGATGCCGGTCAGGCCGCCACCGATCACCCCGGCCGGCAGCCGAACCTGGAGGTTGGCCAGCGAGGATTCCTTGGCGGCTCCGGTGAGTTGCAGGGCCATAAGGAAATCCGATGCCTTGCGGATACCCCGGATCAGATTGTTTTTGAGTTCGATCACCGTGGGTTTACCGGCACCCGAGGCAATGGCGATGTGGTCAAAGCCCAGATCCCAGGCCTCGTTGATGGTCAGGGTGCCGCCGAAACGCACCCCGCCGTAGCAACGGAAACTGGTGCGACGCAGCAGGTTAAGGTAGATGACCTTCAGGAAATTCTTGTCCCAGCGTACCGTGATCCCATACTCGGCCACACCGCCAAAACCCAGCATGATGCGCTGATCAAGGGCCTCGTACAGTTCGCGGAAATCCCGAACCGGTTGCGGCGGGGTGGTGGCGTCACCGGTCAGTTCGACCGGCAGGGGTTCGATTTTGAGTCCATCAATACCCACGACGCCGAATCCTTCGTTGACCAGGTAATGGGCCAGGGTATAACCGGCCGGGCCCATCCCGGCAATCAGTACGTTTTTGCCGTTGTACGGCAGGGCGTGGGGTCGCTTGATGTTGAGTGGATTCCAGCGGGTCAGCAGGCTGTAGATTTCAAACCCCCAGGGCATGAACAACACATCCGTCAGGACGCTGGTTTCAATCTGTGGAATGTTGACCGGCTCGGTTTTCTGGTAGATGCAGCCCTTCATGCAGTCATTGCAGATACGGTGCCCGGTTCCCGGACACAAGGGATTGTCGATGGTAATGAGGGCCAGTGCCCCGATGTTGTCGCCCTGACGCTTGACCAGGTGCATTTCCGAAATTTTTTCCTCCAGCGGGCAGCCGGTAATGGTGACCCCCAGCGGATTGGTCTTGAAGCCGGCGTCCTTGCGGTTACGCATGCCCTTGGAGCAGGAATCGGTATCGCGGTCGTGGCAATAAATGCAGTGATCGACCTCATACAAAACCCGCCGCTCGGGAAAGCGGGGGTCGGTCAGACCAAAACCATCGCGACGGCGGCGATGAGCCTCCGGTGTTGCCCAGGCCGAATAGCCATCCCGCTCGACGGTTTGATGATGCACCAGATGATCGAAGTCGGTTTTGCCGGGAAATCTGAAACTGACCCAATCGGCAACCTCGGCCTGACAGTCCGGTTGGGTCAGGGCCAGATAGGCCCAGCGACGTATGAGTTCCAGCAAGGCATCGACCAGCCCGGCCTCATCCAGTGCCTGTTCGTCGGCAAACTGCCCCGAAGCCGCCAGGGCGGCACGCCAGTCGGCCAGCGGTAGTCCGCCGCTATCACCGCTGGCCAGGCGTTCTGCCGCCGTCAACAAACTCACTGCCAGTTCGGCTACGGCCGCTTCGCGGTCATGAGCCAGGCGGTCTGCCGCAATCAGGGTCGCACACAGTTGATTGAAGCGGTGGCGCAGCCGGGGGGCATCCCACTGGGCAGGATTGTCTTTTTTGTAGCGGGCCGCCAGTTTTTCGATGATCCGGCTGCGAAAGGCAAAAACCGTATCGAAATCGCCGGTGATCTCTGCCCGTTGCCGGTCGTGATCCCGGGTCACACCAAACAAGCGGGCTACGAACCGTCCCACTTCGGGGGCCATGCGAACCAGCAAATCGGAAACCGCTTCGGGCGAAAGGCTGTCAGCAGCGGCACGCCAGGCCGCAAATTCGGCATACAGTGCCGGTTGCGTCGCCTTTAATTCGGCGTCGAAGCAGGTAGACAGGCGGGCCAGTTGCAGGGGATCATGCAGGTCGGCATAGCTGAATCCGGCAATGCCGGGTTGCAGGGATGCGGCAGTCAGAACATGGGGTGAGGCGTCGGGAGCAGTCTGGTTCATGAAATGTACTGAAACGGGTTGAGTCAATGAGGACAGGGAGAGGTTCGATACCGCCGAACCTGACGCCTGTCAAACAGGGGGCATATTATGGCAAAAGAGCCGGGTTCCGGCACGACCCTTTAGGGTACCAGCACGGTAACAGGCTTGAGGCGAGTCCATTCGAGTGGATACTGTCCAGACAGGACAGCCCGGGTGGCAAGAAAATACCGGCCTGGCGTTTGTGGCGTAAAGGTGAAGCGACTGTTTTTGACGGAGCCGGTCTGTGGTTCGGTTGTGGTGTGCAGAACCCGAACCAGACGGATGTTGTCGAGATACCAGCCAACGCCAGTCGAGGCCTGCGGATAAAACCGTCGCTCTGAACCATAATGAAAGCGCAATCGAATGAGGCGATTGGCATAGGCCGATAAATCAACGGTTTTGGCAGAAAAAACCCGCTCACCACTGGAATCGGTTCCGCCCTGATGATACAGGGTGGTCCAGGTATGACCGTCATCGACGGAGACATCCACATCGGCTGCCTGCTCTGCGGTCGCCCATCCCAGACGGCTGGCGAATTGCAGAACGGATTGGCTGCCCGGCACGAACGACGCCTGCCAAATCAGGGCAGTGGTTGTTTGATCAGTCTGGGCCAGATGATAAGCCGTTTGGCCCGCTGCCTGGACATCGTCACTGAGTACCGGATAAGCCGGTTGAGCCGGTTCGGTCTGTAATGTTCCCAGGCCTGATTCAGCATCATGGATCAGATCGTAGGATGCTGCGCGAACCCAAAGCCACTGATATCCGCTGACGTTCGGAACCTTGCGTACCGTGTAGCGGGCATCAATTCCGGCCTTGGTACGGGATGGACCCCGGGTAATGGCGGGTAAAACCGTATCAGGGCCCGGTTGGGCCGGATCGAACAGCACGACATCATACTCGAACCGCGCAGGTTTACCCTGTATTCTGACGTTGTCGAGCATAACCGTATAGCGGGCGTCCGCCTTGAAAGGCCTTGAAGGGACATCGGTCACCCACACCAGGGTGTTGTCACCGTAGCCGTCCAGAACCGGTTCCAGGGTGACGGGGATGAAGCCCTCGTCAGCCTGAACCGTTACGGTGGCCTGGCTGAAATCAGCGTCGGGGTACGAAAAGGACCAGCGTTCGGGCACCAGTGGGTGCGGAAGATACCCTTCGGGGGGCCAACTGACAAAGGTATCCCGGGTTTTGGGACGCGGGCGCGTCCAGGCTCCCTCATCGATGATCCACAACGCCTGCGTCAGGGGATACCCGCTTTCCACGGCAGGTTCGATGTTACCGACGCCCATGACCCGGGTGCCCGGAAACAATAGCCAGCGTCTGTGCCCGACGGCCGGGTTGTTGTCCCCCCAATCGAACATGAGATTGTCCACAGCCTCGAAACCGGCACTGCCCAGAGCCAGATTGGCGTTGGCAGCAGCCTCAATGCCCTCCGGCGTCTGACATGACCAGTCCGGAGTGGGAAAATGGGATAAGCGGTCATTGGCACTCATCATGAGTGCCGCCGCCTGAGCCTTCGCGCTAAGCGTGCCGTCCTGGCCCACTGCGGCAGGCACGCCGGCCATGGCCCGGTAATAATTAACCCGGAGCAGGGTGGCTTCCGCATACGCTGCCGAGGTCTGCCCGGCATCACACTGCGAGACATCACCCTGCCACTCTGACCGAATCTGCTCGACCGACCGATACACACCGTTATAGAAATTGCGGGTTTGTTCGCGGCTTGAGGTATCAACCGACAAACTCCGGTTTGCGCCCATGCTCTGGCATGACACGCCGAGCAGGAGTGCGGTTGTTATAATGGAGATTCGCTTGGACATGGTGGTAACCTGCATGAAACGGACGCCAGGCAGTATCAGGAAAGTCCAGCGTAACTGTCAAGGCGACAGGCACTTTTTGGTATTTTTTCACAAATTGGGAGAGCCCAACATTGACTTTGATATTGATCGCCATACTCTGCGTTTTTTTGCTGATTTTTGTCGGCCTCTGGTGGTGGGACGATTATGCCCGCACGCTGTCCGGCCGGATCAGGCAAAAGGTTCAAACCATGACGCCCAAAACGGTCGATTATTCGCCCGAATTCAGGGGCTGGCTTGAGCAAAACCTCGGTGAGGAGCCGGAACTGAAAGCCTGGATTGAGGGATTGTCTGACGACGGACTGGGAGCCTTGACCGTACGGGTCGCAGGGTTTGCCGCCGACCTCAACATACGGATGGAATGGTTGCTGGACAACAGCGTGGAAATATCTCCCAGGCTGAAGTCAACCTGTCAGTCCATTCTGATCAACTATCTCAAGGTTTGCCAGCAGGGAATCGCCGGGCAAAGTGACATCACCATCTTCGACACCTATAACAAGCTGGTCACCCTTAATGCGGATTCCCGCTTCATGGCGTTGCGTCAAATGGTGTTTGCACGACTGACCCGGGAGGGGCGGGTGGAGTCGATACCTGCCTACGAAATGATTATGGCCTCTGAACTGCAACGGCAGGAACTGGCTTCAACCGCGATCAAGGGGTATGCGGCCCATCACTGGGACGAATTCGTCAGGATTCTTGCCGAGTCTGCACGGGAAGTAAACACCAAAACCCACAGCACCGATCAGGCAGCGGAGGGGTGACTATCGAACGGGTATCTCAGGTTTGCGGGAAATTTTTCGTTGATGAGCATAACCGGCCTTCCACAAATCATGACCCGGTAGTAACGACTTAAACAATCGTTATCCGGGCTTGTGAACCGGTCGATTGATTCCCGACCAAACCAGAGCAACTCGCGGCGGTTCTCGATCTGGCTTCCCAGCAGAATGCGTCCGATTCCCCCGGAATCCGTTTCGAGTTGTGCTACCAGTTCGGCGGGAATTCGGGAAATGACCAGCAGGGACGCCGCGTGTACATAGAGGGTCTGGTTTCGACCACCCTGCAAAATTACCTCGCGGGCCAGTATCTCGGTACCGGGTTCGGTTTGCAGCCAGGGATGGCAATTCTGCAGCAGGTACCGACCCTGGCGCAAACGGGTGACCGTGACGGAATCCAGCGCGTAGGCCTCTATGAATTGCGTGACGGTTCCATCGAGGGTCAGCAGGGCACGCTGATAGGGGCTCAAGCGGTCGGGGTCAATGTCACTCTGCGCCAGAGAGCGTCTTTCCCGGGGTTCAATCAGATGGCTGAAGGGGGTGAAGTCATCGGCATCTGCGCTGGCAGTATATGAATCGGGGCGGGAAAACCCGGATACCAGATCCGGTGAGGGTAAAGCCATGAGGGGTAAATCGGGAAGGCCGCGTGTCGGGGATGATCCGGTTACCGAACCATCCCCTCACGGTACGTCAGATCAGTTTCAGGTGGTTGCGGCGACGTCAGCTTCGCCGGTAGCCGTTGTTTCACTGCCGACTGTTTCGGCAGCAGCCTCTTCAGCCTTGGTGTTTTTCCTGAGATTGCGAGCCACATCCATCCCCTCCTTGACCTTGTTTTCAAACAAATCACGGGTTTTGCGGCTGTCAAATGTCAGCAGCGTACCACCGGACTCAAAATGCCGAATGAAAACCTCGCCAACGGCATAAGTAATGGCACCGGCCGAGATACCCACGCTGGCTCCACCGCCCAGGGTTCCCAATACCGGCACGGCTTTGGCCAGACTACCCAGTCCCATGACTGCTGCGACTGAGGTTCCCCCTGACAGCAGGGAAAAAATCACCGACTTGCCCAGGCTTTCCTTGAAGGGAACATCAAACTGCTTGGCCAAACCATGCACCAGTTTGACCTCCAGAGCCATCAGTGCGGCCAGATCGGCGGCAGGAACCGGTACCAGTCCCAGACCAACCGCAACGATGACATAATTTTTGACCAGATTCTGTGCTTCTGCGCTGCGTGCCTGAACGGCTGGCTCAATCGTATTTTCAGTGGACATACTCAAAATTTCCTCTGCATTGGATAAACGTGACAAACTTCGGATGCACTGCGGGAATTAATCCCGCAAAAATGCTGACCGACTATAAACAAAAAGCCGCTTTTTTGGAAGTTCAGCCACTGGATTGTAAAATTCCGGTATTTACCCGGTTTGCAGTGAAATCCAGCCATTGCGGAGGGCAACCTCCAGCAATTCGCCAATGTCGTCGGCCAGCCCGGTAGTTTCAAACCGGATTTCGAGTTCGTGAATGATCTGGGCCAGGGTACGGGTACCGTCGCACAGTTTGAGGATTTCGGCGGCTGAGGTATTGAGTTCGACCATCCCTTCAGGATAGAGGATGACGTAGCGTTGCTGGGCTTCTTCCCATTGCAACCGGTGCAGGGGTGAAAAAGCAAAAAGACTGTGGGGGTGCAGTGACATGAAAACCGGCCCGGAAAAACTCAATTCTGAGTGAGGTTGAAATAAGGTGGCTTGTTGTCGATATACGCCAGGTACATGGCATCCAGCATGGTCCAGAGTACGTCCAGCTTGAACTGAAGGATACCGAGAGCCCGCTCCTGTTGCGCCCGGGTGGTGAAATGTCCCAGGGTAATGGCCAGGCCGTGTTCCACATCCCGATTGGCCTGGCTCACCCGTTTCCTGAAGTAACTCAGGCCTTCCGGTTCAATCCAGGGGTAGAGTTCCGGCCAGCCAGCCAGCCGTTGTTTATGAATGGTGGGCGCAAACATCTCGGTCAGGGAAGAACAGGCCGCCTCCTGCCAGGTGGCATTGCGGGCAAAATTGACATAGGCATCGACCGCAAAGCGAACACCGGGCAGCACCCGCCGGAGCGAGGTCAAATCATCGCGGGGCAAACCGACCGCCACACCCAGCCGTGTCCAGGCCTCAATGCCGCCCGCATCATCTCCCACACCGTCGTGGTCGTGAATCCGCTGTATCCAGAGTTTGCGGGTGGCCTGATCCGGGCAGTTGGCCAGGATGTTGGCATCCTTGACCGGAATGTTGACCTGATAATAAAAGCGGTTGGCTACCCAGCCCTGAATCTGCTCACGGGTGAGTTTTCCTTCTGCCATGAGCAGATGGTACGGATGATTGATGTGATAAAACGTTTCCCGGGCGCGTAACCGGGCTTCAAATTCAGCCGGACTCCAGGGTGTTGAGGATTGATTCATGGCGGGATTGAGGGGTGAGGGTTGTTGTCAGAACGTAAGATCCATGCCGTCGAAGGCCACTTCCACGCCCAGGGCATCCAGTCGTTGCCGTTCCGGCGAGGCTTCATCCAGAACGGGATTGGTATTGTTGACGTGGATGAGGATTTTACGGGCCGCCGGATAACGTGCCAGCACCGACAGCATGCCGCCCTCCCCGGACTGGGGCAGGTGCCCCATTTCAGCCGCACGTTTCTGGCTGATGCCGGCACGTGCCATTTCATCTTCCTGCCAGAAGGTTCCGTCGACCAGCAGGCAGTCAGCCGACTGCATGGCCTGTTCCACCGATGGCTCAATGCAACCGAGTCCGGGGGCATAATAAAGTTTTTTGCCGCTGGTCAGGCATTCCACCACCACGCCGATGTTGTCGCCTTCATGCGGGTCGTGTCGATGGGGTGAATAGGGCGGTGCCTTGCTTTTGAGGGCATGACTGTAAAAGCGCAGGGTGTCGATGCCGGGGATGCTGAACGGACTGCCATCCAGCGGAATGGCGTGATGGCGCACCCCGCAGTAGTGGGCCAGTATCGAAAAGACCGGAAACCCGGTGGAAAGGTCTTGGCGTACCATGTCACTGCAATAGATAGCCAGTGGCTGGCTGGACTCCCGCAGCATCAACAGGCCGGTGGCGTGATCAATCTGACTGTCAATCAGGATGATGGCCTTGACCCGGCTGTCGCGAATGCCGTCACGGGGGTGTAAGGCCGGGAAGTTTTCAAATTGCGCCCGTATGTCCGGCGAGGCATTGAACAAGACCCAGTGGTCGCCGTCCCCGCTGACGGCAATGGAGGACTGGGTTCGCGCCCGCCCCTTCAGGCTGCCGGAGCGCAATCCCTGGCACTGGGCACAGTTGCAGTTCCCATGCGGGAAGCAGCCGCCGGCTCCAGCTCCCAAAACCCGTATTCTCATGGTGGTGTACTCCTGGCAGGCCTCAGGTGGTCATAACGAAAACGGGGTGTCGCATGACTGCGACCCCCCGTTCAGCGGACACTCAACCGTTAATCAACGGTTGTAGATGTACATGGTCACTTCAAAGCCGAAACGCAGGTCGGTGAAGCTCGGTTTTTCCCAGCGCATGTCGGACTACCTCCAGTAAAGCTGATTGATATAGTAGTGGAGCCAAAGCTATTTTGACCTCGGCAAAAGTATACGTTTACGGTGGGGGCAAAGCAACCACGGGCTTGATCCCTGCGGGCATCTTCATTCACACAACCGCGCAGGTCGGGCACGCAGGATCCTTCCGGAATCGCAACTCCCGCCACTCACAGTGCAGGGCGTCAAACAGCAGCAAACGCCCGACGGGGGAGGTGCCGATGCCAAGCAGCAGTTTAATGGCTTCCATGGCCTGCATGCTGCCCAGGATACCGGGCAGCGGAGCCATAACCCCGTTACGGGCACAGCTTTCCGCACGTTCGGCCTGATCGGGGTAGAGGCAGTTGTAACAGGGGCTGTCAGGCCGCCTCGGATCAAAGACGGTCAGTTGACCGTCAAAGCGGATGACGGCGGCAGAAACCAGCGGTTTGGCCTGCCTGACGCACACCCTGTTCAGCATGAATCGGGTGGTAAAGTTGTCAGAGCAGTCCAGCACCACATCCACACGCCCTACAATATCGTACAGTTCGGTCTCGCCCAGGCGATGCGGAAGGGTTGTCACCGCACTGTCCGGATTAAGGGCTGACAGCGAACGAGCGGCTGAATCGGTTTTGCGTAACGAGATGTCGGGCGTGGCATGGATGATCTGGCGTTGCAGATTGGATAAATCGACCTGATCGTCGTCGCTGATCATCAGGTGGCCGACACCGGCAGCAGCCAGGTACAGGGCAACCGGTGATCCCAGGCCACCCAGACCTACAATCAGGGCCCGGCTATCCAGGAGCCGTTGCTGGCCCTCAATGTCCACTTGCGGAAGAAGTATCTGACGGCTATACCGCAACAATTGCGAGTCATTCATGGCAAGGCAATTTTTTATGTGATGGGCCTTTGATTATCCATCATTTGCCTCTATAATGCGCCCCTTCATTTGCAGGCGCGTAGCTCAGTTGGTTAGAGCACCA